>Ga0209006_10001313_pt1 | contig 22600 bp, 20 predicted proteins | sample JacPin_JW_Ref_O2_FD_188567 | JGI IMG/M metagenome (GOLD analysis project Ga0209006, IMG submission 188567) | Forest soil microbial communities from Algoma, Ontario, Canada - Jack Pine, Ontario site 1_JW_Ref_O2 (SPAdes) (version 2) | ecosystem: Environmental > Terrestrial > Soil > Boreal... | reverse complement strand
AGCGCGATCACCGCCGCCGGCGCAGCCAGGCACAATCCGCTCAGCAGCGCGGGCACCAGATCGGCGCCCGGGGCACGCCACCAGACGGTCAGCAGAGCCAGGGCCAGCCCGACGGATACGCCGCCCAGGACCCCATATCCCAGCGATACCAAGGTCAGCGGCAAGCGTTCCTTCAGCAGTTCCGATACAGGGCGGTTAAGCGAGCGGGAAAATCCGAAATCGCCGTGCAGCAAGCCCGTTACGTAGCGGAAATAGAAAGACGCGATGTTAGCGTCGCGAGCGCGCTCGGCGCGAATGGCCTGCTGGCTGGCAGCACTCAAGCGGCTGTCCAGCTCCCGTTCGTCCACTCCAAACCCCGGGCCCAGCCGCACCAGCGTCGCGCCCAGCAATCCACCCAGCAGAACCGTCAGCAGGATTCGCCGTGCCTGGCGCAGTAAGAGGGAGACCACCATCCGTCCGCCTACCAGGTACCCGTGGCTTCAAATTCGAATCCGCGCCGCCCCACCACGCTTAGCTTCTCTTTTTGTTTGGCGATGTACATCCGCCGGTCTGCTTCGCTGAGCAACCGGTCCGCATCCACGCCGTCTTCGGGGAACATGGAATGGCCGATGCTCAACGAAAGCGTCTCTTGCGAGAAGATCTCATGACCGGCGTCGGCTGTGATGGCTTTTAACCGCTCCATCTTCTGCGGAAGCTGGTCCGGATGCAGGCCCGGCAGCACCAGCACGAATTCATCGCCGCCCATGCGCGCCACATAGTCGTACTCGCGGCAGCTTTCCTTCAGCTTCTTGGCCACCGAGTGCAGCAGCCGGTTGCCCTCCAGGTGACCGTACTTGTCGTTCACCTTCTTGAAGCCGTTCATATCGCAGACCAGAACTACCAGCGGCGAATTCAGCCGGCGGCAGCGCGCCAGTTCTCCGTCCAGATGCAGGAACAGCGAGCGGGCATTGGGCAGCCCGGTCATATAATCGGTGGACGCGGAACTTTCCGCCTGTTGGAAGCGCAGCGCGTTTTCGATGGATAGCGCCAGCTTGGGAACAATCGCCAGCAAAATACGCAAATGATCGTTGGTAAAAGCGTCGCGCTCGGTTTGATAGAGCGTCAACACACTCACCGTGCCGTTCAAGCCTATCAAGGGAACGGCCAATGCGCTGCGCATGGTGGTGAACTTGGTTTCGTCGTCCAGATAGCCCGGCTCCACCGACGGATTGCCGTTGATGATCGGCTTGCGCTTCTCCGCCACCCAGCCCGACAAGCCTTGACCCAGGGGAATCTCGAGCGAGGAGAACAAACGGAAGTTTTCGCCGCTCACATATTCGGCCCGCAGCCGGTCTTCGCGCAAAACATAGATGGCCAGCGAATCGTAGGGGATCATGCGCTTCAGGCGCAGCGCCAAAAGCGATAGCGTTTCGTTCAGGCTGAGTGAATTACCCAGGTCCTGCGCCAGCTCGAACAGGTTCTGCACTTCCTGGCGCGCCGCGGCGATGGACGTGAGGAAATTATCGGGCGCTTCCGCGGCATTGTGCGGAGGAGTGCATTCTAAACCGGCGCCGGGCTCCGTTCCACGCTCCACCTTGACTCCTGTTGAGAGCTTGGCCGTCTCCACATCCCGCGCGTTCGCAATAGCCTCCAGTTCGACATAACGGCGCTGCAGCACCTCCACCACCTGTGGATCGAATGCCTTGCCTGCGTCGGCGGCCACCTTTTGCATGGCTTCGGCCATAGGCAGCGCGCGGCGATATTGCCGGTTGGAGGCGAGCGCGTCCAGGCAGTCCACCGCAGCCAGGATCCGCGCGCCAATGGGGATACTCTGGCCCCGCAATCCATCGGGATAGCCGGCGCCATCCCAGCGCTCATGATGCGACCGCACGATGGGAGTAACCTCATAAGGAAAGCGCACCCGCTCCAGGATTTCGGCGCCTACCACCGGGTGAATCTTCATCTTCTCGAACTCTTCGCGCGTCAGCTTGCCAGGTTTCGAGATGATGTGCTCGGGCACCGCCAGCTTTCCAATGTCATGCAGCACCGCGGCTGCGCGCAGCGCCTCCAGTTGCGATTCGTCCAGCCCCAAGTCCTTGCCCACCTCCACCGCGTAGCTCTGCACCCGCTGCAGATGATCGTGTGTGGTGTGATCCTTGGCCTCAATGGCCAGCGCCAGGGCTTCGATAGTTCGCAAATGCAGCGCGGCCATCTCTTCGGCGTGCTTCTTTTCGTCTTCCATCCGGCCCAGATAGAGGTAATAGGAGCGATAAATCAGGTACACCACCGGGATGGCCAACAAAGCGGTCTGCCATCCGAAATGGCGATTGACGGCGCCGGCCACGCCCACGATCACCGCGCCCAGCAAATAATACGGGAACGACCAGATGTAGCAATCGTGCCAGACGCGCCGCAGAGACCGGCGCTCACTGAGCGCGATAGCGCCCGCCACCGGAAACGTGTTCAGCACGAAAAAGGTGGTGGCCGTGACCATCAAACGCAGCGCGGGTTCCAGGTGCCCCCGGATCATCAGGCCGGAATGATACACCGCACCGGCGGCGGCTACCGTGATCGCCATGCTGCCGAGATTGAAGAGCACTTGATGCCACTTGGGCCGCTCCCGGTAATTCCACAAGCATTGCAGCAGAATGGCCGAGCACCCGATGAACAACGCTTCGGGCAGCGACAGATCCACAATGGCGAACAGAATAAAGATAAACAGCACGCTCAGCGCGCCGCTGATGCCAGGCAGTGAAACTTTCAGGCGCGAGGCGAAGAGAGCCAATGCCAGATAACAAAGAAAGCGGACAAAATCGTGGGACTGCCAGTGCGCCAACTCGACGACCGTGACAGCCGCGCCGATCACTACCACGGCTGACACGTAAAGCTTGGCGATTGAGGGCATTCGGTTCCTGGTCGTCGACACCTGGGTCAGGGCTGGCATGCGTGCCGGTAAGGTTGCAGCTCCCCTGCCAAAGGCCGACGTCTCTATCCAGTTGATACATCGGCGCTGGCGCGGCGGATCGTTAGGTGTAGGAGCCAAATTGTCACGGCGCTTTCAGCCATTTGAGCCATTCTGTCGCATTGGTGCGGCGATTTGCGTACGCCTTTTGAGTAGTTCCTCCGACGCGCTCCATAACCGAAGTACCATGCTGCTGGCGCCCGAAAATGCCGAAAGGCAACATAGTGCCTCTATCCCCCCAGGCGAATACCTATCTAGGCATGCCGGCCATCATTTCCAGCCCGGGGATGCGGCAGCTCATCGATCTGGCTGAGCGAATCGCGCAAAGCAATGCAGCTGTGCTGATTACGGGCGAAAGCGGCTCCGGTAAAGAGCTGATTGCCCGGGCCGTCCACCATTATTCATTACGGTGCGCAAAACCTTGGGTAGACGTCAGTTGCGCCGCGCTGCCCGAACATCTGGTGGAAAGCGAGCTGTTTGGCTACGAAAAAGGAGCTTTCAGCGGCGCCGACTCCCCCAAACCCGGATTGTTCGAGCTGGCGCATCACGGGACGCTGTTCCTGGACGAGGTCGGCGAATTGGAGCCTCGCATGCAGGTAAAGCTGCTGCGGGTGCTGGATGGCGTGGCATATTACCGGCTGGGAGGAACACGGAAAGTAACCGTGGACGTACGCATTGTGGCAGCCACCAATCAGGATCTGGAGCAAATGGTCGATACCGGCAGTTTCCGCGGCGATTTGTACCATCGGCTGGGCCAGATCTGTCTGCGCGTGCCGCCGCTGCGGGAGCGTCCGGAAGATATCGTCCCGCTGGCCGAGCATTTCCTGAAGCAAACCAATCCCCGCCTGAGCTTCTCCGCCGAAGCCCTCCAGATACTGGCCGGGCATAGCTGGCCCGGGAACGTGCGCGAACTGCGCAATGTGGTCACCAAAGCCGCGGTGCTGGCGCGCGATCCCGAAATCGGCGCGGGCGATCTTCTGCTGGCGCCGCGTCGTGCACCGCTATCGGCAGCCACGGTTTTGACCGTCCCATCGGCCCTCCCGTCGGAAAATCTGGACGGCATGGAAAAGACCACCATCCTGCGGGTGCTGGCTCAGACCAACGGCCATCAGCAGAAAGCGGCGGAGCTGCTCGGCATCTCCCGGCGCACTCTGAGCCGCAAGTTGAAACTCTACGGAAGGGAGGCCGTGCGGCAGTCCTACGCCTCTTAGAGGACCTGGCCGCCTGATCCACATGTCAGCCGCCGATCGCCGGACCGAGCGCCGTTATCGCGGCCAAGGTCCCCTCAGACTTTCGTTCGACGATCCCTCACCACAGGAAATCGTTGGCCGCCTGCTGGATTACAGCAAGAGCGGATTCCGCGCCGTGCATGAGTACGCCGCGCTGCACACCGGCCAAGTGGTCGCTTTCCAGCATGCCATCGCAGGTGGGAAGGCCCGCGTGATGTGGAATCGCATCGCCGATGACCGCGTTGAGACTGGGTTCTTGGTAATTCAGTAGAAGCGGCTCGCCTCGGTCTGTTATTCTTGGGCTCCGGGCGATGGAACCCAAGGAGGAGCGCAGTTGACACGCGAGGAAAAGGTTGCAGTGGTCGAAGCGTATCTGAAGGGGCTGGTCAGCAAAGATATTTCCAAGGTGCCCTTTGCGACCGATATCACCTTTGAAGGGCCGCGTGTTCCCCCGCTAGCCGGGCGCGAGGTCGTGGTTGGATTTCTGAATATGATTCTTCCGGCAATTAAGGATATTCAAATTAAGCAGCACATCGTCGAGGGAGACTACGTCGCCACTGTTTTTGACATGGAGACCACCGATGGAACAGATCGCGTTTTCGATCGCATACGTTTGCTCGATGGTGAATTGAAGGAAATTCACTCGTTCTACTATCCCCGTGAACGCCAGTAGTGATCAGTTTTCCAACGGCTTCTCCGCCCGGTCAATCACCAAAATCTCCACCGGCGCTTTCTGTGGTTCGAGCTTCAATCCGAGCTGCTCCTGAAGCGCTGTGAATAACGAGGGACCGGGCGCCTCGGCGGGCCCCGGAGGCGGCGGAACGCCTGGCGCTGCCATCTTCGGGCGCTGATTTTCATCCGGCGTGTACTTCAGCGTTATATCGTATTTCCCCGTCAAACCGGTCTTATCGATCACCTTGCGGCCGACAGCTCGCGAGAGCATCGGGGCGATGTCGCCTAGGATTGCCGCCGTCGCAGTCAATTGCGATGCGCCACCCAAGACGTTGCCGCAGAATGGCGGCTGGCCCGGATCCGGAGGCCCCAGCGGCTTCGACGGATCGCGCTCGATGCAACCGCCCTCTTTCGATTCGACCATCCCCGGACCTAGCTTGCCGTCCTTCTTCGCTAGCAGCAGTGCGTAAACCGGAAGCTCTTTGGTTTCGCGATGGAAGGCGAGCTGAAAGCGGTCGGCCACAAGACTTTTGAGCATCTCCTTCCACTCGTTCGGACCCACCGGCGAATCCGGCTTGGCTTCGATGTTGTAGCGAGCGGCCTCCATCCATCCCTGTCCGCCGATAAGCTGGAAATCCTCAAGGCCGTAAGCGATCTCGATCAGCAATTTTAGAGTGACGTTGGTGGCGTTGATTCGGCCGCCCGGCATGGGACGAACGCCGAACATGAAGTGCTCGCCGGGAAACGCGGGTTTAATCGACGCAACCGCGAACTCCTGCGCGCCCGCGCGGCAGGCCAGAATCACGAGTAGGCAAGCGACAGCCCAGAGGATCAGTCTCATGCGGCGTCCCTCCCAGGAGTCAAATTACCACGTCGGGTCCTTTCAGACGGAGTGCAGTGGTAATGTCTCAAAATCTACCACTTCGATAGGCGGCGGTTATCGTTTACCTTGACGGTCGTCCAGACTATTTCCAAGTCGATAAAGAAATACTCATGGATTGCTACGTTGCGCATCCCGCGCATTTGCGGTCCGGCGCGGTGCTGTTGATCTTGTTAACGGCCTCGCCGATGATCTCTATGTTTCGGACAACCGCGTCCTGAGCCTGCAGATTCTGTTGAAAGGCTGGGAGGTCTGTTACCGGCTGAAGACGCGCTACGGATGCTTCATAGGGGCTGCGCCTGTTGCAGCACCTCTTGACGGAATTTGGGCGGCAATCCGTTCGGGGTTAAGACAGACACCGGCACCCCTAGCAATTTCTCCGCATCGATTTTCAAACCGGCAATCGTAAGCAGGCTGTGGCTTCCCATCCCCCTATTCCAGAAAAAAAGTTGGCATCGTAAATATGCCGGGCTTTGCAAGCCTGATCGAAGCGACCTCGAAAGCCATCTTTCCTCCGGCTGCGGTCTGCCAGTCGGGAGCGCCGGGCGTTTGAGCTGCAAGGACAGCTATCGCCACATAGGCCAGCGAAAGCCGCCATACGTTTTTGTGCAAATCATCACCGGATGGCTAGCAACTCAGGAGCCATCGGATCCGATTGTTGCAAGGTCACACCTGTACAGGATCGTCACACTGAACCGAACCAGCGCTCAACAATTACGCGCACATCCACGGAGTGGTTGTAAAACATAATTTTCGCTTTAGGAGCCACTTCATGAGTTGCGTCGATGATTTGCTCCATGAAATAACTCAGTGCTGGATCCCCTGCTACACCGCCGCCAATCAGGACGCCATCGCAAGGCTGCGTTCTTAAATGATTCTTGAAACCGTCGAGGCCCGTCTCGGGCGAAGCGTGCGTGATTTCGTATTGGTAGCCGGCGCGTGTCATCCGTTCCTGCAGGTCACTCAACCTTTTCGCGATCTTTGGGCGCTCCTCTGCTGGGATCGACGGATGATCCAGCGGCAGCCCGATGTGAAGGATGGATACAGGCAAGATCGCCAACAGGTTATCACGCTCAAGTCGCTCTATTGCGCCTGCAGCGTTGCATATTCTGCCTTGGCTTGACTGAGCATCGGGATGCCGGGATCGGCGTCCTTCCACAATCCGAAGAAATCCCGGAAAGCCTTTTTGGCTTTCGCCGTGTCGCCAGCGAGCGCGGAACCGCGTGCCGCACCCAGATAGGAAAGTGAATAATACAATCCCCAATTGGCGCCCTTATGATCCAGAATTTTGTGGAACTCAGCCTCTGCTTCCCGCCCTTTATGCAGACGCAGGAAAGCCAGTCCTCGAAGGTAAGGCACTTCCGTGTAAGCACGCTCAAAAGGTACGGCCGGCGCAAGCGATTCGATGGCCTTCGCTGGTTGATCGCCCGCTAGCTCTATAGCGGCACGAAGCTCCGGTAACCGGACGCCGTTCCAGAGTGTTCCATTGGGAAAAAGCTTGGACTGGTCGGCCGCGAATTTCTCAGCCTTAGCCATATCGCCACAGAGCGCCAATCCAAGAGGCGGACGCCCCAGGCCGTGAACGGTCTGGCAATTGCCGATGAGCGCGTCGGCCAGCGCGTCGGTGTCGTTGAAATTGGAGGCAACGCTCGCGAGAGATTGGCGCAGAGCCGTCTCGGAAGCCCGCCGGTAGAAATCCTTGGCCTTAGCACGTTCAAAGAGCGAATCCGCATTCCTGGCCTGCAAAGCGAAGCTGAAGTATTCTTCGGACCTGCCGGCGAACCATTGGATCTCTTTTTGCGCCGTGACCCCATCGCCATCGATGAGCGCGAGTTGCAGGACGCGCTGATGCAGCGCCGGTCCATTCAGTCCCTGAGCGGTCGCCCGCCGCGCAACTTGCTTGGCTTCATCCAGCCGATCCAGGCCCATATAGGCGTCCATTTCGCGGCGATAGGGGTTTTCAGACCCCGGTTCCAATCGAAGCGCTTCCTGGCCCTCCTGCAACTCCTCTTCGAACTTCCCAATGGATGCGTAATACGCGGCCAATTCGGTATGGAAACTGAACTCGCGGGGGTAATTCCGGACACCCGATCGAGTGGCATCCACCACTTTGTCCAGATCGCCGCGACAATCGTCGTAGTCTGCTGCGATGTGGTCCCGCTCAAATTCCGAAGTGCGATCCATCAGGGCGAAGGCCTTGGCCGCGTATTCGCAGGCCCGCCCGGAGTCGCCGGCATTAAAAGAAGCGATGGCAAGGAAGTGGTATGCCATTGCGAAATTCGGATCGAGCATTACCGCGCGATCCAGCAGCGGAATCGCCGCTAAGAACCGCCCCTGAGCCAGCTCGGTGTGGGACGCCGCCAGGTTCTGGAGAGCTTCCAGCGAGTGGGTGGTCACCTGATCCAGCGGGCGATTCAGCTTCTGGATCGAGCTGAGCGATTCTCCCAGCTTGCCGCGCATGGCAGCCGCGGCAGTTCCCACCGCATCCAACACCTGCTCCTTATCTTTAGCTTGGACCTGTGCCCGAGCCAGCGTCGCGCCAGCCTGGCAAGTGGTGGCCTGCAGAGTAAGGACGTAGCTTTTCCCCAGGCTCGCGATAGAACCGTCCAGGGTGGCCGCGGCTGCGTCCCGCACGCAGATGTCGTGCGCAATCTGGTTGGTGATGCGCTCCCCGCTGGGCAGGCGCATTAACCGCAGGCTTTGCTGCACCTGCCCATCGTCCATGATTTTCAGAAACGGCGATTGCTCAAGCTGGATGGCGAGCCCTTGGCGGAGCGTCCCGTCAAAGACCGGATCGCCGGTGGTGTTTGTGAAGTCGGCCAGGACAATCGTGTCTTTGTCAGTGAGTTTGGGCGCGCGGTGCAAATAGAAATAAGCTGCGCAGAGGAACGCCAGCGCAGCCGCGGCGGCGGGGACGATCAGTTTCCAGTGGTCTACTGTGCCGGTTTTTGCCGCCGGTGCCGAAGCATGGCTGGAGCCCCGCTTGAGCCGCTGAAGATCGGCGCGAATCTCGGACGCGTGCTGATAGCGCAGGTCGCGATCCTTCTCCAGGCATTTATCGATGATGCGTTCCAGTTCCGGCGGCACGCCGGGATTCAGGCGCACGGGAGGCACCGGAGCGTGGTTCAAAATAGAATCGAAAATGATCCCCGAGCTTTCGCCGCGAAACGGCAGTAACCCCGTCGCCATCTCATAGAGCACCACGCCGAAGGAGAATAAATCCGTGCGCGCGTCTAAAGGTTTGGCGCGGACCTGCTCGGGCGACATATAGGCGATGGTCCCGGGTGCACTTCCCGGGGTGGTCAGTTGCTCTTCGACTGTAACGGTCGGTGCCAGCGTTTCGCTCGCGCCCGGCTTGTGGACCTGGCTGGTTTTTGCCAATCCAAAATCGAGGATTTTCGCGCGGTCGCGACTAGTGACGAAGATGTTCGCGGGTTTAATATCGCGATGGACGATCCCGGCGGCATGCGCTGCGTCCAGACCGTCGGAGATTTCGATGGACAGAGCAAGAATCGCTTCCAGATCCAGCGGGCGTCCCTGAATCCTGTGCTTCAAGGTAGTTCCATCCAGGAACTCCATGACGATGTACGATCGCCCCTCCTGCTCGCCGATGTCGTAAATCGTGCAGATATTGGGGTGATTCAAGGCCGATGCGGCGCGTGCCTCGCGCTGGAAACGTCGCAAAGCCTCCGGATCGCGGGCCAGTTCATCCGACAAAAACTTGAGGGCGACGAAACGATGCAGGCGGGGATCTTGGGCTTTGTAAACCACGCCCATTCCACCGCCGCCTAATTTTTCAATGACCAGATAATGGGAGATCGTCCGGCCGATCGGCAAGTAAGTGGACGCTTGTCCTTCATGGCTTGGCTGGTGAGCCAAGACGCGCGCGGCCATTTCTAGAGCCGGACGCTCCAGAAAGCTTCCGGCGTGCTCTTGTGCCAGTAGGGAACGGACTTCGCCCTCCAGCGCCTTATCGCCGCCGCAGGCGTGCCGCAGAAACGCCTCGCGGTCCTCGGGCGCACGGTCCAAGACCGATTGCCATACACCTTCAACTTGTTTCCAGCGTTGGGGGTCCATTGGTCGCGCCAGCTTGTAATACACCAGCCGCATATAGGCTTCATGCGCCCGTGCTGTGGTAGCCGCTCCCGACGGAGCAGCGTTCCGCCATCTCCATTGCTATGGGCTGAATTATATCGAAACACCAACGCTCTCCGTGTGATCCTCCGGCTCCGCGTTCTGCGCTCGCGCGCTGGCAGCGGGGAAAGTTTTCGTTCCTGATAAAATGATCCCCACGAATGACGCCCGAATTGTGGCATCAAATCGAGGAGTTGTACGAAGCGGCCTTGGATCTTCCCGCGGCCGAAAGAGACGCGCTTCTCGAAACTGCCGATCCTCAACTTCGTTCCATGGTGGAGGCGATGCTGGCCCAGGATGGCTCCGAGCCGGATCATCCGGCTTGGGAGAGTAAGGACTGGCTCCTGAATACCGAGACCATCGCCTCGTCGGGCATGGAACTGGGCCCTTACAAAATTGAGCAGCGAATTGGGGCGGGCGGCATGGGGCAAGTGTATCGAGCGCTCGACACCCGATTAGGGCGAACGGTCGCCATCAAGTTGATATCGCCCGAATTGGCGGGAGAAGGGGTATCCAAACGCCGCTTTCTGCAGGAAGCCCGTGCGGCATCGGCGCTAAACCATCCTAATATCGTCGTGTTGTACGACATCTCCTGCCAGGCTGGCGTGGACTTCCTGGTAATGGAGTACATAGCCGGGCAGACGTTGAAAGACATGATTCCCCGAAACGGCATGGCCTTCGATCAGGTGGCCGAATTAGGAAGTCAGGTGGCCCTCGCGCTAGGGGCTGCACACTCGGCTGGAATCGTACACCGGGACATCAAACCGTCCAATATTCTGGTCACCGGTCAGCAGCAGGTGAAGGTGCTGGATTTCGGGATCGCGAAGCTTCCCCACGATGGGAACGATACCGGCGTGACCCGGCAGGGACAAATCATTGGCACGGTCGCATACATGTCCCCGGAGCAGACGCGCGGCGAGAAGGTGGATACACGCTCCGACATCTTCTCATTCGGCTGCGTGCTCTATGAGGCGGCCACGGGCAGCCGGCCGTTTCAGGGCGACAGCTCTATTGCGCTGATGCATCAGATCACCACCATCGATCCAGAGCCGCCCAGCGCCCTCCGCGCGGACCTTCCTCCGGAGTTTGTCCGGCTGGTGATGCATTGTCTGGCGAAAAGCGCCGCCGCACGGCCCGATTCCGCCGTGGAACTGGCCACAGCGCTGAAGTCGCTCACCTTGCCGGCCAAGCCCTCCTCGCCAATTCGCACCGGACAACCGTCGCTGGCGGTGATCCCATTGCAGGTGCGCGGACCGGCAGGGGAACAATATCTTTCCGTGTCCCTGGCCGACGCTCTGATTCATCGGCTGTCGTCCAGCGGAAAGCTGGCGGTGCGGCCCATTGCCAGCGTCATGCGCTACGCCGGCAAGGAGGTCGATTGGAGTCAGGCCGCGCGGGAACTGAATGTCGACATGATCGTGGAAGGCGTCATCCAGATCATGGGCGCCAAGATTCGCGTGCTGGTACAGGCCCATCGATCCAGCGACTCCCACACCCTGGCATCGCTCAAAGAGGACGGCGACTCGAGCGATCTGTTCGGGCTTCAGGATCGGCTCACCGACGCCGTCAGCGACATCTTCGTCCCCCGGGAGAAGCAAATCGTTCAGCCGGCTCCGCCCACCAAGCACGCCGGTGCCTACGAGCTCTACCTCCGAGCCGTGGACCGCCAGGTGCACGTAGACAAATTTGAGATGACGTCCGCGATCGAGATGCTAACTCGCGCCACCGAGTTGGACCCGGGCTTTGCCGAGGCCTGGGGCCTGTTGGCTCAAGCCTGCGCGCAGATGGGAGGGCATCTGGACTCCGATCCAAAATGGTTTGAGCTGGGCGAGCGCGCCATCGCCAAGGCGCTGGAATTGGACCCTGTGCAATGCGAAGCTTTGTGCGCGCGCAGCATTATTCTGTGGTCGCCTGCGCGCGGGTTTCAGAACCGCGCCGCGCTGCGGGCCCTCAACGCGGCGTTGAAGATCGATCCGCTTCGCACTACCGCTCGCCATTTTCGTAGCGCCGTGTTGTGGCACTTAGGATTTTTGGAAGCGGCGTCCGAGGATGCCGGGGAGTTGCAGAGTCCCGCGCTCTCCGCGATGCACAAAGCGTGCATTGCTTTTCATCGCGGGGATTTTGATGGCTGCATGGAACACTACGCGCGTGCACAGGTTTTGGAGCCCAGCGGAATCCTCAGTTACGTGCTTTGGCCCTTGGCGCCGCTGTGGGCCGGACGCATGGGGGAAGCGCGGAAGGCATTGGACAAAGCTCGTCAGATGCTCGGCGACGATCCTTTCCTCGCAGGCGTCCAGGCCATCTTTGCGGCACTGGATGGGCATCCGGCACGGGCCGAGTCTCTCGCCGACGAAGCCTTGCACGGGCACAGCTTAACTCATAGCCATCACACCTGGCATTTTTGCGCCGGCGCGTACGCGCTGTGCGGGAAACCGGAAAAAGCCATCGCCGAACTCCGGCGCTGCGGCGAGATGGGCCTGCCGAACTACCGTTTGTTTGAGATGGACCCTTCTCTGCGCTCTTTGCGCGAGCATCGTGAATTCCGAGACTTGATGTCCGCCTTACGTCGCGAACACGAGTCGATCCGGGATGAATTTGGGTTAGAGACCAAAGGTCCGGAGGCTGGCAACCGGTAAGGGAGTTCAGAACTCACTGCGCCAGCCTAACGTCCTGCAACGAGATCTGCGGAAAATACAATCCCCGCGGCAGGCGTGCCCACCAATCCCCGGTTGCCCGCCGCGTCGCGAAATTGGTGAACGAATAATCGAACAACTCCGCGCGCACGTACTTGGGCGGCGCGTCGGGAAACGGATTTTTCTTGAGCATTCTCAAAACGTCGGGCGAGCCTTGCAGCAGACGCACCATGAAATTAGTAAACCAGGGCGCGCCACGATAATCCGATAGGGCCGCGAACCACATCTGCCAGTCCAACCGCGGCTGATACGGCGCCACCCAGTGCGGAGGCTGTCGCGAATCGCCTGGCTTATACGGAAATTCGTAATCCAGCCAGGTAACGCCGTCATCCGATCCCTGCACGATAATTTCGGGCCGCGAGGTGGTCATGGATGCGAACAGGCCGTAGGTGTTCGCGATCTGAAACGGGCCCGCGATGCGCACCAGCGCATTCTCCGCTTCGGGCGACGTCTCGAAAAACATTTCATTGATCTCCGACACACTGAGCGCCAGAATAAGGATCGTCACGGCCCAAACGGCAACGGCGCTGGTCCGCGCGCCGCGGGCCGTCCATCGAAATTTCTCCAGTGCGTGATCGTCGAACAGGAACACGCACAGCGACATCGTGAGCAAATTGAAAAACGTGTAGTTGCCGGTGAGAAAAATCAGTGCCTGCAAGAACAGCGCCAGCGCCGCGCCGCACAACCTCCACATACGCGGCGCGAAAAACAGAAACGGAACGACGAGTTCAATAGACAGCACGCTGGCGGTGGAAAAGCGTTGAAACCAGAGCGGCAACTGATACATGTACCAAGCTAGCGGCGTCGGCAGCGGTTGCGTCATGTAGTGGAATGCGATTGCCGTCCAGTCGCGCCACACCGGATCGTGGCTGGTCAGCTTCACTGCACCCGAAAGAAACATCAGCCGGAACAGCAGCCATCGAAACAGCATCGCCACAACTTTGGAATTACCGAGAAAGATCGCGAGAAATCCGGTTTCGAGCAGCAGCGAGTCCCATTGGAACGACAGAAAATCCTGGCCGGCCGTGCACACCGACAAGTACAGGACGTAGAGACAAACCAGCAGCAGCCGTTCCCACCCGGCTTTCACCACTCCGAGTAACAACACAATCGCCAGCGCCACGCCGGCGAGGCACGCGGCCTTTAGGAACCAATCGCCATGCGCCAGCCAAAAGATGGTGGGCATAGACCAATAGCCGCGTGCTCCCAGCGCCTTTGAAACTGCCGCCAGATACCCGCCCAGCGGCAAAATGCCGCGTGATCCAATCAGGCCGGTAATCTGCACGCCCAGAGACGCGAAGGCGATGAGGTAAATTACGGCCAGAAGCCGCAGGAAAAGCCATTCGACTTTCGCGAACTTCCATGGCAGGATGCGCTTCCCAAAGGTCAGCCGCGTAACGTGGTAGAAAAAAGTGCGATGCCCGGAAATCAGCCGATACGCCGCCTCGCTGGACGCCGCAAAACCCGGAACTCGACCGTAGGCCCAACCCAGCATCGACGCCAACCGGGCCATCCCGGGCGCATAAGCCAGGGTCAGAAAGACGGCCCGGGCGCCGCTGAACACTTCCCCGCCCGGCATCACTAACTGCACGGATTCACTAAAGCTCTCCGCCGGAATCTGCGGATAGAGACCGCCAACCTCCTGGGACGCGCCATAAGCGACCCGTCCGCCTGTAAGCGCTTTCCAGTACTCGATCCAGATCCTGCAAAAACCGCAATGTCCGTCAAATATTACGAGGGGAGGAACTGCGAGAGGATCTTCGGCCATACCCTACCTCTTCAGTGTAGGAGGTAGCCGCAAGAATGTGCTCATTTGAAACACATTCCATTTTTCATAGATATTCGCCCTAAGCAGCCTAGGGAGGTTCGCTTGAGAACCGGGAAGTGCTAGAATTGACGATGAGTACAGTGCAACTTTTGTGTAGCGTGGAAACGTCTACCATCTGAGCGTGATTGAGGCGCAGTAGAAGACTATGTCTGCTCATGACGAACCAATGGCCTACCCCGGGGGAAAGCCTCCGATCAATCCCAATCCCAATCCGGACGTCAACTTCTTGTTGCCTACCGAAGTTGAGGAGCCATTCCTCCGCTCTCTCACTCGGAACATCAAAGAACTCTTTAACCCGCCCAAGCTGCCTCCCTTAGAGGTAACTTCGAAACCCGTTCCAGTAAAGGATATCTGGGGGTCCTACGGCGGAGGGGAGAGGCGCGCCGGCCTTACGTCTTTCGCGGTCCACGTGGGGGTTATCGCGCTGCTGTTTTTGCTGGGAACCAACAAAGTGGTGCAGCAGGTGGTGAAACAGCAGATCGAATTGATCGCTCCCGATATCGCTCCTTACAAGCCGACGGTCAAGAAGGACGCCATGCACGGTGGAGGCGGCGGTGGAGATCGTTCACCCACGCCTGTCAGCAAGGGCAAGCTTCCGAAGCTGGCGAACCGGCAGTTCGTGCCTCCCATGGTTAAGCCGCCGGACAATCCGAAGCTGGTCATGGAGCCGACGCTGATCATGCCCCCGGACACCAATATCCCTAAGGTGGATTCACCCAATCTGGGCGATCCGCTGTCGAAATCCGGCTTGGCTTCCAATGGTTTTGGCTCGGGCGGCGGTATGGGTAGCGGACGCGGCGGCGGCGTAGGCCCGGGTTCGGGACCAGGATTTGGTCCGGGGTCTGGTGGCGGCATGGGCGGCGGCGCTTACCGGATCGGTGGCGGCGTGTCTCCACCCAGCATCCTCTACAAGGTGGAACCGGAATACTCAGAAGAAGCGCGTAAAGCCAAGTTCCAGGGCACGGTTCTGCTCTTTGTCGTGGTGGATGAGAAGGGCAATCCGCGCGACATCAAGATTCTTCGTCCGCTCGGCTTGGGCCTGGATCAAAAGGCCGTCGAGGCGGTTGAAAAGTGGAAGTTCAGCCCCGGCAAAAAGGACGGCAAGCCCGTTCCAGTGCAAGCGCAGATCGAAGTCAACTTCCGCCTGCTCTAACCCGCGCGTTAGCTCCGTCACCGACGCTGCTACTTTTTTTGCGGCGCCGCGCACATCTGATCTGTTGGCTCCCAATCGACGATATCAATCGGAATGCCTTGCTTGCACGCGCTGCGGCCCTTGTGCGCCTTGCCTTGGATCGTGATCACGGTGTCGAGATCGGGCTTAGGCGCGGCGATAAAGCTATAGAGGGTGCCGCCGTCCAGCGTCTCAAGCAACAGGCACTGGCTGTCAGCTACGCGCCGGACGCATCCGGTGGCTCTCACTTCCGTGATTTCGAACTTGGGCTTTTGCTGCGCCATCAAGAGCATGCTGAAGAGAGTGAGAGCGAGCATTTGCTTTCAGTGTCGCACTAAACTGGGCACATGCCAGTAGCAATGGTTACGGGCGCATATTGCGTCGGCGAATCTGCCGCCAGCAGTCCACAGAATCACCTGCGATCATCTGGATGATTTGCAGACCACAGGTGCTTTCGAACACCTGTCCGATGATCTGGATGTTCTGGTGAATTCCGCATGGGGCGGCTACGAGCGCGTTGGACGCCGGCGTGCGCGCCGCCTATGTCGCCTCGTCGCTAGCCGCCAAATGCATGGTGCCACGCCAGCGCGGGCTCATCGTGAACATCAGTTATTGGGCCGCGCGCAAACACATGGGAAACTTGGCCGGCCTCGTGCGCACCGAAACCGTCCTGCGTTCGGGCTGGTTCGATTTATCGAACAGTGAAAGCCCGGAATTCATCGGACGCGTTATCGCGGCGCTATGGCTCGATATTGAGACCGCCTGAAACGCAGTCGGGTATTGTAAATCCAGGTATTGTAAAACATGGACACCCCCGATCTTCGCTATCCTGTCGGCGAGTTCCGCTTCCCCGAGTCGGTCAGCGCTCAAGAACTCGCCGTGTTCCTGGATCAAATTGCCGAGACGCCCGCGCGGATGCGTGCCGCGATCGCCGGCTTGTCGGATTCGCAACTGGACACGCCGTACCGCACGGGCGGTTGGACCGTGCGCCAGCTCGCGCACCACGTTCCCGACAGCCACATCAACAGCTATACGCGATTCCGTTTGGCCCTGACCGAAAACGATCCGGTGATCAAGCCCTACGAAGAAGCGCGCTGGGCTGAGCTTTCCGATGCGCGCACGATGCCAGTGGAACCATCGCTCCTATTGCTGGAATCCTTGCACGCGCGGTGGGTGCCTTTGCTGCGGTCGCTTTCGGATATGGATTGGAAGCGGACCTTCCGTCATCCGGACCTGGGTCCGGTCCGCTTGGAGCAGAATGCCGCGCTGTATGCCTGGCACGGACGGCATCACGTGGCGCATATTACGTCGTTGCGAGAACGGATGGGTTGGTAAGACACCATGTCACCTCCACCGTGGCGCACGCACTCCTGCGTGCCGCGTTCACACTCGTGTGAACGCTGTCTTCGCGGCATGTTTGCTTGTGGCGGTCAAACATAAGCCCTTTAAAATGTTCGCGCCGGATGGTATACGTTTGGTTCAGCCTCGCAAAAAGGTCAGCCGGGCGTCGGCATGAGTGCCGACGCGGCACGCAGGAGTGCGTGCGCCACGGAACCGAAGAGAGTGTGCCAGCTTATTTCTGTTTAAGACGCCGCGTACACCGCCCGCTCAAAATCGCCCAGCACCGCGAGCGCTTCTTTGTCGGCGAACGGCAGATACTGCATCATGATCACTCCAGCAACGCCCTTCTTTGGATCGATCCAAAAATACGTGTTCGCCACGCCGCCCCAAGCCAAGCTGCCAGCCGATCGGCGTCCGTCATACGCCACCGAGTTGATCAGAAAGCCGAACCCGAAGCCATCCTTGAACCCGGGATGAAAATCGACATCGCTCGATATGTCGGGTCTTGAAGTCTTCAATTTCCCGCAGCTCAAATCGCCGGTTTGAATGCTGGCCATCATGTCCACGGTTTTGGGTTGCAGGAGTTGTTCACCCTTGGGCCCTTGCCCGCGCCGCAGGATCATTTGCATGAAACGAACGTAGTCGGGCGCAGTGGAGTAAAGTCCGCCGCCGCCGTTGAACGCTTTGGGAGGCTTGGGCAAGTTGCGGGGATTTTCCTTCAGCGGCCCCGTCCCGTCCGAGCCCCTGTGATATTCGCTCACCAGACGATCGAACTTCGCAGCCGGCACCAGAAAACTGGTGTCGTGCATTTCCAAAGGCCCCAAGATGTTCTTCTGGAAATATTGTTCCAGCGTTAATCCACTCACCGTCTCCACTAATCGGCCGCTCCAATCGGCGCTGGTTCCGTATTGCCAGCGCGATCCTGGTTCGAACATCAGCGGAGTTAGCGGCGCCACCGTGCCGAGCGGAGAGCTGTTACCCGATTCCTTCTCCCAGCGCAGCATGTCGGCGAACCAGGTGTCGTAGGCGAAGCCCGAAGTGTGCGTCAACAGAGTTCGCAACGTGACCGGTTTCGTAGCCGGTTTCAGGATCGGCTTGCCGCTACCCGGCTCGAAACCGTGCAGCACCTGCAATGAGCCCAGCTCCTTAATGTACGTCGACGCCGGTTCATCCAGCTTTAGCTTGCCTTGCTCCACTAACTGCATGGCGGCAACCGAGGTGACGGGCTTGGTCATGGACGCGATGACGAATAGGGAATCCGCGTTGACGTCGACGCCGGACTTGGAGTCGCGCTTGCCAACGGCCCCCGAGTAAGTTGTCTGGGTGGAAGTGGCGGCCATGGCGACGCAGGCCGGGATCTTGTGCTGTTGGACGGACGAGCGCAGGGTCTGGTCGATCGCGTTACTGGTCGCGCCCCAACCGCGGCGCGGCTGCGCGCCCAAGGCGAGCAGGGCGGCGCTGAAGTGTCTCCGGCTTATCTGTGGCATTCCTATGTGATACCACGCTCGGCGTTATCTTATATGTATGCCTTCCGCAGTGGAGTCCCCGGAAGTCAAGCTCGGCGGCCCGCATGGGGGCGGCCCGCGCGATCATGGCCCTTTCGATCCAGGCGGCGGTGGCGGCGGGGATGGTGACGGCAACGATGGGCGTGGCGTCCCAGGCGCCGGCCTGCTGGCCATGCGGTTTCTGCTGGTCTCTATTAGCGCGCTCTTCGCGACCATCGGCGTGGCGTATTATCAACGAGCCCAGTCGCCCGGACATTGGCAGCACATTCACGTGCCGTCGTTGCTGTGGCTGAGCACCGGCCTGATCCTGGCCAGCACCTGGACGCTCGAACTCGCGCGCGGTGCTTTTGAGCGCAAGAACAGTCTGCGATACGCCCATTGGCTGGCGGTGACGGTCGGAATAGGAGCCGCGTTCCTGACGTCGCAACTGTTCGCGCTTCGGGAATTGGCAAGGCAAGGCTTCTACCTGCGGCACAATCCGCATAGTTCGCTGTTCTACGTGCTGACGGGCGCGCACGGGCTCCATCTCCTGGGAGGGATGGTCGCGTTGTTCTGGCTGCTGGTCACGGCGGCGCGGCGGCCTGAGGTGGTGTTGTTCGATTTCAGGCGTCAGAGCGGCCGCACCGCAACAGCGGCCTTGTACTGGCATTTCTTGGCGGGTATTTGGCTATGCCTGTTCATCGCTTTGCTGTTTTGGCCGTGAGTGTTGTGTTGAGGCGCATGCGCCAGGCATCGCGTCCGGCGCCGTAGTAGCGCTTCACCAGCCGCGTGCGGACAAAGCCGTATTGCCGATAGAAGCGCAGCGCGGCAGTGTTCGCCGTACTCACCATAAGCCGTAGAGTGGCCGTGCCTAATCGGGCGACTGTAGCGTCCAGGAGCGCCTGGGCTACGCCGCGCCCGCGATGGCGTGGGTCCACGGCGATGGATTCCAGTTCGGCGCCTCGCCAACTGGTCCGCGCGATGCTATAGCCTGCGATCCGGCGGCCTTGCTTGACGATCAGAAACAGTTCGGGGCTTTCGCGCCAATACTCGACAAACAACTGCGCCGGCCAAGCGTCCTTGCCGAACGAGGCCCGCTCGATTTCGACGATGCGGGTAAGATCGCGCCGCGCGAACGGACGGACATGGATGCCGCGCATCACGCGATTTCAGCGTAGCGCAAGTCTCGCGCGTTAGTGGGCGCTGCCGAAGTAGCTTTCGGCCAGATCGGGTTTCTGCTCAAGCGCGCGCTTCCAACAGTCGCGCGCCTGGTCCTGCTGGCCCAAACTTTTGAGCACGTGGCCCAAGTTCAGGAGCGCCTCCGGGAACTGATCGCGTTCCTGCAAGGCTTCGCGGTACAACCGTTCGGCGTCGTTCAATTGACCCGATTTTTGCAGCAGCAAGCCGGTATTGTAAAACAGCTCCGGGCTGCGCTCGCCCTTTTCGATGAGGCGCGCCTGATGCTCCAGGGCGTGATCGAAATCGTTGCGCTCTACCGCCAGTGCCGCCAGGCCGCGCAGCGCGTCGAGCGAATCGGGATTGGCCGCCAGCACCGCTTCGAAGGCCTTGGAAGCGCCCTCATGGTCGGCCATGTTCCAGCAGCAGATGCCCAGGTTCAGCTGAGCCTCGGTCCAGTCCGGACGCTTGGACACCGCCGCCTGGAAGGCTTCGGCGCCGCCGCGATAGTCGCTCCGCTCCAGGCGCAGGTAGCCCAGGCGGAACCACACGTCTTCCAGATCCGCGTTCTTGGCTAGAATGCGCGTGTAGATGCGCTCGGCTTCTTCCTTGGAGCCTTGCTTGTCCAGCACGGCCGCCAGATTGTGCAGAACCTCGAACAGATCGGGCGAGATTTCGAGCGCCTTCTCATAAGCGGAACGCGCTTTGGTGAGATCGCCCGATTCCTGATGGATGGCGCCCAGATTCACATAGGCTTGGCTGGCATCCGGGCGGATGCGGATGGCCTCGGTGTAGGCTTTGGCGGCCGGTTCCAGGTTGCCGGTCTTCTGCTGCGCCACGCCCAGGTTGAACCAGCGATCGAAGCTTTCGGGCGAGTATTCGGTGAGCTTGGCGCAATAGCGTAGCGCGGCTTCATAGTCGTTCGCGGCGAAGGCGCAGGTGGCCAAACCTTCGAGCGCAGTCTGCGAGTTGGGCCGCAGCTTCAGCAGCTTTTCCGAATAGTCGGCGATCATGGCCTGGTCCTTGCGAGCCATGCCGATGGTGACCAGGTTGATGAGGCACTCTTCGAAATCGGGTTTTGTGGCCAGGATGGATTGGTAGATCCGCGCAGCCTCGTCAAAATGCCATTGCAGCTGCAGCGTCACGGCTTTGCCGAAAATCGCGGTGGTGTGATCGGGCTGCTGCTCCAGCACCTTGTCGAAGTTCTCGGCCGCGGCCTCCGACTTTTCCAGATGCAGCAGTGCGATGCCCAGCCCCAGCCGCGCGTCCAGCCGGTCTGGCTGCGCGTCGGCCGCCTTCTCGAAGAAATCGGCGGCTTCCTGCCAGCGTCCCAGCCGTTCCAGGCAAATGGCCAGATTCAGGTTGGCGTTGGCGTGCTTGGGATGCATGCTCAGCAGCTTGGCGTAGCTTTGCGCCGCTTCCTCATACATCTCCAGCTCGAACTGAATCTGGGCCTTGGCCGAGTAGATCTCGAGCGTGCCCTCGCCCGTCTCCAGAACGTTATTGATCTCCCGGAGCGCGTCGTCGAGTTTGCCTTCCATGTGAAGGGACACCGCTTTAGCCAGGCTGGCTGTCTTGGCGGCGCCCGCGGACGATGTTCTAGAAGTCGGTTGGCTCATAATCAGTTAATATTTCCATTTCTGCCCTCGATCCCGTAGGGCGCAAGATAGGCGCACAATCTTCCCAATGCATCATATTGATGCGAAACTTCCACCCAGCGCAGCCGGGCGCGCTCACCGCGATTGCAAAAGAACCCGACGCCGCCATGCCCCAGCCGGCTGTCGGACCAGAAGTCGATCACCTGGCCCTGCGCCATGATGGTGAAGTCGCCGCCCCGCGTCTCTACCTGGATGCGGTACAGCATGTCCTGGCGGACGGTCAGGGGCAGTGGCTTGTCGACGCGCGGCCCTTCCTTGCCATTGATCACCGGGTAGCGGACCATATGCACCAGCGGCAACGGCCCAGGCTTGACCACCACCAGTTTCATGGCGTAATAGTTGTTCAGATCCTGCGCGCGAAAGACCCATCCCATGGCTTTCTGATCGATTTCGGCCAGAAATTCGAAACGATAGTCGGTAAGATCGACGGTAGGCTTGAAAACGGCCAAGGGGCCCGGACGGACGAAGCCCGCCGCGTCATAGGACCAGCTTCGCGTCAGGTTGGAACGGCTTTCCCAGGCGTCCAGCCCGGTACGGAAATCGTCGGCATAGGCTACCGCGGCGCGGTCCGATATGGTCTGATTGACGTTCTTCCATTGCAGCGCCACCACCCTCTGGACGTGGCTTTGGACTTCGTCCAGATTCTGCGGCTCCAGTTGCTTTATCGGCACCTTAGGCAGGGATCCGGTGACTGCCACCACCAGCAGAATCGGAAGGAGCAAACTGACCAGCTTCAGATCGCGCGGCGCGCTCTTCCACGCCGCGCTCAGCCAGCGCCAGGACGCGGTTCCACGCGCTGGATTAGGACCAAAGCCGGAAGCTTCATGCTCCGATTCCTGGAGTGCGGGTTCGCCTTCTTCCAGGGTCTCCGCCATCTGTTCCTGATCGGCAAGCAAGCCTGTCTCGGAGAATTCGACTTCGGCGGGCAGCGCTTCCGGTTCGGTTTCTTCTTCGGCAGAGTAGATCTCGGCCGTAGCGGCGTCCGCCGTCGCGAGTTCGAACATCTGACGATGGTCGTCGCAACAGAACTCGCCGTCGACGAAACTACGCGACGGAGCAAGCGCATTATTGCAGTAGCGGCACCTCATGAGGCTTAACCCGATACCATCTTAGGGCTGGGGATATAGAATTACTACGCAGTGAAATGCTTAAAGACTCTACGCAATTTGGCCTACAACCACCGGCGCGGTAGGCGGTTGACCTTAGAATCCTGGGTGCTAAAAAGTACTATTTAGCCGCCGATGATTAAGGCCTAAGCAATGGAATTGAGGCGCCGCACAGCTGCTAAGCCTGGGTGCCCTGGCATGAGCGGCAACCCTGGCAGCCTATGATAATGTAATCACCGAGAGGGGAGAATGGCTGTGGCATCGCTCGATCTGGAGTCGGCCAACAC
>Ga0209006_10001312_pt1 | contig 22618 bp, 21 predicted proteins | sample JacPin_JW_Ref_O2_FD_188567 | JGI IMG/M metagenome (GOLD analysis project Ga0209006, IMG submission 188567) | Forest soil microbial communities from Algoma, Ontario, Canada - Jack Pine, Ontario site 1_JW_Ref_O2 (SPAdes) (version 2) | ecosystem: Environmental > Terrestrial > Soil > Boreal... | reverse complement strand
GGCCATCCACGCCGTGCGGAACCCGCCAACTTCGAAAGTTTCTTGCAACGGCGCGGCGTGGATGGCCGGGACAAGCCCGGCCAAGACGCCGAAAGGTTCTATTCCACTTAGATTCTCTCGCGTGACGGGACTTTTTAGCGCAACCGGACAGCCGCGGCACAAGGCCGGGCATGACGTGCTGGGGTTGCAAAAGGCGGAGTGCTGCAACCTATTTCTGTTCTCCCCGCAAGGGCGGGGAGAAGGGAAACGAGGGGGCGCTGTTTCAGCGACGCGCGGCCAGCAACTTCTCGATTTCAGATTGCAATTGCGACTGATGATAGGGTTTCGACAGGCGCGGCAGGCTCGACCTTTGTCCGGCCGGCAGGTCGGCATAGCCGGTGGCGAGCAGGACCGGCAGGTTGGGACGCTTGCCGCGCACGATTTCGGCGAGCTCGGTTCCGGTCATGCCCGGCATCGCCTGATCCGTCATCATCAGATCGAGTTCTTGTCCGCCTTCGACGATCGCGAGCGCTTGGCTGGCCGAATTGGCTTCGATCGCGGTATGTCCGAGATCCTCGAGCATATCGACGGTGCTCATCGCAATGAGCGGGTCGTCATCGACCACCAGAATGACTGCGGCGCGGGCGGCCTCCGTCTGCGGCGCCGACTCGGCGGCCGCCACGGCGGCCTTGGTCGCGATCGGCAGCCAAAGCGTGGCGATCGTGCCTTTGCCGATTTCGCTTGAAAGCTCGAGCGATCCGCCGAGCTGGACGGCCAGCCCATGTACCATCGACAGGCCGAGGCCCGTTCCCTTGCCGAGCGGCTTTGTCGAAAAGAAAGGCTCGACCGTCTTTTTGAGAGTCTCCGCATCCATGCCGGAGCCAGTGTCGCGGACCTGAATGCGGATATAGCGGCCGGCCGCGGAATTCCTGACGCCGTCCGGCTGCGCCTGCTCGGCTCTGATCTCGATCGATCCGCCGTCCGGCATGGCGTCGCGCGCGTTGATCGCCAGATTGAGGATGGCGAGCTCCACCTGGTTGGCGTCGACCTGGGCGGGCGGCAACCCGTCAGCAACATTCAGCCGCAATGCGATCTGCGGACCAAGCGACCGTTCGAGAAGGTCATGCATGCCGTTCAGGAGGGAGGCAATGTCCATCGAGTTCGTCTTCAGATCCTGCTGCCGCGCGAAGGCGAGCATGCGCTGGGTGAGGGAAGCGCCGCGTTCGGCGCCCTGAATAGCGCCGTCGATCAGCCGCTGCGCGCGCGCATTGCCGTGCGACTGCTTGCGCAAAAGCTCCAGATTGCCCATCACCGCCGTCAGCAGATTGTTGAAATCATGGGCGATGCCGCCGGTGAGCTGACCGATGCTCTCCATTTTCTGCGACTGCAGAAGCTGTTCCTGCGCCTTTTCGCGCGCCGAAATCTCGACCGTCAGTTCGCGAGTGCGCTCGCGGACGCGGTTCTCAAGGGTCAGCGTCAGATCCGACAGCGCCTCGCGCTCGGCCGCCAGCTCGGCCACAAGACGTTCTCTATCGAGTTCCGACATCTTGCGCGCCGTAATATCGGAGGAGACGCCGACAAGCTGAAGGATGGCCCCGGACGGGTCTTTAAGCGCGCGGGCGCGCATATCGACCCAATGCGACGAGCCGTCCGGCCAGATCGTGCGATATTCAATGCCGTAGTCGACGCCGGTTTTCAGCGTATGGTCGATGACGCGCCCCATATGCGCGGCGTCTTCCGGATGCGCCGCGCGGCGGAGATCGTCATAGGAAAATGGCGCATCGGCCTTGCGGCCGAAATGGGCGCGGCAGGTCTCGGAGGCGTCGAGAACCATGTTTTCGATTCTGAGCGTCCAGGCGCCGAGACGGCCGGCATGCAGCGCGGTCTGCAATTGGCGCCGTCCCTCGCCGATTTCCTCCAGGCGCGCGCGCGCCTCATATTGACGCCGCCGCCCGCGCACCGCGGCCCGCACGAGGCTGATCAGAGTGGTCGGGTGAAATGGCCGCTCCAGGAAAGTGACATTGCCGAGCGTTTCGGCGAACGCCGCCGCGACCGGATTGCGCTCCGGGCCGCCGCCGCGGCCGGTCAGAAGAATGATGGGAAAGTCGGACCATGCGGGCTGTCGTTTGAGAATCGCGACCAGCGGACTTGAGTCGGCCGCATGAATCGCTTCGTCGGCCAATATCGCCAGAGCGGCGCCGCGCTCGAGTTCTCCGACCAGCGTCGGAATCTCGGCGCAGATTTTCGCGGCGAAACCGCCTTCGTTCAGCATCGCCGACGCCAGCGCGGCGTCGCGGCCCGTCGGGGTCAGGATGAGAGCGCGTTCGGAGAGCGGCCCTCCGCGACTCATTTTTGCTTGCCTTCCAACAGAGGTTCCTTGCCGCCGGAATAGGAGGGGACGCCGCGCAATACGCCATGAAACGCATCGAGCGGTTCACCGAGCGCGAGACCGTCATTGCTGACGCGGTATTCGCGAATGGTCGTTTCATGCGGGCCGGTGCGCTTCTTGATGACGGAAATGGCCCGACGCACTCTACCGCTCGCCTCGAAATAGCGCAGCAGGATGACGGTGTCGGCGAGATAGGTGACGTCGACGGGGGACAGCATATCGCCGACCAATCCGTGCTGCGCCACGGTCATGAAAGTCGTGGCGCCGCGACGATTGAGATATTGCAGCAATTCGTGGATGTGGAGGATCAGCGAGTTCTCCTCGGGCATCGCCGCCTGATAGCCGTTCAGGCTGTCGATGATGACCGTCCTGATTTTCAGATTGTCGACCGTCGCGCGGACGCGGTGAGCGAATTCCCCCGGCGAGAGCTCGGCCGCGTCGATCTGTTCGATGAACAACTCGCCGCGTTGTTGGGCCGCCTCGAGATCGATGCCGAGCCCTTTCATCCGATCGAACAGCAAACCCAGTTCTTCGTCGAAGATGAAAAGCGCCGCCTTTTCGCCGCGGGCGATCGCCGCCATCGCGAAGGTCAGGGCGATGAGGGATTTGCCGGTGCCGGCGGGGCCGAGAATCAACGAGCTGGAGCCGGCATGGACGCCGCCGCCGAGCAAGGCGTCGAATTGGACGATGCCCGTCGAAAGCTGCGAGCGCGCGAAGGGCGTGCGATGCTCCGCCGCCACCAGACGCGGAAAGACGTTGACGCCGCCGGTCGTGATCGTGAAGTCGTGATAGCCGCCGCGATATTTCTGGCCGCGATATTTGAAGATGCGGACGCGCCGCCGCTCCGCGCCATAGGCGGGCGCCAACTCCTCCAGGCGGATGACGCCATGCGCGACGCTATGGACCGTTTTGTCGGCCGCTTCCGAGGTGAGGTCGTCGAGCATCAGCACGGTGGCGCCATGGCGCGCGAAATAATGTTTGATCGCCAGAATCTGCCTGCGGTAGCGTAGCGAGCTTTGCGCCAGCAGCCGGATCTCCGATAGGCTGTCGAGGACGACGCGACTCGGCTTCACGCGTTCGACCGCTGCGAATATCTGCTTGGTCGCCTCGTCGAGCTCGAGATCGGCCGAATAGAGCAGGCTCTGCCGGTTTTCATCTTCCAGGAGACTGTCGGCCGGGATGAGCTCGAAGACTTCGATGCCCTCGCCCAAGGTCCAGCCGTGCGAAGCGGCGCCCTGGCGAAGCTCGGCCTCAGTCTCGGACAGGGTGATGTAGAGGGAGCGCTCGCCGGCTCTTTCGCCCTCCAGCAGGAATTGAACGGCGATGGTGGTCTTGCCGGCGCCCGGCGTGCCCTCCAACAGAAATATATTGCCGCGCGAGAGCCCCCCGGAGAGGATTTCGTCGAGCCCCGAAACGCCCATCCTCGCCTTGCCGTCTTCAACAACCACGTTTTTCCCCCTGCCGCTTGCCTCACCGCGGCATCCCGAAGCGTTCACGCTGACAGTGAGAGCCATGGCGCCGGAAACGCTTTGGGCCCCAACGAGTTCCCCACCACGCCATCGATGCGATGAGATTTCTGTTCGAGCGGCGTTCTTTTCGAGGCGGGCGACAAAATCTTTCTGAAAATCTGAATTTATGTTATAACAAGCGATCTGTTTCCAGAAAGCCGGGAGCCTTCGCCTTGAACCATTCCCCCAAAGCCGAGCCTGCTCGCAGGCCCCGGGTCACCGCTCAGGACCGGGAGATCCGGCGATTGCGGATTTTTGCGCTGAGGCAGATGGGCCAGTCCTATGACGAAATCGCAAGGCAAGAAAATCTGAGCAGCGAGCGAATTCGTCAGATTGTCGTAGACACTTTGGAGCGGCGATTGCTCGACCCGGTCCGCGATCACGCGCGTCTGCAGATCGCCCGCCTCGATCCCGCCTTGCGCCTCGCAGCCGAGAAAGTGGCGACGGGCGATTTGCGCGGCGTCGATCGCCTCATCAAACTGCTCGACCGATTGGACAAATACCAGGGATTCGCGGCAAGCGCGGCTGACCGCGACGAAAACGACACGGAAAGGCTCTTCGCCAAAATCCTCAACGCGATAAGCAATCGCAACGCGGCGCGCGAAGACGAGGAGACGCAGGAGAAGGCGGCGGCCAAGGAAGATCGCCAGCCAGGCGCGGCCGAGGCGGCGGAACGGATGGCTCGGGAAAACGACGTCGCCAAATTTTTTCCGCGATAGGCGCATGGCTGTGCGGAGAACAGAATTCGGTTGCGGTAATTCGTCTTTTACAGCCACGGCACGTCGTGCCCGGGCTTGCGCCACGGCTGTCCGGTTCGGCACGACCGGTTGTAAAGTTCAGCTCGCTCTCAACCCTTGCGCGTCGTGCCCGGGCTTGTCCCGGGCATCCACGCCCAGAGACCACCACGAACTTCAAGCATTCGTCCGCACGCGGCGCTGTCGCAATAAACTTTCGAAGTTGTCAGCTTCCGCTCGGCGTGGATGCCCGGGACAAGCCCGGGCAAGACGCGTGAGGGTTGTGAGGGACCTGAACTTTGCAACCGGTCCTGCCCGAGCGGTCCAAAAATAAATTTGGAAATATTTGGCGCGCTGCGGGCGGAAATTGGGGAAACCGGCGTTCGCGGCGCCCGCGATCACCAGAGAGGCGCCACCGCCGCCCCGTCCAGGACTTCCGCCAGCCGCGCCCGCGTCGCCCGGCCTGCGCCCTCGGGCAGCGCGTCGCGCGCGAAAAACCGCACCTCGGCGATTTCGCGGTCGGGGATATGCGGCCCCGTCTGGCGGAAGCGGCGCACGATATAGACGGCGACATGATCGCGCGGCGACACCGCCTTGTTGAAGAATATGCCATGCAGGCGCGGCTCTTCCTCCATGACGATATTGCCCTCTTCAGCCAGCTCGCGGGCCAGCGAGGCGAGCACTGTCTCGCCGCGCTCGACGCCGCCGCCCGGGAAGTGCCAGCCGGGAACATAGGTGTGGCGGACCAGCAGGACACGGTCCTCGCCGTCGAGCACCATCGCGCGGACCCCCAGCGTCATCGGCCGCGAGAGGAGAAACCACCAATGAAATACACGCAGGACCTGGCGCTCCCGCATCGTCTTCGGCCTATCGGCCATCCCGTCACTCCCTTGCGCCGATCCCGGCGTTTGCTAGCACGGACCCGGCGGCGTCGGAATGGCGCGCCCGCGGCGGGACAGGGTCGGGGTTGAATCTGTGGCCCGCTGCCCTTAATGCACTGCCAAGAACTGTTGGCGCATTTTATGCTCGGGCTAGCGCTGAGCGTTTCAAGCGGGGCTCATGGGTTTTACGATCGCGCATCTCTCCGATCCGCACCTGGGTCCACTGCCAAGCTTTCGCCTGCGCGACTTCACCGCCAAACGGGCGATGGGTTACGTCAACTACAAGCGCGGGCGCGAGCGCCTGAACGACATGAGCATGCTGAAGCGCCTGGTCGCCGATATGATCAGCCAGAAGCCAGATCATATCGCGATGACCGGCGATGTCGTGAATATCGGCCTGCCGGCCGAATTCGCGGCGGCGACCGCCTGGATGCATACGCTTGGCGATCCCTTCGACGTGAGTTTCACGCCCGGCAATCACGACGCCTATGCGCATCGCTCGATGCCCTATCTCACCGCCGCTCTGGCGCCCTGGACATCAGGCGACGAAAGCGAGGCGCGGGGCGGCGGCGCATTCCCGTTCCTGCGCGTGCGCGGCGATGTCGCCCTGATCGGCCTTTCCTCGGGCGTGCCGACCGGACCGCTGATGGCGACCGGGCGAATGGGCATGGAGCAAATGGCCCGTTTCGCGCGTTTGCTCGACGAGACGCGGGCGCGCGGATTGGCGCGGATCGTCCTCATCCATCATCCCCCGCTGTTGTCGGGGGCGACGACGCTGCGCAATCTGACCGATGCGCGCGAGTTCGAGGCGATCGTCACGCAGCATGGCGCCGAAGTGATCCTGCATGGCCATAATCACAAACGGTCGGTTGCGCATCTGAAATCCGACGCCGCGATGACGACCAACGGCCGCATCCCCGTCATCGGCGTGCCCGCGGCCTCCTCGACATCCAAAGCGTTGCGCCAGCGCGCCGCCTATCATCTGATCCGGCTCGAGCCCGAGGGCGGCGCCTGGCGGATCTCGGCGCGCGCACGCGGCCTGATGCCAAATGGCGGCGAGATCGGCGAGCGCGAGGAGATCGCGGTTTAGCGCTGTTTGCGTCATGGAGCGTGAACCGCGCGGGACCTTGCAATGGGGACGCTGCGTCGCCAGTTTCCCGTGATCGGCGCACGGCGCCTATCGACGATATCCGTCCAGAATATCTATCAACGAGAGGAGCGCAGCCGTGACGCAGCAGGACAAGCCGGTTTGGTTCATCACCGGCTGCTCGACCGGCTTTGGCCGGGAACTCGCGCGCGCGACGCTGGAGCGCGGCTATCGCACCGTCGTCACCGCGCGTAACGCCGCCGATGTCGCCGATCTCGCGCAAGGCCATGAGACGCGCGCGCTGATCCAGGCGCTCGATGTCACCAGGCCCGACCAGATCGCCGCCAGCATCGCGGCGGCCGAAGCGAAATTCGGCCGGATCGACGTGCTGGTGAACAATGCGGGCATCGGCTATTTCGCGGCGATCGAGGAAAGCGACGACAGTGAAGTCCGGCGCATGTTCGAGATCAATTTCTGGGGGCTCGCCAATATGACCCGCGCGGCGCTGCCCGGCATGCGCCAACGGCGATCGGGCCATATCGTCAATATTTCCTCGATGGGCGGCGTGCGCGGCGCGCCGGCGGTCGGCTATTACAACGCCACCAAATTCGCCCTCGAAGGGTTTTCAGAAGCGCTGGCGCAGGAGACCGCACCGCTTGGCGTCAAGGTGCTGATTGTCGAGCCGAGCGGCTTTCGCACCGATTGGGCGGGCCGCTCCGCCAATGAAACGCCTAATCCGATCGCCGACTATGATTCCACCGCCGGCGCGCGGGCGCGCATGATCCGCGGTTACAGCGGCAAGCAGCCGGGCGACCCGGTCCGCGCCGCCGCCGCCATCATCAAGGCGGTCGAAGCGCCGGACGCGCCGCTGCGCCTGATGCTCGGCAAGGCGGCGCTCGCCGCCGGGCGCGGCAAGGTCGAGGCGCTGGCCAAGGATTTCGAATCCTGGGCGGATGTCACCGAAGGGGCCGATTTTCCGGGCTAAAACGACGGCGCACCGAACCAGCCGGTCCAGAGGGCGCGTCCCCAGGCTGCCCAGGCCGCATAGGCGCCGAGGCCGACTAGCAGGCAGAAGGTCATCGAGCCAAGCACCAGCAGTAAGAAGCTGAAAAGGTCGGCGGCGCGGCTCACCCAGGAGCGGCGCGCCGCCGGCGTGTCGGCAATGGCGTCGCTCATCTCGGCATCGCTGGGCGTCTCGTCCGCCGACCGCTTGCCTTCCTCGGCCGCTCTGGCGAGGCCGGCGGCGCGCGCGCGGCTCCGGCCCGGCGTCGGCGCGCCCTCTTTGCTGCGCCAATCCGAGGCGAGCGCGCGCTCGCGCTCGACCAGCCGGCGCCCGATGTAATTGGTGATCGCGGCGACCACCCGGTCGATCCGTTCGGTCTCGGCGATCAGCACCCGCCCGTGCCTGGTATCCTGCAAAAAGCGATAGGTGCGCCGGTCGTGCGCCATTTCGACGAAGCCGATCATGTCGATGAACAGGCGCGGCCGCTCGCCATAGGCGATGCCGACGTCGAACAGATCGACGCCGTTCGGCGCCTGGTCAAGCACCGGGCGCACCGCCTCTTCGACCAATTGGAGGCGGGCGATTTCCGTCTCTCTGAGATCGGCGACCGCCTGGTTTTGTTCGGCGCCCTCGATTCGTGCGCGCCGGATCGCCGCCGTCAGGCTGGGCGGGACGCTTTTGAGATGATCGGCCTTCTTTTCGTCCATGCGCCGCCTGTGGGGTCGGAGGTAACGATATGTTTACCAGTTTGGCGGGCGCGTAAAGCCCCGCCGCCGCGTTCCATCAGCCGATTGTTGGCGGCGTCGATTAGCTGATATGAATTGGCGGAAAATTCGACGCTTTCAGCACTGACGGGGTTTTTCAGGCATGACGATTGCGCGACTGCTCGATATCGGAACCGAGGCGGCGGCGGCGTTGGCCGACAAAAGGCCGGTGGTCGCCCTGGAATCGACGATCATCACCCATGGCATGCCGTTTCCCCAGAATCTGGAAACCGCGACCATGCTGGAGGCGACAGTGCGCGCCAATGGCGCGGTTCCGGCGACCGTCGCGGTCGTCGAAGGACGCCTGAAGGCGGGGCTCGACGCGGCGACGCTGGAGCGCCTCGCGCGCCTGTCCGGCGGCGTCGTCAAGGCGTCGCGGCGCGATCTTGCCGCCGTCGCCGCGCGCGGCGGCACGGCGGGGACGACGGTGGCGGCGACGATGTATGTGGCGGCGCTGGCGGGCATCGAGATTTTCGCGACCGGCGGCATCGGCGGGGTGCATCGCGGGGCCGAGGAGACGTTCGACATTTCCGCCGATCTCATCGAGCTCTCCCGCACCAAAGTCGCCGTCGTCTGCGCCGGCGCCAAATCGATCCTCGATATCGCCAAAACGCTTGAGTTCCTGGAATCTCAGGGCGTGCCGGTGATCGGCTATCGCTGCGACGAATTCCCGGCGTTTTTCGCGCGCTCGAGCGGCGTCAGGCTCGACCATCGCTGCGACGGCGCCCACGATGTCGCGCGGATGGTCCGCCTGCAGCACGAAATCGGCCCGGGCGGCCTGCTGATCGCCAATCCGATCCCCGAATCGCATGCGCTCGACGCCGCTTCGATCGAGGCGCGCATCAATGAGGCGGTGGTTGAGGCCAAGGCGCAGGGCGTCGGCCAGAAGGAGGTGACGCCCTTCCTGCTCAGGCGCATCGTCGAACTGACTGACGGGCGCAGCCTCGAGGCCAATATGGCTTTGGTCAAGAACAATGCCGTGCTCGCCGCGCAGGTGGCGGTCGAGCTGACGCGCCTGTAGCCGGTGGCGCGCGACAGAGGAATTCTCGTTATCGGCGACGTGATGATCGATCTGCTGGTGCGCCCGGAAGGGCCGCTGGCGGTGGGGACGGACCGCCGCGCCTCGATCGTCGCGCGGCCCGGCGGCTCGGCGGCCAACCAGGCGGCGTGGCTCGCCCGTTTCGGCGTGGCCGTCGCCTTGGTCGGCCGCATCGGGGCGTGCGATCACGCCGAGCAGACCGCGGCGTTCCGCGCAAGCGGCGTCGAGCCTCATCTGGCCGCCGATTCTGAGCGCGAGAGCGGCCGCCTGATCGCGATTATCGATCCCTCAGGCGAGCGCAGCTTCCTCACCGACCGCGGCGCCAATGACGGGCTCTGCGAAGAGGACATTCCCAACGGCCTGATCGCCGGCGCCGACCTCATTCACCTTTCCGGCTATTCCTTCGTCGCTGCTTCGCCGCGCAGCGCAGTACGACAAGTCATCGCGCGCGCGGGCGCTGTTCCCGTCAGCGTCGATCCGGCCTCGGCGGAGTTCTTGCGCGAAATGGGCCCGGCGAATTTTCTCGCCTGGACGCGCGGCGCGCAGATCTGCTTTCCCAACAGCGACGAAGCAGCGATCCTGACCGGAACCGACGACCGTTCTGAACAGCTCGCCGTTCTGGCGCAGCACTATCCGTTGGTCGTCGTCAAACGCGGCGCGGAAGGATGCGAGGCGGCGGCGGGCGCCGAGCGCTGGCGCGTTCCGGCGCCCGCCGTCGAGGCGATCGACACGACCGGCGCCGGCGACGCTTTCGTCGCCGGGTTTCTCGCCGCCAGGCTCGCGGGCGCTGGAATCGAGGAATGCCTGGCGCGGGCGGCGCGGGCAGGGGCCGAGGCGACGCTGTTCATTGGCGGCCGTCCCCAGCCGAGGTGATGTTTGCGCAAATGCAAACGCGCGTCGGCCTGGAGATGTGGACGTTTCGCGGGGGCGGGACCAAGTATCGACCAACAGGCACTTAAGGAAATCACGTCATGTCCATCCGCCCCGTCAAACGCATAGCCCAATCGACGCCGACCATGGAAGGCGCCGGCGTCAAGCTGCGCCGTGTCTTCGGATTCGGCGACCCCTCCGAATTCGACCCGTTCCTGATGATGGACGATTTCCGCGGCGACAAGCCGAGCGATTATATGGCCGGCTTTCCCTGGCATCCCCATCGCGGCATCGAGACGATCACCTATGTGCTGGCGGGAACCGTCGATCACGGCGACAGCCTCGGCAATCGCGGCGCGCTCGGCGCGGGCGACGTGCAATGGATGACGGCCGGCAGCGGCATTCTCCATCAGGAAATGCCGAAGGGCGATTCGCAGGGCCGTATGCATGGCTTCCAGCTCTGGGCCAACCTGCCGTCGTCGCTCAAAATGACCAATCCGCGCTACCAGGACATTCCCGGCCTCGCCATTCCCGAAGTCGTCGACGATGACGGAACCAGCGTCAAAGTGATCTGCGGCGATTTCTGGGGCAAGCGCGGGCCGGTCGACGGCATCGCCGCCGAGCCGCGCTATCTCGACGTCTGGGTGCCGCCAAACAAGCGCAAGACGTTGCCGGTTGAAACCTATCGGCAGGCTTTCGCCTATGTGTTCGAGGGCTCCGGCTCGTTCTCCGGCGCCTCCGAGCCATTCGGGGTGCTGCATGAGAAAGAGGTCGACGGCGAAGAACTGTTGGTGCGCGCCCGCGTCAGCAATCGCCATCTCGTCGTCTTCGACAGCGGCGATGAAGTAACGGTTCAGGCCGGCGAACAGGGCATCCGCTTCCTGCTGGTCTCCGGCCGGCCGATCAAGGAGCCGGTCGCCTGGCACGGCCCGATCGTGATGAACACGCAGGCCGAGATCAGGCAAGCGGTCGCCGAACTCGGCAACGGCACCTTCATCAAGCACGGGTGATTGGGAACAGGGGCGATCCGCCTGCCGCCGCCGGAGGGTTGTTCGCATTGCGAGCGTTCGCGACGCGTCGCGAACACTCTCGCCGCCGCCGCTAATTTCCGCTAGCTTGGCTTTCAAGCGTTCCCCGCGGCGGCCCTTGCTGTCGCGCCGGGCTGCGCGCAATCCCGATTCAAGTCGGGGAGGAGAGGCATGGGAGCGGCGCGCGCGTTCGGCGTCAACGAGACGCATGGGATACTCTGGCGCGAGACCAATCGGTTGCGCGCTTCGAGCGACGGCGCCGGCTGGACTTCGCTTTACGCCTCGGCGCAGCGCGAGGCGCCCTATCAGGCCTCCTATGGCGCCGTTCCCGATCACCTCGTCATCCTGCATCTCGATGGGCCTGTCGGGGTCAGCCGCTATCTCGGCAAAGGCCAGGCGCGACGCGCGATTCCGCCGGGCGGTCTGTTCATCCTGCCGGGCGGCGTCGATTTCGGCGTGCGGCTGGAGGGCAAGCTCGAGAGCCTGCATGTCTATATCCGCGATAGCGTGCTGCGCGAAGTCGCCAGCGATTTGTTCGGCGCCAGAGCGGACGCGATGAAGCTGGCGCCGCGTCTTGGCGATCAGGACCCTTTGATCGAACGCCTGGCGCTCAACATTCGCGACGCTTTGGGCGATCCGGATCCAAGCGCCTCGGTCTATGTCGATTATCTCTCGCGCGCGCTCGGCGCCCATCTGCTGCGCGCGCATTCGAGCTACAATGGCAGAGCGAGCGAACCGCGCGCCCCGGGGGCGTTGACGCGCGCGCAACTCGATCGCGTCGTCGATTGCATGGACGCCAACCTGACCGACACGCTGACCCTTGCGGATCTGGCTTCCGCCGCTGGCCTCAGCCCGACGCATTTCGCACGACGCTTCAAGGCGACGACCGGCGCCGCGCCGCATCAGCATGTGATGCGCCTTCGTCTCCAGCGCGCCCAGAGGCTCTTACGCGAAACGCCTCGTTCGATCGCGCAAGTCGCCTTCGAATGCGGCTTTGCGCATCAGGGACATTTGACGCGGGTTTTCACCAGGCTCGCGGGCATAACGCCCGCGGCCTTCCGGCGCGCGGCGCATTCCTGATCGTGTCGCGCGTTTCGTGCAAGAAGACGATGGGAACGTGCATGACGCAACGCCCGCAGCGCTGCATTATCCGGGAACGTAAACGGCGATCCGCGGAAAGCTGGGCGGCGATGCGTTCAAGCGGGGATATTTGCAGCAGGCTATCGGCGACCGTCTGATGGAAAATTTCGTCTATAACGCCCATCCTGCCCGAATCGTTTTCGGCTTCGGCACGCTGGCGCAGGTCGTCGACGAAGTGCGAGGGATCGGCAGGCGCGCGATCGTGCTGTCGACGCCGCAACAGATCGACCAGGCGCGCCATCTCGCCGCGACGCTCGGCGACCTCAGCGTCGGAATATTCACTGAGGCGGCGATGCATACGCCGGTCGACGTCACCGCCCGCGCGCTGAAGACTGTTGAAGAACTTGGCGCCGATTGCACCGTCGCGCTTGGCGGCGGTTCGACGACCGGGCTCGGCAAGGCGATCGCGTTGCGCACCGACTTGCCGCAGATCGTGATCCCGACCACCTATGCCGGCTCGGAGATGACGCCAATACTCGGCGAAACCGAGAATGGCGCGAAGAAGACGATCCGCAATGCGAAAGTCCTGCCGGAAGTCGTCATCTATGACGTCGATCTGACCATGTCGTTGCCCGCCTCTCTGTCGGCGAGCAGCGGCATGAATGCGATCGCCCATTCGGTCGAGGCGCTCTATGCGCAGGACGCCAATCCGATCATCAGCCTGATGGCCTGCGAGGGCATCGCGGCTTTGGCGAAGGCTTTGCCGACGCTTTTCGAGAGACCGGGGGATCGCAACGCGCGCTGGCAGGCGCTTTACGGCGCCTGGCTCAGCGGAACCTGCCTCGGCGCGGTCGGCATGGGCCTGCATCATAAACTCTGCCACACTTTGGGCGGCGCCTTCGATCTGCCGCATGCCGAGACCCATACGATCGTGCTGCCGCATGCGCTCGCGTATAATGCGCGCGCGATCCAGCCGGCGATGGCGCGCATCGCCGCTGCGCTCGGTGCACAAGACGCAGCGATGGGTCTTTACGATCTGGCTGGGCGCATCGGCGCCAAGCGCGCGCTCAAAGACATCGGCATGCCGGAGGTCGGTGTCGAACGCGCGGCCGAAATGGCGCTCGCCAATCCCTATTGGAACCCGCGGCCGCTGGACCATGAGGCGATCAGGCGACTGATCGCGCGCGCCTGGTCCGGCGCGCCGCCGGATCCGGCGATCTGAATGGACGACAAAAACGAAAACAGGAGGAAGCAAATGGGTGGGAATGGTTTCTCTTTCACGCGTCGTAGGTTTTTGGCGACCAGCGCGGCGACCGGCGCCGCCGTCGCGACTTCGGGCGTTTTCACGCCGGCGGTGCGCGCCGCCGCCAAGCCGCTGAAGCTCGGCTTCGTCAGCCCGCAGACCGGGCCACTGGCGGCTTTCGCCGAAGCCGACAATTACAATCTCGGCCTGGTGCGCGAGACGTTGAAGGGCGGCTTGAAGAGCGGCTCGTCGACCTATGACGTCGAGATCATCGTCAAGGACAGCCAGTCCAATCCCAACCGGGCGGCTGAAGTCGCCAAGGACCTCATCGTCAAGGACGAGGTCAATCTGATGCTGGTCGCCTCGACTCCCGAGACCACCAATCCGGTCTCGACACAATGCGAGATCGAGGGCGTGCCCTGCATCTCCACCGCGGCGCCCTGGCAACCCTATTTCATCGGCCGCCAGGCCAATCCAGGCGACCCTAAAAGCTGGAAGCCGTTCGACAACACTTTCCACTTCTTCTGGGGGCTCGAGGACGTCATCGCCGCCTACACCAATATGTGGGGCCAGCTCTCCACCGATAAGTCGGTCGGCGGCCTGTTTCCCAATGATGGCGACGGCAACGCCTGGGGCGACAAGATGGTCGGTTTCCCGCCGGTGCTCGACAAGCTCGGCTACAAACTCACCGATCCCGGCCGCTATCAGAACCTGACCGATGATTTCAGCGCGCAGATCGCGGCGTTCAAACAGGCGCAGGCCGAGATCATCACCGGCGTCGTCATTCCGCCCGATTTCACGACGTTCTGGAACCAGGCCAACCAGAAGGGGTTCCGCCCGAAAGTCGCCTCGATCGGCAAGGCGATCCTGTTCCCGGTCGCGCTCGATGCTTTGGGCAAGGCCGGCAACAATCTTTCCTGCGAAGTCTGGTGGAGCCCGGCCTTCCCGTTCAAATCCTCGCTGAGCGGCGTCTCCTCCGCCGATCTCGCCAAGGGCTATATGAGCGCGACGGGCAAGCCCTGGACGCAGCCGATCGGCTTCGCTCATGCTCTGTTTGAGGTCGCTGCCGACGTGCTCAAGCGCAGCGCCGATCCTACCGATCCGAAGGCCAATGTCGCCGCCATCGCCGCCACCAATCTGGCGACGATCGTCGGCCCGGTGAAATTCGGCAGCGAGGCGCTGCCGCCTTTCGCGCGCAAGAATATTTCCAAGACGCCGATCGTCGGCGGCCAATGGCGCCTCGGCGCCGACGGCAAATACCAGCTCGTCATCGTCGAAAACCAGACCGCGCCGAATATTCCGACTGGCGGCAAGATGGAGGCGATAGGGTGAGGGGAGCGAGGCGATGAACGCGGTCCATCGCTCGCGTCGCTCGACCGTCATGGCCGGGCTTGTCCCGGCCATCTCAAGGCGAATGCGAAGCATTCGTCTGCACGCGGCGCCGACGCAGAACGCTTTCAAGTCTCGTCGTCGCGGGACGGCGTGGATGGCCGTGACAAGCACGGCCATGACGCGAGGCGTTGCAAGTCAGCATGGCGTAACGCGTCCGCGGCCGCCCGATGATCCTTGAACTGCACGACATCTCCAAATCCTTCGGCGCGCTGAAGGCCGCCGACGCCATCTCGTTCGCGGTGCCGGAGGGCGAGGCGCTCGGCATTATCGGGCCCAATGGCGCCGGCAAATCGACTTTGTTCAGCCTCGTCTCGGGCGCGCTGACGCCCAGCGCCGGCCGCGTGCTGCTCGACGGGCGCGATGTCACGCGAACCAGCGCGCAACAGCGCTGCGTCGCCGGCATCGGCCGCTCGCATCAGATTCCGGCGCCGTTCGAAAAGCTCACCGTCTTCGAGAACCTTCTCGTCGCCGCTTGTTTTGGGCGCGGCAAACGCGAAGCGGAAGTGGTGGAATCCTGCGGCGGGATTCTCGAGGCGACCGGCTTGCTGGCGAAAGCCAATCGCCTCGCCGGCTCATTGTCGCTGCTCGATCGCAAGCGGCTCGAAATGGCGCGCGCGCTGGCCACGCAGCCGCGCCTGCTGTTGCTCGATGAAATAGCCGGCGGGCTCACCGAGGGCGAATGCCAGGAACTGGTCGCCGCCATCCGCAAGATTCACGCGGCCGGGACGACGATCATCTGGATCGAACATATCGTCCATGCGCTGCTGGCGGTGGTGTCGCGGCTGGTGGTTCTGAATTTTGGCCGCATGATCGCGCAGGGCGATCCGCGCGAAGTGATGGATAGCGCTGAGGTGCGCGAGATCTATCTCGGTTCGCCGATCTGAGGGACCGGGATGGCGTTGCTGGAAACCCGTGGCCTGACCGCCCGCTACGGCGACTTCAAGGCTCTGTTCGGCATCGACTTCGCCATCGAGGCGGGCGAGACGGTGGCGATCATCGGCGCCAATGGCGCTGGCAAGTCGACGTTCCTGCGCGCAATCTGCGGGCTGCTCGCCGCGGCGCCCGAATCGATCCGTTTCGACGGCGCGGCGATCGGCGGCGCGGCGCCGGCCGAGATCGTGCGGCGCGGCATCGCGATGGCGCCGGAGGGGCGCAAGCTTTTCCCTTCGCTCAGCGTCGAGGAAAACCTGCGCGTCGGCGCCTGGTCGCAAAAGACGCCGGGATACTGGAATCTGTCGTCAGTCTACGAACTGTTTCCGATGCTGAAGGAGCGGCGCTCTACTCCCGCCACCGCTTTGTCGGGCGGCCAGCAGCAGATGGTGACGATCGGCCGCGCCTTGATGTCGAACCCGCGCCTGCTGCTTTGCGACGAAATATCGCTCGGCCTCGCGCCGATCGTCATCCGCGACATTTACGCGGCTCTGCCACGCATCAGGCAGGGCGGCGTCAGCCTCGTCATTGTCGAACAGGATATCGCCCAGGCGATGGCGGTCGCCGACCGCGTCTATTGTTTTCAGGAGGGGCGCGTGACCTTGTCGGGTGCGCCGGCCGCGCTGTCGCGCGACGCCATACACGAAGCCTATTTCGGCCATTAAGGGGGAGCGATGACGGCGGTTCTCGACACCATCCTCCAGGGCGTTCTGCTCGGCGGGCTCTATGCGTTGTTCGCGGCGGGACTCGCACTGATCTTCGGCGTGATGCGGCTCGTCAATCTCGCCCATGGCGATCTCATCGTGCTCGCCGCCTATCTGATCCTGCTGATCGCCAATACGCTGCATCTTGGCGTGATCCTCAGCTTCATCATCGCGCTGCCGCTGATGTTCGCAGCTGGTTACGTCCTGCAGACGGGACTGCTGAACCGGGTGATCGGCAACGACATATTGGCGCCGCTGCTGACCACTTTCGGCCTGTCGATCATCCTGCAGAATGCGATGCTGACCGGCTTTTCCGCCGACAGCCGCCGCCTGACCAGCGACGGCATCGAGACGGCGTCGCTGCCTTTGTTCAACGGCCTGGCGATCGGGGTGATGCCGCTGCTGACCTTCCTCGCCGCCGTCGCCGTCATCATCGCGCTCAACCAGCTCTTTTATCGCACCGCGCTTGGCTACGCCTTTCGCGCGGTCTCCGACGATCCCGTCACGGCGCGGCTGATGGGGATCGACGACAAGCAATTGTTCGGAATCGCGATGGGCGTGGCGCTGGCGGTCTGCGCGGTCGCCGCGCTGTTCCTGGGACTGCGCGCCAATTTCGATCCGACGATCGGGCCGGGCCGGCTGATCTTCGCCTTTGAGGCCGTGATCATCGGCGGGCTCGGCAGCCTGTGGGGTACGCTGGCGGGCGGCGTCATCCTCGGCGTCGCGCAGACGATCGGCGCCTCGATCAATCCGGAATGGCAATTGCTCGCCGGCCATCTCGCCTTTCTCGTCGTTCTGGCGGTGGCGCCGCGCGGACTGTTTCCGCGCGCGGTGGATTGAGGCGATAGCGATGATGAACTCCGCCGCGCCTCGTTTCGTCATCGCCACGCGAACGCCGGTCTCGACGGTCGCCGCGTTTGGCTCGGCGGCGCTGATCCTGTTCCTGGCGGCGTTGCCGTTCCTGGCCGGGCGCAACGTCATGCAGAACATGTTCTTCATCCTGACCATGCTCGCGCTCGCACAATTCTGGAACCTGCTCGCCGGCTATTCCGGGCTGATCTCGGTTGGACAGCAGGCGTTCGTCGGGCTTGGCGCCTACCTCTTGTTCGCGTGGACGATCCTCGCCGGCGTCGATCCGGTGCTGGCGATCGTGCTTTCCGGCGCCGTCGCCGCACTGATCGCGCTGCCGACTTCGTTCCTGGTGTTCCGGCTGAAGGGCGCCTATTTCGCCGTCGGCACCTGGGTGGTCGCCGAAGTGTTCCGCCTCCTGCTCGCGCAGGTGAAGATCCTGGGCGGCGGCACCGGCACGGCGCTGCCGAGGGAGGTCACCAATGACGCCGTCTTGGTCTCATGGATCACGCATCTGACTGGCGCGCGCGCGGCGGTGGCGCGCGACATGGCCGATTATTGGCTCGCGCTGATCCTGGCCATAGCAGCGATCGGGCTGGTCTATGGATTGCTGCGCTCGCGGCGCGGCCTCGCGCTGGCGGCGATCCGCGACCATGAAGCGGCCTCGGGCTCGGTCGGCGTCGACGCGACGCGGACGAAGCGCCTCGTCTATGTCGTGAGCGCTTTCGGCGCCGGCATGACGGGGGCGCTGATCTATCTTTCCAAGGCGCGCATTTCGCCGGACGCCGCCTTCTCGCTGATCGATTGGACCGCCTTCGTCTTTTTCATCGTCATCATCGGCGGCATAGCGACCATCGAAGGGCCGATCATCGGCGTCCTGGTGTTCTGGCTGATCCAGAACGAATTGTCGTCGTTCGGCAGCGTCTATCTGATGCTGCTCGGCGCCCTGGCGATCGTGATCATGCTATTCTTCCCCAAAGGCATCTGGGGAACGCTCGCTGAGCGCTTCGATCTGCACCTGTTTCCGATCCGTCGCCGGCTGGAGATCGTCGACCGCGCGGGAAGTCCTGACGATATCGACTTGCGGCCAGCCCCGGCCGCTCATGTTCACGGAGGAAAGCCATGACCGATCAAACGGCGCCCAATCGCAAGGCGCACAAATATCCTTATTTTGCCGAGGAGAAATCCGCAGATGTCGTCAATGCGCGCATGTCGCCCGACGCTGACGCGCGCCTCGCTCAGGTGATGGCGGCGATCGTCAGGCACATGCATGCGGCGGTCAAGGAGATCGAGCCGACCCATGACGAATGGCTGGCGGCGATCAAATTCCTCACCGACACCGGCCATAAATGCACGGACTGGCGGCAGGAATTCATTCTGCTGTCGGACACGCTCGGCGTCTCGATGCTGGTCGACGCCATCAACAATCGCAAGCCGAACGGCGCCACCGAGAACACCATCCTCGGGCCTTTCTACATTCCCGACGCGCCGCACTATCCGGCCGGCGGCAATATCTCGCTCGACCACAAAGGCGAGCCGCTGGTGGTGCGCGGCAAGGTCGCCGACGCGCAGGGCAGGCCGATCGCCGGCGCCAAAATCGACGTCTGGCAGGCCAATGACGACGGCTTCTACGACGTGCAGCAGAAAGGCGTGCAGCCGGACATGAACCTGCGCGGCCTTTTCACTGCCGATGCCGAGGGCGCCTATTGGTTCCGTTCCGCCAAGCCGCGCTATTATCCGATCCCCGATGACGGGCCGGTCGGCAAATTGCTGGCGAAACTCGGCCGCCATCCCAATCGCGCCGCCCATCTCCATATGATCGTCACCGCGCCGGGCTTCGAGCCGGTCGTCACCCATATTTTCACGCCGGATTGTCCCTATCTCGACGAGGATGCGGTGTTCGGCGTCAAGGAAAGCCTGATTGCCGATTTCAGACATGTGGACGACCCGGCGCGGGCCAAGGAATTGGGCGTCGCCAATCCGTTCTGGTCAGTGAATTGGGATTTCGTGCTGGCGCCGGCGGCGCCAGGCGCGGCGGAGCGGAAGATGTTTCATGTGTCGGGGGCGTAGACTTCTCACGATCGGCGCTCCACTCGCGCCACCGTCATTGCGAGCGGCAGCGAAGCAATCCAGACGAAGGCTGACATGGCTCAGTCTGGATTGCTTCGTCGCTTCGCTCCCTCGCAATGACGCGTGATTGCGGCGGGAGCGATCATGCGTCTCACCGCATTCGAGAAAGACATGGCGGCCGGCGGGCAGGGGGCGGCGGCCGCTTTCGCCATGGACATTCTGCTGCGGTTCGGCGAGGCGATCGGCGCGCCCGCGCTTCTTGAAATTGCCCAGGCCCATGTCGACGGCTGCCTCTATCATGGCGAGGTCAGTCTCGATTTTGTCGAGCGGCTGGTGGCGGAAGGCGGACGGGTGCGCGCGCCGACGACGCTCAATGTCGGCTCGATGGACCTTCTTCATCCTGAACTGATCGGCGGCGCCGCGGCGCTGCGTTCGGCGGGCCGCAGGCTGATGGAGGCGCATCTTGCGCTCGGCTGCGAGCGGAGCTTCACCTGCGCGCCCTATCAGACGCGTTTCCGGCCGCGCTTCGGCGAACAGATCGCCTGGGGCGAATCGAACGCGATCGTCTTCGCCAATTCAGCGATCGGCGCGCGCACCAATCGCTACGGCGATTTCATTGATCTTTGCTGCGCGATGACCGGCCGTGCGCCAGCCTTCGGCCTGCATCTCGACGCGAATCGCAAAGGCGAAATCCTGTTCCGTGTGCATGACGCGGCGGAGGCGACGGATACGCTCTATGTCGCAATCGGCGCGATCGTCGGCGCGCGTTCGCAGGGGCGTATTCCCGTCATTGAAGGATTGCCGCCGCCGCGATCGGAAGATCAGCTCAAGGCGCTTGGCGCGGTGGCGGCCTCGACAGGCTCCGTCGCGCTTTTCCATGCGATCGGGATCACGCCGGAGGCTCCTACCTACCGCGACGCGTTTGGCGGCGGCGAGCCGCGGCAAATCATCGAACTGTCTTCGGCGGACCTGCGTGACGCGTTGGCGAAACTGTCGACCGCGCCGGAAGGCGCGCCGCTCGTTGCAGTCAGCCTCGGAACGCCGCATTTTTCAGTCGGTGAATTTCAGACCCTGGCGCCGCTGCTCTCGGGGTTCCGCGCGGCGCCGGGCGTCGAGGTCTACGTCAATACCGGCCGCGAGACTTATGCAGCGATCGCCGGGAACGGCCTTCTCGCGGGTCTCGAAGCGGCGGGTGTGATCGTCGTCACCGACACCTGCACTTATGTGACGTCGATCCTGCGCAAGCTCGACGGCGTCGTCATGACCAATTCCGGCAAATGGGCGCATTACGCACCTGGCAATCTCGGCGTCGAAGTCGCGTTCGGCTCGCTCGAAGATTGCATCGCCTCGGCGGCGGCGGGGCGCGTCGTGCGGAGCGCCCTTCTATGAATCTGGCCGCGCGTTGTCTCGTCGAAGGCGAAGCGGAAGGCGCTGTCGCGCTACTGTCGATTCCGCTCAGTTTCTGGGGCGGCTTTGATCCGGCGAGCGGCCGGGTGATCGATCGCTCGCATCCGGTCTTTGGCGCCGAGATCGCCGGCCGCGTGCTTGCGATGCCATCAGGGCGCGGCTCGAGCTCGGCGAGCTCGGTGCTCGCCGAGGCGATCCGCCGCGGCACGGCGCCCGCCGCGATCATTCTGACGATCGCTGATCCGATCATCACGGTCGGCGCCATCGTCGCGCGCAAGCTCTATGGCAAGGCGTGTCCGGTCGTGGTCTGTGACGCGGCGGATTTTGAACGGCTGTCGGAAGGGATGCGCGTTCGCGTCATCGCGCGTGAGGGTTTGTGCGCGATCGTCGCGACTGGCGTGTGACCTGTGGATCAGACGCTTCATCCGCTCCCGGCTGAAATCAGATTCCTCCATTGATTTCTTGGGCGGAGCGGGGCGCGGAAGGAGATTGAAGTCAAGGGTGCGCGAAGCGCATCGCCTTCGGCGACGACCGCTTTTGCGGCCGCCCTTGAGTTCAATCTCCTTCCGCGCAGAATGGCCGCCAAGAGATCAATGAAGGTTTGTCGCCGAATGCGGCGGAGCGTTCCGCGCAAATTCAAATGCAGGATGCTGCCAGCCGTCGCGCAGACCGACGCGCTCTATCGCTGTCCGCCCGAGGCGGTGATGCGCTCGCCCGTCAGCCAAGCGGATTCGTCGGAAGCCAGGAACAGCGCGACGCGCGCAATATCGTCAGGCTGTCCCAGCCGGCCCATCGGCAGCGCCGCGCCCATCGTTTTCGCCGTCTCGCCTTCAATCCCCAATGCCGCAAGGCCCTCGGTCGCCGTCATGCCGGGCGCGATCGCATTGACGCGAATTTTGCGGCCCGCGAGTTCATTGGCGAGCGCCCTGGTGATCGTGTCGACCGCGGCTTTCGAGGCGGAATAGATCAGCGAGTTCGGCACCGGGTTCACGCTCGAAATGGTGCTGAGGTTGATGATGCTGCCGCCATTGGGGCCGAAGGCGCCGACGGCCTCCTGACTCGTCAGGATCACGCTGAGCACATTGGTGTCGAATTGCCGATGAAAGTCCGCCTCGGTCGCCGCCTCCAGCGGTCCGAAGGTGAACACGCCGGCATTGTTGACGATGACGCTTGGCGCGCCGAGCGCGGCTTTGGTCTCGGCGAACAGCCGCTTCACGTCGGCGATCTTGGCGACATTGGCCTGGATCGCCACGGCCTTGCCGCCCTCGCGCGTGATCTCGCCGACGACTTTGTCGGCGTCGCCCTTGCTGGAGGAATAATTGACCGCCACCGCCGCGCCCGCCTTGGCGAAGCGCCGCGCGATGGCGGCGCCGATGCCCTTCGAAGCTCCGGTGACGATCGCCACTTTGCCGGTTAGCTCACCCATGACCATGCTCCTTGCCGCTGCCGTCGTCCGCTGAAAATTCGGGACGTCCGAGAGATAGATCATGCGCGGCGTGGCAGGTAGCGTGCCCGGTTTCATATGATATATTCATTTTCGGCATGAATGATCGGCTCCAACAACTCACGCTCTTTGTCCGCACTGTGGAGACCGGCAGCTTTTCAAAGGCGGCCCGCGAATTCGGGCTGAAAAGCTGCCGGTCTCCACAGTGCGGACAAAG
>Ga0209006_10001310_pt1 | contig 22623 bp, 15 predicted proteins | sample JacPin_JW_Ref_O2_FD_188567 | JGI IMG/M metagenome (GOLD analysis project Ga0209006, IMG submission 188567) | Forest soil microbial communities from Algoma, Ontario, Canada - Jack Pine, Ontario site 1_JW_Ref_O2 (SPAdes) (version 2) | ecosystem: Environmental > Terrestrial > Soil > Boreal... | reverse complement strand
GTCCCACGCAAGGGGAGTACCGCGATGTTGGATCGCATCGTGTCCGCATGAAACGCGGTCGCGGCCAGCATCGAACCTTGCAGATATTTCAATTCAGGATCGTGTTGCGGCAACAAATCTTTGGCCGCTTGCTGCGCCATCCTGTCGATGTCGGCTGATGAGCCTTTGTTCAGGCACGTCTGCACTAACCCGCGCATCCAATTGGGATTCGCCGTCATCTGCTCTGCGGCTTGTTGCGCTTCCGCGGTCTTACCTTCCCGCATAAACACGGCGACTCGGGTGGCGATCGTCCACTCCGAATTTGTGTCTAAGCCGAGAAAATCCATGGCGCGTGCCGGTTTGCCTGCCTCGGCGAACGCGAGCGAGCAGGTGCGCCAGGTGTAATTACCGGAATCTAGGCTCCAGGTCTTCTCGCATTCACGCTGTGCTTCGTCCAGACGGCCCGCGTAGCGCAAAACATACGCCAACGAAAAATGAGCGAACGCATTGTCCGGATGTTTTTGTACCAACGCTCGAGCGTCGTTGTAAGCCCGGTCGAGGAATCCGCCCTCGGCCTCATTTGTGGCCAGGAATCCGGAGGTGCTCACTCTGTCTGGTTCGAGCGAGAGCGCGTGCTTGTAGGCCACGTTCGATTGCTGGTAGGCTGCTTCTCCTCCATCCGAGTAGGCGGAATCGAAATAGTATCGGCGTCCGAGAGCCTCCCACGCCGGCGCGTAATTCGGATCCATGTCCACCGCTCGTTTCAGCATCGTGATCGCGGTCTTGTTCGCCTCTTCCTCATGCGGCATGGTGACGGTGCGCATATATAACTCATATGCTTCGCGATTGGCGGGCGCGCTGCTGGCTGCTTGCTGTCCTTTCGAGCCTCCCAGCGCCGGCACGAGTTCTTGCCGGACCTTGGTCGCCATCTGGTTCCTCAGGGCCAGCAAATTATCCGCCGGAGCTGCCAGTTGTCCGGTCCAGATTAACCTGTTGTCTTTTACCTCCACCGCTTCGAGCGTCACCATCACCATCTTGTCTCGACGCAGGAAGTGTCCGACCACGACTGTTCCTACACCCAATTCGCTTCCCGCCTTCGCTGGATCGGCTTCTCCGTTGCTGAATCTTTGGGTAGAGGCTGATGGCCGAATTTCGAGCGAGTGCGAATAGGTCAGGGCATTGGCAATCTCGTCCGCCAGAGCGTAGCGCAAAAATTCACTCTCTTCGTCGTTATTGATATTTTTTAGCGGCAACACCGCGATGGTATGGTTACCCGCCTCGACCTGGGAAGTTCCACGTTTTACCCACCAGACTCCGACCGCAGTCAGCACGGTTAACAGAACCATCCCCAGGCAGATCGCTACCCATCTCGACCTCGAACTCGATTTCTGAAAGGTGTGGGTCACGGTGTGCATACCGGTCGCATGCCGGATCGAACTTCGCAGCGTAGGCTGCGTTCCCCTTTGCAGCCGAATCAGGTCGGCCTTCATTTCGGCGGCGTTCTTGTAGCGCAGGTTGCGGTCTTTTTCCATCGCCTTGCCGATGATGGCTTCGAGTTCGGGCGGGACATCCGGATTAATTGACTTCGGCGATGCCGGCTTGGAATTGATGACCGCGTGAAGCGTCATCACTACGTTTGTTCCGGTGAATGGCTTCTTGCCGGTAGCCATCTCGAACAGCACCACGCCAAACGAAAATATGTCGCTTCGAACATCCAGGTCTTCTGACCGCGCCTGCTCGGGCGACATGTAGACGGCCGTCCCAGGAATCACTCCGACCTGAGTCAGTGATTCCTCAAGCGACGAGTCCGTTGTAGTGCCCACGCTCCCATCTTTGGCCAACTTCGCCAATCCAAAATCGAGAATCTTGACCTGCCCGTTCGGAGTCAGAAAAATGTTCGCCGGCTTTATGTCTCGATGGACGATTCCCTTGGCATGCGACGCCGCCAGCGCGTCTGCCACTTGCACGGCGATATCGAGCAGCTCTTCGAGGTTCATCGCCTGGCCATGGATGCGCTGTTTCAGGCTTTCGCCTTCCAGTTTTTCCATGACGATGAACGGCTGCCCGTTGTTGTCTTCGATGTCGTGGATGGTGCAGATATTCGGGTGATTCAGTTGCGACGCGGCGCGGGCTTCCCGCATGAAGCGCTCCAGCGAACGGGGATCCTTCGCCAGATGTTCGGGGATGAACTTCAGCGCGACATGGCGGCCCAGGCGAAGATCTTCCGCCTCGTAAACAATTCCCATCCCGCCGCCGCCAAGTTTCGACAGCACGCGGTAATGGGAGACCGTTTGCCCAACTATCTCCATAGCAGCCGTTTGGCGCGGACGACCTGGTCCGCTACCGTCGTTCTCGATTTTACGTGAGGCGCTTCAAAGATTGTTGGCGTTTGTGACGGCGTAATGGTAGGGGGTCATTTTTGGTCGGGTCAACCCAATACCGGGTGATTCTGGGCAAGGTACTCAACCTCATTTGCCGTCACTTCGATCGCCGCAGTCGCTTAGCGACCCTGACTTCGCGAATCGAGCCCACCACCGGGCGAAGGCAAAGGATGGTTTACAAACCCGCAAATTTCTTCTGAACTTTCGGAATCCAGACCTCTTGAGCAGTTGGTTCCATGAGGTGAACTTGCTCTAAGGCCTTTTCAAAAGTAGAGCGTGCCTCGGCATTCTTCTGCAGTGCTTTCTGCGCATCTCCCAAAGCCATCAACGCCTGCAGAGAATCGGGCGCAAGAGCAATCGCGGCTTGAGCTTCCGTAAGCGCCTGATCGGGATGCTGCTCGAGCAGCGTTCCAGAAATCACGGCGTGATCCAGCGCCGCGACATACGGAACGTTGAACGCACCGTCGTAAACAAACACGCCATCTTCGATTACAGCCGTAGGCTTGAGCTTTAAGAACTGGCGATATGGGCTTAGGATGCTGGATCCTGATTCATAGAAGGTCAGCGAAATATGGCTGAAGAATACCGGACCGTTGATTACTGCAGGAGTGTCCGTCCTGAGCCCGGAGAAAATCGTGTCGGGAGTGGGCAACGTCTTGCAAGGAATGCCGTAGGCGCGGTACGGAATCAGCGGCTCGGCCGTGTACGCGAACCAACATTCTTTGATACCACGCTCGTCAACGTAACGCTTTACGGCTTTCAGTTGTTGACCCCAATCCGTGGTGGAGTCGGTCAGATATTTGTGGACGTTGGCCGGTCCGCCCCAAAGTTCGTTCGCGTACGGAATATACGAAGTTGGGAACGCGCGCAACGAAGAGACGACATGGAAAAGGATGAGAATGGCTATCGGCCAAGCCCAACGACGATCGCTGCGTATCAGGCTCCAGGAGGCACCGCCCGCCAATATCGGAACGAAGAAGAAAACCAAAAGGATATGCCGCACTCCGATGTTCAGACTCGAAGTCATCGCAACACAAAAATAAAGTGCAGGAGGCACAGACAGAAACAGAATTTCGCGCCAGCCGCGCAGCTTGCCCGCCGCGACCGCGTAGACGATCAGCGGCAGAAAGATCAAAGTGGTCAGCGTCGCCTTTATGACGAACGCGATGGGGAAATAAAACCAAACTCCATGCGCATAGATCTTCCCGAATATGTAGCTGGGCCACGTATTCGCCACCGAACGAACGTCTGCCAGTCCGTAGAGCCACGACTCCGGCAAAACTCTGTAGTGCGCCATCATCGTGATCGCTTTTGCTTCGGCCGGACGAAGGTTCTCGAGCGTGTTTTCCAATGGTGGATTCATCGCCATCCCTGCAGGACGTGCAGAATAGCGGAATCCGTAGCACGCCCACATGACGCCGACGACGATGATTCCCGCAATGATGAGAGCACCGGCGAGGCGGGCTGCTTGATGCAAGCGAGTCTCGCCTCCGGCTTTGCGACGGCGCAACAATTCGGTAATGGCAAGCAGAATCAACATCGGCGGCAGCAGTACCGCTGAATGCTTAACAATAAAGAAGAAGCCAGCCGCGAGACCCAGGACTACGACGCGTCCCCACGAAGGGGATTTCACGTACCGGTAGAAAGCATAGATGCTAGCCAGTATCGCTGCTGCCGCGCCCGTATCCGTCGTGACCAACGCACCATGAGCAAGAAAGTTGGGCTCGAAGACGATCAGCACCAAAGCGAGCAGTCCCGCACCGGTGCCAAACATCTCGCGTGCCATGAGGAACGCAAGCAGCGCCGCTAATAACGCAAAAAGGGAAGCATTCCTCCGGGCACGGAAGATCACGTTATCGTGATCATTCTGAAAAATGAGATCGCGCCCGCTTAGGTAAGCCTCATCCTTAAAATAACGGTTCTGCAACTGCGGCTCATGAAGATTCATTCGCAGCAACGGAAGAGCGGCGATCATCTTGACCAGTGGCGGGTGTTCAGGATTGAGGCCGAAATCGTGATGCTTTAGAGACATGAATCCGGCAAAGATGTGATCGCCTTCATCGAACGAGAGCGACTCCCGCTTGACGGAATATAAGAGTTGGAATTCGAGAACCAAAAGCAAGAACACGACCGCGGCGGTCGTTACCCAAGAGCGCTTGAGCAAAGTGTGCGACGTGCCAGTGGTCTCCAAGGCGGATTTCGAAACGGCGCGGTCTAGCACCTCTTTGCTCATCACGAGTTCGGCTGCTCACGCTTCGGTTTCCGAACTGTGAGCAACACTGACGATGGCCCGATCACCACTCCAAACCCAAGCCCGTTTAACACTTCTATTGATTCACTCATTCTCAGGGAGTCACTTCGAACACCACGCCGTACCCATTCGATCCGCCCAAAATGGTCGTGCCATAAATGTTCCCAGCGCCGTCCAGAATCAGACCGCCGACTGGCTCGCCGCCATCCGTGTTGTTGAAGGCGCGGATAATCTTCTCCTTGTACGCGCCCTTACCGACCGGCGCCACTAGTTCGAAGATCGTCCCGTAATTGGTGCTGGTAATCCCAGACGTGGTGCCGTAGATGTTTCCCGCCGAATCGAGCGTGACGCCGCCAAAAGGTTCGTAGCCATCGTGCGCTGTGCCCTTAAAAGAGTGAAGTACTCTCTCTTCCCATCGCTTTTTCACGGGACTCAGCTTGTACACCGTTCCGTTGTCGTCCTTGCCTCCCTCGAGCGTCGTGCCATACAGATTTCCCTCCTGGTCGAACGCGGGAGTGCCATAGGCAAACCAGCCGTCGTGCGGATAGCCACGAAACGAATGAATCAGCCGAGAGTTCCAACCGCCATTGCCATTCGGGGATAACTCGAACACCGAGTAGTATCCGGCTCCAAATATGTTTCCAGCAGCATCCATGGTCAATCCGGCATCGATGCCTTCGCCGGCTTGGGCTGTGTAAATCACTTGCTCTTTCCAACCTCCACCGGATGGGCTCAGCTCGAAAACAGTTCCCCCACCGCCGCCGTTCATGTCAATCTGCGTTGTGCCATAAAGGTTCCCCGCCGAATCCATAATCACACCGCTGAATGGACCTATGCCGTCGCCGGGGTAACTGCCAAAGCTGTACAGAACAGTTTCCTTCCAGCCAGCACCCGTGTGATTAAGTTCGAACACCGCGCCGTATCCGTTGGTGCCGCCGTTCCATGTCGTCCCGTAAAGATTTCCTGCGCCATCGAATATCAGGTCAGAGGTGAGGGGATTCGCGCCGTCTGTGCAGTTCGCTTCGGAGCAGAAACGGTAGAGTACCGTCTCCTCCAACCCTCCAACTCCGTTTGGCGAAAGCTCAAATACCGTTCCACATCCAGATTGAGTTTCCGCACATGCCATCCCTCCAATGTTGGTCGTTCCATAAAAGTTGCCTTTCCCGTCCGCGGTAAGGCTGGACCAGGAATTGGCACCATCGGGGATGCCCGCGAAGTTATAAAGCACCGTTTCGGTTTGGGCGTGCGCAGCAAGAGAAGCGCCCAGCAGCAGCGCGGAAACTGCAATCACGAAACCCAGCCGAGCGGAAAACTTTCGAGACACCGTGAGCCTCCTTACAGTTTTGCAGACATCGGGGCAGATGCGATTCTCCTACCGATGCTGTGTCGCGTCAATGTGAACCAGCAGCCAAGAAAATGGGCGATCTTTTCGTTTACACGCCTTCTGCTGCCTCGGCGTCAAGGGCATTTATCTGGCATCTCTGCGAATGGGTCAGATGACTTTCGGCAGATTCCAATGCCGCCACAGGCTGACCACACGCAGCGTGAAGCAGAACACGCCGCCGAGAAGAGCCGCGCAAGTGGCATTCATTTTCAACTTGCGAGCGAGAATCATCACCGCTGCACCGGCCATGGCTGCGGTTGCGTAAATATCGGAGCGGAGCACTAGCGGAACGCGAGCCAGAAAGAGGTCGCGAATCGTGCCTCCGCCGACCGCCGTAACCGTGCCCAGCAGAATGGCGATGAACGGGTGCATTTTATAGAGAAGAGCTTTCTCCGTTCCGGCCACCGCAAACAGCGCCAGCCCGGCAGCGTCCAGAGCAAGAATCACATTTGCCGGGATGCCCTGAACGAACCGATACAAAAGGAAAACGATGGCCGCGCCCGTGAATGCCATCGCCGAGTAACGCCAATCACGCAGGGAACTCGGAGGTACGGCTCCGATGAGTAGGTCGCGAAAGATTCCTCCAGCGAGCGCCGTGGAAAAGGCCAGCACCATGAGGCCGAGCAAGTCGAGATTGCCGGGAATCGCGGCCTCAGCGCCCTCGATCGCGAAGAGGAGAGTTCCGGCCATATCGGCGGCGAAGAGCAGCGTGTTTGAGGGACGGCTTACGGTGTCTGTCAAGACGAATCACTAACCCCCAACCACTAGCCAGCAATTAAGGCGGCCGATGATCCCACCCACGCCATGTTCTTGTTGTGATCGACGCCCATCATCAGCCCGCGGCCCATGCGAACGATGGTGAGGACAGGAATCAACTCGTCGAGCCACACGTACATGATGCGCAGCTCGATTTTAGTCAGGCCGTAGGGCGTATCGACCACCGAGGTGAAGTTCAGCCGCTCCTGCAAAATGTAGTCGCCGCGTTTGGCGGCGGGGATAGCGTCAATATCATGGCGCGACGGAGCGATCACGACGCCGAGCCCGGCGAAAGAATAAAGCGGCTTGAGCACAAAATTTTCCAGATCGGGCGGAACGTCCATCAGTTGATCTAGAAACCAGGTGCGCGGCACCGATGGATGCTTTAAATATGGAATCGAATACTTGCTGATCCGAAAATACCAATTGGGATGGCCCGCCCATTCCACGTCAAGGTCGTCGCGAAGATCGAAAGGCAGGTGGATGCCCTTGCGTTCCAGTTCGTCGACAATGGTACGGTTGTAGATGCGCTCGATCGGAATCTGCTTGCCCGCCTCTTCGTAGAACAAGTGCCGGCCCTGCTTCTGAATCTTAGTGATGCAAACGGTGCGAATTCCCAACAGCTTCTCAGTCAACAGAAAATCGGGGCGCGTCTTTTGCTCCTCGGGATGCACTTCCATAAGCACGACATTTGCCGGATCGTGTCCGGCGACGATCGCGTCGTACAAGAGCTGCTTGTAACCGGGCGAGTCCAGTCCACTCAAGAAATAGCGAAGTTGAGGATCGAGGCCGAAGACATCGATATAGGCCTGCGATATCACCGGCTGATACGCGTACAGCGAAGGGAAGGCTTGCAATTCGACGAGTTTCGGCTGCAACTCACCGGCCGCGTCGCGCACCAATCCAAAGTCCACCTGTATGAACATTGGGTGCCGCGATTCGTTCGGCACACGAAACTCGGCTGGAATCGACGCTTCTGAGCGCGCGAGGTAGTCGGGATTTTCCACCAGCTGTTTAATGAGCTCTTTGCCATCTTCTCCCATCCGTTCGATCAGGGTATTTGGAAAGAAGCAGGGAGTTTCGCAAAGCGCGAATGGAACTTCCATTCCACTACGCACGGTCATCTCGCTCCGCATGCGCTCATATTTTTCGGGAGTGAAGCGCGCGTTGAAGTCTTGGCGATAGGAGGGAATCATCGGTGCGCTCGGGACGGTCGCATGTCGACTGAAACTGCCTTGCTGCTCTTAACCCTCGATCAAGAACTGGCCGCTGCGCATGATCTGCTCGCCATCGACCCAGATATCGAAATTCCGTCCCACCACATCGATATGAGTTCCGGAAAACCACTCTGCGCCGGTGTGGGCGCCGTAGGGATTGCCGAACGCAATGTGGATTCCCGGATATTTTTCGTCCTGCAGAATCTGGCCGATGACGTCCTTCAATTCGAGGTTGGTTCCGATGGCAAACTCGCCTACGCGATCGCTGTTCTCATCAGTATGGGTGTACGCCCAAAAATCGTCTTTCAGCTCCTTGTTTGCGGAATGGGCTTCGATCAAGCGATTGCCTTTCACTCGAATGGTGAGTGGTTCGGCTTTCAAGGCGCCAAATTTCGCGCACAAATAATCGCCTACAACTCCATCAATCACAAAAGTTCCGTTCACTTCGCCGGGAGTGGTAAAAACTTCGCCGCCAGGAAGATTTCCCCACTTTTCAGGACTGATGATTCCACTGGTCTTTACCCAGCGATAGTTAGGATTCAAATCCGCAACGATGTCAGTGCCGGCGGCGGTTGTGGCTCGAACCTGTTTCGCCTTGCTCACGGTTTCCAGCACTTTCACGCTGAGGCGGTCAACCTTGGCAAAATCGGCGCGCATCCCTTCCATCATGATCCGCTTGTTGATATTGACCATGTGAGCGTGACGGATTTTTCGCCGGTTCACGATATCCGTCATCTGCATGCGCGATTTCAATTCGTTGGTTTGCGCCTGCACCGCAAAAATACTGACCTGGCTGGTTTCGAGATCCTCCGCGATCACTGAGGGCAAATCGTTCAAGGGACGATTCGCTACATCCTCAAGAACCCAGGTTTGATAGGGGCAACCGAGCGCTTCGAGTTCGTGGACAATCGCTGCGGCAATTTCCAGACTCACTTCATCGGTGATGACGGTGACTTTTTCAGAAGGCTGCACGCGCAGACACACACGCACGGCATTTCGCGCGCCCGGCGTGAGTTCCGGATCGAAAGACATTTGATTGAGTTGTCGGTTGGATTGTTCGGCAGTGTTCATCAAACTCATCAGACGGCACGCGCGGTGGGCAAACTCTCTACCTCATCCACGCCCACCTCAGTCTCCTTAATAATGTGATCCATCACGGCTTTCATGCTGCCGGTCTTGCGGTAAACATCCAGTTGCCGGTCGGCGCCGGTGCCCATCTGCATAATCGTGCGGATGTATTCCACTTCTTTACGCGAGCCCAGTTCGTCTAACACGTCGTCGACGAACTCGAGATATTCTTCGATCAAATCGCGCTCGGGAACCTCCGTGGACTTGCCGAAGTCGATGAGCTTGCCATCGATTCCATAGCGCGCCGCACGCCACTTGTTTTCCATCAGCAGCGACCTGCGGTACAGGCGGAATCCCTGGTTCTGTGAATAAAGCTTATACAGTTTCGCTACCGTCGCCTGGATCAGCGCCGCCAATGCGATCGTCTCATCCACCCGCATGGGAAGATCGCATACGCGGAACTCCAGCGTGTCGAAGAATGGATGAGGGCGAATGTCCCACCAGATTTTCTTCGCATTGTCGATCGAGTTCGTTTTCACCAATAGCTTGACGTAGTTCTCGTACTCTCCCCAACTCGGAAAATAATCGGGCAGATTCGTCCGCGGGAATTTGTCGAACACTTTGCAGCGATACGACTTCAGCCCCGTATCCATCCCCAGCCAGAAAGGAGAGTTCGACGAAAGCGCTAAAAGGTGAGGCACAAAGTAGCGGGCATGATTCATGAGGTGAATCAGCGTCTCTCGATCCTCGACGCCAACGTGAACGTGGAGCCCGAAAATCAAATTGGCGCGGGCCACTAGTTGCATATCCTCAACGATATTTTTGTAACGTTCGCCGGGAGTGACTTCCTGTACCCGCCAGTCGGCAAACGGATGGGTCGCGGCCGCAGCCAGACGTAACCCGTTCTCCCGCGCCAGCCGGATCATATGACTCCGCAGGCTTTTCAGCTCCTCGCGAGCTTCCTTTATATTGGCGCAAACGGAAGTTCCAACTTCCACCACCGATTGGTGCATCTCGGTCTTGACCCGTTCCTGCAGGATCAATTTGCCCTTTTCGATGATTTCGGCGTGGATGTGCGATCGAAGATCCCGAGTCTCGGGGTCGACCGTCTGGTACTCCTCTTCGATTCCTAGCGTGAACGTAGGCTTCATCACGAATCCGCGGCTACCAGGCGGGAAAGCTCTGGCAGAGCCTGTCTAGTATACCAACTAGGGGGTTATGCGGTGACTGGTCTTTGCCCCGCCCCATCGGGGCGTAGCCCCGCTACCACACAGAATCTAGGCTTTCTTCCGTACTTTCTGGGGTCGGATCTCCACCCACTTCGGACCGCTCAGGAACGATGCCCAGCGCATTTCGTCATACGGTTTTTCCTCACTGAGCGCTTTCTTGACCGCCATTTCGGCCACCGCGTCCACCACCCAGTCGAAATTTTCCTGCCCCACGGAAGTGATCTCCGCGTCGGGAGCGGGGTTCATGAAATCAATGGCGTAAGGCACACCGTCCTCAACCGCAAACTCGACAGTGTTCAGGTCGTAACCCAAAGCTCGGCACAACGACAAAGCGTCTTTCTCGATACGCGCTTTCAAGGTCGGGCCCGGCTGCGGATTTCCCTTCACATAGCGCTCGTGGTGCGGCGCCTTCGGGTCGTACTTCATGATGTGGACTTTTTCCTGCCCCACGACGTAGCAGCGGTAGTAATCCTCGAACTCGACACCATGTTGCAGCGTCATGCAGAGGTCGCCCGTCTGGTTGTAATTGTGAAAAAACTCATCCGGCGAATGGACTTTATATACATGCTTCCATCCGCCTCCAGCGTAGGGCTTCAGAAACGCAGGGAAGCCGACATAGGCAAACAGTTCGTCCCAATTCAGCGGATACATCAAATTCCGCATCGACTTATCCGTCGTATCGGGCGGATGCTTGTGATGAGGCAAAATCACGGTTGGCGGAATCGCTACGCCCATCTTGTGCGCCAGTGCGTAATTGAAAAACTTGTCGTCGGCCGTCCACCAGAAGGGATTATTGATGACCGTCGTCCCTTGGAGCACCGCGTTTTTCAGATATGCGCGATAGAAAGGAATATCCTGCGAAATGCGGTCGAGGATGACGTCATACTTCTTCGGTTCATCCATCCGGATACCGCCGATATTCACGAACTCCGCGGAGACGCCCGAATCCGCCATCCCATTAATCTTCTCAACCAGCGCGGGAGGGAAAGTGTTTTCCATCCCAAAAAGAACTCCGACTTTCTTATTCGCCATAAACTCGATCCTCAACTAAAAATACTTTGTCGCCATCCGCTGCCAGAGCGGCCAATCGTGTTTGCTGTTATCTCCGTAGATATCCAACCAGTGGGAAATACCCTTGCTGTTGAGAAGTCCGTCCATCCTAATGTTGGCATCGAGACACATATCCCAATCCGATGTGCCGAGGACAATCTTCATCTGCCGCAAGCGGCTGAGTACCCAATCGTCGTTCATGTTCGGCAAGTAGTCCGGAGGATTGTTGAAATAAACATTGTCGTCGTAGTAGCCGTCGAGCTGCCCCTTGATGTCGAACGACCCGCTCATGGTGACGCAGGCGGAAGTCATCTCGGGATGCCTAAGGGCAAAATTTAGGGCGTGATATCCGCCAAAGCTGCAACCCGTAACCGCGATCTGCGGCGCCCAATTCTTCCACTTCAATAACGGGATAAATTCGTTGATCACGTAGCGCTCGTATTGCACATGGCGCCAGATTCGAGCTCCCGGATGGACGTTCTTGTTGTACCAGCTCTCGCCATCGACGCCGTCGACACAGAACACCTGGATTGAGCCAGCATCGAGTTTTCCCGCCAATGCTCGGATCATTCCCGCGTCTTCATATTCAAAATAACGTCCCATGGATGTCGGAAAAACCAGGATCGGTTGTCCGGCGTGGCCGAACACCAGCGACTCCATGTTGCGTCCTAATTCGTGGCTGTATTGGTTGTGATATTCACGATTCATGTGCGCGAGGATTGTAACTGAACTGCCCAACCTTCGGCACCTACGTCAAGAACCTGATTCCCAGGCGCTTTTCCTTCTGCTATAGTCAGCCCTCGATTTTTACAGGGAAAATCTGATCCAAAGGAGATGCTGCAATGTCAATTTTGGCATGGATCGTGCTGGGTCTGATTGCTGGGTTTATCGGAAGCAAAATCGTCAATAAGTCGGGAGAAGGGTTCTTCCTCGATATAGTTCTCGGAATTGTTGGCGCGGTGGTCGGAGGATGGCTGTTTACCTTCTTCGGGGCGCATGGAGTTACCGGAGTGAACATTTACAGTCTTGTGGTCGCGGTGGTGGGCGCGATCGTGGTGCTGTTTGTCTATCACGCGATAAAAAAGGCTTGAAGAAGCACGGGGACGGGCGAAAACACCCGTCCCCGAGTCTTCAGTGGTCCTTATTTCTAGTGCGCCCGCGGATTGATTCCGAGATGTTTCAGCTTCGACTGCAAAGTGGTCCGCTTCAGACCTAGTCGCTGAGCCGCTCCCCGGATGCCGCCAATCTGCCCGTGGCTTTCACGCAACGCGCGCACAATGTGTTCGCGCTCGGTTGCCTCCAGGGTTTCGTCAGCCGCGTCCAGCTCAACCGCTGCCGCCTCCATTTCGCCCAAGGGAGACACGAGCACCGAACCTTGCGTCAAAATCACCGACCGCTCGATAAAATTCTCCAGCTCTCGCACATTCCCGGGCCAGTTCCAGTTTATGAGCGCGTCCATGGTTCTCTTTGGAATACTCGTGATCGACTTCTTCATGCGCAACGCGCACTTCTGCACAAAATGTTCGACCAGTAACCGGATATCTTCTTTCCGATCTCGTAACGGAGGTACCAGGACGGGGAACACGTTAAGGCGGTAATACAAATCGCTTCGGAATTCGCCCTCCCGCACCAGATCCGCCAAATCGCGGTTGGTTGCCGCAATCAAACGAAAGTCCACTTTCAGAGTCTGTGTCCCGCCCAGGCGTTCGAATTCCTGGTCCTGCAAAACCCGCAACAGCTTCGGCTGCAACTCCAGGGCGATTTCTCCAATCTCATCGAGGAACAGAGTGCCCTTATCGGCCAATTCCAACCGTCCAATTTTTCGGCTCACCGCTCCGGTGAATGCGCCTTTTTCGTTGCCGAAGAGTTCGCTCTCCAACAGACCCGATGGAATCGCGGCACAATTCAATTTGATGAAGCTGTTTTTAGCGCGTCCGCTCAAACGGTGGATGGCCCGTGCGACGAGTTCTTTGCCGGTTCCGGTTTCGCCCAATAGCAGCACGGTGGCATCGCTAGTCGCCACTTTGCCGACATGGTTCATGACATTATGCAGGGCCTGGCTCTCGCCGACGATTTCGCCGAAGCCAAGTTCGGTATTAATTTCCTTTTCGAGATAGAGCTTCTCTTCCGTGAGCTTTTTCTTTGCTTCGCGCAAGGCCTCAGTAATTTCCCGCAAAGCAGTGACATCTGTGCTCGCGCCGGTGATTCCGATGATCGCTCCGGTCGAGTCCATTGCCGGTTCGATCGTGGTATCCACGTAACGCTTGTCGCTGCCAACAGTAATCTGCATTTCGTCGTGGACACCGATCCCCGTATCCAATACGCGCCTTCCAACCTCCATCATCTTTACGCCCTCGACTGAACCGAACAACTCATGTGGCGTCTTTCCGAGCTTTTCCCTCATCTCAGCGGGAAGCGTCGAGTTGTAAATCCAGGTGTAACGCAAGTCCCGGTCCTGGTTGAAAACCGTTATAGAAGAATTCTTCAGCGCCACCCGGAAGCGTTCCTCGCTGTCACGCAGAGACTGCTCAGTCAATCGGCTGTCGGTGATGTCTTCCGCCAAAGCCATGTGCCACCGACGGGTGTCTCCTTTCTTCCACATCGGCACCCCAAGAATTCTTATCCAGCGGACCGAGCCATCGGGCCGAACGTATCTCTTGTCCATTGCAAAACCGTTCCGCGTCTCCTCGGACATCTGGTGTAGATATTTGTTGCTGGATTCCACATCATCGGGATGGGTGATGGCCGTCACGTCCAGTTGCCGAAGCTGTTCCTCCGTACGCCCCGCGATTTCGCAAAACTTGGAATTAGTTTGCAGAAATCTCCCGGTCGCCGAATCCACCAGAGCAATTCCCACTGGAGACCGCTCGTAAACGGTCCGGAATTGCGCCTCACTTTCACGGAGCGCGTGTTCCGTTCGCCTAAGGTCGGTCAGGTCGATAGACGCTCCCACGGCTCCGCGAACGACACCTGTTGCATCGAGCAGCGGAACAACATTCACGACTGTTTCTCGCGTCGTGCCATCCTCAAACACCACCGTGAGGTGTCGACCGTAGATAGAATTTCCGGTGGCTGCGCATTGCTGCATCGGGAGCAAATCCGGTGGAATCTCTTTTCCATCCTGCAAGAGCTGGAAGGGAGGTTGGTCCTCGGGCCCTCCGCTCTTGGAAAAGTTCCTGCCTTGGGGAATTCGCAGCAGTTCGTATCCCGCCTGATTGGCGGTAATCTTTTTGCAATCGACATCGTGTGAGATCAAGACCGGTACCGGAACTGCATCGAGCACAGCTTGCATCTCGGCCGCTTTGGTCCGCTCCCGCGCTTCACTATCGCGCAAGTCCTGCGCCGCGCGCTTTCGCTCTGTAATATCGTGCATCACGGCGGCCACGCGATCGATTCCCGCCGCGCCTTCTACCGGGATATACGTGATGGCCAGGTTCCGTTGGCCGAGCGTCGCATGCGGACATTCGAGTTCGAACTTGACGACTTTACCCTGGAAGCATTCATCCAGATTTTCCTTCACAATCCCGAACAGTTCCGGCCGCACGATGTCCTTCACCAGTTGACCGACGATCTGCTCTTCGGTGGCTCCGCGATGGATCAGCAATGCGCGATTTACGATCACATACCGGTAGTCGCTGTTTACTACCGCGATCATCTCTTCCAGATTCTCAACCACTCTTTCGAACTCGCGCAGTCTTTCCTCGGCGAGTACGCGTTCGGTGACATCATGCGCAATGCCGCGCACGATTGGCACGGACACGCCTTCGGTACGTAGAGTGTTGTGATACTCCCAGATGCGTTCTTCGCCGGCTTTGGTCAGCACCGACATCAGTCCGCTGGCCGAACCCTTGACTGCAATCTCACGCAGATAGTCGTCGAATTTTGAACGATATTGCGGAGGCGCGAACTCGCGCATCGGCCTTTGCATCATTTCTTCGACGGTGTAACCCAGCAGACGTGCTGGAACGGGATTGATCGACAGGAAGCGACCTTGAAGGTCGTGTGCACATAACAGGTCTTGGCTGTGCTGAACCAGGTCGCGATACCAGTCTTCGTTTTCTTCAGGGTGCTGCCGGGGCAGATCCCACGTGACGGGTAATTCTTCCGGAAAGTGGCGCTTCGGTACTAGAGGGTGCAATGCCATGGCTCACCCACAAGCGATCCGCCAGAAATGCTATTGGTCTGTTGAATCCCAGCGGTCGCACTGTCTTTTATTTCTGGAGGATTGTCTAAAGGCTCCTCTAGACCGGACTGTTACGTCTCGCCTTGTAAGACCCGCGTGCTGTGAGTTACGAAGTAGATGGCCTGTCGAAATTATGTGAGCTAGTAACTTGATGGAACCACCGTCAAACACTAACACAATGATGCTCCGGACGAGTGGCCCTTCTGTGCCAGCTTATAAGGGATTTGCAAACGGTGGATACCGATCCTGGCTGGAACTCGCCTTCTTCTGATGATTCGCCACAGAGTGATTTGCCACAGAAAGTTCTGATGCAGGATGTGGACTAAGGGTGGAATCGAGAGGGAAACGTCGCTCTAACGGCAAAACGTTTCAGTATCAAACTGAATAAGTAGACTTCCCATTTAGTCGAATGAATGGGCGGGCGAACCTGGCGTGTCGCCGGTTTGCCCGCCCGACTCGTTATTGTAGAGAGGCAACCATAGTCTCTTCTGTTGGAGTCATATTCTGCGATTGGAGTTCACGCTCCACTTTGCTCTCCGGCAGGCGATAGGTGATCTTGCTGCCCTCGAACCTGATTCCTGAGAGGAAATAGCGGTCGCCGTACTGGTTGAACACCAGCTGATAATTCGTGGCGTTCTCACGAGTTTCCGACCGAGAAAATGAGGAGAGCAGCGTAATCTTGCCTTCCACGTTCCGGATCGACAAGGTTTTGCCGTCCGCAGTAACATTGGCTTGGATCACACATTTGCCGGCCGGAACGACCCTGTTCGCGACCGTAAACTGAAACGGGACCTTCGTCACGATACTGGAGCCGCTGTTCATTTGGGCAACTGCCAGACTCGACAGTACGACCAACATCACCGCTACTGTTGATTTCGCAAACTTCATAAGAACCTCCGAGAGCCATTCGGCTCAATCGGGGAATTGTTGCCATCATGCGCTGCATCGGCGAAGACGTCCATGGAGCGGGGATGAAGCGATCTGAACTGATCTGAAGAATTTCAGTCTTACTTTTGTGTCTGCCTTTCGAAATGGAAGGCAATCCCCAAGGCAAGAATCAGGGCGGCGACTCCGGCCATGGTCCAGCCGGAGACGTCATGCGGTTCGAGAATAATGACTTTTCGCGCCATGGCGATCAGCGCAACTTCCAGCACGACCCGCACATGAATGACGTCTCGTTTCATGTAGGTCTTGAGTGTCTCGAGCAGTTCCACTCCGATCAGCACTAGTAAGAAATACCCGAATATCTCAAGCAGGCCGTGTTCTGAAATCAGAAATCGCGGAGGCGACCAGACGGCTTTGACGATCAATTCCCCCAGATCTAACGTGGAGAGCAACACGACGATGACCAGCATGGCGGCCAGCACCATGACAGTGAACTTCTGGATTTTGGCGAACATAGTCGCGAACACGGTTTCCAACACGATCTCTCCTGAACTCCTGGTCAATAACCTTAGTCTCAAATCTAGCCGGGAAGTATATCCCGAAAACCTGCCTGGGTTTTATCCGCAATGAACGACCTGCTCGAGAGTGAGTCTTCCGTAACTTTTCTAGTCCGTAGCCCCACGGTAATCTCGACGTGAACACTGACCCGGCGAAATTTGTGGCGTACTCGCTAATCATGTCTCTGTCTGAGCTCCCAAATTATTTTGGCTTTAAGCGAACGACTATAACTCTCTAACAACAATAACTCTAAGGATACGAACACAATGTCTTCTCCGTCTTTGCCTCCGAATGGCTTGCCGAATGTAGCCCCAGCTGTTCCACGCACGGCTGGTGTGGCCGCCGCCGCAGCGCCTGCACCGGCGCCTTTTTCGACTCCGGCATTATTGGCGGCAATGCTCAAGGTGGGGACCAAGATCAGCGATTTGTTCTTTACGCCCGGCAAGCCGCCGATGGTTGAAATCAGTGGGAAACTCGCTCCTGCGGGGATTGCTCGCGCGTTGAATATCGAGGACACGCGACGGCTTGCCTTCGAGCTGATCGGCACCAACCAGCAAGCGCTCGACAACTTGAAAGAACGCGGGTCCTGCGATGTGTCCTACAGCTTGCCGGGCGCAAACCGGTTTCGAGTCAATGTCTTCATGCAGCGCGGTGCTTGCGCCATTGTGATGCGCGTGATTCCTTTCAACGTGCCTTCGTTCGAGTCGCTCAGTTTGCCCGCCGAGTTGGCGAGGATTGTCGACTTGCTCAATGGAATCGTCCTCGTCACTGGACCAACTGGCTCGGGGAAATCCTCGACGCTCGCGGCAATCATCGACAAGATTAATAAAGAGCAGAGCTATCACGTGCTCACCATCGAAGATCCCATCGAATTTCTACATGTCCACAAAAACTGCATCGTCAATCAGCGCGAATTACATAGCGATACGCCGAGTTTTGCGCTGGCCTTGCGAGCGGCGCTGCGTCAGGCTCCGAAGGTAATTCTGGTCGGCGAGATGCGCGACAAAGAAACAATCGAAATCGCGATGGAAGCGGCTGAAACCGGACACCTTGTCCTTTCGACTCTGCACACCATCGATGCTTCGAAAACGGTCGAAAGAATTGTGGGCGCTTTCCCCATGTCGGAACAGCACACTCTCCGCAACCGCCTGGCCAAGAGTTTTCGTTACATCGTGTCGCAACGACTAATTCCGCGGAAAGATGGCGGCGGACGAGTGGCTGCGATTGAAATTTTGAAGTCCACTCTTCGTACTCGGGAGTACGTGGAAAGAGGCGAAACCGAAGGCAAGAGTTTGCTCGACGCCATGGAAGTCGGCGACCAGGAAGGTATGCAGACTTTCGACGGCGATATCGAGAGACTCATTCGCGCCGGCGTCATCGATCGCGAGACTGGATTGGCGTATGCCACGAATCCAGGCAACCTTGAATTAAAAATGTCGGATGTGCCATCTCAGGCGCCCGATGCGGAGTCCGATCCGCTGCTGGAAACCATCGAAAGATAGACCGGCTGAGAGATAGACCGGGTCGCTTTTCGGGTTGCTCAGTGCAACCTTAATTGCCCATAGGTCAACCCACCGCTTTTTGGAGTGAGTGACTCGCACTCCACCCGTAATGTGCTGGCGATCCTATCAGTTTGACCCTATTAGAAGGATGGTGATAAAACCTAACTAGGCTTGCCCCAGCCCCCGGCATCGGAGCGTCCGTGGTCTTCAGAATCAGCTGCTTGAGGAATGTTCGGACGGTGGCGTTCTGCCTCGCGTTAGCCCTCAGTGCCCAATCCGCTTTTGCCGCTCCAACATTTACTCCACAACGCCGTCTTGGCTATACCCAGGGTGATCAATGGGAGCCTGCCATGGCAACCGACGCTCGGGGTCATATCTATATTTTGTTCCCGCAGTACGGCCGGATCGCCGATTGTCCTGACTGCACTACGCCAACCATGGCTCTGCTGATCAGCGATGACAATGGTAAGTCCTGGCAGCCGCCACAAGTCTTAATGTCTTGGTCTTCCGGTCAATTTGATGCGCAGGTCAAGGTCGATCCAGCCGATGGTCAAAGCGTTTATGTGTCGTGGATGCAGGGCCGGCACGACATCATCGTTGGACGGTCACAAGACTTTGGCCGATCGTGGAATTTTGCGGTTGCGGAGCGGTCTCCCGACAAAGTAATCGACAAGCCCGTGCTTGCCGTCCGTGGCGCTAGCGTCTATGTGAGCTTCAACCGGCAGCAGACACTTTCCATCGCGGCGTCGCACGACTATGGGCAGACCTTTACTTCCACAGTCGTGAATCCTGATCAAGCTCCGGGGTGGTCGCTCGCCGCTGGCGCCACCGTTGATCCCTCGAACAATGTCTATTTTTCCTGGATGGCCTACCCGAGAAATACGCAACCCACGAGCGTGTATGTGAGCCGGTCGGCCGATGGCGGCCGAAGCTGGAGCACAACCCTGCTCGACGTTTCGAGCGCCGGACCTAATTGCTCTTCCGATACCTGTTCCGCCGGATTTCTAGCCTCGCAGATTGCTTTGGCATCCGACGATGCCGGCACTGTTTACGCCGTTTGGAATGCCGGACTAATCGTAGGCGGACCACACCGCATTTACTTTTCGTCGCTAACAAACGGCGGGACAAACAACGGGACAAACGGTGGCGGAAACTGGTCGCCCAAAGTGGACGTCACGAGCGCTGCGGGTAATGTGGAGCACTGCTTTCCAACCGTCTCCGCTGGCAGGGCTGGAGATGTTCGCATCGCCTGGATGGACACGAGGATAAAGGATAAAGAAGATCATCCTCTCTGGAACACGTTTTATCGATCCTCCACCGACGGGGGAGGGAACTGGTCGGCGGAATCGCAACTCTCTGGACCAGCTCGGGGATACGATTACATCCGGCCTTCGGGTTTTCTTTTTCCTTTTGGCAACCTCTTTTCGCTGGGAATCGATAACCTCGGCATCACCCATGCCGTATGGGGCGAAGGGCGGAACTACTGGACGCCTGGCTCCATCTGGTACTCTCGCGAGCGATAAACCTCACGTGCAGTAGGATTATTTCTAGCTATCAATAGGCAAGTGGAGATTTCATGTATCGCTCGCTCTCCCGTTTGCTCAGCTACTCGTTTCTCGCCTTTTTGCTCGCCCTAGCGTGCTATGGGCAGCCAGTCTCCTCCGTCAACACGGCCGTCATTACCGTAGACCACGGTCCGAATGCCCCGCAGCAACTCTCAAAACGCTACGTGATCCTCGTTTCACTCGATGGCTTCCGCTACGATTACCCGAAGCGCTATCACGCCGATCACCTGTTAGCCCTGGCTGCCCACGGCGCCACCGCTCCTGACGGAATGATTCCGTCTTATCCCTCTATCACCTTCCCCAACCATTACTCCATGATCACCGGCCTCTACCCGGAACATCACGGCATCGTAGCCAACACCTTCTATGATCCTTCTCGAAAAGAAATCTATAGCTACCACGATGAAAAGACGGTTGACGACGGTAGTTGGTACGGTGGCATTCCGCTGTGGGTGCTGGCGGAGCAGCAAGGTATGCGCTCGGCTTCTTTCTTTTGGGTAGGTTCAGAAGCCGACATTCAAGGAGTTCGCCCCAGCTACTATCTTAAGTTCGATAAAACCAACAATCCTCCCAACGGAAAGCGTGTGGAGCAAGTGCTGGCCTGGCTGCGCCTTCCGCCGGAGCAGCGTCCACACTTCATGACGTTGTATTTTTCCGACACCGATACTGCTGGACACCAGTATGGTCCGGACAGTCCACAGGTCGCCGACGCCGTCCACGAACTCGACAACGAGATCGGGAAATTGATGGATGGCATCAAGGATTCGAAGCTGCCCGTCGATCTGATCGTGGTGGCGGATCATGGCATGGCCAAGGTCGAGGGCCCTCCGATTCACCTTGATGATTACGGGTTGCAGCCGTCTTTGTTGGAGCGGATCGTAGGTTCGAGTCTTTACCCAAAGTCCGAGGACGACGCGCAAAAGGCGTATCTCGCGCTTCGGGGAAAAAGCGACAAGTTTGATGTCTACAGGCGTGCGCAGGCGCCTGCGGGTCTGCATTTCGACAGTAATCCGCGCGAGGGCGATCCCATAATCGTTCCTACAGGTCCTTACTTCATCACCGCTGGCGCGGACCCGAAGCTACCGGAACACCCGCCCGTGGGCGCTCATGGCTACGATCCCGCGCGGATGCCTGAGATGAAAGCTATCTTCTTCGCTGCCGGCCCAGATATACGTTCAGGTGTTGCGCTTGCGCCGTTTGAGAATGTGAATATCTATCCGCTCATCGCCAGGATTTTGGGCTTGGATATCACGCGCCTGAAAACCGGTCCGATCGACGGGAAGCTCGACGTGCTTCAGGGCATTCTTCAAACACCCAACTAAATCGGTGGCCATTCGTAAGGGAACAATTTCCCGGCCGCTTCTGGCGTCAGTTTCGAGCCCGCCGACTGCGCCGCGTGGGCTAATACAGGATCGCGGCCGTTCGCGATGTCTTCCGCGGTCGGCAACAAGAATTCGTCCGGAATTACGCCGTTGTGTTCCAGGCTCTTGCCGTCGGTCATGATGATGTCCGCATCGGTGATCGATGCTCCATAGAAAACCACGGTATCGGTTCCGGTCTTGTAGCTGAATCGCTTCGACTCCATCACGCTTCCCGAGCTGCGGTCGCCCATCACCGTGCCTCGTTTCTCGATCTGTATGGTGCGTGCGAACAATTCGGAGGCTGAAGCGGAATCGCTATCGACCAGCACAATGAGTTTGCCCTCGAAGGGATGGCCATGCTCTTTGGCAACCATGGGCTTAAGCTCAGAACGGCCGATGCGGTCACCTATCTTTATTTCTTTATCGAAGAATCCGCTCACCAGAGATTTGAGGGTTTCGACACTACCGCCAGGATTGCCGCGCAGATCGACAATCACGGCTTTTTGCTTTCGCATTTTGCTGATCATATTGTCGATTTGAGACGGGTTAAAAAAGAACCCCGGAAACTTCAGCACGCCAACGTCTCCATCGATTTCGACATAGCGGACACGCCCCAAATGATCTTCAGTTTCTTCTTCGCGGATCAGTTGCCAGATGTCATTTCCGTCGCCACCGGTCAGGTCGAGAACTTTCTTTCCCTGGACGATATTGGTGATGATGTCCAGTTGGCGCGGCTTCCCGGCTGGGTCCCGCAAGTCCAACCGGAGCGCCGGCTGTGGCCGGAGCGTGTTGAATACGTATTCGATCTTCCAGAAATCCTCTCGATTGGGATTAAAGCCATTCACCGCCGTTAATTGGTCGCCCGGCTTCACACCCTTCTTTTCTGCGTCACTCCCCGGGCGCACCCGCATTACAAAACAGCGCTCTCCGATTACTTGTCCTTTCCACCCGTAGTCCGACCGGTTGTTGTGGGCAGGAGGCAAAAAGAAAGTATGAGAATCGTGCAGGGAGTCCAGTGCTGCCGCAATCTGCGACATGGCGCGGTTCATGCTATCGGCAGTCTTAATCTTTTCCTTGGCCTCCTCAACCTTCTGATCCCAATTCACGCCGTGTAATTTCGGGTCGTAATAGTGCTTCTTGATGTCCGAGGAGAGTTCGTGGAGCATATCTTCCACCCGGCCCCGATCAATACTATCGAGCTTCTGATCCCAAACATTGCCAATCAATAACCCAGCGAGCAGAAGCGCTACCACT
>Ga0209006_10001309_pt1 | contig 22623 bp, 22 predicted proteins | sample JacPin_JW_Ref_O2_FD_188567 | JGI IMG/M metagenome (GOLD analysis project Ga0209006, IMG submission 188567) | Forest soil microbial communities from Algoma, Ontario, Canada - Jack Pine, Ontario site 1_JW_Ref_O2 (SPAdes) (version 2) | ecosystem: Environmental > Terrestrial > Soil > Boreal... | reverse complement strand
CGGCACCGTCTTCGTCAAGAGCCTCGGCACGGTCGCGATCGGAACCGGCGTCACGCCGGCGGTCAGTCGAAGCGCGGGGTCTTGTTCAGATAGAACTGCCGCATGGCTGGGCGGTACTTCTCCATGTCGGCGCGGTTGAGGTCGACGTCGGGTTGTGCATCCGCAGGCAGCAGCGAGAAATACGGCGTCCTCTTCGACTCGACCGCGAACTCGGTGCGCGCCTTCGCCAGCAGGTCGGGCGAGGTCAGGAGATCGATGATCGAGGCGGCCAGCACCTTGGCGCCGGCGACCTGGCCCTTGTGCGAGATCGAGCTCACCGGCGTCACGGCCGCGTGCCACTCGTGATACTCGACGCCCGGGACCGAGGCCGGGAAATTCAACAGGCCCGCGGGCACCACCCAGGAGACGTCGCCATTGTCATTCGACGAGGCCGACTGCTTGCGTTCGCCGAGCGCCTCCGGCGTCGTGCGCAGCCCGATCACCGGTCGGCCATCGGATTTCTGGAAGTCGCGCGCGAACGTCTGCTCATCCTCGGTCCATGCCGGCACGCCGACCATGTCGATGTTCTTCTGGATCGCTTCCGCGATGCTGCGGTTGACGAGCTGCGGCCAGGCGGACGCCGCGTATTTCGCCTCGTAGGTCGTCCCCGTCATCAGGGCGGCGCCCTCGGCGATCTTGACCAGCTTGTCGTAAGTCGCCTTGGCGTCCGGCATGTTGGCGTCGCGCACGAACCACCAGATCTGGCCGGTATCGGGAATGATGTTCGGCTGGATGCCGCCATTGGTGATGGTGCGGTGGGCGCGGTAGCTCGGGTGAAGGTGCTCGCGCAGCTTGTCGAAGCCGATGTCCATGAGCTCGACCGCGTCGACCGCATCGCGGCCGTCCCACGGGTTGATCGCGCCGTGCGCGGTCTTGCCGTGGAACGTGAAGATCGCGCTGATCGCCGCGTAGTTCGTGAGTCCATAGCCGGTGGCGAGCCCCGGGCCGATATGCAGGTAGATGATGGCGTCGACGTCCTTGAAGTAGCCGGCACGCACGATGAAGGGCCGGCTCGCGATCTGCTCCTCAGCCGGGCCGAACGAGATCGCGATGGTGCCGGGAATATTGTAGCGCTGCATCGCGAGCTTGACCGCATAGGCGGCCGCCGACGCGACGCCGCCGTGCGTGTTGTGTCCCTCCATGTGGCCGGGCGCGCCCGGAACGAGCGGCGTGCGCGCGAATGCGAGAGGCTTCTGTGAGCCGCCCGGGAGCGCGTCGATCTCGGTGACGATCGCGATCTTCGGGTGGCCCGTGCCCCATTCGGCCCAGAGATTCGTCGGCATGCCGGCGCCGCCGAGATCGACGCGGAAGCCCGCCGCCTCCAGCGTGCCCTTGAGCAGCTTCGTGGTCTCGAATTCCTGCATGCCGAGCTCGCCGAAATAGAAGATCGAGTCGCTGATGTCGGCGATCTGCCCGGCGTTGCGGTCGATCGCGTCGAAGGCGAGCTGCTTGCGCTCGTCGGCGTGACCGGCGAGCGGAAGCATGAGGACGACAAATGCGAGCGTGCGGACCAGTCCCAAGGTGAATTTGCGTTCCATGGTGCCCCTGCGATGTGCGTGCGACAGCATTGCGGACACGAACGCTATGCCGTGCCTTTACTCTCGACAAGCACGGCCCCAGCCTGTCAGATGGCGCAAAATCGCATCCATCCGGACGGAAGACGCATGCGTTTCGAAGGCACCAAGGCCTATGTGGCGACCGACGATCTGAAAGTGGCGGTCAATGCCGCGATCACGCTCGAGCGCCCGCTCCTGGTCAAGGGCGAGCCCGGCACCGGCAAGACCGTGCTGGCGCTGGAGATCGCAAAAGCGCTCGGCGCGCCGCTGCTCGAGTGGCATGTCAAGTCGACCACCAAGGCGCTGCAGGGTCTTTACGAATACGACGCGGTGTCGCGCCTGCGCGACAGCCAGCTCGGCGACGCGCGCGTGCAGGACATCCGCAACTACATCCGGCGCGGCAAGCTGTGGGACGCCTTCGTCGCCGACGAGCGGCCGGTGCTGCTGATCGACGAGATCGACAAGGCGGACATCGAGTTTCCCAACGACCTGCTGCAAGAGCTCGACCGCATGGAGTTCTACGTCTACGAGACCGGCGAGACCGTCAAGGCGCAGCGCCGGCCGATCGTCCTCATCACGTCGAACAACGAGAAGGAGCTGCCCGACGCCTTCCTGCGCCGCTGCTTCTTCCACTACATCCGCTTTCCCGACACCGACACCATGCGGGCGATCATCGACGTGCACTTCCCCGGCATCAAGCAGCGCCTGGTCGCCGAGGCGCTGCGGCTCTTCTACGAGATCCGCGAGGTGCCGGGCCTCAAGAAGAAGCCGTCGACCTCCGAGCTGCTCGACTGGCTCAAGCTCTTGATGGTCGAGGACATTGGGCCGGAGACCTTGCGCGAGCGCGACCCGAAGAAGCTCGTGCCGCCGCTCGCCGGCGCGCTGATCAAGAACGAGCAGGACGTGCATCTGTTCGAGCGACTGGCGTTCATGGCGCGACGCGAGGGGCGGTGAACCGCACCAGCGCAGGCGGTTGCGGCCCCTGTTCCCTTCGCGCGGCCGGCCCGGTAAAGTTACGCCGCCATGTCGATCACGATCCAAGACGCCTCCCCGGAAACGCCCTCGCCCTCCCGCCAGCCGCAAGGCTTCCGCGGCGGCATCGCATCGCTCGCCGACGACCAGCTCTACGCCCTGCAAAATCCGTTCGCGCTCGATGGCCGCATCAGCTCCTATCCGGCGAGCGCGCGCGGCTTCTCGGTCGCCAACAGCTACCTGCTGGCCCAGCCCGACGCCGCCATGCTGATCGACACCGGCTTCGGCAAGGACGAGCCGGTGATCCGCGCGCAGATCGAGCAGCTGATCGCGCCGGGCCTGCCGTTCTCCATGTTTCCGCTGCGGCTCAACGAGTTCATGTCGATCAACAACGTCGAGAGCTTCGCCGGGCATTTCAACGTCGAGACCTGCTACACCAGCAACATCGACGCGGCGCTGTGGTTCGATTTCGGCGCCAAGACCGACGGGCGCGACATCCTCAAGTCGATGAAGGTCACCGCCGTCAGCCGCGCCGACACGATCGATCTCGGCAAGCACGGCCGCACCATCGACGTGATGCAGGCGCCGATCCGGCTGATCGCCACGCGCTGGCTCTACGACCGCGCCACCCGCACGCTCTTTTCCTCCGACATGTTCACCCATCTGTGGCGCGACGCGGCGAGCGGCCCGTGGATCGTCACCGATGCCGACAACGACCCGACATCGCTGCGCGACGTCCGCTCCTTCATGCTCAACACCCGCTACTGGTGGCTCGAAGGCGCGCCGACCGACTCGATCCGCCGCGGCATCGGCGCGATCTTCGACAAGTTCGACATCGAGACCATCGCGCCGGGCTACGGCTGCATCCTGTCAGGATCCAACGTGGTCGCGCGGCACTACCGCATGCTCGATGAGTTTCTCGCCGCCTGCGACAAGAGCCGGATGGTCTCGCGCTACGTGACGCGTGACGAGGAAAGGTGACGGGTCGTAGTCGTAGCCCGGATGAGCGAAGCGACATCCGGGGTTAGCTTTCCAGACCGCGACGCTGCTCCCGGATATCGCTTCGCTCATCCGGGCTACGTTCTACTACTGAAAGTAGAAACATAAATTTAGGTACAACCTTTTCTAAATTTTGGCAGAACAAATTCGGATTCTGCTGAAAATTCAATGGCCCCTTCTAACAACATGGTCCGGCATAGCCGTTCGGAGGACGGCGGCGCTTCCACTGCACACGTTGCTACGCCGTCTGGTGCCGCTTTAGGAAGGTCCGCGCGCGATCGATGGTGCGGGCCTTGAGCTCCGGCGGATCCTTCCACGGGAATACCGTGATCTCGGCGTTGGGACAAAGCGAGGCGATGTCGATCGAAACCCGTAGCGGATGCGCCACGACATCGTCCGGCAGCACCAGCATCGGCGTGCGGCAGGACTTCGCGAAATCCCGCGACACGCTGTACACGAAGTCGGGCTGCACGCGGTAAAGGTTGTGCAGATATTTCTCGATGGTCTCCATCGTGACGTCCGCGCGGCGCGTGCGCAACTCCTTGGCCCAGACGTCGCGGCCGGCGTCGTACATGTAGTCCGGTTGCTCCGGCCGATGACCGACCGGTTGGCTCAGCAACGCCGCGACGACGCGTTGCGGCGCGCGCTGCATCAGCTTCATCGCAAACGGGCCGCCGATGCAGTTGCCGAAGAAAAAGAACTTGTCGATGCCGAGATGGTCCATCAGGCCGAGCTGGTCGTCGGCGAACGCGCTCCAGGGATCGTCGACCGGGACCGGGCCGGTCGACTCGCCGCCGGTGGCGTTGCGCTGGTCCATGCTGATCACGCGGAAGTCGTTCTTGAACTCCTCCATGACGTTGATCACCGCGTTCGGCCAGACGGCGAGACGCGAGTTCAGTCCGCCGCCAGGCGTCGCCAGCAGCGGAAAGCCCGATCCGATCTCGGCGTAGCGGATGCGGACATCGCCCTTTTCGTAGAATCCGACCTTGGCGGCTGCCGGCAAGCCCTGCGGCGCTCCTGGCTGCGCCGCTTGGGCGAACACCTGCGGCGCCGCGCTCGCCGCCGCGGCCGCCGCGCCCGTCGTCAGAATGGTGCGTCGATTGGAGTCGATCATGCGCGCCCTCCCTGGGTCACGGTCGAAGCCGGTGCGCGGCACACGCCCGGCGCCGCCGCGGCCTCGCAGCATAGGCTGTCCGGTGGCTGAATGCACCGGTGTGCGCGGGCGGCTCTCGGGCCGGGCAGACCGGCATCGCTGCCATGCCGCGCCGGATGGCAGCCGAAAGGGATACTGACACCGCCTCAATTCGAAGGTAGGAACGATCGGACGACGCGATCCGTGACCTGCGAAAAGGGGCAGCCATGCTCGACCAGCCGCACAACCACACGAGCCGCATGCTCGATGTGCCGGTGGCGCAGCGCATGCCGCGCGAGATCGCGTCCGGCGTTTTCTGGATCGGCGACTGCCTGGCGCAGCGCCACAAGGGCAAGGTCTATCACGGCTACAACGCCGCCTTCCTCATCGCCGGCGACGACGCCTCGATCCTGGTCGAGACCGGGCATCCCAAGGATTTCCCCGTCATCGAGCGGCATCTCCACGAGCTGTTCGCGCGCGGCGTGCCGCCGCTGAAATATCTGTTCGTCACCCACCAGGAGACGCCGCATTGCGGCGGCCTCGGGCGCATCCTCAAGGGCTTTCCCGACGCGCTCCTGGTCGGCGACGTGAGCGACTACCATCTCGCCTTTCCGCAATACGAGCACCGCATGCGCGCGATGAACGAGGGCGACGAGATCGACCTCGGCGGCCGCACCTTCATGGCGGTCGAGCCCGTCATCCGCGACCTGCGCACCACCTGGTGGGGTTTTGACACGCGCGAGCGCGTGCTGTTTCCCGGCGACGGTTTTGCCTACAGCCACTACCACGAGGACGGCCACTGCGGCCTCGTCGCCGAGGAGGCGGTCTCGCTCGACCTGCCCGACGTATCGTCGACCTTCGCGGATCTCGCGCTGTTCTGGACAAAATTCGCCGACATGAACGTCTACTGCGACCGCCTCGACCACCTGATCGCGCGGCTCGGCGTGAAGACCATCGCGCCGACGCACGGCCTGCCGATCACCGACGTCGCCGCGACCGTGCCGAAGGTGCAGGCGGGCCTCAAGGCCGCCGCGCTGATGCCCGAGACGGGAACGAACGAGAAGGCGCCGGTGGCCGCGTCGTAGGATCGTAGCCCGGATGGAGCGGAGCGAAATCCGGGATCGGCGTTTCATCGCAAGGTTTTCGCCCCGCATTCCGCTTCGCTCCATGCGGGCTACACGCTGGGGACCCTCATGAAAAAACTCACCATCGGCGACGTCACCATCACCAGCATCATCGAGCGCGACGGGCCGTGGCGCACGCCGCAGGAGATGTTTCCGGCCTATGACCCGGTCGTCGGCAAGCGCCACCTCGCCGAGCTCGATCCGGTCGTGTTCGATCCGGCCTCGGGCAAGATGGTCATCACCTATCAGACCTACGTGGTGCGCACGCCCCAGCACACGATCTTGGTCGACACCTGCACGGGCGAGGACAAGGGCTATCCGCCGCCGATGGATTTTCCGAAGCAGCCGTGGCTCGACGGGTTCGCGGCCGAAGGCCTGCGTTTCGACGACATCGACTACGTCTTCTGCACCCATCTGCACATCGACCACACCGGCTGGAACACGATGCTGCGCGACGGCAAATGGGTGCCGACCTTCCCGAAGGCGAAATACATCTTCCACAAGGGCGAATACGCGGCCTGGGAAGAGTCGTGCAAACGCGGCGAGAACCGTCCGGGCGGCGGCGGCAACGTGTGGCCGTACAATTGCGAGCCGATCGTCAAGGCCGGCCAGGCGCTGCTGGTCGACGATGCCTTCCAGCTCGACGACACGATCTCGCTCATCCCGACGCCCGGCCACTCGCCCTGCCACTGCTGCGTCAACATCCGCTCCAAGGGCCAGAATGCCGTCGTCGTCGGCGACCTGATGCATCATGCCCTGCAGGTGCGCGAGCCGGAGTGGTCGACCATCTTCGACTGGGACCAGAAGCAGGCGGCGCAGTCGCGGCGCAAGTTCCTGACCGAGTCCGCCGGCACCGGCCGCTTCGTGCTGCCGATCCACTTTCCCCATCCGACCACCGGGCTGATCGAGGCGGACGGCGAGCGTTTCCGCTACAACTTCGTGCGGTGATCACGAGAAGACCCGTAGCCCGGATGACGCCCGCGAAGCGGGCGGATATCCGGGAACGATCGAGCCGTATGCATAAAAGTCCCGGATGTCCGCCCGCTTTCGCGGGCGTCATCCGGGCTACGTGTGGGGCGCAAGATGACCTTCGATCCGCAGACAGCGGCGCGCTACGTCTTCGACGCCCATCGGGCGCGCGCCGCCTATCGCAACCTGCCGACAGAAATCGCGCCGACGACGCTCGCCGAGGCCTATGCGGCGCAGGCCGCGCTCGCGCCGCTGCTCGAGCAGCAGTTCGGCCCGGTCGCCGGCCGCAAGATCGCGACCACCACCAAGGTCATGCAGGAGCTGATGGGCATCGACCATCCGTGCGGCGGGTTGATCTTCGCGCGCCGGATCCATGCCTCGCCGGCGCGCATCGCGCTGGCCGACCACATGCATCTGATGATCGAATGCGAGCTCGCGCTGCGCCTCGGCCGCGATCTCGCGGGCACGTCGTTCACCGCCGCGAGCGTCGCGCCCGCGGTTGCTGCTGCCATGCCGGCGTTCGAGCTGATCGAGGACCGCAATGCCGACTACAGGGTGACCAGCGCGCTCTCGATGATCGCCGACAATTGCTGGAATGCCGGGATCGTGGTGGGACCGGACGTGCCGTTCGATCCGGACCGGCCGCCGGTCGGAACGCTCGGCCGGCTCGCCATCAACGGCAGCGCAAGCCGCGAAGGCCGCACCGAGGACCCGCTCGCGACGCTCGCCTGGATCGCCAACCTCGCCAATGGATACGGCCGGCCGCTCACCGCCGGCATGGTGGTGATCACCGGCAGCGTCATCCCGACGCTGCCGATCGCGGCGGGCGACCGCTTCGTCTTTAGCCTCGACGGGCTCGGCGGCGCGGAGCTGACCGCGGTGTAGCCCGGATGAGCGCAGCGATATCCGGGGGCGAATGGGCCTCTTGCTCCGAGGACCCGGATATCGCTTCGCTCATCCGGGCTACATTTACCGACGCTCACCAAATTCGAGCGACGTCTTCTCGTCGGCATTCCCTGCCCAATCTGCCGGCAATACTCCTTCTTTGACGTAGCGATGGAACGATGAATGCGGCCAATCGCGCACCTGCGTAACCAATCCGTGCTTTATCGGGTTGTAGTGGATGTAATCGACGTGGCGGCTGAAATCCAAATCATCGCGGATCGTATGTTCCCAGTAACGTCGTTGCCACAGCGCCAGCTCTCCGTTGGCGTGCCGCTTGATAGCGGCACCGCCGCCCAGAAGACGAGTGCTGAAACTCCCTTTGATCCGCCGCCAACGTCCCGCAAAATCTGCATCGCCCTCCGGCAGGCTCAGGATTGCATGCAGATGGTCCGGAAGAATGACGATGGCGTCGATCGTAAACGGCCGCTCTCGTCGCGTCACATCGAACGCGAGGCGAAGCGCGTCGACGTGATCGACGAGCGCGGTTGAGCCGCGATCATCGAGAGTCAGCGTGAAGAAGAACTGCCCGCCTTCAACGCGGTTACGCCGATACCTGACCATTCAGGCATCATACCAGCTTGCGCCCGCGAAAAAGGGGACGCTCGTAGCCCGGATGAGCGCAGCGATATCCGGGGTCCTGGCCAGCCCAGCTCCCGGATGTCGCTGCGCTCATCCGGGCTACTCCTCATCCGGGCTACTCGCTACATCGAGATATGGTTGTCGCGGATCACCCCGCTCCACATCTTGATCTCGCTCTTGAGCAGGGCGTCGGCGAACTCGGGCGTCTGGTCGGCGACCGCATACACGTCCATGCCGCCGTCCGAGAAAATCTTATTGACGCGCGGGTCGGCGAGCGCGGCGCGCAGCGCGGCGTTGAGCTTGTCGATGATCGGCCGCGGCGTGCCGGCGGGGGCGTACAGGCAATGCCAGAAGTCGATGTCGAGCTTCTTGTAGCCGAGCTCGCCCATGGTCGGCAGATCGGGCAGGCCGCCGTAGCGCTTGCGCCCGATCACCGCGTAGGCCTTGAGCTTGCCCGACTTCACCAGCGGGCCGGACACGACGGCCGATTGCGATTCGAGGTCGACCTGGCCGGAGAGGAGATCGACCAGCGCCGGCCCGGCGCCGCGATAGGCGACCTGCGTGACCTTGAGGTCGAGCTCCTGCGCGACCAGCACGCCGGCCAGATGCGAGTAGGAACCGACGCCCGCATGCCCGATCTTGATGTTGTGGCCGGGCTCCTGCGTCCATTTCAGGAACTCGGCAAAATTGTTCGGCGGCAGGCTGGCGGGCGCCGTCAGGGTGGAGGCGGCGGTGTTGATCGGTCCGATGCCGACGAAATCCTTCACCGCGTCGAACGTCAGGTCCTTGTACATCGACATGCCGGCGGCGAGCGCCACCTGGTGGATGAGGATCGTGTAGCCGTCGGCCGGCGCGCGCGCCGCCTTCGCGGCCGCGATCATGCCGCCGGCGCCGCCGACGTTCTCGACCACGATCGGCTGGCCGAGCGATTTCGCCATGGCGTCCTGGATCACCCGCGCGATGGTGTCGGTCGCGCCGCCGGGCGGGAACGGCACGATCAGCGTGATCGGACGGGCAGGATAGTTCTGCGCCGAGGCAGCGCCGCCGGCCACGGCGAGAACGCATGCGGCGAACATGGACGCCGCGAGGGCGCGCGCAAATTTCATGGTTCCTCCCTGAGCCGCCTTTGTGTTTTCGTTCGACGGCGGCTGGTTGATTTCTGCACGAATATTCGCCCGTTTTGCCACCGGGCCGCAAGTCACCTGCCGGCGGTGCGCGGCTTGGACGCAGTTCACCGCTGGGGCATGTGCAGATTTCGCGCGAGCGGGCTTGCCGGCACGCGGTGATGCGAACCGCGCGCCCGCTACCACAGAGCCGGCATGTCGAACGAATAGACGGTGCCGAAGCCGAACATCGCCTGGTCGGGCGCGCCGCGCGCGGTCACGACGGGCGAGTTGCCGACGCCGTCGGTGAGGCGCGAATATTCGACGAAGGCGTGACTAGCCCATTGTGGATTCCACTGGTAGCGCGCTTGCGTGCCGATGCCGTAGGAGCGCAGGCCGCCGCCCGGATCGTAGACCGGCAGACCGGACGCGGCCGATTGAGCGGGGGTGACGCCGAAATAGGGCTCATTGGCGTCCCGCGTCGCCTCGGTCAGCCGCGGCCCGCCCGACAGTGTCCATTGCGGCGCCACCGGCACGACGAGATCGAGCGTCTGATCCGACACCACGCCGGTATGCCCGCCGAAGCCCTGGCGCAGCTCGACCCGCGCGCGCAGCCAATGGGTCGGCCAATAATCGACGAACCCGCCTACCTCGGCAGCCATGCCCACGTCCCCGAGCCCGGCGAGGTCGGGATTGTGCTTCACGTAGCGGCCGAGCTCCACCTGAACGACTGGCCCGGCCTTGACCATATCGGTGTCGAGCACCGCGTAGCCAAAACCGTCACGCGGGCCGTGAAAGCGCGCCGGCGTTCCGGCATCGCGCAGGTCGAACAGCGGAAACGGGTAGAAGCTGTAGTCGTCGGAGCCTTGCCAGTGCGGCAGGGAGCGCACCTCGGCGCCGATCTCGACGGTCCATTGCGGTTGGGAGGCCACCGGGGCAGCGGGCACCAGATCGGCCGCGCGCACAACGCCGGCCGCGAGCGCAGCCAGCAGACACGAGCCCCACATTGCGCGGACCGCGCGCGCCATCAAGTCCCCCTGCCCCCAACCCACCTAGACTTACCGGATCGAGAGCGAGAATGCTACCGTCAACCCTGCGTCAGGAGCAAGAACGCCCGGGCGGGGTGCGTGCCGGGTCAGGAATCCTGCGAATTGCGGCCGAAGGGAGGAAATTCGGCCTGTGGCCGGTCCGAGTGGCTTTCAACGCCCCTCGCTCGCTCTGCCGCCTTCCGCAGCAACGATTCGACCTCCGGAACGTCGATCTCCGGGACGTTGGCCTCGGGAACAAGGGGAGAGCTCTCCGCCTCCCCTTCGCTTTGACCGATGACAGGCGCTGCCATCGGCGACGGCGCAGCGGTCGGCTCGTGCTCGGCCGGCTGTTGTGGCTCCGTCAGCGCTTCGGCCCGCCGCACAGCCTCGCGCCGCCGCGCCACGCTCGCGGCCCAGTCCTCGCCGCGTCCGCGCGACCACACGCCGACGTGCCGCGCGAGGCGGCCGAGCCGGCCGCCCGCCCACACCAGCTCGTAGGGAAGAAACAACCGCCAGCGATCGTCGTGCTCGGTGATCGCCGCCGCGATCAGCTCGCCCGCCATCGCGGTCGTGTTCAGCCCGTGCCGGCCGAAGCCATTGGCCAGCCACAGGCCAGGAATGACCTCGCCTACTTGCGGCATGCCGTGCAGCGAGAAACCCATCACGCCTGACCACGCGTGCTCGATCTCGACCGCGCCGAGCTGCGGGAAGATGCGCGCGATCGCCGCCTTGAACTGCCGTGCGGCGCCGCGCGGGCCATGCGGCCAGAACCCGCCGGCGCCTGCCCACATCAACCGGTCGCCGCCGACGATACGGTAGTGATGGTCGGCGAGCCGCGTGTCGGTCACGGCGCCGCGATACGCGATCGCCTCGCCGAGCCGTGCGCCGAGCGGCGCCGTCACGGCAACGAACCCGGTCACCGGCAGCACGGTGTCGGCAAGGCCCGGCACCAGCGCGCCGAGATGCGCATTGCCGGCGAGCACGATATGGGCGGCTCGCACCCGCCCCTTCGGCGTGGCAACCCGCTTGCGCACGCCCGCCGGATCGATCGCGAGCGCCGGCGTCTCCTCGAAGATGACGGCGCCCGCGGCAAGCGCCGCCTTGGCGAGGCCGCGCGTATAGGCGAGCGGATCGAGGTGGAACGCGGTCGGATAGTGGATGGCATGGAAATAGTGATCGCTCTTGAGCGCGGCGCGCACCTGCTCGGTCGGCCAGCCCTCGATTGTCGCGCCGAATTCCTGTCCGAGCAGGCTTGCGACGGCGAGCAGCTCGTCGCCATTGTCGATCTTCGACACGTCGAGCCAGCCGTCGACCGGATCGACCCCCGGCATCGCGGCATCGCGGATGGTGGCGCGGACGTACTCGACGCCCGCCTCGGACAGCTTCCACAATTCCCTGGCGCGGTCGACGCCGACGCGCTCGACCATGGCGCGCGGATCGGCGCCGAAACCCGGCAGCACGAAGCCGCAGTTGCGTCCGGACGCGCTCCACGCCACGCGCCGCGCCTCGAGCAGCGCAACCGACCAGCCGCGCCGCGCGACCTCGCGCGCCGCCGTCAAGCCCGCCAGCCCGCCACCAATGACGCAGACGTCGACGTCGACGTCGTAGGTGAGGCGCGCGCGCTCGAAAGCCGCTCCTTCCGTACCGTCCGCCTGCGCCGCATACCAGCTGGCGCCGGAATCGGCGCGTACGCTCGCGTTCATGTCAACCCGCACACGTAAGGCCACCCATCGCCGCGCCCCGCGCGGACGTGCGGCTTCTATGCTACCCTGTCGGCCCGATGAAATCGACGTGCTGAATCATGCGCCGCCTGCTCCTGTTGCGTCACGCCAAATCGTCCTGGGCCGAGCCGGGCGCGAGCGACCATGAGCGCCCGCTCAACCGCCGCGGACAGGAGGCGGCGCCGCGCATCGGTGCTTATCTCGCCCGGCACAAGCTGGTGCCCGATTGCGTGCTGTGCTCGACCGCCAGGCGTGCCCGCGAGACGTGGGAACTGGTCGCCGCCGCGGTTTCGGCCGCGTCGGCGGCGACTTACGTGGAGCGGCTCTATGACGCGGCTCCGCGCACCCTGCTCGACCTGTTTCGCCACGCCGAGCCCGCCGCCAAGTCGGTGCTGGCGGTCGGCCACAATCCCGGCCTGCAGGAGGTGGCGACGCAGCTCATCGCCGCCGGCGACCTCGACGACCGCGAGCGCCTGCGCGAGAAATTGCCGACCGGCGGGCTCGTGGTGATCGACTTTGCGATCGAGGAGTGGACGAAGCTGCACACGCGTTCCGGCCGGCTGGAACGCTTCGTCGTGCCGCGCATGCTGGAAACGGCGACGGACTGAAGGGGGACGCATGTTCACGCAGATCCTGGTGCCGGTCGACCTCGCCGACACCGAGCTCGCCAAGCCCTCGATCGAGACCGCGGTCGCGCTGGTGCGGCCCTCGGGCGGGCATCTGCGCCTGCTCAACGTGCTGCCGATGACGCCGGTGATGCTCGCCGAATACGTGCCGACCGATTTCGACGAGCAGCAGCGCCAGTCCGCCGAGGAGGCGCTCACGATCATCGCCGGGGAATCCGGGCTCGATTCCGCCCATGTGAGCACGACCGTGCGACAGGGCGGCGTCTATCACGAGGTGCTGGAAGAGGCGAAGGAGATCAATGCCGACCTTATCGTCATGAGCTCGCACCTGCCGGCGGTGCGCACCTATTTTCTCGGCTCGAACGCCGCCCACGTCGTGCGCTACGCCAAATGCTCGGTGCTGGTCGTGCGCAAATGACTTGTTCCTCTCACGCACAGCCGGCGGCGCGTCGGCTCTGAAAAATTCTGTGCAGGCTATTTCGCAAGCCCGACCCGCACACTAGATTTTGCCGGTTCCCGGTGGTGCGCCGACGCGATCCGGGGGGCGAATCGCAGTCCGTCGGGTTTTCTCGCGAGGCCTCAATGCTCAGATGCGTTTTTGCCCTGCTCGTCGCCGTGGCGGCGATGGCTCCGGCCGCGGCTGCGGCGCCGCCGGTCACGCAATTCGACGGGCGCTGGAGCGTCGTGATCGAGACCGACAGGGGCACCTGCGATCGCGCTTACCGCTATGGGATTGAAATCCGTAACGGCGTCGTGAGCTACGTCGGTGAAAACGCGTTCGACATCCGCGGACAGGTGGCGCGCAACGGCAAGGTCCACGTGCGGGTGTCGCGCGCGGGGAGCTATGCGGACGGCCACGGCTGGCTGTCGAGCGACGGCGGCTCGGGCGTCTGGCGCGGCATCGGCTCCGGCGTGTGCTCGGGCACCTGGACGGCCGAGCGGCGGTAGGAGAACAGACGACAGAGGACGAGCCGTAGCCCGCATGACCCCGCGAAGCGGGGGATATGCGGGGACAGCTGTTCCCGGATGTCGGCGCTCCGCGCCTCATCCGGGCTACGCCCTCCGGCCCTCCACCTACAGCGGGATCGCCAGCAACGTATCGATCTGCCGGCTGTCGAGAATGACGGTGCGCTCGGCAAAGCGCGCCGCCTCGCCATCCTGCGCGATACGGTCGCGGTAGCTGCCGGTCGCAAACAGCGCGGTCTCGCCCGTATGCATGATGCGCGCGACCATGAAGCTCGTGCGCGCATGCAAGGTGCCGTCGGCGCCGAACTCGATGCGCGCGGGCCCGAGCATGTGGCGATAGCGCTGCGCCTCGTAGATGTTGGCTTCGCGCAGCGCCTTGACGCGGTCGCGCAGCATCGCGCGCGAGGTCGCATAGACCATCGACAGCGGCAGGCCCTGCTCGACGTTCTCGGCGGTGGTGATGCGATAGCGCCCGTCCTCGGTGAAGAAGTCCGGCCATTCCTCGAGCCGTCCGTCGTCGATCGCCTCGGCATAGCGGGCGTTGAGGTCGAGCACCGCCAGCCGGCGTTCGATGTCCATCACGGCGTCACATCCCCATGTGGCGGCGATAGGTCTTCCAGAACCCGCGCACCGCGGCCTCGCTGACCCGGCTCTCCTCGGAGGCGATGCCGCTGCCGCCCATCTCGACGAACGACTCCTTGTCGCCCGCCGCGCGGATGCCGCGCTGCACGAAGCCGGTCGCGGCGCCGTCCTCCATCGAGATCAGACCGGACGGCCCGATCAGGTTCGACTGGCGCATGCGCAGCTCGGTCATCTCCGCGTCGTCGTCGACGAAGCCGAAGCAGGTCCACACCAGCTCGGTGCGATCGAGGCCGTGCGGCACCACGCGCCGCACCGCCAGGCAGTTCCTGATCTGCTGCAGCACGAAGCCGGGAAACACCGACAGGATCTGCAGGCCGATGCCGTCGCCGAACTCGTCGATGCTCTTGAGCAGCTCGGGCGCCTCCAGGCTGTAGCCCGCCTGCGCCGAGCGCAGGCCGGCCTGCTCGTATTCCTTGCCGGCGACGTCCGCCGTCATCGAGTAGCTGATGTGGTTGTCGCCGCCCTCGCTGATGACGAGCCCGCCCTTCTGCGACAGGCGGTTGAGGCGGAAGGTGGTGAAGAACATGTGCAGCAGGCTCGCGTGGTAGCTGTCCTTCACGTTCTCCATGTAGAGCTTCCAGTTGCCCGGCAGCATCTGGCTATAGCCGCCGAGCAGCTTCGCGGGCGCTTTCATGACGCGGCGGACCTTCGGCGCGACCTCCGGGCCGAGATATTGCTCGACCGGCGCCAGCCGCTCGCTCATCGTTCCGAACACCAGACCGGCGAAGATCTCGACGCGCAGCCTGCGCGGCCCGTGCTGATCGGGCCGCGCGTCCGCCGGCATGCCGCCCTTGCCGCCAATGCCGCGGCGGAAGGCGACGCCGGTGAGCTTGCCTTCGAGATCGTAGGTCCAGTTGTGATAGACGCACACGATCTCGCGCGCCTCGCCGCGCTCCTTGAGACAGAGAAGCGAGCCGCGATGTGCGCAGCGGTTCTCGAAGGCATGGATCGCGCCGTCCCGGTCGCGGGTGACCACGACAGGCATGTCGCCCAGGCTGGCCGTGCGGAAGGTGTTGGGGCGCGGCAGCTCGGCCTCGAGGCAGAGGAACGTCCAGGTGTCGCCACGAAAGATGCGCTCCTGCTCCTCGGCATAGAGCTCGCGGTCGGAATAGATCCAATACGGGATGCGCGTGAGGCCCTCGGTCGGCCAGCTGCGCTCGTGGATGTTCATGGGCGCTTCTCGCGGTACCTGTTTCCGTAGGGTGGGCAAAGGCGCGGAACGCGCCGTGCCCACGCGGCCGGAATTGCGGTGGGCACGCTTCGCTTTGGCCACCCTACTCCAGCTTCACATTAGCGGCCTTGATCACCTTGTTCCAGCGCTCGACCTCGGCGCGCATGAAGGCCGCGGTCTGCGCCGGCGTGCCGCCGACCGGCTCGGCCGAAAGGTCGGCGAGGCGCTTAGCGACCCCGCGGTCCTTGATCGCGGCCGCGATGTCGGCGCTGATCTTCTCGACGATCGGCGCGGGCGTGCGCGGCGGCGCCACGACCGCAAACCAGGCCGAGGAGGCGAAGCCCGGCAGCGTCTCGGCGATCGTCGGCACGTCGGGCAGCGCGCTCATGCGCTTGTCGGTGCCGACCGCGATCAACCGCAGCTCGCCGCCCTTCACCAGCGCGAGCGAGACGCCGAGATTGTCGAACATGATGTCGACGTCGCCGGCGAGCAGCCCCTGCAGCGCCGGCGCCGAGCCGCGGTACGGCACCTGCACGAGCTTCACGCCGGCCATCATCTGGAAAAGCTCGGCGGTGAGATGCGAGGTGGTGCCGTTGCCCTGCGTTGCGGCCGCGACCTCGCCGGGATTGGCCTTGGCATAGGCGATGAAGTCCGCGACCGTTTTCGCCGCGATCTTCCTGCGGTTGACGACCAGCGCATTGGGCACGACGCCCATCACCGAGATCGGCACGAACCTCGCGGGATCGAACGGCAGGTTGGGATAGAGGTTCTGGTTGATGACGAGCGGCGGCGGCGGCGCCGACAGCAGCGTGTAGCCGTCCGGCTCCGCCCGGTAGGCGTCTTCGGCGCCGATATTGCCGGCCGCGCCCGTCTTGTTCTCGATCACCACCGGCTGTCCCCATTGGCGCGACAGCCAGTCGGCGACCACGCGCGGCATCACGTCGGCGGTGCCGCCGGCCGGAAACGGCACGATGATCCGCACCGTGCGGGACGGAAACGTCTGCGCCGGCGCGGGCAACGCCAACATCGCGGCGAGGAAGGCACACGCCGCGCGGCACAAGAATGAGCGAAGCGGCATGCGTTGCGCGGCGCTACGATGCGTAATCCGGCTCGCGCCGGTCGAGCATGCGCTTCAACGCATTGAAGTGGCGCTGCGCCGGCGTCGGTCCCGCATAGAGGCTCGGGCCGCCGATGTCGCGCATGGTCTTGTCGACCACGGCGGCGGGAAGCTGCTTCAACGGCTGCCCGGTCCACATCGCATAGATCTGCACCTGCGCGGCGCGCTCGATGTAGTAGAGCCGGTCATAGGCATCCGCGATGGTGTCGCCCACCGTGGTGACGCCATGGTTGGCCATGAACAGGATCGTCTTCTCGCCCAGCACCGCGGCGAGGCGCCGGCCTTCCTGCGGGTCGAGCGCCGGACCGGTGTAGGTGTCGTCATAGGCGATGCCGCCCATCATGCCGACCTCGGTCTGGCCGATTTCCTTGATGCGCGGATCCTCGAGGCGCGTGAGCGCGCTGGTGAACGGCATGTGGGTGTGAAAGACCGCCTTGGCCTGCGGCAGCGCCTTGTGCATCGGCGCGTGGATGCAAAAGCAGGATCGCTCGACCTCGCCCTCGCCGCGCTTGACCGCGCCGTCGTCGATGCCGACCTCCATCAGGCATGAGGCCGTCACCTCCGACCAATGGGTGCCGAAGGCAATCTGGTAGTAGCGGTCGCTGCGGCCGGGCACCAGGAACGTGAGGTGGTTGAAGATGCCCTCGCTGAAGCCGTGCATGTAGGCCAGCCGATGCGCGGCCGCGAGATCGACCCGCGTCTGCCACTCGGCGTCGGTGTATCCGTGGGCGGCGGCCGGTGAAGTCCTGAGCTGCATGGATTTGCCTCCGTGGCGCCCGTGCGCGTGCCGGCGCAGTTGGGTATGATTCAGCACAAGGATACACCCGACCAGCCGCGCTTGGCCACCGCCGGCCGGCGAGGCGCCGTCCGCACGCGCCGACCACAGGCTGATGACAGCGCCTGGCCGCCGGCGCGCCGCGGCCTAAATCAAGGGCAACCTTCGGCTCATCGCATCCTCGGCAAAAGGAGTCCTACCCATGGAGATCAAGCGAAGCGGCGCGCAGCCGTCCGGCAAAGGCCCGGCGGACTGGTTCACCGGGACGGTCCGCATCGACCCGTTGTTTGCGGCACCCACCCCGGCGCGCGTCGCCGGCGCGAGCGTCACCTTCGAGCCCGGCGCACGCACGGCCTGGCACACGCACCCGCTCGGCCAGACCCTGATCGTCACCTTCGGCCTCGGCTGGGCGCAGCGCGAGGGCGGCCCGATCGAGGAAATCCGCCCCGGCGACGTGGTGTGGTTTCCGCCCGGCGAGCGGCATTGGCACGGCGCCTCGCCCACCACCGCGATGACGCATATCGCCATTCAGGAATCGCTCGACGGCAAGGTGGTCGAGTGGATGGAGCAGGTCAGCGACGCGCAGTACCGCGCGTGATCGCGGCGGGGCCGCCGCCGACGAGGATGTCATGAAGCTCGGATCGGCTCTCGAGATCCTCAATCGCCAGATCGGCGTGAAGCGCCTACCGCTGGAAGGTGGCGGCGGGGCGAATGGCGCCTTCCTGCGCGCCGGCCTCGTCGACGAGATCAGCCTGATCCTCTGTCCGGCCGTCGACGGCGCGAAGGGCGCGCCGAGCGTCTTCGACTCGGGCGAAACCGAGGCCGGTCGGCCGCCTCCGATCAAGTCAATGACGCTGGAGAGCAGCCGCGTGCTCGACGGCGGCGCCGTGTGGCTGCGCTATCGGCTCGAGAACGGCTGACGCTCGCGCGACCTACCGATGCTCGCACGCATACGCCCGGATCAGCTCCCGGCTTGCCGCCGGGATCGCCAGGTCGGCCTTCGCATTCGCGGTCGCGAGCCGGCACGAGAGCCAGAAATAGCCGCTGCTCGGATCGACCACGAGCCGCGCCGGCAAGAAGTCCGGGGCGAGCAGCACCGAAAGATACGGCGTGGTGGTCTGCCATTTCAGGCGGTTGAGATCGGGCCTGATGCGCGCCGACGACACGAAGCGCGGATTGCCGAGCGCCGGATCGGAGGCGGTGCCCATGGCGAGCGCGCGCACCGCCGCCTCGTACTCGGTCCAGGCGGTGACGAATTTCGCGGTCTCGACCGCGTGCACGAGCGCGAGCGTCAGGATCGCGCCGACTGCGGCGCGTGCCGCGCCCCCACGCGTGAGCGCCATGACGCGGTCGGCGAGCGCATCGGCATAAGGCGCGAGGAACGCGATCGGGACGCGCAGGCGCCCCTCGGCGCGCAGCGCAGCGAGCGCCGCGAGTGCGCCGGCGACCGGCGTGATGAAGAAGATCGCGGTGCGCACGTAATAGCGGTTCTGCGTGTGCAGCGAATGATCGAAGCGCAGCCAGTAGACGGCGAGCGCGAGCGCGCCAATCGCGACAGCATAGATGTGTGCCCGCTGCGGCGTAACCAGCCGCAGGACGAGGAAGACGATCGCATAGGCCGCGAGCGCGCCGAGCAGCAGCATGACGAAGGCGCTGTCGAGCAGGTTGCCGATGTCGATGAAGTTGAAGGCCGCGGCCGGAATGATGCTCGCGTAGTAGGGGTCGGGCGGGATCGCGAGCTTCACGCTCGCCCAGATGGCGAGCACGCCGGCAAGAACACCGGCGGAGCGCCAGAAAATCGGATCGCGCAGCCCGCGCAGCGCAACCGTCGCGACGATGACCAGGGCGCAGACGGCCGCGCCCTCGTGGGTGAAGGCGAGCGCGAGCAGCGCCACGAAAATGGCGGCGGTGCCGCCGATGCCGCGCCCCGCATAGTGGCAGAGCGCGAGGCTCGGCCAGAACAGCGAATGCGCGACCCACATCTCGGTCGGGAAGCCGAACACCAGCGGACAAAGGCAGGCGGTGGAAAGGCAGGCGCAGGCGAATATCATGCGCCGCGGCGACCGGTCGGCCGCAAAGGTCGCGGCGAGCCCGATCAGCGGGGCGGCGAAGAACAGGAGGCCGTAGAGCGCGATGCCGCCGCGCGCGTCGTGCGTCAGCGCCACGTAGATCTCGGCCGGCAGATGCGAGAAGACGTAGACAAAGAGGCGGTCGGCGATGTCGCGAAAATGGAACGCCCAGCCGGAGCGGACCGCGACCGAATAGGCAAAGATCGAGCCGTCGCCGTAGAGCTGCAGGCGCCAGACGACGCCGACCAGGATGAATAGAACGGACCAGCCGAGACCGAGCGCAATCGCAATGCCGCGCAGCCCAAAGCTCGCCGGTCGCGCGCCCTCGCGTGCGACAAGGTCAACCGCATCTGCCGTGCGCGACACGTCGGCGTTCACGTCGAACTTCTCCACCCGGCTCGCGGCGCCGCACGAAGGCCGCCAGCCGCCCAGCAGTGCAGGACTCTAGCCGGTCGGCGGGCGTCATTGCCAGATCGATCGGCCGCGGCACGGCGCCCCAGCTGGCGGACCAATCGCATGTGAGGTGAGCACGGCGCCCGCGCTCCCTCTCCCCGCCCTTGCGGGGAGAGGGGGCGCGCGCACTGTGCTCAATCAAATGCAAGGGCCCTCCACCTGACCGAAGGCGATGCGCCCGCGGCCGCCATTGATTAGCCGGCCGGTTCGATGATGTAGTCTTCCGCTTCGCCGGAGGAATACCATGCCGGACAAAGTACCAACCGACTCCTTCGATTACGTTATCGTCGGCGCCGGCAGCGCCGGCTGCGTGCTGGCCAATCGCCTCACCGCCGACGGCCGCCATCGCGTGCTGCTGCTCGAGGCGGGCGGGCACGACCGGCATTTCTGGATTCACGTGCCGCTCGGCTACGGCAAGCTGTTCAGCGACGCCCGCGTCAACTGGCTCTACGCGTCGGAGCCCGAGCCCGAGCTCGACAACCGCCGCATCATCCAGCCGCGCGGCAAGGTGCTGGGCGGGTCGAGCTCGATCAACGGCCTCCTCTATATCCGCGGCCAGCACGAGGATTTTGACCGCTGGCGCCAGCTCGGCAATGCGGGCTGGAGCTTTGACGACGTGCTGCCCTATTTCCGCCGCGCCGAGGACCAGGAGCGCGGCGCCGACGCGCTGCACGGCGCTGGCGGGCCGCTCTCGGTCTCCAACGTGTGCGAGCCGCACCCGCTGTGCGAGGCCTTCATCGCGGCCGTGCAGCAGGCAGGCCACCCGCGCAACGACGATTTCAACGGCCCGGCCCAGGAGGGCGCCGGCTACTTCCAGTACACCGCGCGCAACGGCCTGCGCCGCTCGACCGCCGCCGGTTATCTGCGCCAGGCCCGGCGGCGGCCGAATCTCAAGGTGGAGACGAACGCGCTCGCGACCCGCATCCTGCTCGACGGGCGGCGCGCGACCGGCATCGAATATCGCCGCGACGGCGCAACGCACGTCGCGCGCGCGAACGTCGAGGTGATCCTCGCGGGCGGCGCCTTCAACTCGCCGCAGCTCATGCAGCTCTCCGGCCTCGGCCCGGCGGCGCTGCTGCGCCAGCACGGCATTGCGGTCGTCGCCGACATCGCCGGCGTCGGCGCCGACCTGCAAGACCATTTGCAGGTGCGCTTCCAGTATCGCTGCACCGAGCCGATCACGATGAACGACGTGGTGCACAACTGGCGCCACAAGATGCTCGCCGGCCTGCGCTACTTCGCGACCCGCAAGGGCATGCTGGCGATCGGTGCAGGCTATGCGGGCGCCTTCCTGCGCACGCGCCCGCATCTCGCGTCGCCCGACGTGCAGCTGCATTTCCTGATCTTTAGCGCCGACACGGCGGGTGCGACCTTGCACAAGTTTCCCGGCTTCATCGTCTCGGTGTGCCAGCTGCGCCCCGAGAGCCGCGGCTACGTGCGCATCAAGTCGGCCGACCCGGCCGAGCCGCCCGCGATCCAGCCGCGCTATCTGACGAGCCAGTTCGACCGCGACACCCTGCTTGCCGGCATGCGGCAGCTGCAAGGCATCATGCGCCAGCCCACCATGCGCCGCTACGTCGCCGAGGAGCACAAGCCGGCGCCGAGCGTCACGAGCGACGCAGATCTCCTCGCCTATGCGCGCGCCACCTCGACCACGGTGTTCCATCCGACCAGCACGTGCCGCATGGGCTCCGATCCGGCCGCCGTGGTCGACGAGCGCCTGCGCGTGCGCGGCATCGAGCGCCTGCGCGTGGTCGACGCCTCGATCATGCCGGCGCTGGTGTCGGGCAATACCAATGCCGCGACCGTGATGATCGCCGAGAAGGGCGCCGACATGATCCTGGAAGATGCAGCCGTGGGGGCTGCGCGGGCGCTTGCGTCAGCGTGAACCTTGCTATCTCTCGTTCGTGGGGCCTGCGAAAAGTGGCGCAGCCCACTTGACAATCAGAGGGTGTAGCAAAATAATCTTCGGGCCGACAAATACCGGCCACCCAGCCTTTACCGGCGTGGTTGCCACCAACGGCATTGCGATCAGCATCGAGGCGACCGTACTCGAGCCTTGACGGCACGACACACTACTTCACGTCACTGCCCCTCCGCTTGGCAGCCTGACCCCGGCAGAGGCTCCACTTATCGAAGCGGAAAATCTGTTCAGACAACCGGGGCCACCTTTATCTCAGCAATTCCGCGTTAGTTGAAACAGGAGGGATTTATGCCTGGAACATGGGGACCTCTCGCCCACCAGCCCACTTTTGGCGCGGGCACGATGTTGCTGCTAACCGACGGCACGGTGATGTGCCAAAACAGCGACAGCAATCAATGGTGGAAGCTTAAACCCGATATTGCCGGCAGTTATGTGAACGGGACGTGGTCGGCCCTGGCGAATGGCCCAAATTCGCCCTTGTATTTCGCGTCGGCCGTGCTTCGCGATGGACGCGTATTTGTCGCGGGCGGCGAGTACAACGCGGGAGTATCGACTGATCTGCTCGCGGCCGAAATTTACAATCCGGTGACGAATACCTGGACCGCGATCGCGACGCCTCCCGGATGGACGCACATCGGTGATGCGCCGAGCTGTGTGTTTCCGGACGGACGCATCATGATTGGCTCCATCATGGCCAACCAATGCGCGATTTA
>Ga0209006_10001308_pt1 | contig 22635 bp, 16 predicted proteins | sample JacPin_JW_Ref_O2_FD_188567 | JGI IMG/M metagenome (GOLD analysis project Ga0209006, IMG submission 188567) | Forest soil microbial communities from Algoma, Ontario, Canada - Jack Pine, Ontario site 1_JW_Ref_O2 (SPAdes) (version 2) | ecosystem: Environmental > Terrestrial > Soil > Boreal... | reverse complement strand
ACCCGTTCTCCCGATTCGAGAAATATTTCCCAAATCCTTTCCGGTTCACCCCACCCAACTTGATAAAATAGATATAGAGAGTAAAAAACGAAACGCGGCCCGCCCAGGCCGCGTTTTTTATTGCCCCAAACTCAATCATGAAAACTCCCGGCCTTCGCATCGCCAGCCCAAGCGCGCGGAGAGTGGGCCGAACTCAGTTCAGCAACTGGCGCAACCTGCGCACGGAGCGGGGAATTTCTTCGACAGACGTGCTGCCGAATCCGAGGATAAAGCCCTGATGCAGCGCTTTGACGAAATACGAAACGGAGAGCGGCCAGAGCCATAAACTTTGACGTGCGGCGCGCTCCGCGACTTCTACATCACTTTTGAGCCGCTTGAAAATCACCGAGAGATGCATGCCTGCCTCGCTGCCGAGAATATCGATGGCATCTCCGAGTTCCCGGTTCAAGCTCTCTTTCAGAACTCTTCGGCGCTCGCCGTAAAGTATGCGCATGCGGCGGATGTGGCGGGCGAAGTGTCCTTCGGCCATAAAGTCGTTGAGAACTTCCTGCTGGAACGCTGCCGGCGCGATATCGGTGGTGCGGCGCACGGCGAGAAAATGGTCGACGAGGTCGTGAGGAATGACAAGATATCCGAGACGCAGCGCGGGAAAGAGAACTTTGCTGAAGGTTCCGATGTAGATGACGCGATCATTCGTATCGAGCCCTTGCAGCGAAGAAATGGGCGGACTTTTGAAGCGATACTCGCTGTCGTAGTCGTCTTCGATGATCCACGATCCGGAACTTTGCGCCCAATCGAGCAATTGCAGGCGGCGCGATGCGCTCATGGTTGATCCCAGCGGAAATTGATGCGAAGGCGTAACCAATGCGGCGCGCGCGTGCGGACAGCGCTTGATGCCCTCGGCGACATTCAGACCTTCCGCGTCCACGGGCACGGGTGAGAGGTGACAGCCGGTGAGAGCGAAGACCATGCGCGCGAGGCGATAGCCGGGATCTTCGATCCACACGTGGCTGCCGGGGTCGAGCAGAACGCGGGCTGAGAGTTCGAGCGCATGTTGCGAACCGCTAACGATCATCACCTGACCGGGTTCGCAGCGCAGCGAACGCGCGGTTCGCAGATAGGCAGCGATGGTTTCGCGCAGGGCGAGAAGTCCGCGGGAGTCGCCGTAGTGGAACGACCGGACATTCTGTTTTCGAGCGCGGCGCGCAATCAGATTCGACCAGACATTCATAGGGAATTGATCGAGAGCGACCTGTCCGATGCCGAAGGGTCCGAGGCCGCCGAGCCAGGGAAAAGCCTCCGGGCCGCGGAACGCAGGAATTCGATGGGCCACGGGCCGCGGCGTAGACCGAAGCGGGCGCGCCGGAGCGCGTGCGCTGGAATGAGATACGGATGAGCGAGGCGAGGCAGCCGCTGTGCGCGACACGGGTCCGCTCGACGTGAACTGATCAGGGATCGAACTGGAGACGACGGTTCCGGCGCCGATGCGGCTTTCGAAATATCCCTCGGCGAGAAGCTGCGCATACGCGTTCAACACGGGGAAACGCGAGACTCCGAGTTCGGTGGCGAGCAGGCGCGTGGAAGGAATGCGTTCGCCGGACCGCAGGCTGCCGCTCACAATGGCGGTGCGGTAGGCGTCATAAATTTGCCGCTGAAGAGGATGTGCCGCCTCCCGGTCAACGGCGATCATGGGCAGAATTCCCGAGGCGACGCGCTTCATCTTCGCGGATCATAGTGGCTATGCCGAAATCGCGTCAAGTGGGTATGGCAGCGAACCACTTTTTGGGATGAACTAACGTTAGGGCATATTTGGCCCGACACAGATTTGCCATGAATTCATATTTGAATATTGCTTCTGCCAACAGCGGCCCGACGAACCTTGAATCAATGGACATGGACACGAATCTGGATTCGTTGTCGGTTGTTCCGCGGAACGCCAGTTCCCTCGCCAACAAGTTGCGCGTCATGTCGCCGGACGTGGCCGCCAGCCGCTTCTCGACACGCATTGCGATTCGCGCCAAGCGAAAGATCCTGCTTATCAATCCGGCGGATGTGATTGCGGTGGAAGCCCAGGGCAACTACGTGCTGGTCCGGCAAACGTCTAGTTCGCATCTGCTGCGCGAGTCCATCTCGACCATGGAGGAGAAGCTTGCCCCGCACGGTTTTGTGCGGATTCACCGGTCTGTGCTGGTCAACCGCGCCTGCGTCGAGGAAATCCGGCCGTGGTCGACGGGCGAATACGTGCTTCGCGCCCGGGACAAGGAATACACGGTGACGCGCACCTATCGAAAGAATCTGCGGCTGCTGGCCCAGTTGTGGATTGGCGGCGCGAGCGCCGTAGCGGGTTAAGCGTTGGCACCCTGACGTTTCTTGATCTGCTGACTTTGTTAGTGCGCCGCCGCGCTACCGCCTTGCTTAAATTTGCGAATCAGGAATGCCAGCGGCACGCCTACGAAGGCGACGACACCCAGCATCCAGAAGCAATCGAGAAATGCCAATAGAGTCGCCTGTTGCTGAACCGTCTTGTAGATTTGGGCAAGGGCACGAGTGGAAGCGTCGCTTGTGCTGTATCCGGATTCCGCGAATCGATTTGTGAACCCTCTGAGATTGGCGCCCACCGCCTGACCGAGGTTCGTAATGTGGCTCACCAGCACCGACTGATGGAACTGGGACCGGCGCGCGAGCATGGTGGTGACAAACGCGATGCCAAAGCTGCCACCCTGATTGCGAAACAGATTCGTCAGGCTGGAAGCTTTATTGTTTTTTTCGCGCGGCAGGTATGAGTAGGCAAGCTGGCTGGCTGGCACGAAGAGAAACGCCAGGCCGAGTCCCTGAAGACCTCGAGCGGCCGCTTCATGGGCATAGTTCGTCGCTAAATTGAAGCTGGCGAAGTACCACATGGACAAGCCGAGGATAAGAAATCCCAGCGCGAGAAGCCTTGCCACCGGGAAACGATTCACCAAGCGCACCACCAGAGGAGCGAGAACCACGATCACCATCGCACCCGGCCCCAGGACCAATCCGGCGTCGGTCGCTGTGTATCCATATAAAGTCTGAAGCATCTGCGGGATGAGCACGGTTGAGCCGAAGAGGACGAATCCGAAGAGGAAATAATAGCCGTTGGCGATGGCGAAGTTGCGCTCTTTCAGCAGCCGGATTTCGACGACGGGATCGGGTTGCCGCAACTCCCAGACCACAGCAACGACGAGTGCAGCAATTGCGATGACGAAGAACGTGACGATGAAATTACTTTCGAACCAGTCGAGACGCTCGCCGCGGTCGAGAACGACTTCGAGGCTGGCAAATCCGATCGCGACCAGAAGGATGCCGACATAATCGATCTTCAGGGTGCCGGCGGCGCGGGCCGCTTCGGCTTCACGCTTGAACTCCGGCGGGTCGGACACGAGGCGGCTGGTGAGGATCAGCGACACAATCCCGATTGGAATATTGATAAAGAAAATCCAGCGCCAGGAGAAACTGTCGGTAATCCATCCGCCGAGCGGAGGGCCGACGGCGGGAGCGGTAACGATAGCCATGCTGTAAAGAGCAAAGGCGGCGGCCCGTTTCGCGGGGGGAAAAGTATCGACCAGGATCGCCTGTTCGACGGGCGCCAGCCCACCACCCCCGATACCCTGCAGTATGCGAAAGAAGATCAGCAGTCCCAAACTCGGCGCCAACCCGCAGAGCAATGAGCTGATGCTGAACAATGCGACGCAAGCCATGTAATAGTTCTTGCGGCCAAACACCCGGCTCAGCCAGGCGCTTAGCGGCAAAACGACGGCATTGGCAACCAGGTAGCTGGTAAGAACCCATGTGCTTTCGTCGTAGCTGGTGGCGAGTCCGCCCGCGATGTGAGGAAGCGACACGTTGGCGATTGCCGTATCGAGCAACTCCATGAACGTTGCCAGCGTTACGGTGATCGCGATCAGCCAAGGATTCACGACAGCGGTTTGGGATTGAATGCCTGAAGATCGAATACCTGTGGTCGGAATCGTGGCTACCGGGGTTGCCATGGGCGCGTCCTGATCAGAATCAGATTCACCAGAGACCGATCGGTCGCATTAATTATGAGGACTTGGCGAAAGGCGCTTACAATGAGCCCTGAGACCGTCCGGTCTCAACTAACGGCTAGAGGATGTCTGGAATGAAAGTAAGCAAAGGCGAGCATACGCGGCAGGAGATCATACGAAAGGCTGCGCCGCTCTTTAATCAAAAGGGATACGAAGGCACCGCGCTGAGTGACCTCATGGAGGCGACCGGTCTCGAGAAGGGTGGGATCTACCGCCATTTCGACAGCAAACAGGAACTGGCGGGAGAGGCCTTTTCCCATGCCTGGAAGATGGCAATGGATCGGCGCTTCGAAGGAATCGACGAAATCCCGAACGCTGTGGATCGGTTGCAACAGTTCCTGCGGAATTTCCGGGAGCGGCGATCTGGGTTGGTGGCGGGTGGTTGTCCCCTGCTCAATACCGCGATTGAAGCCGATGACGGAAATCCCGAACTGCGCGGCAAGGCGCGGGCCGCGCTGCACTCCTGGCAAGACCGGCTACAGTCGATCGTAGAAGAGGGCCAACAAAAAGGTGAGATCGGCAGCGATGTCGACGCGGAAGAGGTTGCCACGCTGATCATCACAACGCTCGAAGGCAGCCTGATGGTTAGCCGTCTGCAAAAAAAGGATGAACCACTGCTTTTCGCCTGCCGCCATCTGGAGGAGTATCTGGAAATGAAGGTTCGTGCGGGGAGTTCAAAACGGGCTAAGCGGCCTTAATACGCGTTCTTGCTATTGAAGATTCGCAGCAGAGTCATGGCCATGATCTGCAGATCAAAAGTCAGGCTCCAGTTGCGAAGGTAATAAAGATCGTATTCGGTCCGCTTGGCGATGGATGTGTCGCCGCGCCAGCCGTTCACCTGCGCCCAGCCGGTGATGCCTACTTTAAACATGTGCCGAGAATTGTAGCGATCGAATTCGGCGAGAAACTTTTCCACGAAATGAGGCCGTTCGGGGCGCGGGCCGACGATGCTCATCTCACCTTTTAGAGCATTGATGAATTGCGGGAGTTCGTCGAGATTGGTCTTGCGCAGAAAGACGCCCACCGCGGTTCTTCTGGGATCGGCGATCGACGTCCAGCGCGTATCGGACTCTTCGCGGCTTCCCATTCGCATGGTACGAAATTTAAACATGCGAAATACCCTGCCGTTCAATCCCACGCGCTCCTGCGAAAAAAATACCGGCCCTGGACTCGTCAGCTTGATGGCGATGGCTGAGAGCAAAATAATGGGAGAAGCGAGCAGCAGGATAATGGCTGAACAAAAGATGTCGAAGATGCGCTTTTGAAACAAGTATGGGTCGGTTTCGGCGAGAGTCGGCTGAAGATCGAGCATGTGGATATCGCCGAGCTCGATGAGGCGGTCGCGGATGCCAATTCCCTCCCCCAGATCAATGACCAGCCGCGTCGGCACGCACAGCTTTTCTAGAATTGGCGCGATTTGCTGGACGTCGGCCAGGCGCTCGGCAGGGAGCGCAATGATCACGTCGTCAATGTTGTGACCGTTGGAGAAATTCGGAATCTGGTCCCATTCATATACTGGACCTTCGACCGCGACTTCCTGGCCGGGCAAGCGAACGAAGCCGGTGACGCGGCATGGGAGCACCTCGCCATGTTGCAGCGTGGTCGCGACGCGGCGGGCGAAGCGGTCGGACCCTACTATCAAAATTCTTACTTCGCTTCTTCCGCTCTTGCGCAGAAATTCCAGGAACACACGAAAGAAAATACGAGCGATGGTGGCAATGCAAAAAAGTGACACCGCGCTTACGGCGATTACAAGCCGAGAGTAGCTGGCGCCACGGTAGAGAAAGGCGACCGCCATCACGATCATGTAGGTGAAAGCCAGAGCTTCGAGCAGCCGCCGGCTTTTTTTTGCGCGGGCATACAGTTGCTCTTCCGTCCACAGGCCAAACTCTTCTGCGGCAATCGCCCAGACGATGGTTGTCAGCAGGGCAAGGTGCCAATAGGAAGGCAGACCGGTGGGACTATGAGTGGAGAGGAAGAAGTTAAATCCGAAGCGCAGCTCAATGGCGATGAAGTAGGCACACGCCGGCAGCAGCAAGGTGAGAACCTTCAAGTGAAACCGGACGTAACTCAGGCGGCTGCGAATCATACGACTGTGTGCTCATGCCAGAGGAACGGGAGCGGCCATTTCCCGAATTCAGTTCTAACCAAAAACACGAAACGCGCTTAAGTGACGTTTGATCGTAAGTGGCAGATAGTCTTGATTCAGTCCGAGAAACAGCCCAGCTGATTTGACGATGTGGTGCTTGAGACCTTCGAACAACCTGCGATCGGAATCGCCGATGGAGCGGAGTTTCTTCTTCAGCATTTGCCAGGCATCGCGCCGTAGTGATGATCGAGTACCCGGCGCATCCCAGATTTTGAGCAGCTTCAGCGTGTAACCAATATCGAAATAGCGGCGGAAGAGCCCGAGGGTGCCGTGATTGTGGGAGTGGAAAACTGCGGCTTCGGGTTCGTAGACAATCTTCCAGCCGCGATCGAGCATGCGCTTGGCGATGCCGAGATCCTCGAATACTTTCAGATCTTCGGGAAAACGAGTAACTTCCCAAACACTTCGCCGGATGGCAGCGTTCACGTCGGAGAAGTGGTAGAAGCGATACCCCAGCCCGTTCCGATGGGCCGGATCTTTGACGAGCCGGTGCTTGCCGTAGAGCACGTCGAAGGTGTCATGGCGCTCCGTGACCGAGCGTTCTCGTGGCAATTGGCGGCCATACACTGCGCCGACGGTGGGGTCAGCGAAATTCGAGATCAGATGGCTGAGCCAGTCCTCGGAGACGGGGATGGCATCCTGCGAGAGGAAGACCAGAATTTCTCCCGTGGCGAGACTGGCCGCAAGATTTCGCGTGCGGGCGTGATGAAATTCGTTCGGCGATATTTCTATAAGGCGCAGTGGATATTCACGCAGCAGGTTTGTTGTTCCGTCGGTCGATCCGGAATCTAAGGCGATTACCTCAAATGGAGGAACGGACTTCTGATTGAAGAGTACGGGCAAAAGGCGTTTCAGATCCTGGACACCGTTTTTGGTCAGAAGGAGAATGGACAATGCAAACATGCACACCTGAGACCCACTGCCGAAAACAGCTCGGCTTATTTGTGATTTGGGCTGTTTAACGTGAGATGCTTCTGGCGAGTAAAAGGCTTACCCTAAAGAAGACCTTAACTTACTTAGTTTTGAAGCAAATACCGGCTTCATCAAGGATCGTATATAAGATGCATTTACGGTCTTACTTCGCTGAATTTGCCTGCGCTTCCGCCATAGCGATGGAAGGTGCTGGATGGCGTTCCATTTACTCCTGACAAAGGGGCCAGCGGAGCCTTGGCCAATGGAATGTATGGCGGCACCGATTTCGTAGAGGATGCGTTGCGGCAGCGACGTAAGGATTAAGCCTAATGGCATGTTCTTGAAGTACACGAACTCAATATTGCGCTGCGAATAGAAGACCTGGCGGGGCGATCCTGAGCCGAGAGACGCGCGATAGCGATGAAAGACGATCGCCGTGGGAATGTGGATGCAAGCGTATCCGTGAAGCTGCGCGCGAAAACTCAAGTCCACGTCTTCATAGACCATGAAAAAATCGGGATCGAGGAAACCAATGTGGTCGAGCATGCTCCGGCGATAGGCGACTGCTCCGCCGCATGCTCCGAACACCTCGCGGGAAGTTTTCCACTGCGAACTGTCGAGTTCGTCGCGCCCGAGGTCTAATGTGCCGCCGAAAGCTCCCAGATCGAAGCCACAATTTTCAATTCGACCTCGGTCGTCGAAATACATCATCTTCGAGGCAAAGCTGCCGGCATGCGGATGCAGAGTGCCAGCCTTGTGAATCTCTTCCAGCCATGCCGGGTCCGCTTCGGTATCGTTGTTGAGCAGCACGATGATGTTGCCGGTCGCGAATTCATAGCCAGCCAAATTTCCGCCGGTAAAGCCGCGGTTCTCGTTCAGCGCGATCAGCCGTACTTCTGGAAAGTTTGATCGGACATACTCGGGGGAGCCATCGGAGGAGCCGTTGTCGACCAGGATCGTCTCAAAATCGCGGAAGGTCTGGCGGCGCAAGGAGCCGAGGCAATCGTCGAGAAACCGTTTGCCGTTCCAGTTCACGATAATGACGGTCATCTCAGGCATGTAAGGCACAAGCGGCAGTCACGCTTCATTTGATCGACAACATTCGGGGCGGCTTTCGCATCAGTCCTATGCGATTTTGTACCTGCGCTCCCTGGAAAGAATCCAGCCTTCGATGCCGCCGCTCACCACGCCGCCGTTTTCGGGGAATGACCGAACCGATGCCGCAACCTTCGGAGCGATCGCTCTTGCCGAGCGGGCATATTGCGCAGCGGAAGAGGCCGCTTCGTTTCTTGGCCGAATTTCGCTGTGGCCCATCGTTCTACTGTTCCTTCCGAAAATTAATCTGGTTAGTTTTGGAGGCGAGACCGCCGGGATAAGGTTGGATGACATTGTCTTGTTTGTGGTCGCTCTCATTCTCGTTTGCGGCTGGATCATCAAGCTCAACTTCAAGATCGAGGCGATTCCAAGGGTGACATTCATCGTCATTGGCCTCTTTTGCCTCTCCAATCTGGCAAATCTCGATCATTCCAATGTGCTGTACTCTCTTCGGCTGGTGGAATATCTTGTTTTCTTCTGGGCGGGGAAATCGCTGGTGCAGTCGCGCTTCAAATTCTCTTCCGCCGTCATGCTGTTGATTGCACTCAATTGTGTGGCGATCGTTCTGCAATTTTGCGGGCTCATGGGCGGATTCGCCGCAGAGGGATACTCCTCGATTGCAGAGCGGCCGTTTGGACTGTCGGCAAACCATCCAGCGGAGATGGGAGCGTTGCTCAATCTGGCGTTCGCGGCGCTGGTGTTCGAGCGGCGTGGCAAAGCCTTCGGCAGATTTTGGCTCTGGTGCACGGCGGTCGCTGTCTGCATCTTTCTCACGGAATCGAGAAGCGCGCTGGCCATCCATTTTGTTCTGACGTGGCTGTACACGTACCAACACGCAAAAAGCAGAACTAGTTTCGCGCTCAAATCGGCGCTTGTCGTGGGCGGCCTGATTGCTGCACTCGTTTTTGTGCCGAATCCGATGCGGGAGCGGTCGAGCGAACTTTTTGCGCCGCAGAATGTGGACGCGGCGCGGCAATTGTACGATTCCGTGCCTGCGGAAAAACAGTTCACCGGATTCGCCGAGGGGAGCGAAGCGGCAGATGCGCCGCAGGACGTCGATATTAGCGCGTACATGCGAGGGTTCAAGTGGATCTCTGTCATCAAGATCATGTTCACTGCGCCGTGGGTTGTGTGGATCCTCGGCCTGGGACCGGGAGCGCTCGGTCCCGCGCTGGATGGCGGATGGCTGCGTTTGTTGGCGGAAACTGGAATTGTGGGGACGTTCGCTTTTCTCTTCATGTTGCGAAAGATCTCGAATCTGGATCGAGCCTGTGTCATGGCGGTGCTGGCGCTGGCTGCGAATATGGTGATGGTCGATTCGCAGAATGCTTATAAGGTGATGGCGTTTCTGTTCCTCATGGCGGGAGTATCGGTGCAGCGGTCGATTCTCGAATCGCACGGTCGAACATCAGCCGCTGATTTACGCGAAGCTGACTGACAAACTGCTTCAGGCAGCGGGACTCGATTTCGATACTGGGCCTACTTCGCGCGTTGATTGGCAATCTCCGTCGAATGAACGGATTCCCAATTTCCCGGCGCGCCCGTCAAGAAATCCGCGATAGATCATCGCCAGGCAGGCCACCTTTTGCTTGCCAAGCAAAAGAACTGCCAGTGCGTGACGCAGAATTCTTTGTGTCGCTCCAAGCTTTGATCTCCAGTCTGGATAATATTTCCAGACCGTGAAGATTTCGTTTCTCGTCATGTAGTACTCGCGCCAAGGCTCGTGGCTCGACCACGCCTTTGCAAAACCAAAAACATTCACCGTGCGCGGATTGCCGATGGCGTGCTCGACGCGGCTGCGCGGAACGACGGCAATCCGGTAGCCGTGACGGCGTAGACGAAGGCAGTATTCGTGGTCAACGAAGTCCATGAAGAAGTCGGCGCGGGGCAAGCCGACTTGCTCGATCGCTTCCCTTCGCAGCAATGTGCCGGAGGAGATTACGGAGTCTACGAATAAAAGCGGCTGATTCGAATTAGCAATTGGGGCTTTACGTAGACCGTGGCGCCACATGGAGCCGGAATACGCTACTTTCGATTCTTCATTCGTACAGACGGGCGCCAGAATTGCGATCGGCTCGCGCTCGTCGTCGACGATGTCGTGCAGGTTGTCGAGTGCTTCGAGGAGACGCTCCAGGCTGTCGCCGGCGGGCACGCTGTCTTGATCGAGCATCCATATCCAATCGTGTTTCTTCTTGTTTGCTGCGTAATCGAGCCCGCCTGAAAACCCGCCGCCGACGCCAACATTGGACGGCATCTTCAGAACTGTTACTTCCGGGAAATCTGTTTCGAGAAAATTTATCGACTGGTCCGATGAGCAGTTATCGACCACAATGACTTCATCCAGCGGGCGAGTTTGCTTTTTTAACGCATTCAGTTGGCGAGGGAGAACCGCCGCGCCGTTGTAGACCACAGTCACGCTGGCGATGGAACGGGCTTTACTCATAGATGGCAGAACTCACATAAGCCTCGCTCAGGCTGGCGTCGGGATCGAGTTTAGAAAGAGGTTCCGTGGCGGTGCCGTGGTGCAAATCAATTCCGTGCCGCTTCAGCGTGGTCCACATAGCAATAACAATCAAGGCTTCGATGACTACAATCACGGCCGCCGCGCCCGTCGCGCCGAAATAGTGAATCGATACGAGCAATGGGAAGATGCTGGCTAATCCGGTGGTGACATAGATGCGGCTGAGTGGCCGTTCCAGACCGAAGGGGATCATCGTCTGCACTGCCAGAACACTGCTGACGGTGAGGATGAATGGCAGCAAGGCAATCCAGCGAAGTGGAGCGATGCTGCCTGCCGCGGCAGCGCCAAACAAAATCACTGCGACCGGACGCGCGAATGCAAGCAGGAACACGGATGGCGCGAGAGATGCCAAGCCCATCCACACCAGGGTCTTGCGAATAAATCTTGTGGCGCGCTGGCGCGATTCGGCCGCCAGAATGCTCACGTGGGGATAGATCGCTTGCGACATGGGCGTCAACAGTCCCTGCACTCCACGAACAGTTTTTTCGGCGGCGCTGAAATAACCAGCCTCCACGTTTCCTGCAATCAGACCGACAAGAAATACATTGTTGGTGGCGTAAAGCATGCAGGCAGCGCTGGATATAAAAAGGTGCCAGCCTTCGCGCAGCATTTGCCGCAAATCTTCACGTGACGGAAAGTGGAAGGAAATGCCGAAGCGGGCGAGAGCCGTCCAGAAGCCGGCAATTCCCGCGAGAAGCAGGCCGCCCGACTGAAGGGCGATCGCCAGCAGATAATCCGACGGGCGGCGCACCATGAAAAAGAGAAGCACCGCCGCCAACAGCTTTGCTCCGCCGCTGAGGAAGGAAATGTAGCGCATCTGCTCCACTCCCTGAAACAGCCAAAGAGGAAAGAGGACGCTGCCGAGGACGGCCACGTATGCGACTGCGTAAGGAGCGGTGTCGGCGCGAAAGCGCGGCACGGTGAGAAGCAGAATGGTCAGAATGCAAACTCCAAGTAACAAGAATGCGCCCTTGACCGTCATGACCGCCCAAAAGATGCGCGACAGCTCGCGGTGATCGTGCCGCACGCGTGAAATCTGTTTTGTCGCTGAAAGGTTGAAGCCGTAGTCAGTGAGAAAGATGAATCCTTGCGCCAACGATTGCGCGAATGCAACCAGGCCGTAACGCTCGACTCCGAGCACGCGAAGCAGATAAGGCAGGACCGCGAGCGGGATCAGATAGTTCAGGCCTTGCAGGGAGTACAGCCAGAACATATTCCCGACCAGTTTATTTTGGAGTAGTCTGCGCCGGATTGGAGTGATTCCAGACAAAGCGATCAACCTTGACTGCCATTGCCATCGGCGTGGTCGCTTTTTTGATCGGCCGTACTCGGATCCGAAGCGGAATGTTTTCCATTGCGAAAGCGGTGCAGGATGCCGCTATTGCTCCAGGATTGAGCCCGCGTGACCCAAGGCGCATTCTGCACGCTCTGCAATACTTCGTGCGCCAAATGCTTCCCGGGATCCTGCGGATCGATCTCCTGCCAGCGCGCGTAGGCCAGAATCCATACTATGCCGAGAATCGCAAAGAACACGGTGCCCGCCACAACTACAATGGTGCGCGGAGGAAACGATCTTTCTTCGGGAACGTCAGCGGCGTCCAGAACCTTGATACTGGGAATCTCGCGCGCTTCCTCGACCTTCGCCATCTCAAACTGTTTGGTTAAGGTTTCGAAGACAACTTCCTGCACTTTGGTGCGGCGATAAAGATCGGCCCACGGAACGCCGAGGCCGGGCAATTGGCGGATCGATGGATATAAATCTTCGAACTGACCAGAGTTCGCTGCGCCCGGCGTAGTGGAAGATGGGTTCGCGGAAGAGGCATCGGAAGATGGCTCGTCCGGCGTAGCGTTACCGGTGAGCTTCTGCAGTTGTCGGCGATACTCGGCGATGCGGGCCTCGAGCGTGCGTACCCGCACGTTATTTTCGGTAAAGATTTGCCGGAGCCCTTCGAGTTGCGTCTGCGAGGCGATGAGCTGGCCTTCGAGTTCTGCGGCCGCGCCAAGCATGGCCTTGCCCTGCTCCTTCACATCGAGAGTTGTGTTTTGGCTGGCAAACTTGCTGAAATCTTTTTCGGCCGACTCAAGATCCTGTTGCACCTGCTCCAGCCGCGATTCCAGAAACACTCTTTCTTTGTGAGCAGCCGAAGTATTCAACGTGAGCACAATCTGGTTGAGCTGCTCGACGCATTCGCGTGCCATAGCGGCCGCCCGTTGCGGATCTCTGTCGCTGATTTCAAGGGTTACGATCCCGCTCTTGCGCTCGCTCTCAACGTTCATGCGACGGCGGAGATCTTTGCGTGCTGCCTCGATGTGGCGATCGCGATAGACTTTTCGCAGGTCGAATTTATTGATGAGATCGTCTTCGACGGTGCGGCTTTTTAGTACTCCAACAAAAAGATCGCTGGTCGTGCGCATTCCCAAAAGCTCGCTGCCCATCATGCCTAAATCGCTTGCGCCGCCTCCGCCGCTTTTGCTGAGCGTCGCGAGCGTCGCTGCCAGGCCTCCGGCCTGGTCAGGCGGCATCAGTTGCGTGGTCGATGTGTAGCGAACCGGAAGCAAAAACGCGACCACAATGAAAACTCCGCAGCCGACCAGCGCCCACCGCAGTATCGATCGGCGCTCCTGCCAGAGGAGCGCCAGGCGCGCGATTCTTCGCCGGCGTGATTGATCCTGCACTTCCATCCCGACGACGAGTTCGGGATCTAACTCGGGCTCGTCGTACGGAAACGCGCGTTTTGTAGAGCGTCTCGACATTAGGTTTGGTAGATCATTGGATCAGATCCCTCGATCGCCGATCGCGTCATTGATCTCCACCATGCTTGCGTCCATTCGGCTTTGGCCAAAACGAAATCTGCACGAGCGACGTCACATCCGATTGCCGGTTGGGCGCAATCACCGGATACGTCCACGCCTCGTATTGAACTCCGGCGGACAAGCTGACCGTCGATCGTACCCAGAATTCCGCTCGCACGCTCGCATCGGCCTGCGTTCCTCCCTGCGGAATAAACTCATGGCTGACTTTCAGATGCCGGAAGCCGAATTGAAGTTTGCTGCGCGGGGTCAGCCAGTAGGAGGTCCAGGCCTGCACGCCTTGTCCCTCGCGGCCCACCCAATGGCCCATCAGATTGCCGGCATTGGTGAAACCAGAAATCCATGTCGGGTTGTAATAGAAAAAGCCGGAGCCGACGTTGCCGCCGATTGGCGGATCGGTGTAGACGCCTTCGGCGCGGAAATCCATCTTCGCGAGCTTCGGCAGGCGCGGAAGATAAATGCCTCCGAGCCATGCTGCAACGTCCGGCCCGACGATCGGACTGATCGTGTCGTGCTCGGTAAAGCCGTCGGCATAAAAGGTCAGCCCATCACTGACCCGGTAACTGAAATCTACGCCGGAGCGTCGCGACCCCGGCTTGTTGGCTGCGCCCGGATTCGTTTGGTCGGGAGAAAATACGCTGCGAAGAAAGGTGTGCCACGTCAGCGGATATCCCGGCCCACCGTAATCGGTGGTACGCGATAAACCAATCTCAAGGTTGCGAGTCGGCTTCAGCGTGATTCGCTCTCCGTGAATAATCGGTTGGGGATGGAGCGATGTGCCGTATTGGCCGACGAGGCCCTCAGGCGTGAACATGAATTCATAGCCGGAGTACTGGCCGAGAAAGAATTCCAATCGCATCGGCCCGAGCACTCCCAGAAAACTTGGCAGCTTAAAAGGCGTGACCCGATTCACGCGAAACATGCGCAGCGGTTGAGCGTTGTCGCTCATCATCATTGCGCCGCCCTGATCCGGCCCCCACCACAGGCTCTGATTTCCATAGGAAAGTTGCCAGTTGGAGAGGTTCATGGCCACGTAAGCATCGAGCAGCCGCCCGCGATCGACCGCGGATGTTGACGTATCGGGCGGCACGGGAAAGGGCGGCGGTGCGATGGAGTGAGCGAAGTCCGCCTCTGAAATTGCCTGGCGAGCAGCCAGGGGCAGCGCAGGCGCCGACGCGGAATGCTGGTACTCGCTGCGCACATAAATGGCGAATGGACCGGCGGACGCCCATCCTGACATTCCGGAGACGTTGTTAAAGCCCTGCTCTTCTGGCCGGCCAAAATCGTTCACTACGGTCTGGCCAAAGTGATAGCCGTCGGTGAGAGGCTTGCCCACGATTTCCGTCGCGCGTGTGTACGCAGATTCAATATGCGCATCGGTGTTGTCTCCACCGCTCAGAAGATTCACTTCGCGGCTGAATTCGCTTTGCAATTCTTTGTACAGGCGCGCGGCTTCGCGATCTCCTGCGTCTTCGTCGCCATCGATGCGATCTTCGGCTTCGACGATCTGCCGCGCGCATTCCATCCGCGTCCAGGGACGCATATCGGCAATGGCGCTATCGATGTAGCCGAGCGCGGCCAACCGCTCGAGCGCGGGATAGATCCAGCTATCCAGCGGAACATACGGCGATCCCATATGTTTCGCTTGCCAGTACGATGGCCGCTCCGGACGAATCGCAGGAAGCTCCCATGACTGGCCGCTCAAATCCGGATTGTGGTGGTGCGCGTAGACGAATGAACTTGTCAGATAGCCAATCGCGGCGCCGATGAGAACGTCGGAGGGAAAATGCTGTTTGGCGGTGATGCGCGAGACGCTCACGGCCGTCGCCGCGCCATACGAAAGGAACTTCACAAAAGGATTGGGATATTCGTGCGCGACCATACCTGCAATCGCCCATGCTGCCGCGGAGTGATCGGAGGGAAACGATGTTCCACTTTTCCAGAAGCGCCCGTTGGCGTTGTCTTGATTGGGACGCTCGCGTCCAGTGGCGTACGAAATCGCTTCGACAATGGCGACGCTATCGAGCGTTGCTTCTCCGCTGAGAAAACCGGTTTCGCGTTCGTGATCGTCGTGCGTGAGCAGCCCGAAAAGGTAAAGGCCGCCTGCACCCGCTCCCATGGAATAGATTCCGTAGTCAGAAACGTGACGGTAGCGGGTCAAGGTGTTCGGGTCGTTAGAGAGATGCCGGCTGAAGCCGCTGTCGGTCGCGAAGAGCGCAGCGCTGAGGCCGCCCAAGGGCACAAGCCAGGTCGCATCCGAGAGACGCGCGTTGCGCGGGCTTGACCAGATGCCGATCTGATCGCGCAGGAAAGACTGCGGCAACTTCCGAAGTTTGTTCTGAGTTTCGTCAGGATGAGTATCTACCGGCTGAGGCGCGTCGGGAATCGAATCGCTGTTCACGACGCTGGTCTTCCCTTTCTGTTCGGACGCAGACCCCGACTGCGCAGAAGCCGCACCGATACTAGCCGGGAAATAAATCGTCATGATCAGCCCTAGTATTGCGAATCGAATCACGGCCGATCCTCAGAAGTACGCCGATGCGAGAATCGCGCTGGTGGCAATCGAGCTCACCACTTGTGCGTTGGCGAAAATTGTCTTCCATACCGGCGGACCACCGAGCGCCTTCTCCGGAACGACGACGGTGTCGCCGGGACGCAGGGAGACATCGAGTCCTCCGCCTGAGGCCCAGAACGAACCATGATTTCCTATGACGGTGCCGTCGGCGCGAATTACGAACGTCGCTCTCTTGTTCGCCATGTTGGTCCAGCCACCCGCCTGCAATAGATACCAGCGGGCGCTCTTGCCCGGCCGATAGGCCACGGCTGTCGGCCCATAAACCTGGCCTTGCACCAGCACATAGCTCGGCCGCTTGGGAACGACTATCGTGTCTCCGCCGCGCAGCGTGATGTCGCGCGGAGTGTCCTTCCAACTGCGGATGTCGGAGGAAATCTGAATCGTGACTCGGCCCGTGGGCGGGCTGTTCATTAGATCGGTAAGCGCCGTCTGCCATTGTACGAAGGCAGATTCAGCCGAGAGTCTTTGGTCGGGGTCGGGTGTGCTCGATGCCGTCAGTTTCAGACTGGCTTGTTGCTCACGCACTCTCTGCACGAGTTCACTGTAGGACTTCTGTTCGAGTTTTTGCACTTCCGTTCGCATCAGGATTGCGCCATAGGCATATGCTCCCGGCGCAAAACCTCCAGCGCGCTCGATGACAGAGCTCAATCGCTCTCCGGGGCGGATTCCGTAACTGCCGGGGTGAGCAAACTCTCCGCGTAACGTGATCGACGCTCCCAGGTCCTCCCAACCCGGCACCTGCCGGATGGAAAGAACGTCGCCATTGTTCAACACTTCGTCTTTGTCGTGATTTCCTGTGAGCGCTTCCGCCAACACAACCTTCTGCTCTTGCGCGGTGACTTGCGTATCTTTGTTATCGCGCCAGAGATAATGCGTGAGATCGGCGGTCTCCGTGTCGGCGCTTTGCTTCAAGCCACCCGCGCTGCGAATCAGATCAGAGACGCGCATTTCGCGCGTCAGCGGATATCTTCCGGGCCGGGCGACATCTCCCTTCACATAAACCGTTGCTGGATCACTTGCCGCGACGTTGCCGTGCACCAGCACGCGGTCGCGAGAACTCAAGACAATGTTGTCCAGCGGATTGCCGGCCAGCGCGCTGTCGAGCTTGACGTTGAGAATTTTCATCGTGCTGTCGGGCATGTAACGAAATACCTGCGCGTCGAGTGTGGAAGCATCGAGCGTGAGGCCGCCGGCCAGGTGAACTGCATCGCTCAGGTGAACGTCTCCGGAGGTTCGAAATGTTCCGGGAGTGCGAACGTCTCCGAGAACCGACACAACCGGTGGATCTTCAAAATCGTAGCGGCCAAAAATCTGGACCGTGTCGAGCGGGGCTAATAACGGAGCGTTGCCGGGATCGGCCAGCACCTGCGCCAGATCGAAACTGCGGACCGTCGGGCGAAAATCGGGCGCACTGAGCCGAATAATTTCGCCGTACGTGAGCGAGGGTTCAGGCAACAGATCTTTGTAAGAGCCGATCAAATCGGTCAGCTTCATTCCGTCGTGATACGAATATTTTCCCGGACGAATGACGTGACCTTCGAGATACACCGCATCCTGCGCGTAAGGAGCGATGGGGAAAATTCTGACTTTGTCGCCGTCGTGAATCTCGAAAGATGCGAGTTGGCTCGTAACTTGGGCAGAAGAGTCATCCTGCGGAATGTCGAGGCTCAGCATGGTTTGCTTTTGATGCGCAATCAGGCGCTGCACCTCGATGTGGCGCAGCGTCGCTGCGGGCAACAATCCACCGGCGAGTTCGAGCGCATCGGCAAGCGACTTTTCATCCTTCTCTTCGTAAATCGCGGGGCGGCGCACCATGCCTTCGAGCGTTACCTCAGGACCGAGCGGCGGAACGAGAATGGTGTCGCCATTTTCAAGGCGCGCCATATCGCCTTTTACGCCGTGCAGCAGCAGGTCGTAGACATCGACGTCCTGCACGACCTGATTCCCGCGGAGATGTTTGATGATGCGCAGCGATCCGCGAGGCGTCGGGCCGCCCGCGGAGAACAGCGCATTCAGCGGCGTGGAGAGCGAACTGATGTCATACGCTCCGGGCTTCGTCACATCGCCTACTACGTACACGCGGATGGTGCGCAGGCGCGCCAACGAGACATCGACATTGACATCACGAAACTGTGTGCGCAGATTTTTTTGCACCGCCTGCTGCACGTCTGCCAGAGATTTTCCAGAGACCAATTCCGGCCCGACTTCGGGCAGGGTGATGCGGCCTTCGCGATCCACCACTTCATAGAATCTCCGCGAAATTCCGCCCCAAAGGTCGACGGAAATCGCATCGCCCGGTCCCAGCACGTAGTCGGGACCGACCGGCATATCCATGGGGATCGCCTGCAAGTCGCGCGTGCCATTCTGAAAAACCTGCATGCCGAAGCGCTGCAGGGCGGCCGGATGCGGCGTGGCCTGCAAGTACATGTCGAAAAGTGAAGGAACGTTGTTGTACGGATTTGGAGAGTGAACGATTCTTGCGTTCAGGCTCGCCTCTCTAAACCGCAGCGAGCTTTCCGTCGCGGAATTGTTGTGCAGATCGTAGGTCGACGCACCGGCATCATTCCCATTCGCCCCCGTCGCAAAGGGATTTGGCGCAGGATATCTTCCGCTGGCCGGTAGGTTTCCCGCGAAGAGATTCTGATTTGATTCGTCTCCGCCGAACTCCGAACTCATCGAGGCGTCTTCCGGATTGTTTCCGCCGGATGTGGACTTGCCGGAGCGCGAGGACATCTGCTCATTGATGGGCTGCAAGCTGCTTCCTGATCCGGATTCTTCGAATGGGCTTATGCCGGAGGAAGTGCTGAGACCGCTACTCTGTTGTGATTGATCCGTTCCAAACGGGTCTTGGTTACCGGTCTTCATCAAGTCGGTGAAATTGTTGGTTGGCGATGTCTGCTGCGGCGGGAGATAGGGATTTCCGGAGGGGCTCTGCGGCGATTGCACTCCGGGAATCTGATTGGGATTTTGAATCCCTGGAATCTGTGAAGGCGACTGCAGCAATGGATTCGTACCTGCGGGGCAATTGCCGCTGCGCGGATCGCACATTTGAGATGCGGCTGCCTGGGGCACCTGACCTTTAGCCGCAGCCGATTGCGGAGCGCCTTGCTGCGCCAGCAACATGACGCGCTCCTGCAATATGAGTTCCTGCTCCTTGCCGAGTTCGGAGTCAGGATTGATGGTCGGCTGCAGGTAGCCGTATTTCTGCACGAGTGACGTTGCGACCGAACGAAAAGTGATATCGGTTTCGAGGCGCTCGAAGATCGCCTCGTCGGCGAGGTCGGCGTCTGAGATCAGTTGTCCATGATCGGTGGCGTCTTTGGCGATCCATCGCTTCAACTCCACCATGAGGCCCGGATCGCGGTGCAATACCGCGACCAGTTGCCCGACCGACGCGGCAACGTGCGCCATGTTCTGGCGGCCCAGCTCGGACGAAGGGACAGGCGACTGCTGCGTCTGCCCAAAGAGGCACACGCCGGACAGCACGAATACGACTAAAACCAATACGACTACTGAGCGGAGAATCGACTTTGCCGTCTGTGCGACGGTTCCGCCGATGCCAGTGGAACCCATCACCATGGCTCCTTGTAAATGAACTTAGTCACGCTGAACTTAGTGATTCTGAAAGGCAGCAACGCATAATTGACGACTTCAAGGGAGCCGAATCAGCGTCTGGAAAACTGCCGATATGATGCAAAGAGGGAGACTTCCGTCTACGGTAAAAATAGTTGAGAAACTCGCTTGGACACACACAAAGAAACGGTGAATCGGGGATTCACCCTAAGGTACTCCCGGTAGAGGCAGAGGTGTTTGACTTGAATCCGTTCTTCCTACTTTGCTTGGGCCGCGGTTAGCGTCCGCAACTGACTGAGGGTGTCGGCAGGCTCCGTGCGAATCGTGTAATCCGCATTCACATCGGCGGCGCGTATGATCCCGCCCTTGTCGACGATGTAACGCGCAGGAACCGGCAATCGATAGACCGGCTCATCGTTGAACCTGTCGAGAGTGCTTCCAAATGCTTTGTAAAGGTCGCGGAGATAATCCTGCAACGTGAAGACAAGCTGGAACTGCTCTGCAGTCTTCAGGTGAAGATCGGTCAGAATGTCGAACGTCAGGTTCAACTTCTTATGCAGGGCACGCGTGTACCTTTCGAGCTCAGGAGTGATAACGACGATCTCTGCTCCCAGCGCTCGCACTTCGGAATGGATCTCCTGTAGAGCCTCCAGCTCCATGTTGCAATAAGGTCACCAGTGTCCTCGAAAGAAGCTGACAACCACCGGGCCTTGGCTGAGGAGGTTCGCCGACGATACTTCAACATGCTCTTGATTGAACAACGTGAAGCCGGGAGCGCGATCCCCAACCTTCAAGGCACGATCTTCAATTCCGGTGGCCTTGAGTTCGGCCGTGGCACGATGCATGGTTTCTATCACTTCGTGCGGCGCGTTGTACGGCGGAGCCCCTGATTCGAATGACTTCCTGAATTCATCGAGTCGTTCCTGAAGTTTAGGCAATAGGGTGCTCCTTTCTACGCTTCAAGAGTGAAGCGACTTATCCACGTCAGATTTTACAATTGTGACTCAAGTAGCGCTGCGTCCACAAGTCTTACGAGGGCTGCTAACTCCTTGCCTCCCGGGAACGACTTCCAGCAGTTCAAGCTCGTCAACTTTAATCAGCCCGACGTAGAAGGACGTTCAGAACACTTGGTTCAACGACTCGTGAATCAAACTCGTGCAAGAAGTACCACCCCGGCTCTGGCACTTGGCTCAGAGCCGGAGCAGCACGCGAATTACTGGAGCACGCGGAAAGCGACGTTGCTTACGAGTGTGCCAGCTGGAGTTACGACCTTAATCTTGCCTGTAACGGCACCGGTCGGCACCGTCGCAACAAGGACTGTCGGAGCCTCGACCTTGAACGTGGCCGCGACGCCATCAAACGTTACGCTGGTCGCTCCCGTTAGATTGGTTCCGAGGATATCGACCTGAGCGTCGACTTTGCCGTAGCCGGGCAGAGACTTCACGAATGGGGCAAGCCCCATCGAGAGTTTGAAGACGGTACCGCCGTTGCCGGTGCCGCCTCCATCCGATGTGGTCCCATAAAAATTACCGTCGGTGGCTTGAATCAGCCCGCTCCAGGAAGATTCGCCGTCGGCGCAGCCAGCTTCACTGCAGAAACTATAGAGGGTCTTGAAAGCGCCGCTGGGAGTGAGTTGGAAGATCACGCCATCGTTGTTCGCGCCTCCGAAGATGGTCGTTCCATAGAAGTTTCCGTCGGTACCCAGAATCATCCCAGCGTTGGGCTGGCTGCCGTCGGCACAATTGGACTGGCTGCAGAAGTTGTACAACACGGTCAGCGTACCGGTTGGGGTCAGCTCGAAGATGTTGCCGTCGTTGGCAGGTCCGCCGCCGATCGCAGTCCCGTAAAGACTTCCGTTAGCGCCTTGCACCAGACCGTCAACTGGTTCACAGCCTTCGGCGCTGGTGTTAGAAAAACTGTACAGAGTAGTGAATGTGCCAGCGGGAGTCATGCGGAAAATCGTGCCGCAGGTGTTGTCGTTCTCGCTCCCAAAGGGTGTAACTCCGTAAAAGTCCCCGTTGGTGGCTTGCAACAAGGACTCGCCGATCAGCCCAGTCTGGTAGCCGTCGGTACCGGTGAAAGTATGCAGCGTGGTAAGAGTGCCGCCTGCCGTAAGCCGATAGACCGTGCCGTCGCCGGCTGATCCGCCCAGCGCGGTAATTCCATACAGAGCGTTGCCCGCCTGGATCACAGGCCCGTAAGGAGTGCCTTGCCCATTCCCTCCGTTGAAACTGAAAAGGCTGGTGACCTTGCCGGTCGGAGTGATCGAGTAGACCGTGCCGCCGTGATTCACCAGATCTTGCGTGGTGGTTCCATAGAAGCTTCCATTTGGGCTAAGAAAAAGTCCCGAGAAGGGCGCGCCGCCATCGGTGCACGCATTCTGGCAAAAGTCATGGATAACGGTCAGCTTGCCGGCAGGAGTGACTTTGAATACCGTTCCGCAAGTCGCGAAGGGATTGTTGGCGCAAGTCAGTCCGCCGCCGTTGGTCGTGCTGTAGAAGTTGCCGTCGAGTCCCTGAACCAGAGACCAAACGAGGTTGCCGGCGCCACCGGGAGGCGCTACTGAACCCAGGCTGGTCAACACGGTAAATGTTTGCGCAGATGCTTGCCCCACCACACACAGAAGCAGGACGCAGAAAAGCCTTCCGAACGAGTTTCCGAATTTCAAAATTATCTCCGAGGTAGAGTTAAGGATCGGCGAGCCCATTAACGGCGCCCGATCATGGTTAGCTGGTGATTGGTGAATCCGATTGGCGAGTTTTTCAGCGGGTACTTTGTAGATGCGTTCTAAGAATGCCAGACTGCGGGCCGTAAGTCCAATTCAAAAAATCGATTTTGTAGTAGAGATTATCCCAATGCCGCTCGTATCCGTTTCCCCAGGGAGCATCTTTTTCAGCCTGCGATTCGATCACAATTTCTGGGAAATGAG
>Ga0209006_10001307_pt1 | contig 22637 bp, 16 predicted proteins | sample JacPin_JW_Ref_O2_FD_188567 | JGI IMG/M metagenome (GOLD analysis project Ga0209006, IMG submission 188567) | Forest soil microbial communities from Algoma, Ontario, Canada - Jack Pine, Ontario site 1_JW_Ref_O2 (SPAdes) (version 2) | ecosystem: Environmental > Terrestrial > Soil > Boreal... | reverse complement strand
GGCGCGCAAGGCTCGGACCCGCCAGACACACCAAGCGCTTATCTTCCACGCCTTTGGCCAAAGCCGCCAGGCGTTCTTGCTCGCGTGGGTTGGCGCTGGCTGTGGCGGCGAGATGGAGCTTGCCATCGGCAGCCAGAAGCGCCTTGGCCAGTTCGATCCAGTGCTCCAAGGGCCACTCTTTGACGGGCGTGCTGGCGTTGATGGATAGATGCGCCGCATTCTCCGGCACGGTTTGCCGCGCCCAATGCCGGGCGTCGTCGGGCACGAGGAGGTCGAACCGCGCCGGCTCCAACGAAAAGCCGCGCGCGGCCAGCACCTGCCGGCGTTGCTCAAAAACCGGCAGTTCCCGGTTCTCGCGTCGGACCCAATCGCTAACCAGCCAATTGTTCCAGAAATGGCGCCGGCCCGCTTCGTAGCCGAGCCTCCACGGCGCGCCGATGAACGCAGTGGTGAAGATGCTACGATCAGAGCCGCTGAAATTGAAGGCAGCGTCGAATCTTAGTCGGCGCAGAGCCAGAAGAATGTCCCAATGCTTCCACCACGGCACTTTTTTGGCGCCGAGTGGAAACGCCCACGCTTTGGTCACGCACGGCGCCATTGCCAGCAATTCCGCTCCCACCGGTGCGGACAAGGTGTGCATTTCCGCTCCCGCGTAATGCCGTTTGATCTCCCACAATGCCGGCAGCAAATGCACCGAATCCCCTAGAAAGCCAAAATCGACCACGATGATTTTGCGGGCGGCACGAGTCCGCTCCAAGAAACTAGGCGTGGTTGAGCCGACTGGCATGGCGCACTACTTATCCCGCCGCTCTCTCGCTGGCGATAAAAAAGCGGCGCGGTTTTCTGGCTGACTTCCGCGTCAAAACTAGGTAATTTGCCTCGCATGAAACTGGCCACCACGTTCGAGGAACAGCGTTATCTTGATGTCGGTTTGAAGGGCCAGCCATTTGCCCGCAGTTCGTGTTCCCAACACGGCAAAAAGCAACCGTGACCAAACTTCCCATCTCTGTTTGCATGATTTCCGGCGCCGAAACGCACCGCATCGGCAAAGCTCTGGCTAGTGTCGCGGAGTGGACCAGCGAGATCATCGTCGTCCTCAACAAGGAAGTGATCGATGGGACTGATACCGTCGCAGCCGGTTTTGGTGCCAAGGTATTTCGGGAACCGTGGCGCGGCCACATCGCACAGAAGAATTCTGCCGCGGAAAAGGCCAGCCAACCTTGGCTGCTGGGGTTGGACGCTGATGAAGTAGTCTCCGACTCATTGCGTCAGGAGATGATCGAATTGTTCACGCCGACCCCTTCGGGAGCCGCCTACAATTTTCCACGGCGCAGCTTTTATCTTGGGCGTTGGATTGGGCACGGGGATTGGTATCCCGACCGGCAAACGCGTCTGTGGGCCAAGGGGCGTGCCCGCTGGGGCGGCGTCGATCCGCACGATGAATTGCTGGTGGATGGACCGGTGACGAAATTGCGGCGCGATTTGCACCATTACAGCAACGACAGCATCGACCAGCAAATATCCAAGATTGTGCCTTTCAGCGCGGATTTCGCCCGGCACCGGCTGCAAAACGGTCGCAGCGCGGACGTGGTTGACCTGACCTTCCGACCCGCCTGGCGATTCTTCCGCGCCTACGTGCTGCGGCGCGGCTTTCTGGATGGCTGGCAGGGATTTTACATCGCGTCCTTGACCGCTTTCTCCACGCTGACGCGCTATGTCAAAGTGCTAGAGATGGAAAAGAAGTCATCTCAGAAGTGAAACCATCCATCGCCCTGATCATCAATACTTATGACCAGCCGGATTATTTGCGGCGGGTGTTGCGCGCCGTCAGCAGGCAAGTTTTGCCAGCGGCGGAGGTGTTGGTGGCCGACGACGGCTCGGATGAACGCACGGCCCAGGCGTTCAAGGACTGGGCGGCGGCGCACTCGGGGCGGACCGAACACGTCTGGCAGGCGCACGAAGGGTTCCGCCGCGCGCGCATCCTCAACGAGGCCATTGCACGGGCGCGGTCCGAGTATCTGGTTTTCCTCGACGGCGACACAGTGCCGCATCCGCGCTTTTTGGCAGACCACCAGCAATTGGCGCAGCGCGAGCGATTCATGCAAGGCCATCGCGCCTTGATTGGCCGAAGCGCCGCCCGGACCTTTGGCGAATTGGATTTCCGCAAGGAGCGCCGCCAAGCCTTGTTCAGCGGCGACGTGAGTGGCTGGAAACACGCCTTTCGCTGGCCGGTTCCGCTGCGGCGTCTGCGGCGCGATTTGCGCGGCGTGCGCGGCTGCAACCTTGGCATCTGGCGCGAGCACCTTGCCAAAGTGAACGGCTACAACGAAGAATTCACCGGTTGGGGCCGGGAAGATTCTGAGTTGGCCGTGCGTTTAATTAACATCGGCGTGCTGCGGGTCGATGTGCGCGGCTGGGCGCTTTGCTACCATCTTTGGCATCCGCCGCTGAGCCGCGCGCAACTGCCTGCCAACGATCAATTGCTCGCCGCTGCTGTGGCCGAAGGCCGGCAAAGCTGCCGTTTGGGTTTGAGCCAGCACCAATAGAGTTTTTCCGCGCCGAGATAGACACCATGAGCACGCTCGAAACCAATGCCGCTCCGCTGCGCGTGTTGCACCTCAATTCCCTCCTGACGGGCGGCGGCACGGACGATCAATGCGTCAAACTAGCGACGGGGCTTCATCGGCTAGGACAAGAAGTCTGGCTGGCCGGACCGGCGGGCCGGGAGTTTGAACCGGTGGTCAAGAGGGGCGGCGTGCCTTTTTTTGACACTGGGGCAACGAGCGGCAAACTTCGATTTATTCTCCGCGCCGCGCGATGGATCCGAAACGAGCGGATTCAAGTCGTGCATGGCCACCATGGCCGCGATATCTGGCCGGCCATTTTCGCCGTGCGACTTGCCGGCACCAAGCCCCTGCTCGTGCTATCGCGCCATCTGGCCAAAAGCCCCGGTTCCTGGGCCAGTCGCCGGTTTTTGCTGGGTCAGTGCGATGCTCTGATCGCGGTTTCGGAATTTGTCGCGAAGGTTTTGCGCGAAGGCGTCTATGAGCCGGACTCGCCTGAGGAGGAGCGGCAGGTGCGTCCGCCTCTGCGCGGCGATCACGGCAAAATCCACGTTATCTATGGCGGAATTGACACTGTGAAATTCGCACCTGCGAAAGCTGACGAAACAAAGCGCAACCTGCGACTTCAGCCCACCGATTACGCCTTCGCCGTGGTCGGCGGATTCGATCTGCCGCGCGGCAAGGGCCAGCGCGAATTTTTGGCCGCCGCCGCGCGTATACACCAGGAGGCGCCGCACGCGCGATTTCTCATCATCGGCCGCGGCAACATGGAGGAAATACTGAAAGCCGACATCCAACGATTGGGCCTGACCGGAAAGGCATGGCTGACCGGCCAGCAGCGCGACATGCCGCGCGTGATGAATGCCGTTGACTGTCTCGTGCATCCTGCAATTGGCACGGAAGCCTTGGGTCTGGTGGTATGCGAGGCTCACGCCTGTGGCAAACCGGTCATTGCTTCCGCGTTGGATGGCATCCCGGAAGCGTTCGCTCCGGGCGCTTGCGGAAAGCTGGTGCCGCCGGAAGACATCGAAGCGCTGGCGCAGGCGATGGCCGTCCAAAGCAAAACACCAGCGCCGGACGCGGCTCAGGTCAGCGTGATACACGCGAAGGTGGAGGAGGCTTTTTCCCTTGAACGGCAGGCGCGCGAGGTGCTCGGGCTATACCGGTTGCTTCGGCAGCGGTAAATGCGGGAAATTGCGCTTGATCAACATCCAACGGCCCAGCAGCCGTTTGCGCGCTGCCAGGGGTGGCGTTGTGCTGGAGAAAATGCCTTCGAAGAAATCCAGGAACTTCGTCTTGTCGCAAGCGACCGGAGGTTTGTCGCCAAGAAAAAAAGGCTCCTTGAGATATTGCGCGTATAAATCGTCATTCCCGTCAATTTCCATGACGCGATCGATCAACGACTCTTCGCTCGGGAAATCATGGTAGTTGAGAAAGCTCTTCGGATTGAATTCCTCGGCGACGCGCGGGCAGCCGTAATAAATCGGAACGCAGCGCGCACGCATGCCATCGATGAGTTTTTCCGTGACGTAACCCGGAATGGACTGATTTTCGAAGGCCAGGTAAAACTTGTAAGGCCGCAGAAATTCGTTCTTCGCCTGGGCCTGGAATGGAACGTTGAATCCAATATTGTTGAGCGCGCGTCCGGCGGAATCGACCTTCTTGCGCTGATTGAGTTTCTGGAAAAATTCGGTGCGCAAGCGCGTCTTGCGGTTGGCATAACTCGCCATAAAGCAGCAGAACTTGGTCTTCTGCCGGAGAATCTGCTCCCATTCGCCGGGCTGTTTCACAAGTGTCTCCGGCTTGAGGGAAAGAACGTAGTAAGGCAGGCGGAAATGCCGCGGGTCATCCACGTAACGCGAAGTGAGGGCGTAATCGCACTGGTTGAAATCCGGCAAGTCCACTTCCGGCGTAAAGTAGATTTTCTTGCAGGTGTAAAGACGGTGGACCTGCGTGCCAAAACAATAGAGCAGGTAGTCAGGCGATGTGGCCAATTGGATGTCGAACCTCTCCCGCAAGACTCGGACGAAAAAATTCTCATTTTTGTCGTAGCGCGCGCCGAAGTCGCACATGTCAAAATTGATTTTTTGCCGAATCATTGATGGGCATAACTAAATTGCTTTGACCGCTTTGGCGAGAGTTTTTAGAGTTAGTCAATGGATGCACCCGCCTCATTTGCTCAAAATGGAGAGGATCTCCTGGCCTGGAACTATTTCGAGCGCAAGATCGACGGCTTTTTTGTCGAGGTGGGCGCCAATCATCCGACGCGTCTGAGCCAAACCTGGTTTCTCGAGCAACGCGGCTGGAGGGGAATCCTGGTGGAACCGCTGCCAGCTTGTTGTGAAGAGCTGCGCGCCGTGCGGAAGAACAGCCGCGTGATTCAAGCCGCCGCCGGCGCGCAAGCTGGAGAAGCCGTGCTGAACGTGGCCAAGGCCGACGTCTGGTCGCACCTTGGCGACACCAAGGACCTGCAAGTGGTGGATCGCATCCCGGTGCCGGTGCGGACGCTTGCAGAGATTCTGACGGAATGCCAGGCGCCGCAGGTGGATTTGCTTTCCGTGGATACCGAAGGCATGGAACTGGATGTGTTGCAGGGACTGAATTTGGAAAAGAACCGCCCCTCGTTGCTCCTAGTCGAAGACCACATGGATAGTCTTGACGTTTTCTTTTACCTCAAGCGGCACGGTTACAAACTGATCCAGCGCACACCTCCCAATAACTGGTGGGTTCCAGCCGAGGCAAAGTCGATGCCCATGACCTTGGGTGCGCGGCTATCGCTATGGAACTTGCTCTGGTTTAGAAAACCGCGCCGCCGCCTGCAATGGCTGCTCGGCATCGGGTCAAAGCCGGCTTAATCTTTTTCGACAACGCGTCGCATCAGGTGAAAATGCGGTGGGGTTTGTTGCGCTTGAGCACCATCCACCGCCCGGGCCTAAACCAGGGCTGGCGCGCCGCGAGCGGTGGATTTGGATCCTCAATGGCTTGAGTCAGAAAATCCAGCAGTCGATCGCGACTATAGAAAATGTTCGGCTTGTTCCCGTGGAAAAAGGGTTCTCTCAAGTATTGCAAATACAGATTGTCGTCCTGGTCGATCTCGATAATGCGTTCGACCAACGCTTCTTCACTCGGAAAATCGTGGTAGTTGAGGAAACTCTTTGGGTTGAAGTCTTTGGCCACCTCGGGGTTGCCCCAGTAAATCGGAAGACATCGCGCCGCCATGGCCTCTGCGATTTTTTCCGTCGTATAACCGGGCATCGACTCATTTTCAAACGCCATGTAGAACTTGTACGAATGCATGAAGGCGAGCTTGGGTTCGAGACCAAAGGGCACGGAGCGCCCGATGTTGTTCAGATATTTCCCGGCAGAATCCACTTTCTTGTATTTCGAAAGACGATGGAAAAAATTCACGCGCAACTGCGTTTTGCGGTTGCCGTAACTGGTGAAGAAGCAGCAAAAACCGGTCTTATCCTTCAGCACATTTTCGGCCTCGCCGTCCGCTTTTACCAAAAGGTCCGATTCCACGCGGGTGTAAAGAGGGAGGCGCAGATTGTGCGGATCGTCCATTTCGTGGAAGGTCAACGAGTAATCGGAAATGCTCAAATTTGGCCAATAGGATTCGCCGGTATGAAAGATTTTCTTGCACGTGTAAAGCCGGTGGACATTGCCATCGTGCGAGTGAAAAAGAAGGTCCGGCTTGTCCACGATTTTCACATCGTACTTGTGGGCCAGAATACGCGTCCAATAATTGTCGGCTTTGTTCAGGTGCGTCCCAAAATCGGTGAAATCAATATAAACTGGCGGTTTGGCCGTCATCTAATTGTGGAAATAATGTGCCTGCCGTTATTTTGAGTCAACGTGCTTCCTGTAACTGGCTGCGGGCGTGCCAGCGGAACAATCGCTTTTGCACCGAATGGGCCAGGTTTCGAAATGGCTTGGTGACTCGATAGCGAATGCAATAAAACCAGTAACTCCAGCGCCACCCTTCGCCCCAGCGCTGAATGAGCCGCTTCTCGCAATCCAGCATTTCTGAATCCGTCGCGCCCGGGTTTTTCCGTCGGGAGCGGCGCAAGTGGAAGAGAATGGGGAAAACCACTTTGCGCGGAAGCCACGACTGCACGGCGTAACTGGAGAAATACACGGCGTGCTCCCGGCGTCCGACACCGCTGGCTGTGTTACGCTCGGTTTGCTGTTCCGGGTGGCAGCGAAAGGCGCAGAGTGGTTCGCGGGTGTAGGCAAGGTCTCCCTTCTCCAGCAAGTGGATCCACATCTCGACATCAGTGATCTGTTGGTATTTCGAATCGAAACCGCGGCGGGCGTCCGTTTTGCGAAACATGACGGCGGACGGTTCGCCCACCAGATTCTTGCCATTCTCCATCAGATAAGCCGTGATGATTTTGCGCCCATCGTGACATCCATCCGCCAGATCCCGGTAAACATCGACCGGGTTGGATTTCTCATCCAGAATCGTGCGTGCGGAAGCGGCCAGCACGACCGTCGGATATTGCTGCATCAATGCGAGCATCTTGCTCAACGCCTGCCGGTGGATAAGTTTGTCGTCTCCAAACAGGAATTTGATGTATTCACCCTGCGCCTGCTTCAGGCATTGATTCCAATTGTTGACCATTCCCAAATTGGCGGGATTGACGGCAAAGCGCACGCGCGGGTCGCGGTCACAAAAGGGTCGCACAACCTCGGCCGTGTGGTCGGAGGAACAGTCGTCCGCGATGAGCAACTCAAAGTCCTGAAAATCCTGCTCTAACACCGACTCAATAGCCTCCGCCAAAAAGCGCGCATAATTATACGTCGGAATCAAAACGCTGACTTTGGGCGGGTTCATGCGGCCATCTCCGTGTCAACAAGTCGAAGTGTGCCCCAAGGCGATGGCGGTGTCAAAATCCGGCGGCATGGTCGTGGCAAAGCGGTCAGAGACGCCAACCCATTTGGCCGTAATACTCCCGCCGAAGCCGATCTAACTTTTCCTCCTTGCCCGCCTCCCCGGAGATGAGCGCCTGATGGATGGAAAGGGTGAACTCTTGGTAAGGTTCGCCGGCCGGCCAGGCTGGTTGTTTGTGATGCCGCAAAGTGGAGTCGATCTGCCTGGAAATAGCGGCGGCGTCCACGTCCGTTGACAGACCCAGGTCTTGCGCCAGGCGTAGCACGGTCTGAACGGGGGACTGCATTAATTGATCGTAAGTAGTGAAGAGCCGGGAGAAACGGCGCGTGCTTCTTTCAGCTTCGATCACATGAACTACCCAGAGCTTTAGACCTTTGTCCAGTGTGAGATCACCGCGTTTGGCAAGAGAATAGGCGACCTCCACAGGGTGGCGAATGGGCAGAATGAAACTGGCTCGCGGAAAATGCTCTCGGATAAGGGGAAACCACAACGGCATCAACCGGCACATGCGTGGGTCTTTGATCAAAGGGCGATCATCTCCGAATTCGTCGATCAACAGGCGGATTAACTTGCTCTGAAATCGACTCGCCCCGGCGCCTTGAAAATGTTCGTCTCCCAACGGTTTAAGGTCTCGCCAATCAGAACCGATGGAGGCCAGGAATTTCTCGTGTAGCTCCGTTAGAGAGCTGTTCTCGTAAAATCCTTTGGGGTTCTCCTCTTTGGGTGACATGACCGTTTTTCCCACTGTCAAGCCGAGCGGTTCCAGCGCGCCGCCCAACGCGGAAGTGCCGCTGCGATGCATGCCAAGGATAAAAACCGGGTCTGGACGCAGGACAATGCGCGGCCGCGGCAGTTTCAATTTGAATAATTCACCCGGCAATTTCAAGGCGGGGAGTATCGACTGGCAGGCCGCCTGACGCGAGCTAATAAACCGGCTCAATCTAATAAGAAATCAACTTACTCGCAAATCGCCTTCTGAAAACTGCTCTCATTTCGAACTATCAGCGGCCGGCGCGTGTCCATAAATGGCGCGCCAGTCAAAGATCGGCTCTGGATTGAGTTCCGAATGGCCGTCATCAAAGTGAAGAGATGACGCGGGAATCAGGAGTTTGTCCATGTGAGTTTTCATGTTGTCGTAATGCCAGTTGTTGCCCTGTCGCGCCAATCCGGCGCGGTCTTTGTTCAGCCGCCTGACCATGTGGGCGTGAGTTCGCATCGGATAGTGGCGCAAATTAAATGGACGCGGGTCGGGCAACCCAGCCAGGGGATTGTGGTTGAATTGGCGGATGTTGGTGACCGACGCCCGCCACGCACGGATGCGCGGGGAACAATCGGGAAAGAGGCTGTAGTGCCGGATGCGTTTCGTTGGGGCCAGGATCGCTGGATCATCCTCTTCCGTAAACCAAAAGTTGAAATTGCGGAAGCAGACCCAGTTGAATTCGGAATTCACGACTTCGGTGATATACTCGTAGTAAGTCTTGTCCCGCGAAGGTCCTTCCAGAATTTCGTCCTGGTCCGGCCATGAAATCCAATCATAGCTCTTGCGGTAGTGCCGACGCAGATTCCGCGACATCTCCCCGTATAATTTGTAAAAGTCAAACTCACGCGGGACGAATTTCCGCTCCACAAAATGCTTGGCGTAACGGTCCAGCACGCCGTCCGTTCCGTCGTCCGACCCGTGATCCCAGACAATCAAATTGTGGTTGTTCTGGAGGAGGGATTCGATGGCTTCGGGCAAAATATCGGCGTCGTTGTAGCACAGGAGCACGCCCAGGGCCTTTGGCCGGGAAGGCGTCTTATTTGGCCGCGAGCGAGGAAGCAGAGAGGAGAGATTTAATTTCATGCCACCTGTTTTCGACGCGGTTCAATTGATGGGCCTTGTCGGATTCAATTTGGCCATAATCGTAAGGAACAAATTCCTTATACAAACTATCGAGCAGCGAGCTCAGAGTTGTCGAGCTTGGGTCCAGGCCGCGGATAATGCCCAGGCCCGTGGGAGGCACATCCACGGTGCAAATCCGCAAGTCCGACCGGTATTTTTTCAGGCATACGACCAGCTTCCAGACATCTCCGCTCCAGAGTTGAGTCGTCCTTTCGCGCGTGGCGCTGGCGCGATCCACCGGATAACAATCATGCACCAAAATAGTGGAACCTTGGTCGCAAAATTTTTCCAGATTGGCGAAATCGCGCAGCGCAAATTCGAATAGGTGCATTCCATCCACGAAGGCCAGGTCCACCTTCCGGCGGCCCAATTCCTCGGCGAGATCATGGCGCTCAAAAAACTCGTCGCTGGTCATGGGAAAAATTCGCGCGCCGCGTCGGGGCTTAGCCTCCAGGGCCGGCGCCGGGTCAATTCCGACGGATGCCGCCGCGGTTTTGGCCAGCCTCAGCGAGTGACCCTGGCGAATGCCGATTTCCACATACGTCCGCGGCTTGAGAAAGGCATGGATGCGCTCCAATAGCTCATAGTAGTCAGGTTCGGCTTTCTTGCGGGAGAGGAAATTCATGGCCGTTGGATTAATTGAATCGGGCGCGCAAAACCTCTGACGATCTCACACAAACTTTGTTTTGCCCGGCATCGCCCACGAGGGGACAGGGATGGGCGTCTTCCAATCTATTTGCGTGGGGACCAGGGCTTGCTTCGAGTTGAGCGCCATGTCCCATGTAATATCCTGGCCGGTGTAGGCCGCCATGCGGCCCATGATCGCCGTCAGCGTGGTGTGCGCCATTCGCAAGCCGTCGTTGATTGGCGTCCCGGCGCGAATCGAGGCGAACAACTCGTTGTGCTCGATCTGGTACATATTGGGACGTGGCCCTTTGTAGCTCCACGCCTTTTCGCCGCGGATAAACGGCATGCCGCCAAACCCGAGTTCGCGCCCATCGCCCTTGGTCCCGAAGATGGTGGCGGAGTTGTCATCGGTGCAGCCGGGTTGCTGGCGGCTGCCCATGAAACCGCGCGCGCCACCGGGAAATTCATAATTGACTTCAAAATGGTCAAATATATTTCCGCCCTCGGCCGGAATCTGCCGGCCACCCACCGCTATGGCCTTCTCAGGCACTTGGTCCTTGAACGCCCACAACATCCAATCCACCGCATGCACCGCTTGTTCCACGTAGCCGTCCCCGGAAAGCCAGCTAAAGTTGTACCAGTTGTGCAATTGCCATTCCAGATCGCTCATGGTGGCGGGCCGTTCGCTGGCCGGAGGCATCGGCTTGACCGGGGAGGTGTAGTAAGTGCCATAGAATGCGCGCACATCGCCGATGGCCCCTTCGTGAATTTTTTCAAAGAGCGCGCGTTCGGCCAGGTTGTAACGCCAGCACAAGCCCGCCACCAGCGCGAGCTTCTTTTGCCGGGCCGCCTCGACAGTCTCGAGCACCGAGCGAACGCCCGGGGCGTCGGTGGCCACCGGCTTCTCGCAAAAGACATGCTTGCCCGCCGCCACCGCCGCTTTGAGATGGGCGGGGCGGAACCCAGGCGGCGTCGCCAAAAGAACCACATCCACGCCGCTGTCAATTAATTTTTCATAGGCATCCAGCCCGACAAAACAATGGTCCGGATCAACCTTGACCTTGTCCGGCGCCTGTTGCCGCAAAGCGTCGAGACTACCAGTGAGTTTGTCCTCGAAGACATCGGCCATGGCTGTCAAGACGATGTTTTTATCCGCCTCCAGCGCCTGACCAGCAGCACCGGTGCCGCGTCCGCCGCAACCGACCAAGCCGATTTTGAGCGTCGGTACGTCCTCCGCCGCCCGAGCGCTGCCTGGCAGTATGGACGGCGCCCACAGAGCGCCTCCCGCCAGGGCGGAAGTTTTCAGAAATTGCCGACGACTCGTTGCGAATTCGTTTATCATAATGCCACCAACAGAATACGCCTTTCCGCTGCGAGTCAATGCCGCATTGTTGGTGAACCTTCCGGGAGAGGCGAGCGCATGCAAGTCCCAGACATTGCCTGCCCTCTTCCCCGCGCCTATTCCCAATTTTTTAAAAATGCGACTGGGTGCGACTGAGTTTGACCAGATCGAGCGTTGGGGTTGCCCCAATAAGTTGCACTTTCAGGCCGGATGGTGGGTTTTCAAGAATTCCTACTTACCCGTCCCAAACGAAACCGAAAATATCTGAAACTATCATGGAAATCAACAACTTGTGTAAGCTCGCCCCGCCTTTCGCCTTCGCTGAGACTTCCGCCGCCGCCAAGGCTTAGGCGGGACGAGACGACGCGACAAGGCCGCCTTCCGCGAAGCTTTGATGCGACGCACCGCCCGATCAAGCTCGCCGCTTTTCTCTTCCCGCTCATCCCTAATTTCAAAGAACAGGCGCCAAAGCGCCGCCGACATTGCAATATACCACGTTTGGCTGGGAACACAACCATAAAAATTGAACCCGTTTCCGAGCCACAGGTTTTGCCGCAGGCAAACCCGTTACAGCTCCCTTATCCAGATATTGCGGAACTGGACGGGGTTTCCGCCGTGATCCTGCAAGACCAGCGGTTGCTTGAGCGGATGGGCTTCGTATTTGGTTGGTTGCTGGCCGGTCGGTCCTTTGATCTCGACGTGGTCCTGGACCAGAATTCCATTTTGCAGCACGGTGATCGTGGCTGCCTTCGTCAATTTGCCATTCTCATCGAACCGAGGGGCGTGGAAAATGACATCGTAGGATTGCCATTCACCGGGTTTACGGCAGACGTTAACCAGGGGAGCATATTGGCTGTAAACGGCGCCGGCCTGGCCGTTGAAGTAGGTCTTGTTCTGGTAGGAGTCCAGAACCTGGAGTTCGTAGCGCCCTTGGAAAATAACGCCGCTGTTGCCGCGACCCTGGCTTTCCCCCTTGACCTCCGCAGGTGTTGCCCACTCAATATGCAATTGGCAATCTCCAAACGGCTGTTTCGTGGTGATGTTGCCGGTGCCGTTGACGGTCGCCACGCCGTCTTTTACCTCCCAAGCCGCTTTGCCCGCGTTCCTTCCCTGCCATTGCGACAAGTCAGTGCCGTCAAACAGCACAATGGCGTCCGCTGGAGGCGGTCCCGGGTTGATGACGCGAGGCTCGTCTTCTGCTTGGCTGGCTTGGGCAAGGCCGAGAATGTGCAAAATGAGCAGAGATTTCAAAAGCACTGTTTTAATTTTCATGCCTATGCAAATACCAGAATGCGCGCCATTTTCAAATGGAGAACATGCACTGCAACCGCCATACTCCGACGCGGAACTGAAGCCGCTCTGCGATCTTTCGCCAGGACCGGGCCGAATGCTGGCGCGCCGAATGGAAATATTGGCGAAGGCTCCTTGTTCAAATAAGGATGAAATGCGTAAAACGAAACTTTCTTTCAGACGTTTCTGGTTCGGCCTTAATGGTGTTTTGTGGCTGGCTGCCGCCGTTTCAGTCAGCGCCGGCAATTGGCCCGGGTTTCGCGGTCCCAATGGCGCTGGCATAGGCGCGGAGGAACGGCCGCCGGTACATTTCGGCCCTACAAGCAATTTGATTTGGAAGGCGGAGGTTCCACCGGGACTTGCGTCTCCGATCATTTGGAATGACCGGCTCTTTGTTGTCGCAGAGCCGGGGAGCAAACTGTCAACGATTTGTTTTGATCGGTTGTCCGGCCGGCAAGAATGGGCCGATGACGTCGTTGTCGAAAAGCTGGAGCCGGTGCATGAAGCCAATTCACATGCGTCGTCCACGCCGGTGACAGACGGAAAGGCTGTCTATGTCTATTTTGGTTCTTTCGGGCTGCTTGCTTATGATTTCTTGGGCAAAGAGCTTTGGCGCAAACCTCTGCCAATGCCTAAGACCTCTCAGGACCAGGGCACGGGGACGTCGCCGGTGTTGATCGATGGCAAGTTGATTGTATTCGTTCAAATCGGCAATGAATCGCACTTGCTCGCCGTAAGTCCCGATGACGGCCATGACCTCTGGCAGGCGCCGCTGCCGATTTTCAACAACAGTTATTCCACGCCGCTGGTCTGGTGGGAGGATGGCGCAGCCTTGGTCGGCCTAGCATGTGCGCAGCGGTTCACGGCCTTTGCTGTGGCGGGCGGCCAGGAATCGTGGTGGGTGAACGGCCTTGGCTTCCAGGCTTGCAGCACTCCCGTAGCCGCGGGCGATCGCCTTGTCATTGCGACAGCGGGGCTTCATGGCGAAGCTTCCAATATGACCCCGCCGCCGCCATTCGAAGAAATGATCAAGAAATGCGACCGTGACAGCGACGGATTGATCGCTTACGAAGAGATTCCCGACGAACTTCTATTTACTGATCGCAAGACCTCCAACGGACGGGGGAACATGTCGTTAAAGCAGGCCTTGCGGCTAGTCGGCGTCAAGAGCGGTGCCAAACTGGATCGCGACCATTGGGAATCGTGCCGGGCACGGCTGACGGGCTTTCGCTCCGGCAAATACAATCAAACCTCGATTTTGGCCGTGCGCGTCGGCGGAAAGATGGATGTCACGCCATCGCGGGTGGTGTGGAGAGAAACCACGGGAGTGCCGGAAATTCCATCGCCGCTGGCGTGGCAGGGCCGGCTTTATTTGATCCGCAGTGGTGGCCTGTTGTCTTGCCGGGACTTGGAAACCGGAACGCTCCTTTACGATAATCGTATTGACGCACCGGGCGGCTATTTCGCCTCTCCAGTCCTGGCGGACGGGCGGATTTATCTGGCCTCCGATCGGGGCACGATCACCGTGGTTAAGGCTGGCGACATGTTTGAAGTGCTGGCGCACAATGATCTAGGCGATCCCATCATTGCCTCGCCAGTGATGGCTGAAAATATTTTATATATCCGTTCTGCAAAGGCACTCTGGGCCTTCGGGCAGAAGGGCAACTGACGTGAAGAAACGGAGCGCAAGCGTTTCGGCGGGCGCAATTATCCCCTTTCAAAAGCGACTCCATTTATTTCGCCGTTCCCAAAAATTCGACCAGATTGCGCAGGTCCTGTTTGGTGAGAATCGCGCCCATTCCCGCCGGCATCGCAGACTGGCCTTGGACCTGCCTTTTGATACCGCTTTTCTTTAGTTTGACAATGGTATTGTCGTCGTTGGATAGCAAAGTCAGTTCGTCGTTGGTTTGGGTTTTTACGATGCCGGCGTAAGTCTGGCCGTCGTCCATCTCCACCACCAGGCTCTCATATCCAGGGGCAATAGTTTTGTTGGGGAAAAGGATCGATGCCAGAATATACTCACGGTCGTGCCGAGTGATAAGGCCGGTCAAATCCGGCCCAACGTTGCCTCCCTCGCCTTGCACTTTGTGACAGCGAACACAGGAGGCCTCCGGACGCTCAGTGAATATTTTCTTGCCGGCTTCCGCATCGCCTCCATAAAGCGCCACCCTGTAACCCGCCAAGTCGTCATTCGCCGGCAGACCGGCCTCATATTCTTTGAGTTTCGCTTGGACCAATGCCGAAGCCTTGCGCGCGCGAGCTGCCACCAACACATCGAGCTGGATTTCCTTCGGAACTGTTCCGACGATAAGCTTATCGAGCCAATCCACAAAGAAACGGTCGGCAGGCTCGCCCTCAATCGTTCCGATGGCCGCCAAGGCGTCTTGTTGTTCTGGCACAGTTCCGTGTTCCACCACCGCCGCCAAAGAGCTCAACGCCTGGGCAGGATCAATGGCTGCCTGCAAACTGTAACTTGCGCGGCGCACGCTGGGATTGCTGTCCTCCATTGTTGACTTGACCGCCTCTGCCAAGTGCGGATCGTTAAACGCCGCCAGAACCCGCAACGCCATGAGTCGAACGTCTGACGATGCATTGCTGTCATGTGTAATCTCAACCACCGCAGGGGCGGAGTTGGTCATGGCCAGATCGACTGCGGCGATGAGGGCAGCGAACCGCACGCTATCGGGCGCCGAACGCAGCAAATTGTTCAGGAACGGGCGAATCGCGTTCGCAGCCGTATTGAGGTCCCGCGGCGCCATGGGCTGCCACAATCCGGTGACGCGGTCCCTCGGTGAAGGCTTTGCCCAGGTAGCCAGGTCTTGCAAAGCCTCGCCGCGCAATTTCTCAGGCGCATCGGTCTTCGCGGCATAAACGGCGAGCGCGTCGGCGTTTTTTGCACTACCGAGGCGGAAGTTGGCATTGAGGGAGCGCCAAGCGAGCATTTCAGAACCGCCCGGATCTTGAACCAAAGCGGCAAGTTGCGGGAGCGCATCTGTTATGGGCAGGTCGTTGATGGCGCGCGCGGCCTCTAGAACAATGAGCGGGTCCGGGTCGTGCAGGAAATTTATGATGTCGGCAAGTTTCCGATGACGCATGACCAGCAACGCCGTCATCCGCACCGAACGCGAATCTTCCTTGGCGGCCGAAAGCAAATCTAATCGATCCGCGGTTCCGACTAAACCCATAACGCCGGCGTGCCGCAGGAAAACATCGTGGTCCGCATTGGCTCGCAACATAGCCAGCAAAGGCGCCACTGCCTCGCGGTTGCCCAGCTTGCCCAAACTTTGCGCGGCGAAGAATCGCACCCGGAGGTTGGAGTCGGTGAGCAAATGGGTCAGGCCCGTGAACGCGGCGGGGAGGCGGGCCTCGCCCAGCACTTTCGCGGTTTGCGCGCGCACTTCCGCATCACGGTCCGCAAGCAGAGGAAGAATCGGCTGCAACGCTACGGCGGCCGACCGGCCAACCTGGCCGAGGCCCCAGATCGCGTGCAATCGAGCCAGAGGCTTGGAGCCGCGGAGGGCGGCTCGCGTAAGCGCGGAGAGAGAGTCTTCCTGTATCGGCACCGTCCGCAGGCATCGCTCCGCCAGCTCGAATTGCGCCTCCTGCCGCACCCGCTGGTCAGCATGACCAAGCAAAGTTTCCAATTCTGCCGGCGAACGATGTTCTATGCCTTCGGCGATCAGTTTCTTGGTCTCCAATACCAGCGCGCTTTCCGCCATCGAGGGATCATACAGGCGGTAAATGCGGCCCAGTCCCGACTTAGACCAGTTCCTCACCCAGTCCGAAACATACATTTTCCCATCCGGACCGAACTCCACATCGGTGGCCAGGATGTGCCAGAAGAATTGATCGTGGGTCGCCAGATCAAAACCCGCTCCATTCTCCGCGAGGGAAAATGTATAAACTCCGCTACTCACACTGGCTCCCTGGAAATCACACATGAAGAAGTGGTTCTGATACGCCGCCGGAAAACCTATGCCCGGATAGTGAACCAGACCCGCCGGTCCCTCCCCCAAGAAAGCGATAGGTGGCAGAATATAAGCTGCCTGCCCCGGAAATTGCAGATGCCAGAGCTTTTCGGAATTCCACAGGCCAGCAGGCGTGGTCTCGCTGAATTGAAATGCATTGCGCCAGCCGCTGTCGCCGCCTTCGACAACATAGACTAATCGCGCTGCGTCGCCGTGATCGCAATTGTTGTCGCCTGTGAATAGATTTCCGTGGTCGTCGAACGCCAGCGCTTGCGGATTGCGCAGGCCGCTGGCGAAAACCTCCAAATCCGAGCCATCAAGGTTGCAGCGCAACACGGCGCCTGTGTCGGGAAAATCGAGCACTTTGCCTTCCTTCGTCGCAACGTGCAGCCCTCGGTCGCCGACGCTGAAGTAGAGCCTGCCATCCGGCCCAATGCGCAAGCCGTGCAGATCGTGTCCCGCGTAACCAAAATGCACGCCGTAGCCGTAGCTCAAAGACTCGCGAAAATTTGCCTTGCCCTCTTTATTAGTGTCTTGCAGCAGCCAAAGGTTAGGAATGTCGGCGTAGTAAATTCTCCCTTTCCTCGCCAGCACGCCGGAGCCGATGCCGTCGAGGATAGAGTTGAAGCCGTCGGCAAAAACAGTTGAGAAATCGGCCTTTCCGGTTCCGCCCCGATCTTCCAGCAGGCGCACGACTTCGGATTGGACGGCCAGTTTTCCCGACTGATCGCCAAGGAACCGGTGGATCATCGCGGCGCGATCATCAACCGTGCGAGAGGCAAGGTCGTCATAATACATTTTCATGTGCTCCCGGATGTCGAAGGCACTCGTCCTGTAGCGAAAGGTTTCAGCCACGAAGACACGGCCTTGTTCGTCGAGAGAAAATGAGACCGGGTTTACCAGTTGTGGCTCAGCCGCGAAGAGATCAATCTTAAATCCCTTTGGCGCCTTGAATTGCGTGATGGCCAATTCTGGATCGATAGGAGGGCCGGACGCACTATCTCTCAACTGCTCTTGTTTGGCGTTGGCTGCAAAGGATAACAAGAGCGCCGCCACGCTGGCTAAAGTCCAGGCGGAGGCGGAAACTGACTTGGCGCCAAGCATGCAGGCAAAGGATAAACCCGAGCGTTCGGGAATCAAGCCGCCGTACGAATGGCGCGCCTTTGTCGAAGAAATAGGCCGGCATTCATCATTTTGCCTGAACGCCATCCAAGGCGCGAAGTTGTTGCTCGGCTTCAGGATCATTGGGCCGCAACCGAAGAGCCTCGGAGAATTGGTCAATCGCCTCTTTGACACGCCCTTTTGCGGCCAGCGCGGCACCCAGGTCTTTATGCGCTTCAGGGGATTCGGGATTAAGTTTCAGGCATTTCTGATACTCTCGGATGGCTTCATCCAATTGACCGGCGTAAGTGAGAGCGAGGCCGAGATTGCTATGGAGGGCGGCGACTTCCGGGTGCAATCGAATAGCCTCTTGGAGGCGAACGGCTGCGTCGCCGAACCGGCCCTTGGCCATGAGCACGCTGGCTAGATTGCTCAAAGCGGCGCTGTCAGCCGGATTGACCTCGAGGGCCTTTTGAAAGGCGTCAATGGCTTCATCAAGACGGCCGCGCCGGCTAAGCGTGAGACCCAGGTAATACTGGGCCTGATTGTAGCGCGGGCGGAACTGGACGGCCTCCTGAAAACTTTGGATCGCGCCATCAAACTTCTTTTCCCCCAGCAGCGCGCAGCCCGAGTTAAAACAAGCCACCGCGTCGCGTGGGTTCAGGCGCAAAGCATCCTGGAAATGACCCAGCGCCTCCTCAAATTTTCCCTTTTCGAGCAGGGTGTGGCCGAAATTATCGTGCGCCAGCCAACTCCCGGGATTCTTTGCCAACGTATCAGTCCACAATGCTTCGACGCTCTGGTAAATGTGCGCTTGCTGCCAGGTCGATCCCGCCAAGGTTGCCACCAGCACGCCCGCGACTAACTTAGGCACCCGGCTTAACCAGACGCTACACAACGCAATCAGACCGATGCCCGCCAGATATTGATAATGGTCGGCGACGAACGTGTAACGCATGGGGTAAATGTTCACGAAGCCCAAGGCGGGGCCCAGTGTGCCGATGAAAAACAGCACCGCGACCAACGGTCCGCGGCTGATTCGATTTCGCGTCGCCCACAGCACAGCGACCACGCCGAGCGCCGCCGTCGGAAACAACCACTGCCACCACTCTCCGGTGTCAATATGCCATCGCGGATAACTGAACGTAAGATGGGTCGGCAAGATGAGTTTCGTTGCGTAAAACCATAGCGCCCGGCCTGCGATTAAAATGCGCTCGATAAAACCGAGGGACCAGTCAGCGCCCTCGGCCTTGACGTGATGCTTCTCCAGCCACGCCGTGGCCGATCCCGATCCGGCGCCTAGTATGAAGAACGGGACTAGCGGCCAAATGTTGTTCCACGTCAGACGTCCACTCTTCCACCAAATTACCAGCAGGATCGCGGCCGGCAACGAACATGCAACGCTCTTACTCAGCAATGCAGCCACGAACAAAATCAACGCTAAAAAATAACAGCTCCAGCGCCGGCGGGCCGGCCCGAAGGCGTGTCCCACCTCCGCGAAGCGTAAGTACGCCAGCGCTGCACTCAGGTAAAACACAGTGGAGAGGACATTCTTGCGCTCAGTAATCCACGCCACCGATTCCGACTCCACCGGATGCAACGCGAAAATAGCCGCAGCGATCCACGCACCGGGCAATTCTAATCGTATCAGCAGGCGATAAAGCAGAATCGCTGAGAGGGCGTGCAATCCCAAATTGATCGCGTGATAACCGAATGCATGAAGTCCCCACAAATGGTACTCGAACCAAAATGTGGTGTGAACTAAGGGATAATACTGCGGCGTAGCGGACGGATCGAACCAAATGCGACCCAAACCAACCAAGCTGCGCAATGTCTGATTGCCAGTTACATAGTCGTCATCGTCCCAAATAAACCCGCCGCGTAGCGCTGGAATATAGGCAACAATCAGCAATGCGAAGAGCGCCAGCACGCCCAGCCAACTGCTTCGATTGGGGAAATCCGCGGCTTTTCTGTTTGTGAGCGCGGCTGAAAGATCGTCCCCCGGATTATTGGGTGAAGGCTTCAATCAATGTTCGGGGGCAATGTCGCATTTCGACGAGGCCAAATCGAGGCAAAAGCGCTTCGGAAACGCCGAGGGCTAGCCGATGAGCATCTTCTACCATGGAAGCCGCCTCTATCTATCCCCATCGATCCATGAAAGCAAAAGGCCGCGCGACCTTCCGGCCGCGCGGCCAAAACAACGGACCTACAACTCAGTTCTTAACGCGGAAGAACTGTGCAGGGGAACCAAGAGGCGGCGTATAAGGCGACGGCGGATTGCCGGGAACGTCCGTGAAGCCCGCACTCAGATTGGTGGTGGATTGGAGAGTACCACCCGCAAACGTAATCTGGATTTGATTGGTGGATATCGCCGCCGACAGTGTGATCGGAGCAGCAGCCTGAGTGAGCAGAGCCTTGTGAAGGGCTGAGATCTCATCAAAAGACAACGTCCGCTTCCAGTAGGCAATTTGATCCAAACCGCCGCCCCAGGTAGCATTGTCGCCAGTGTTCAGGTTTGCATTCCCGCCGATGTCAACTTCGATGTTCAGCGGAAGAACAGCATTAGTAATGATCTCCGAGGAGGCATTCACAGAGTTGGTCGCGGCAGCCAAGTTGCCGTCGCCATCATCCATATACAACACAGCGTTGGTAAACCCAATGGTCTCCGCTATGAAGCACCAAGTGCCTGGAGGGAAAACCCAGTTGGTGCCCGAGGCGCCAGCATCAAAATTATAGGTATCCGCATTGTTATTCCAATTGTATTGCAAGTTAGCTGAGGAAGCGGAAAAACCCACGCCGAGTTCGGCAATGTCGTTTGCCCCATACGAACTGACAAAAATACATGCACCCGCAGGCGTAATGCCGGCTGCTGATTGTTGCGCTAGCGCCACCACGGTGATTGTATTGCTATTGACGGGAATCGCCGGACACCGAACCTTGCTGCCGATGCCATTAAAGACGTAGGAGACGTTGTTGGACGGCAAGCCCGGAAAGACAGGGCCCGCCACGTCATTGGTCACATTCTCAGTCAAGCTGCCATCGTATCCGCCAGCGTAATCGTAGGCAACCGTGCCGGAGGTTTCATCGAATCTCCAGTAGGCGGCCGGTTGCGCCGCGGCTACTGCGCCGACGTAACCAGTGGGAGTCGGAAGCACCGTGAGCAAAGCGTTGCTGCTCGGAGTGCTGCCCAGCCCATTGGCTAAAACCACGCTGTAGTTTCCAGCAGTGCTCGTTCCGGCAACGGCGGTGTAAGAGGAGTTCGTCGCACCGCTTATGGGCGTGCTGTTCAACGCCCACGCATAGGAGATCGGTGTGCTGCCAATGGCCGAGACGCTGAACGTCGCTGAACTGGCCGGGTAACGGGTCGCAGGCTGCGGTTGTGCGACAATGATCGGTTTAGTCGCCTCTACGTCAATGGTGATGGGCGCGCTCGTCACCGAGCCATAGGAATCGCTGACAACGACCGCGTAGATGCCGGAGGCGCTGCTGGTCACATTGCTCAACACAAGCGAGGGGCCGGTCTGGCCGGATTGAGGTGAGCCGCCATCCAGCCATTGATAGGTGGGGGTACCAGGCTGGATCGTCGCCACGGTTAGTGTAATGGTCTGGCCGTCGTAATTGGGAGCGGTTGGAGATGATGTCAGCGAGGTGATTTGCGGCAGCGGTGCGGCGGCCGTGTAAAGGCCTTGTATCTGGTTCGAGGTGAGCGCACCGGCAAAGATCGCAGGATGGGCAATGTAACCTTCAAATATCCAATCGGAATTGCCGATTCCGGTTTCGGCGCCTCCGGCATAGTTCCCTGCGGCATTGATGGTGTCGTCTGCACCTATCCAAAGGGAAGCCTGGCTGAAATCATGGGTCGTGTGAGGACCGGCTCCCGGGATCGGGTTGGGCTGGCCGTTAACGTAAACAGTTGTGCCATTAGTATCCCACACACAGGCCACAAAATTCCAAACGAAGGGGACAGGCTTCGCTGCCGGGAGTAAAGTAAAATCGGAATTGGTTGTTCCATCCGACCACAATGCAATAAGGGTTTCACCGTCATTCCAATAGCCTAGGAACACCGGATCATCAGTGGGATAAGGGCTCGCAGGGTACACGGAACCTTGGGCTATGAGGGGAGCGTAACCTGGCCAACCAGCGTTGCCCTCTTGAATGGCCGTGCTCTCGATCCAGCACGTATACGTGGCTGAATCGGTCTGGACATTAATTCCTGGGATCTGAATGCCGGAGAGGACGCCGTTGAAATACGCGGCGTTTGTGTCGGAGCCAAAGCCCGGGAATGGAACACCCGGGGCACCCGACTGCGTGCCGGGCTGATAAACCCCGTCGGCGGCGGTGGCAAGGGTGCCGCTGTTTACGGCCGTGGGTCCTGTGACCGCCGCGGGCGCCGGGCCATCATCCAACCGCCAATAACCCACAGGGTGGTCACCAAGAATAACATCCTTGTAAGCGGTGGTGGGCGTAGCATTCATTCCGGCAGCGAAATGAGCGGCGATCTGATTCGAGGTCAAGGCATAATTATAAATGGCGCATTCATCCACAGCCGCGTCGATTTGACGATTGAAAGAGGTGGAAGTGCCAATATCAGTGGTTTCGCCGATATTCCCTATAAAGGGACGCACGACTGCTGTCTGACCCTCCAACACACCGTTTTCATAAAGGTATGCATTGGTGCCGTCGGTGAGAGCTACCAAATGGACCCATACGCCTGATTGCAAGAGGCCGCTGTCACCGAAATTGGCAATGTAGCCATCCGCGTCGCCCATTCTGAAATACCAAGCGCTACCGTTTGCGTAGAGAGTCCAACCAGCGCGGTTATTGCCGGCATCGATGCTGGCAAATGGCGCTGTTAACTCGCCTCCAGGAATCCCTGAGTAATTGACCCAACACTCCGCCGAAAAGACAGGGGCCGGATTTATGTTCGTGCTCCACGGGATGCTGACACCAGTCGAATAAGGTCCCGAAC
>Ga0209006_10001306_pt1 | contig 22639 bp, 16 predicted proteins | sample JacPin_JW_Ref_O2_FD_188567 | JGI IMG/M metagenome (GOLD analysis project Ga0209006, IMG submission 188567) | Forest soil microbial communities from Algoma, Ontario, Canada - Jack Pine, Ontario site 1_JW_Ref_O2 (SPAdes) (version 2) | ecosystem: Environmental > Terrestrial > Soil > Boreal... | reverse complement strand
CTGCGACTGGTCGAACTTCAGCAGCGCGATGGCTTGCCGAAGAAATGACCACAAATACCCGAGCAGGCACAGCAGCCCGACATAGCCGAGGTCATTGATCATATCCAGGTAGCCGTCGTGCGATTCGGTGGGATACCAGTAGATCTTTTTGATCAGTGAATACGACTCCGAGGTCGGAATCGGGCCAATCCAGTAGGCACCATAGCCCGAGCCCAGCAGCGGCCGCCTGGCGATATGATCGCGAACCAACTCCCAGATTGCCGTGCGGCCTGAAAACGTCGTGTCCTTGCCGGTGAGCCCGGTAATGGGTGCGAACAGGAAATCAAGCCCGCTGACAAGATTCAGAGCTGCCAGCGAATAGAGCAGGATTACCAGCACCAATAGCCCCACCACAAAGGGCAGATAGCGTCGCCTGGGACTGGAACTCTGCGTCGAAAGGCGGACCGAAATGAATAGCAACAGCACGACGAATGCGGTAGCGAACATCGAGGTGGAGCTGCGCGACAACATCAGGCATGTGACTCCGATTCCCAGACCGAACCCGCACTGCCACCATTTCACTTCCTTCGCAAACCAGGCGTGAAGCCACAGGATGACGGCGAAGCTCGCCGCCTGTCCGAAGGCATTCTTTTGCGAAAACAGTCCCCGCCACGCACCTTCAAGCGACAGTCCGGTCCCATGTTCCTGCGCGAGATCCGGCGAAAAGATGCAGTACAGCAGCGATGCGCACAGCAGTACCGTCAATATGGGGCGCAGTACATTCTGAAATCTCCTCGGATGCCATCCGACCAGGACGAACGCAAAGCACACGACTGACGTGGTCAGAAGAGCCACCAGCCGCGTGCCCGTATACGACGGCTCGATCGACCAGGTGATGCTAACGGCGACCAATCCCAGGAAAATGAGGTAGAAACGATTCAAATTCTTGAGCGTCAGATATGCCAGTGAATATCTGAGCATCACAATGCTGATTCCCAAAGCCAGCAGACCGATCTTGAGGAAGCGGTAGAGGGGATTCGGGTTGAGCAGATCCTCATCGGCCGTGGCGCTGAACGTAGACTCCGGCACCGTCATGTAGAAAAGCAGCGCCACGACCATGAGTGTCACCAGCGCGGTGTATTTATGGTCGACCACCCATGTTGCCTGTGCATCCGCGCCGGCTGGGGCGCCACGGCGCGACGATCGACTGGGCTGCGTACGGGGCATGTCACTTTCCTAATAAAGCAACCGAGGATCAGCGGATTCACTGCAGTCGCGGCGCGCAGGGCGCCCAGTTATGCGCGCCAATGCGCCCAAAGCCTATTCCAGGCTTGAACTCAAAGCTTTGACAGGCTTCGCATTCTAGGTCCGTGATCGGATGATAAGCTAGCCGCAAGGTCGAAGGCTGTTACAGGCACGTCGTTTTTCCAGGATTCCTAAGATGGCGCACGATACCGTCTCCGCAATACGACCCGCGCCATTATCTACAATCGGCAGGGATATGCAGAAGGCCATTGAAACGCCAACCCTACTGAATGTTCCGACCGGGGCGCTGCGGCTCGATCCGTCTGGCGTGTCGCGCGCATTGCGCCTGTCGGTGGTGGTCCCGACGTTCAATGAATCCCGGAACATCGCCGAGCTGGTGCGCCGCCTCAGCGAATTACTGGATGAGCGGCTCAGCGGCGACTACGAAATCATCGTGGTCGATGATAATAGTCCCGATCGCACCTGGGAGCTGGCACTGACTCTGGGCCTGCAGTATCCCGCGTTGCGGGTCATGCGGCGCGAACTGGAACGAGGTTTGTCCACGGCCGTCATTCGCGGCTGGCAGGCGGCACGTGGCGAAATTCTGGCAGTCATCGATGCCGATCTGCAGCACCCGCCGGAGGTCGTGCTCGATCTGTGGGATCAAATCGAGCGCGGCGCGGACCTGGCGGTGGCCAGCCGCCACATTGAAGGCGGCGGCGTCAGCGACTGGAGCGTTCATCGCCGCATTCTTTCGCGTTCCGCACAGATGCTGGGGCTCGCCATTCTACCCAGCGTGGTGGGGCGGGTCAGCGATCCAATGAGCGGCTATTTCATGTTCAAGCGCGCCTGCGTAGAAGCGATCGAACTCAATCCATTGGGTTACAAGATTCTGATCGAGCTGCTGGGACGCGCGCGCGTGCGCTGGATCGGAGAGGTGCCGTACGTATTCCGGGAACGGGTAGAGGGCAGCAGCAAAGTCACCGCCAAAGTCTACGTCGAGTATTTCCGCCATCTGATTCGCCTGCGGCTCTCGACACTGCCGGTCAATCGCTTTGTGCGCTTTGCCACCGTGGGTTTCAGCGGCGTCATAGTCGACATGGGACTTTTGTTCCTGCTGAGTGATCCGAGCATGCTAGGCCTGGGCCTGACGCGCAGCAAACTGATCGCGGCCGAGATGGCCATCATCAACAATTTTTTCTGGAACGACTCGTGGACGTTCTCCGATGTATCCAGATCGCAGCAAGCGCCGATTCAACGGTTGCGCCGCTTTGCCAAGTTTCAGCTCATCTGCCTGGCAGGCCTGGTGCTCAATACGGTGCTGTTGAATCTGCTGTTCAATCTGGTGGGAATGAATCGATACCTGGCCAATGCGATAGCGATCGTGGCCGTGACCGGATGGAACTTCTGGCTCAATCTCAAGCTGAGCTGGCGCGTCGCCACCCCCTGACGCGCACGCCGGCGAAACGCGCCGCGTGCAGGATCAATAGCCATGTCGACATCCGCACCTGAACATCGATCCGAGCAACGCCTCCATGTCTGGATCGAAATCGCGCTGAATCGATTGACCGATCTGCTGAGCACACAGAGCGCCGGCAGTTACCGGGTTTGCGCGCTGTTGCTGCTGATCACCTTCGCTGCGATCGAGACGATCCTGATCACCGTGGGGGCGGCGCCGATCGCCGGTCCGTGGGATGTTATGGCACTGCTGGACGGTGCATGGCGCATTGTTTGCGGGCAGGTACCCCACACCGACTTCCACAACCCCATCGGCGCACTGACCTATCTGCTGGTCGCATTCGGCATGCGCGTGGCGACGCCATCGACCTCGTCCATCAGTTATGGAGTTGCCTTGCTGTTGCTGCTGCTGCTGCCCTGGGCGTGGCTGCTGGCCAGCCGCCGTTTGCCGGCGACGATCGCCCTGGCATTTGTGTTCTTCCTGGCAATCCTGCTGGCGACACCGCGGCCGTTGAGCTATCCGGTCGAGGAGACCTCGTATGCGATGTTTTACAACCGCGAAGGCTACGTGCTGCTGTCGATGCTGCTGCTGTGCCTTTTCGTCAGGCCCAGAACCCCCGGCCGATTTGCCGCGAGCCTCAGTGGGCTGTCGATGGGTTTGCTACTCGGCCTGATGCTCTATTGCAAGATCACCTACTTTATATTTGGCGCCGCCTCGGTAGTGTTCTGCTGGGCGATCGATCGCCGCCAGCAGGCAACACTGCCGGCAGTTCTGGCTGGCCTGGTGCTTATCTGGTTGCTGTTTGCCGCGCTGTTTCATATCGAGCTGCGCGCCTACCTGGCGGACATCGCCGTTGCCGGGCGCTCCCAATCCATGGGCATGAGGCTGCACCTGATAAGCGGCGACCTGCTCGCCAACAGCCTGGAGAGCTATGTCATCCTGCTGTGTCTGGTGCTGTGGGTCTGGCCCGGGATGCAGGTCGCCAAAGTGCGAAGCGCGGGCGTACGGCCATTTCTCATAGTGATCTGGATATTTGCCGTCGCGCTGGGAATCGACTCGGGAAACGCGGCGCAGATCGGCAACCCGGCGGACCCGCTGTATGTCGCCGCCGGCATCATTGCAGTGGAGTTGTACCGGCGACACTACCCCGAGCAGATACGCGCGCCGCAAAGCCCACAGCGGCTCGCGTATGCCGTATCGCTGCTGTTGATATTACCGGTAGTCGCCGTGCCGATTCTGGCGCGCGACCTGGCCTCATGCAGCTATGCTCTGCTGTGGAATCTGAAGAATCGCAGCAGCTTCGATCCGTCCAGGAGTCTGCATTCCGCGGCGTTGGCGGACTTTCGTGTTCCCGCCTCGACAACGCACATCACCGGCTATTGGCCGGCTCGGGATCACCCGGCCAACATCAACGACGGCATCGACCTGCTGCGCGGACACCTGATTCCTGGTGACCGGGTCACCACCCTGGCCTATGCCAATCCGTTTTCCTTCGCGCTCGGGCTGCAGCCGGCGCGCGACGGACCGCAGTGGTGGGATCTGAACTTCTCGTTTGATCAGAAGCACTACCCGTCCGCCGAGAGTTTCCTCGGATCCGCATCACTGGTAATGGTGTTGCGGCCGACTGATCGCACCAAAGGCTGGAGCTTCGAGACCGTTGACCTGATGCTCGAACTGTATTCGGATTATCTGCAGGCGCATTTCGAGCGGGTGGACATGTCGGAGCACTGGATCCTGTATCGACGCCGAACTGGAGCCTGAGCCGTAGCGGCGTGATCCACGTCACATTCCGGCACCCGGGACGATGTCAGCCGCCGCCGACGCCACGAAGTATGGATCGGTAAGGCGGTTGCACGCTGCAATTCGCATCAATCGCGCAGTATCGAATGCTAAGCTTTCTGCGGGCGACGGGCTCGCCGCATCATCCAGGTAACTTGAGGACAACAGTTTGTCGCAGCAGTCGAGCGTCGCGGGTATCGGCAAGCGCCGGACCATCATCGTTTTTGCAGCTCTGGCGACCGTCGCGTATGTAAGCGCCGGCTTTGCCGTGGATGCGCCGCGGGTTCGGGAGGCCATCAGCGAGCTAGGGTGGCTCGGCTGCAGCCTGGTCCTGGCCTTGTCGGCCGTGAATTACCTGGTGCGCTTCGAACGCTGGCAGATGTTCCTCGTCCGCCTCGGGCACCGGTTGCCGGGACTGCAGCACCTGGTGTACTACCTGAGCGGGTTTGCATTCACGGTCAGCCCCGCTAAGGCCGGCGAGGCGGTACGCTCGATCTATTTGCGCGAGCACGGCGTCAGTTACTCGACAAGCATCGCGGCGCTGTTCGTTGAGCGGCTGCAGGATCTGCTGGCGATGGCACTGCTGTCGAGTCTGGTCGCGGTGGACCTGCCGGCATACCGGCCGCTGGTCGCTGGGGCGGTGCTGCTGGTACTGGCGCTGGCAATCGCGGCGAGCCACAAGGCCGTGCCCGAACTGCTGGAACGCCTGCGGGCGCACCTGAGGGGCCCGCGCCTTGTGCGCGGCGCCGGCGCACTGGTCAACCTGCTGCGTTCCTCGCGCGAGCTGCTGCAGCCAAGACTGCTACTGATCGGCACAGCGGTGGGGGTACTCTCCTGGGGCGGCGAAGGACTGGGCTATTACCTCATCTGCCAGGGGCTGCATGTGCATGTGGGTCTGGTGCTCGCCGTGGGAATCTATGCTCTGGCAGTGCTGGCCGGCAGCGCCGCGTTTTTCCTGCCAGCAGGAATCGGCGGCACGGAAGTGGTTATGACCACACTTCTGGTGAGTCACGGGACCCCGATTCGGGTGGCGATCATCGCCACGTTGCTGTGCCGAGTGGCAACGCTGTGGTTTGCCGTCGTGATAGGCATCGTTGCCGCCATGTCGATTGAAATGAGGGCTCCCGCGGCGCGGCTTACGCAACTGTCATGAGCGCGCAGAGCGTTCCGCTGTGCCTGGATTTCATCGGCACGCTGACACCGGCTAATCCGCGGCATGAAAACGCCGTGGCCATCGTCAAACGCACCGCGTTCGACGTGGCCACGCTGCCGTTTCGCCCAGAGCTGCTGCAATGGCTGCGGGAAGAGCGCGCCGGCGGCCGGCAGCTGATCCTGGTGGCCGACCGCGACCCGGAACTGGCGGAACAGGTCGCCGCCCATCTTGGCCTGTTCGACCAGGTCGCGCGCGCCGACGGTGCCGGGCCGCCGTCGGCCAGGAAGCGCCGCATCCTGGTGGAACGCTTTGGCGAGCGCGGCTTCGATTACGCGGGCAGCGATGCAGCGGACGTGGAGGTGTGGGCGAGCTCGCGCGGCGCCGTCGTCGTCGGCGACCGCAAACTGGCCGAGCGCGTCGCTGCGAAGGCGCCGCTGCTGCGCGTGTTCGCGGCACCGAGGGCCACTGCGCGCACCTGGATCAGGGCGATCAGGCTGCATCAGTGGGTCAAGAATGCGCTGGTGTTCCTGCCGGCTTTGCTTGCGCACAGGATCTCGGAACCCGCCGTGCTGTGGAACACAGTGCTCGCCTTTGTTGCATTCGGTTGTTGCGCCTCCAGCGTCTACGTCACCAATGACATATTCGATCTGACTGCTGATCGGGCGCATCCGCGCAAGCAGCGCCGCCCGTTTGCCGCCGGCATTCTGTCGGTGCGCAGTGGTATTTACGCCAGTATCGGACTGTTGCTGTGCGCCGTGGTTCTGGCGAGCCTCGTGGGTTGGCTCTTTGGGCTGGTGCTGGCGTGCTACTACCTGGTCACCTGGGCCTATTCATTGCGCCTGAAGCGCATTGCGCTGCTCGACGTGATGCTGCTGGCCGGGCTGTATACACTGCGCATCATTGCGGGCGCCGCGGCCACGTATATCGAGCTGTCATTCTGGTTACTCGCCTTCTCCGTGTTCCTGTTTCTAAGCCTGGGTTTCGTCAAGCGATACGCCGAGCTCGACGACGCCCGTCAGGCGGGCAAACTTACCGGCGGGGCTCGCGGCTACGGCGCCGACGACTTGCCATTGATCATGAGTCTCGGCACCACCGCCGGCTATTGCGCCATTCTCGTCATCGCGCTCTACATCAACAGCTCGGATTCGATCGCCCTGTACCACCATCACAAGCCCTTGTGGCTGATCTGTCCGTTGATGCTGTTCTGGATCAGCCGCGTCTGGATGCTGACGGCGCGCGGCCAGATGCATGACGATCCGGTGGTATTCACCCTGCGCGATCACGTCAGCCTGCTGATCATGGGCGCGCTCGGACTGATCGTACTGCTGTCGATCTGAGCCACACTGATGTCCGCGGTAAGCTCCTGGAGTCGCTGGCCGCGCTACGAGCAGCGCGTATTGCGGCTGACGAGCAGCTCCGATCCCCTGCCCATGAGCGCGCCGATGCTGCCCTTCGGCAACGGTCGCAGCTACGGCGATGTATGCCTGAATGCGGGCGGTACCTTGCTGGCTACGCGCAGCCTCGATCATTTCGTGAGCTTCGATGCCGTCAGTGGTGTTCTCGAGTGCGAAGCCGGCGTGCTGCTGAGCGAGATCATCGAGGTGACCCTGCCGCAAGGCTGGTTTCCGGCGGTAACCCCCGGCACCGCACTGGTCACCGTCGGCGGCGCCATCGCCAACGACGTGCACGGCAAGAATCACCATCGAGCCGGCACGTTTGGCCACCACTTGCTGAGCTTCGAGCTGCGACGCTCGACCGGGGAGCTATTGCATTGTTCGCCGACGCACAACGCTGACTGGTTCGCCGCAACCATCGGTGGACTGGGCTTGACCGGTCTGATCGTTACCGCGCGGCTGCAGCTGCGGCGCGTTCCCGGCCCATGGATCGCCGGCGACAGTCAGCGCTTCGGCAGCCTGGAGGAATTCTTTGCGCTGGCCGTACAATCAGATAGCGGCTACGAATACACGGTTGCATGGCTGGATTGCGCCGCGACCGGCGGCAAACTCGGGCGCGGCGTGTTCATGCGCGGCAACCACGTCGAGCACCAGGCGCCGCCGCCGCGCGATCGGTCGCTGCGCGTTCCCATCACGCCGCCGGTCTCGCCCGTCAACGCCATCTCGGTGCGCCTGTTCAACGAACTGTATTTCCATCGTCCCGCGGCACAGCGGTCGAACGCGCTATGGCACTATCGGCCGTTCCTCTATCCGCTCGACGCCCTGTTGGATTGGAACCGGCTGTATGGGCCGCGCGGCTTTTTCCAATATCAGTGCGTGCTGCCACCGGCGGCAGCTGCGGCGTCCTTGCCGCAGATGTTGCAGCTGATCGCCCGATCGCGACAGAGTTCATTTCTGGTGGTGCTGAAACAGTTTGGTACACAGCCGTCACTGGGCTGGCTGTCCTTCCCTCGGCCGGGAGTCACATTGGCGCTCGATTTCCCCAACCGCGGCGAGACAACGCTGCAGCTGCTCGAGTCGCTGGATGGCATCACCCGCGCCGCGGGCGGCGCAGTGTATCCGGCCAAGGACGCGCGCATGTCGGCGCGCTCATTCCAGCAGTACTTTCCCGCCTGGCGACAGCTGGAAAGCTATGTGGATCCGAAGTTTTCGTCGTCGTTGTGGCGGCGCGTGACAAGGAGCTAGTGATGCAGCGAATTCTGATCGTGGGTGCCACATCCGCCATCGCCGAAGCCACCGCACGGCGCTTCGCGCAGCGCGGCGATGCGTTGTTCCTGGCGGCCCGTAACGCCGCGGCCCTGTCGGCGATCGCCAAGGATCTCACGGTGCGTGGCGCGGCACAGGTCGAAACGATGGAGTTCGACGCGCGCACGATCGATCGCTTTGCGACGCTGCTCGATGCCGCCACGCAGCGCCTGGGCGGGCTCGATGCAGCGTTGATTGCGCACGGCACGCTCTCCGACCAGGCCGCCTGCCAGCGTTCGGTGGATCTGATGCGCGAGGAGTTCGACGTCAACGCGATTTCGGTGCTGGCCTTGTGCACTCTTCTGGGCAACCAGTTCGAAGCTCAGGGGCATGGAGTTATCGCGGTGATCTCATCGGTCGCCGGTGATCGCGGCCGGCAATCAAACTATGTGTACGGCTCGGCCAAGGCGGCGGTCACGGCCTTCACCAGTGGCCTGCGCCAGCGGCTCTATCCAAAGGGAGTTCGCGTCGTGACCATCAAACCCGGCTTCGTCAGCACGCCCATGACCGCCGCCCTCAAGAAGGGTGCGCTGTGGGCCTCCCCGGCGAAGGTAGCCACAGATATCGTGCGGGCCATGGATCGTGGCACGCCGGTGATCTACACCCCTTCGTTCTGGCGCCCGATCATGTGGGTCATCCGATCGGTTCCCGAAACTGTTTTCCGTCGGCTGCGGCTGTAGTACGCCGCAATTCGAACTTCATGCGCGGCAACAGAAAGAAAATACGCGGCCCGCGCACCAGATAGCGCTTAGCCATGCGGCCGGGATCCTGCAGCAGACGGAACAGCCATTCCAGGCTCAGGCGCTGCAGCCAGCGCGGTGCGCGCCGCTCCGCGCCGGTCAGAAAATTGATCGATGCGCCGCTGCACAGCGCGAATCCGCGCGCGATGCCACGCCGCTTCAACTCGTATGCCAGCTGCTCCTGCTGCGGCGAGCCGACGGCCAGAAAGCAGAAACGAAACGGACTGTGCGCCTCGATAAATTGCAGCGCCTGCTCAACTGCCTTCGGATCACGGATAAACCCCATCGGCGGGCTGTAGTGACGCAGCTCCTGCAGCCCATAGCGCTGCGCCACGCGCGCTGCCTGCCGTACGCTGGCTCCGATCAACACGATGCGATCGTGCATCGAGCTGATCGAAAGCAGGCCTGCGGTCAGATCGCTGCCCGGGCAGACGCGCGCCCTCAGACCGCGGGTCAGCAACAGAATGCGTGCCAAAATCCGGCTGTCGAGCAGCGCGTAGCGCGCGTGCGCGTACAGGTCGCGGAACCTGGGGTCGTCGTAGTAGCGGATCGCGTGATCGACATTCGGCGTGACCGCGTAATCGAACGAACTCTGACCGTAAGCGGCGAGGAGCGAAACGGCCTCCTCGACATCATAGTCGTCCAGAATCAGCATCAGTGACGTAGGCACTGCTTCAAACCCTGCGATGCTCTAGAATCAGCAAAGCTATCATGATTCTCGATGCGAACACCCTCCCCGCGCAGCATGCACTCAGGGCTGATGTCTGCATTGTCGGTGCGGGCGCCGCGGGTATCAGCATGGCGCTGCAGTTTCTCGGCACCGATATCGAAGTGCTGTTGCTCGAATCGGGCGCGTTCGAAGAAGAGCCCGACACCCAGGCGCTGTACGCGGGCACGGTAACGGATCCGCGGCTTCACAGTCCGCCGGAGCGCTATCGCCAACGGCGATTCGGCGGCACTACCACCATCTGGGGTGGCCGCTGCATGCCGTTCGATCCGATCGACTTCGAACCGCGCGATTACATGCCGCACAGCGGCTGGCCGCTGCGGCGCGAGGCGCTGATGCCGTTCTATCCGGCGGCAAATCAGCTGTGCGAGGCCGGGGACTTCCGTTACACGGCCGCAGAGACCTTTCGCGACGGCGGCCGGCCGATGATTGAGGGCTTTGACAGCCCCTACTTCAGCAGCGATACATTGGAGCGTTTCAGCTGCCCCACGGATTTCGCCGCCCGCTATGGCGCGCGGCTGCGGGGCGCTCGCAACATCACCGTCCTGCTGCACGCCAACGTAACCGCCATCCGCCTGCGAAGCGGCGGCGATCGCGTGACGGCACTCGATGTGCACACCCTGGGCGGCAGGCGCCTGGAGGCGCAGGCGGCGCATTTCGTGCTGGCCACCGGCGGGCTTGAGGTGGCGCGGCTGCTGCTGGCCAGCCGCGACGTGCACACCGACGGCATCGGCAACCAGCACGATGTAATCGGCCGATACTATATGTGCCATCTGGCCGGCACCATCGGCGCGCTCAGGATCCAAAAGCCGCCCGGGACGGTACATCACGGCTACGAGATCTCCGACGAGGGTATCTATTGCCGCCGCCGACTGGCACTGCGACCGGAAATTCAACGCGCGCAAAGGCTCGGGAACTTCGTTGCCCGTCTGCATCATCCGCGCATCACCGATCCGGCGCATCGCAACGCGGTACTGTCATTGCTTTACCTCGCCAAGCCCCTCATTCCCTACGAATACGGCAAACGGCTGCACGGCGATGAGCGGGCCGGCATGCGTGCATGGTTGCGACACCTGGGTAACGTCGTGACCGGGCCATTTTCCGCGCTCGAGTTTGCCTGGCACATGCTGCGCGATCGAAAACTCTCGGAGCGTAAGTTCCCCTCGATCATCGTCACATCGAAGGCGAACCTTTACAGCATCGACTTTCACGCCGAACAGCAACCTGACGCGGCGAGCCGGGTCACGCTCGATACGGCCCGCGATGCGCTCGGGATGGCGAGGCTGCGCATCGACTGGCGCTACGGTGCCGGCGACGTGGACACGGTGCAGCGCGCGATCAGCCTGCTGGCAGCGGAATTCGCCCGCACCGGTGTCGGCAGGCTTGAATATTCCCCCGAATCTGTCGAGACGGAAGTGACGCGCTATGGCGCCTATGGCGGCCATCATATCGGCACGGCGAGAATGGGCAGCGATCCGCGCAGCAGTGCCGTCGACGCCGACTGCCGCGTGCACGGGGTGGCGAACCTGTTCCTCGCCAGTGCGGCGACGTTTCCGACCTCGAGCCAGGCCAATCCTACTTTAACGGTGATCGCGCTGTCGTTGCGGCTGGCCGCGCATCTGCAAGCGCTGCTACAGATTGACAAAGCAGCCGCGCACCTGGCTGACCCTTCGGCGCTGACCGGCACTCGCGACTCGCGCACCGCGGGCTCTGCGGCATGACGCTGCGCGTGCTGGTGTTGGGCGCCGACGGCTTCATCGGGCAGCGAGTCGTTGCCTCGCTGGCAGTGAGCGACTGGGCCAGACCGGTGGCCGCCGGCCGTCGCGCGGCTGCCGCAGCCGCGGGCGCCGCGACCCCAAGATTGCGGTTCGACGCGACTGACGAGGCAGCGCTGTTTAGCGCCCTGGCGGACGTAGAGGCGGTAGTCAATTGTGTTGCCGGCAGCGCCGCGACCATGGTGATGGGCGCGCGCGCACTGTTTGCGGCCGCGGCGCGCCAGGCCAGGCCGCCGCTGGTGCTGCATTTGAGCAGCATGGCCGTGTACGGGCCAGCCAGCGGCCTGGTGCCGGAATCAGCGCCCTTGCTCGGCGCCGATCCTTATGCGCAGGCGAAGATCGCCGCCGAGATACTGTGCCATCAGTATCCCCGGGTCGTCATTTTCAGGCCCGGTATCGTCTATGGGCCTGGCAGCCGGCAATGGACCGAACGCATCGGGCGATGGCTGTTTGCCCGTCGACTGGGCGATCTGGGGGCTGCCGGCGACGGCGTGTGCAACCTGGTCTATGTTGACGATGTCGCCGCCGCGGTGTCGCAGGCGCTGCGCCGGACGGCCGTGGAAGGCCAGGCATTCAATCTGGCGATGAACGCGCCTCCCACCTGGAACGAGTATCTGATTGCCTTCGCTCGCAGCCTGGGCGCCGTCCCAGTGGCGAGGATCGGACGGAGGCAGCTCAAAATCGAGGCCAAGCTGCTCGCCCCGCCACTGAAGATTGCCGAGATCCTGTGCCGCAAGGCAAGGATCGGGGCTGCTCACCTGCCTGAGGCCATGCCGCCTTCGCTGTTGCGGCTGTTCCAGCAGGACATTCGCCTCGATGTGGCGCGCGCCGAGCAGGCGTTGCAGCTGCGCTGGACTGCACTGGCGGACGGGCTGGAACAGGCCGCGAGCTGGTTCAACCAGCCCCGCTCACGGGCTTAGGATCTGGAAAGGTGTCGGTGGCGGGATGACGCCGTGCTGCCATTGCAGCGTGAACTGGACCCCCACCACGGTCGAATCAAAATTGCCGCCGTAGAAGTTCTTCGCCGTTCGGTCCTGATAGTGCACATAGGGCTTGAGCGACAGCCACGGTAGAGCCTCATAATCCAGCCCCAGGCTGACGTAATTAAAAGTGTCCTCGCGCTGGGTACCATTGTCCACACCGGTTGGCGTATCGCCCTGCCCGGGGAGCTGCTCATAGGTAAAGACGTAACTGGCAGCGACCCCGATCTTGTAGGTGGCTTGCCAGTTGAGAGTCAGCGTGCCGATGCTCGCGATCGCCGAACCGGTATTGGTGATGTACGAATAGATCTGGCGGCTCAGATCCAGCTCCGCGGTGGTCTTGGCCGTCAGTGCTCGCTTGTAGTCCAGCTCGCCGGTGGCGCCGGAAATGGAGTTAATACCGCCGACCACCGAAGCGGCTGAGGTACGCCGCGAGTAGCCGATCTGTCCGGTAAAGGTTGACAGCCCTGTCACGATGTCCGTGGCTGTCAGGTCGACATTGGTCTGGTGATACGCCGGGGCGATGGCGGTCGTAATGCCATCGAACACATTGCCCGAGAAGTTGCCATGCAGATAGCCGGCGCTCAAGCCGGCCGTCACCCCCGCCGTGCCGGTGTACTTGAATGCGCCCTGACCCATGGATTCGCGCAGGCTTAGGTTTGGGGCGCCCAATAGCGGCTCCTGAACCTCGCGGTAGTAGCCGCTGCCCTCGGCGCGCCAGTCGGGCACGAACTGAAAACCAATCTTGCCGGTCTCGCGCTGCTCGGTCTGCAGTGCCAGCTGGGCCTGAATCAAGTTATACAGGCTCACCATGCTGCGAATGCGGCTCACCTCGAACAGGCCATCGAGGGTGCGGCCAAGCTTCCATTTCCAGGCGCCATCGAGTGTGTACTCGTTGTGCGTCAGCTCGGAAAAGCGATCGTAGTGATACTCAGTGCCTTCCACCAGGGCGTGAAACTGCTGCTGGCTCCAAAGATAGGTTGCGTCGAGCTTGCCGCCATAGGCGACAAAAGAATCCCCATAGCGTGAATTGGTGACACCCGGCACCTGGTAACCGGACTGCAGATCGAACACGTTGGTGTTGTATTCGTACTGGGTATCGGCGGCCGTCGTTATCGCCAGCTGCGCGAACGCGCAGGCCGGGGCTGCCAGCAGCGTGGCCCAGCACGCCGCCCGAAAACGCCGTCTCCCTGGCCAGCGCCAGCGCGATGAGCTTGCAACCGAGCACGTCCGCCTGCAGTCACGATCGTTCACCCGATGATCTCCCCGTGCACGATGCGCAGGACGCGCACCCAATGAGTCCAAGACGATTCTATTACAGGCCGCAATTCGCTGCTTTCGCACCCTGTTGAGCGCTTCCGGCGCACAGGGCGACCGCAGCCTTTACTTAATGTACCTGCTTGTGCCAGGAAACGCGCCAATCCTGGATGAATCTGCTGCCGCAGCCGTCCGCCAAGCGGCGGGTACGCGGTTTGCATGAAGATTTTCGCCGCGCCGTCAACGGTTAGAGGACCACAGCGCTACAGATAGCGGACGCAAGGGGAAGCGAGGTGCAGGTGGAAGCCGAAGGAGCGCTGCGTAGCGGGCTTGCAACAGCGGCCGCGGAGCGTTTGACGCCCAGCGGGACCGCACGCCAGCCGGAGCGTCCAATGCAGCACAAGGCGTTCCGCCTTGGCACGGCCGAGCCCCCGTCCGTCACGCTGTTGAAGGAATTACTCGGGCCTACGGTGGTTGTTACCACCCTGGCGCTGTGTCTGCAGCTGTACCGCGTGCGTTGGTCGTTGGAATACGTCGCACTTGGGTTGATAGTCGGCCTGGTTTCCAACCGTGTGCTGAGCACGCCGGAGGCAAGGATCGACAACCACGGCCAGGAGCGTGTCTGGCCGACGCCGCTTCGGCTGTTGCTGGAGTGGAGCGCGATTGCCCTGCTGCTGGTGTTGCTCGCGATCGCGCTGAAGTTCACGCAATTGTTTCCCCGCGCTACCCTGGCGTTGTGGCTCGTGGCGGCGCCGGCGGCGCTGCTCGCGTCGAACTTCGGCGCGCTTCATCTGGCACGATGGTGGATCACTCGGCACGGCCTGCGCCGCCATATCATCATTGGCGCCACCGAGATCGGCCTCGAGCTCGCCAAGCGCGTCAGACGCGACAGCAGCACCGGCCAGTTCCTCGGCTTTTTCGATTTTCGCGAGCGCGACCGATTGCCGCAGCTCGCGCCCGAGCAGTGGGTCGGCGCCTGCACCGGCGTGGCGACGTTTGTACAACGCCACGCGGTCGACTCGATCTACATCGCGCTGCCCATTTCCACTGCGCCGCGTATCGCCGAACTGCTGCAGGAACTGCGCGACACCACGGCGTCGATCTATTTTGTTCCGAACCTGTTCGCATTTGACCTGGTGCAACCGCGCTGCCTGGAAATCCACGGCATCCCTGCGCTGGCGGTGTGCGAATCGCCCCATCGGGGCATGCCCGGACTGCGCAAGCGCATCATCGATATAGTCCTGGCACTGATCGCACTATTGTTGATCGGCCCCGCGTTGTTGGTGGTTGCCGCGATCGTCCGACTGACCTCGCCAGGCCCGGCGCTGTTTCGGCAGCGACGCTATGGGCTGCACGGCGAGGAGATATTCGTCTACAAATTCCGCACCATGTCGGTTTGCGAAAATGGTGCGACAGTCCGACAAGCCACGCGGGACGACCGGCGAATTACCCCGTTGGGGCGCGTTCTGCGCCGTATGTCTATCGATGAACTGCCGCAGATCCTGAACGTGCTGACAGGTAAAATGAGTTTCGTCGGCCCGCGTCCACACGCCGTCGCACACAACGAGCAGTATCGCAAGCTCATCAGTGGCTACATGATCCGCCACAAGGTGCGTCCCGGTATCACCGGGTGGGCCCAGGTGAACGGTCTGCGCGGCGAAACCGATACGGTCGAGAAAATGCGTCAGCGCATTGAATACGATATCGATTACCTGAACAACTGGTCGCTGTGGCTGGATTTCAAGATCCTGTTGCGCACCGTGCCTCTTATATTTCGGGACAAGGGCGCCTATTGAATGCTGCCGGCGACCAGGTCGTATTGCCGCCCGAGACTTGCCCGGTTCGCCGCCGCCCTTTCCGCCATCAGCGCGCGCAGAGAATCCGCGTTCCTCTCCAGGCGTTGAAACTGTTGCAACAGCTGTTCCAGATCAAGCTCATCGAGCGTCTGGCAGTAGTCGCCCAGTCCCAGGTCGCTCATCAGCGCCTCGTTCTTGGCTTCGTAGGACATCGACAGCGCCGGCTTTCCGAGCAATAGCGCCAGCAGAACGTTGTGATAGCGGCTCGCGATCACGAAGTCCACCGTGCTGAGCTGCTGCATCACTTGTTCGAACGACACCGCCATCTCGTCGGCGTACCAGGGGTTGTTCAGCTCCAGTCCGCGCCGCGCGAGTCCGGCGCGAACGTCGGAGCGAACGCCCGGGTCGAAGGCAAGATCGCCAATCACCACCCGCACACCGTATTCGTGCGCCAGCAGCCAGAGAATGAGCGAGCAGATGTGATCCAGATAGGCCTGGTACGCCGCCTCATCAGCGCGGTTTTCCAGCGCGCGACCGCGGTAGTTGAATAAGCCAACGGCTACCCAGCGGCGCCGCAAACCGCCGCCATCGGCCGGTGCATCGCCGTGGGTCGAGGCAGCAGGCAGTGACAGGCTGAAGGCCAAATCCGGACAGATCACATCCCGATCGGTCCTGATGCCAAGGCGCTGCAGGCGTTGCATGGAATGCAGGTCGCGGTACGAGCGATAGTCGGCCAGCCCGAGCGCGCCCTTTATAAACGCCCGCGAGATCGGCCGGTCGATGGATTCCGCGCCCACGCTCAGGAAGAACAGCTTCTTGCGCCTCAGCTTGACGGCGAGTGACCATTTGAACAGCTCGTAAGGCAGTCCGAGCGTGCCTTCATCGTGGTCGCTGAGAATCCCGCAGCCCGTGATGAGCAGCACATCGATTCGCGAAGCTTCTCGCAGCGCCCGCACGAAGGCGAGCGCCTCATCGGCGAGACGACGCAACCTGCGCCACAGCTTCGAGCGATTTGCGCCCGCGGGCAGCAGGCGCGGCTCACTCATCGGGATCGAGGCGATGCCATGTCGCGCGGCGGTGTCGGCCGGCTCAACGCAGATTGCCGTCAGCTCCCCATCTGGCAGTCTGGTTCGCACATTGCTGACCGCAGCCGCCAGCGTGCACTCGTTTCCCAGATTGAGGGTACCGAAGTTACCCCAGAAAGCGACCCTCATCTGCTACACAGTAAGACCTGAGGGATGTCGATGATCAGGCAAACAGCCGCCACTGCCGTAAAGCGTTGAAGCAATTGGCGTCCCCAAGGGGATTCGAACCCCTGTTACCGCCGTGAAAGGGCGATGTCCTAGGCCTCTAGACGATGGGGACATTCACACGACCAGAATGGGCTTGGTGGAGCTAGGCGGGATCGAACCGCCGACCTCTTGCATGCCATGCAAGCGCTCTCCCAGCTGAGCTATAGCCCCACGGAAGGGGCGCGAAGGTACGCAAGCCCAGGAATGCTGTCAACAACAGCCTGCGTGACCAGATCCACTGTACTGCACCGAAGTTTGGCCTGGACGGGCATGCGCTGAGAATACATCACCTTGCGTGGCGTTTGTGGCCAAGCAATTGTGTCGGCAGAAACCGTCATTGCGGGGCACCAGCCAGCTCTATCCACCGAAGGGCGCGCTCGATGCGGGCCGCCGTAACGTCCTTCCCGAGCAGCGCCACCGTAATGTCGATTGGCGGTGAGACGGCACCGCCGCAGACGGCGACGCGCAGCGGCTGAGCGACCTTGCCCAGGGCAACGCCATAGCGATTCGCGACCGCACTGATCACCTGGTGCACCGAACCCGCATTCCAGTCGGCCGCGGCGCGCAAGCCCTCCTGCAGCGCCAGCAACACCGGCACCGCATCGGCCGTCAGGTTCTTTCTCGCCGCCTTTTCATCGTATTCCCCGATCTCGCGAAAAAAGAACAGGCTGCTGGATGCCATTTCCTTGAGCGTCCTGGCCCGCTCACGCTGCGCATTGACCACGCCCGCGAGCAACCTGTCGTCCTCGACCGCTACGCCTAGTGCCGCCAGCTGCGAGCGCAGACCGGCCTCCAAAACGCCCGCGGGCGCGCGCATCATGTGCTGCTGGTTGAGCCATAGCAGCTTCTCCGGGTTGAATGCCGAAGCCGCTTTGTTGACATCCCGAATGTCGAACGCCGCAATCAATTCCTCGCGGCTAAAGACTTCCTGGTCACCATGCGACCAGCCCAGGCGCGCGAGGTAATTGAGCAGCGCGTCGGGCAGATAGCCCTCTTCCTCATAGTGCAGAACACTGACCGCGCCGTGGCGCTTGGATAGTTTGGCGCCATCGGGCCCGAGAATCATCGGCACGTGAGCGTAGATCGGAGGGGTAGCGCCCAGCGCGAGCAGCATGTTCATCTGCCGCGGCGTATTGTTCAGATGATCGTCGCCCCTGATCACATGTGTCACGCCCATGTCCATGTCGTCCACCACGACACAGAAATTGTAGGTGGGAGTGCCGTCGGAACGCGCGATGATCAAATCGTCGAGTTCAGCGTTCCGAAACACGACCCGGCCGTGAACCTGATCGTCCACGATGACCTCGCCATCCAGGGGATTCTTGAATCGTATGACCGGCTCCACGCCCGCGCGAGGCTCATTGCGCTCGCGGCAACGGCCGTCATAGCGCGGCTTCTCCTTGCGCGCGAGCTGCCGCTCACGCATCGCCTCGAGTTCTTCCCGGGTGCAATAGCAGCGATAGGCAGAGCCATCGATAAGCATCTGCGCAATCACCGCTCGATAGCGCGGGTAGCGTTGCGTCTGAAAATAAGGGCCCTCATCGGCGTCGAGAGCCAACCAACGCATTCCGTCGAGGATCACGCGCACGGCTTCATCCGTGGAGCGCTCGCGATCAGTGTCCTCGACCCGCAGGATGAACCTGCCGCCGTTATGGCGGGCGTAGAGCCATGAGAACAGCGCGGTGCGAACGCCGCCGATATGCAGCATGCCGGTCGGGCTCGGCGCGAATCGCGTAACGACGTTCATGTCATGGACTTGCGGCTACGAAGCCTGCGTTCACCGGGGAGATTGCGCATGGTAGCGGCGCGCCGATTGATTCGCCATGAGGCGCCGCTTACACTCTGCCGCCCTTCGGCAGCACGGGCGGTTAGCTCAGCGGTAGAGCACTGCTTTCACACGGCAGGGGTCACTGGTTCAATCCCAGTACCGCCCACCAATACAATCAAATAGTTGCGCGTAGATCGCTGGTACGAATTTTCTATTGGAAATTGGCCGCAGTCGTCTGAGCGGTGAGCCGCGTGTAAGTCTTCAGATCCAGCGCGCGGCCGCGGCGCCGCTGTCCTCGGGCCGGCTGTTGAATGCGATGGCCGTAGCTGGCGCCGCGCGGTGAATGGCGTTGACCAGCGCTTCGAACAGCGCTAACCGGCTCGGTGGCAGACGGACGCCCGCGCCAATCACCACGCAATCGTAGCGGCCACTGGCCACGCGGCGTTCCACGGTGGCGATCGCGGTCTCATCGGGGTTGATGAAGCAGTTCTCAGCAGTCCAGCCTCGCCCGGTCATATCGGCCAGCGCAAGCTTGATTCCAGCGTGGATCTTCTCGGCGGTCATGCACGGTGGCAGCGCCGGATCCGAGAAGTCCACCGTCATCGGATCAAGGCCGACCAGCAGAACACGTTTCATCCGCGATCCCCCGAAAGCCCAACGCAGCGAGCGAACTTGACGTTACTAAAGCGCCCCACCGACATACGCCAGCCGACAAGCGCGAATGATCGGAATCATACCATTGAAATTCACGATAGCTGATCGCGAGACCGGTTGCGCCTGAGTACGGCTACGAGAGGTCAAGCGGCTGCGCAAACTTTCCTGTTGCTATACTGCGTTGATGCTGATCCGCACCGCCGCCTGCACCTGAGACTTGATGATCCGCTTCGATCAATGAGCGCGCACACTTTCGCTCGCTTGCGCCGCATCGTCCATTTCTTCGGCATCGGTGTCCTGGATCAGGTCTTGCTTTCGGGAGCCAGCTTCGTCGCCGGCTTTGTGATGATCCGTTTTACCAACGATGTCGCCTACGGACAGTTTGTCCTGGCGCAGTCCGCAATCCTGTTGGCCCTGAGCGCACAGGGCGCATGGCTGTCAGGACCGGCCAATGCGATCGCCCCCAAAAAGACGCCTGAGGACAGGCGGCTGATGATCGGCTCGCTCGCTGCCAGTCAGACGCGCCTGCTGCGGCGAGTAACGCCTGCACTGCTGCTGGTGCCGCTCGCAGGCTACCTGGTGGGATTGTCGAACGCCATCGATGCGATCGTCATTGCGACGACCATCCTCGCCTGCTGGGTTGCTTTGGAACGTCAGTACCTGCGCACCGTGCTGCTGATTTATTCGCGGCCGGCCTGGATGCTGCGCACCGACATCTTCTACATCATCGTGTGGCTGGCTGGCATCGGCTTCGCCGTGCTCAACAGCCACGCGGCCGGTGCATGGGCCGTCGGCTCACTGATCGCCGCAGGTTGGGTTGGCGCAATCTCGGCTCGCAGGATGCTGGCTGTCGACCCCGGATGGATTGCCGGTAACGCCAGACCATTCTGGCAAGAGCTTCGGCCGCTGGGTCTGTGGGCTGCCGTCGGCGCGGTCATCTATTGGCTGTTTGCACAGAGCTATAACTACGTGCTCGCCACCAGGCTTGATCTGACGGCCGTGGCCGACGTCAATGCAGCACGCCTGGTACTGATGCCCATCTTCGTCTTCACCACGGGGATCAACAATCTGCTGCTGCCGGTCGCGGCCAACTGGCTGGCCGAATCCGGCCTGCGTCGCATGCTGCAAAAGCTCGCTGCGCTGGCGGCCGCAATCCTGGCGATCGATCTGTTCTATTTCGGCGCAGCGTGGCGTCTACGTCACTGGCTGATCGTCGATCTGATGCACAAGACGATTGCCGACCAGGACCGGCTGCTCATCCTGTGGGCTGGCGTCGCCGTGATATTCCTGCTGCGCGAGGTCATCCAGGCGCCGCTATTTGCACTCAATCGCGTCCGATCCATGGCTTGGATGATCGGCATCAGCGCGGCGTTGTCGCTGACGGTGATGTGGCGCGGCATTGGTACCTGGGGCGCCGCCGCCGTATTAATCGGCCAGATCGTTGGCGAGTGCGTCAATCTGGCAGGGCTGTCCTGGTTGCTGTGGAAGCAGGCTCAGGTAAAGCCGCTGCGTTGAATCACGCCGGCAGCAGGGCTGCAAGGCCGGGAAGCGGGATTTTTTCCAGTTCTCTGGGTTCCAGTTTGTACAGGCCGCCGCCGTACACGCGTCCGCCGGCACTTATGACGTCAGCCCCCAATCGGCGCAGCCCCTGCCACACCAGCCTGGCGCGCTCCGCATCATCGCCGATGAACCTCGCCAGCGCTTCGCGTGGATAAAGCATCAGGTAGGTATTCGCCGCAATCGACTTCGAGCCATTGAAAATGAAACGTAGCGCGCGGCCGTCGCGGCCGCGGCGCGCCATGTAGGTGCACAGGAAAAACGTCGGTTCGCGCACCTCCTGCAGGTACCAGGGGGAGCGCCGGCTGCACAAATAGCGCTTGGCGATCTCGCCCTTCCCCGCCTCGAGGTAGCGCCAGAATGCAGGGTATCGGACCCGAACCTGCATTTCGCTCAGGCGGCAGTCGAGCATCAGCAGCCGTGGCGCCGTTCGGTACGGCGCCTGGTTGGCCGAAACCTCATCCTGCTGCAACTGCCGCGCTCCCGGCACTATCGGTCGAAGGCATTGCCGCGGAATCCCGCGTGCCGCCGCCTGCGCGCGCGTCATGATGAAGAACTTGTTGGCGCCCGTTGCGATGCCGCGCTTGACACGAAAGTAGTCCCCCAGCGTGGCCGCCTTGGGAGTGACCGCCGCCGGAACTGCCGCCGGCAAGCCGCCCCATTTGGCGGCGCTGTTCAGTTGCGACGCCGGCACGTAGCCGCGCGCGCTGGGACTGCCCAGTGGACCGCCATAGGTGAATTCAACCTGGTGATCGGCCCGCGGCCGGCTATTTCGCAACCACACGATCGCCGTGGATACCAGTGCATCGCCAAACTGCAGCGCGGTCGGATCGAAGCGGTGAATCCGCAGCAACGTGACCGTGTGCAGAAGATAGCGTTTGAGCTCGCGGCCATAGTTAACGTCCATGAACTCACTCGGCAGCAGCCAACCGGCGATGGCGTTACGGCTCATCCAGCTGTGCGCGACGGTGACGAAGTGCGCGTACAGTCCGGCCAGTCCGTTCAGACGCACGCCGGCGGCAATCAGGGAGCGCTGCTGCAGGCGCGCCTTCGCCGCCGGCGACAGATGATGGTGGCGCACGTAGGGTGGATTGCAGATCAGCAGGTTGAAACGCTCAGTTTCCGCGCTCGGCGCCGCCGCTAGCGTGAAATCCTGCAACCGCAGGCGCAACGGCGTACCCCGCCAGAGCCTGCGGCACGGCTGCCCGTAGTGCGGATCGATCTCGAACCCAGCGGCGGCCCTTATCCGGGCGATTGGCCATTCACGCAGAAGCGCGGCATAGAAGGATCCGGTACCCATCGCCGGATCCAGAAAGCGCACCGGCGCAGATCCCAGCAACTCGTGTGCGTATCGCAGCGTCTCGCGCGCCAGAGCACCCGGTGTCGCAAACTGACCGGAGCGATTACGCTGCTGGCGCGTGCGCCCCCGATCCCGCAGCTGTTGCAGGGCGAGCCTGCGCTGCTCGACCCGCTCCACCGCTTGCTTGAACGACAGATCCGGGCGCGCCGTCATGCAGCTTATCCGAGCGCGTCGATTTTGACCGCGGTGCCGTAGGCGAGTACTTCGGTGATGCCGGGGCCGATCTCGGTCGCGTCATAGCGCACGCCGATGATGGCGTCCGCGCCCATTTCGCGTGCGTGCCGCAGCATGAGTTGATAGGCGTCGTCGCGCGCCCGCTCGCACAGCTGGGTATAGAGGGTTATGTTGCCGCCGAACAGGGTCTGCAGCGCCGCGCCGATCGAGCCCACGAGACTGCGCGAGCGCACGACTATGCCGCG
>Ga0209006_10001305_pt1 | contig 22646 bp, 20 predicted proteins | sample JacPin_JW_Ref_O2_FD_188567 | JGI IMG/M metagenome (GOLD analysis project Ga0209006, IMG submission 188567) | Forest soil microbial communities from Algoma, Ontario, Canada - Jack Pine, Ontario site 1_JW_Ref_O2 (SPAdes) (version 2) | ecosystem: Environmental > Terrestrial > Soil > Boreal... | reverse complement strand
CGACGTAGCGGGCTGGATTGCACCCCGCGCTGACTTCATCCACCATGCCTCCGAAATAAACTTTGGAGCCGATCTCCGAACTCAACTCGTTTTTCTGCACCACCCGCAGAGTGTGGTTAAATTCCCTCGCGATAACCTCCGCCTGGCGGGCGTAAGCATCGAAGTGTTTCTGCTTGCAGGCCACTTCGAGATGCCCGCAGCGGTGAAAATTGCAGTCAATTGTTTCTTCGCGGACGATCTGTTCCACACAATCCATCGAGGCGAGCGAGGCGGCATACATGCGCTGGGTCCGCTCGTGTCCATACATCGAGATGAGTTTGTTGACGCTCAGCTTCATCCCGGTGAGGACCATTCCGCCATTCCTGGAGCTTGCACCCCAGCCGATGGTTTCTGATTCAAGCACAACAACCTTCGCTCCGCGCTTTGTCAACGTGCGGGCGGCAGAAAGACCGGTGAAACCGGCGCCGATCACCGCTACATCCACGGCCTCGGGCACGGGAAGTGCAGTGTCGACCGTGGGGAATTCTGCGGTTGTGAGCCAGTAATTCTGTTCTCGCAGGGGCATACCCTTGTGTCCCTCAGTGCCCTCAGTGGTGAAGGGTTGTTTAGACGCGCCTCGCCGCGGGCCAAGCGGCCTCGGCGAACCGAGCATTCTAGCGTAGCCGCGCCCAGCGGTACATGTACCTCGGGTCACCCGTTCGCTGCGTTTCGGTCCCCCTCGGTAATCTTGCCCCGGTTACTGCTTCGCCCTAGTCTGAAGAAGCATGCCTCTTCGCTGCCTCTTGTTTTCCTCGGACCTCGAAACGGCCGAGCCGATTCGCCAGGTACTATCGGGTCTCGGCGTGGAGGGAGAGTACTGCTCCGACGCCACGGCTGCCATCGAGAAAGTCGGTCAACAGAGTTTTCAGATCGTCATTATTGATTGGGATCAGCAACCCGAAGCCGGACTGCTGCTCAACACCGCCCGCCAACGCAAGGCCGCGGAACGGCCGCTAACGCTGGCGATTGTCAGCCAGGATGTCAGCGTGCCGCAGGCGCTGCAGGCCGGTGCGAACTCGATTTTGCGTAAGCCCCTTCAAGGCAACCAGGTCAACGATGTCTTGACTACGGCCCGCGATCTCCTGCGTGCGAAGCAGGAATCGGCGGCATCCGTGGCGCAAGCGGCCGCAGCCGGAACCTCCGCCAGTGCCTCAACTACTGTGGCAGCAAGCCCGGGGGAACCAAAGCAGAGACCCCAACCGGCAGGAGAGCTCTTCCATTTTTCACTCTCAGCCCCGGCACCACAATTCGTTAACAAATCAAATACGCCCGTGCCCTCGGAATGGTCATCGCCTGAGCCTCTGGGATCGCGGAACAACCTGCAGCCGCTCACCACCTCGCAGGCAACAGAGTATCCCGTTCCAAGCTCCTCTGAGCCTACTTCGATGAGTCCGCAGGAGAAACCCCGAGGCCTGGAGTGGTATCTGAAGACACGGGCAGGAGCCTCCTCCACGATTCCAGCAGAAGCACCGCCCCCTCCGGTTTCTGAGAAACCTGAATTAGTAGGTTTTGACCAGGCGACTTCGCGCTCCGCACTTCCGCGGGCGCACTCCGACGACACTTCAGCAGGCTTCGCTCCTGACTCCAAGCCGAAGCAGGTCCGCAGCGAATCGAAGCCGACTCCGCCGCCTGTCCAAGAGGGGAAGAAGGAAGCCGAACTGTTCGCTTACATGGCAGGCGAGAAGTCGGCTTCCAACGACCCTTCCCAGCCAAAGTCCAGGCTCGGAAAGGGAGCGATTATAGGTGCTCTCCTTCTGGCCGCCGGCGCGATTCTGGCTGCGCCGCAAGCGCCCTGGCACCCGAAGATGCGAGGCGTTTTCGCTCGCGCCCAACAGGCGACGCGTGGCTGGCTCAATCCTCAGCCAGTAACCCCAACGCAGGCGCCAGTTGCTCACGAAGACTTTGGCCGCGCTGGCGATGAATACAAAATGCCGGCCAGTGAGACGATTCCCGATGCCACGACCGATCCTTCGCAAATTCAAGTGGTTCCAGTAGTCGACCCGACCGCCAAGAAGCCGATCAGCGACGGGCAGAACCCCGGCCAGCCTGCCGGACAGCCTGAGGGAACGGGCGCGGTTCCGGGCGAGCAGAACCCTCCTCCCGCAGTACAGATCCAGGAAAAACCGCCTGCTCCCGCGTCCGGCACAGCAGAGACGCCCACTACACCAGCGCCTGCCCCAACATCTGGCTCGACGATTCCACCTGCTTCTACCGCGCCCCTGCGTCCCGATTCGACCGTCGCAATTCGTCCGACATCACCCGCAGCACCAAGAAATCAGACCCCGCGCAACGCATCGACTGCGGGCAACGTTCCGTCGAGTCTGAAGTCGCAACTCGCTTCGATGACCCCCGAGTCCAGCGGGAATAAGGCGCCGGAGGCTGCCCTGCCTTCGATCGAGCCGGTGGCTGTTTCCGAAGCCATAGAGCGCGCCCTGCTCACCGATCAAGCTGCCGTCGCCTATCCCCCCAGCGCTAGAGGGCAGCAAGGGACTGTCATCCTCCAGATCCTGATTGGCCGCGACGGCGCGGTGCAGGATGCGAAGTTTCTGCAGGGATCGCTGGCGTTTGCGCGAGCTGCCATCGATGGCGTGAAGCAATGGCAGTTCAAGCCCTACATGATGAACGGGCGGCCAGTGTCAGTCCAGACCTCGCTGACGGTAACCTTCAAACCGGCATCCTAGTAAGTGATTGTTTTGTTTAAGGATCGGAAACGCGGTTGCACCCAGCCTCGCATTACCTTAGAAGGCTCAAATTAAGCAGCCGTAGACCCGCAGCATGCATCTAGAGATATAATAATCGGAGTGTTTTTCAGGGAAGTAACTCCTTCCAGAAGAAGACCAAAACTGATGTCCATGAAAACCAAAGCAGCGATTCTCGTCACCTCCTTTGCCGTATTACTTTTCGTGGTTGTGGGTTCGTTGGGCGGCGTGCACGCGTCCTCGAACGACGGCTCTTACCGTCAATTGCAGGTTTACAGTGAAGTGCTCTCGCGCGTACGCAGTGAATACGTCGAAGAGCCCAACATCCCCAAGGTGACCGACGGCGCGCTGCACGGACTTCTCGAATCGCTCGACTCCAACTCCAGCTACATGTCGGCGGACGCCTATAAGGTTTACAAGGCCCACAAGACAGAATCGAAGGGCGGGATTGGCGCCGTGATCTCCAAGCGCTTTGGCTACGCTGCAGTCGTCGCCATACTGCCCGGATCCCCTGCTGAAAAAGCGGGCATCGAGCAGACCGACATCTTCGAATCGATCGAAGGACAAAGTACGCGCGAAATGTCGCTGCCAGAAATTCGGAGCATGATCGCCGGCACTCCCGGATCGACCTTGAATGTTGCCGTGGTCCGTGCCCGCAAGGCTGAGCCGCAGAAAGTCGTCATCACCCGCGATGTGGTCAGCATGCCGGCCGTGGCCGACAAGATGATGGACGACGGCATCGGCTATCTAAGAGTCGAGGCCCTCAGCAAAGGCAAGACGCAGGAAATCGCCTCGAAGATCAAGGCTCTCGAGCATTCCGGGGCGAAGAAGATTCTCCTCGACGTGCGTAACTGTGCCGAGGGCGACGAGAACGAAGGCGTCGCGGTCGCGAATCTCTTCCTCAATCACGGTACAATCACCTACCTGCAGGGACAGAAGTTTCCCCGACAGGCCTTCAACGCGGATCCTGCAAAGGCCATTACCGCTCTTCCCGTGGCGGTTCTCGTCAACAGGGGCACGTCCGGCGCTGCGGAAATCGTAGCGGCCGCGATTCTCGAGAACGCTCGCGGCGACGTTGTGGGCGATAAAACCTTTGGCGACGGCTCCGTCCAGAAGACAATTGATCTTCCTGACGGCGGTGCATTGATCCTCTCGATCGCGAAATATTACTCGCCGAGTGGGAAAGCCATTCAAGACTCCGCCATCACCCCTAACGTTCTGGTCGCCGACACTTCAGAAGACTCCGTGGCTCCAGACGACGAGGAAACTGCACCGGCTCCCGAGCAGGAAGCCAAGCCCAAAACCACGGTGGATGATCAGCTCAACAAAGCTGTCGAAGTCTTGAAGAGCCGAGCGAGCTAACACTGTTCATGTAGGGACAGCCGCCTCGGCTGTCCCGCTAGGGCAAAACCCAGCGGAACGAAGAGACTAAAAAATTTACTCGGGCGCCCCTCGGCGCGCGGTTCCTTTTTGCCAGCACGGCTTCGCACGAGTTGATGATTTGCGAAACCTGATGATCCGCGGGTCACCGCGATTCGTATACGCGGCGATTCGTATCAGGGCATCGCTTCAGCGATGCCGTCAGATGGCCTGAAACGCCAAGGGCTTTAGCCACTGGGGTCTCCCCACCGCGGCAAAGTGCTATCCTGACCTCGACTCCCGATGAAGTCCCTCTACGAAACTCTACCTCCGGTGGAAATCGCCGGACGCAGGCTGGTCGGCCGCGTGCTCTTCGGCCTGCTTGTGCTGGTTTCTATTCTGGTCGGCGCCACCGCCGGTCTCTTGCTCGTCTACACTACCGACCTGCCGCAGGTCGACGCCCTCGAAGCCTACCGTCCCAGCTCGATCACCGAACTTTACGACGATCAGGAGCGGGTCATCGGATCCTTCGCCTTACAGCGTCGAGTGGTCGTCAGCTACGATGATTTTCCTCCGGTCTTGCGCGAGGCGCTGGTTTCCATCGAAGACAAAGACTTTTATCGCCACTCCGGAATTAATTTCTGGCGGATCGTCGGCGCCGCCTATCGCGACATCGCGTCCGGAGGCCGCCTCCAGGGAGCTTCCACGCTCACCATGCAACTGGCGCGGAATCTTTTCCTCTCCCCTGACCGCTCCTTTCATCGCAAGGTTCAGGAAACGATGCTGGCCATCCAGATCGAGCGCCGCTTCACCAAGCCGCAGATCTTCACGCTCTATGCAAATCAGATAGCGCTGGGGCACGGCGTCTACGGGTTCGAGGCCGCGTCGGAGTTTTATTTCGGCAAGCAGGCGAAAAATCTCACTCTAGAGGAAGCGGCACTGCTCGCAGGCCTGCCCAAAGGCCCGACGCTGTATTCGCCCATTAACCATCCGGACCGCGCCCAGAAGCGCCGCAATCTGGTCATCAACGCTATGCTCGAAGATGGCAAGATCACCGCCACACAGGCCGCCGACGCTCGCTCCGGCCCGCTGGTGCTCCATCTCGCCCATGACCCCAACTCCCTGGCTCCTTACTTTGTGGAGGAACTTCGACGTTTTCTTGAAGCAAAGTATGGAGCCGACCAGGTGCACGAGGGTGGTTTGAAGGTCTACACCACTCTCGATGTCGATCTGCAGAGAGCCGCGAACCAGTCCGTGCTCGATGGCTTGGCCGCCTATGAACGGCGGCACGGCTGGAAAGGTCATTTGGAAAACGTAGTCGCGAACGGAGTGGTGCTCGAGAAATATTTTCATCCCGACTGGGACGACGAGCCCGAGGTCAACGGATACGTCCACGCCTTGGTAACTTCAGCCGGTACCGGCATCGCGACCTTGAAGTTTGGACGATACACAGCAGCCCTTGGACAATCCGATGCTACCTGGACTCAGCATAAGTTGCCCGACATTCTCAAGACCGGGGACATCTGCTATGTCAGGATTCTCGCACTGGGCACCAATGGCGCCGCACGCGTCAGTTTGGAGCAAGACTCGGGCGCCCAGGGCTCGCTGCTCGCGATCGACAACGCCACCGGCGGAATCAAGGCGATGGTGGGAGGGCGCGATTTCAACGAGTCGAAGTTCGACCGCGTCACCCAAGCCATGCGCCAGGTGGGGTCGTCGTTCAAGCCATATGTTTACACCACGATCATCGACGGGGGTGCCAGTCCCGACGACACGATTCTCGATGAGCCCATCAGCTTTGAGACTTCCTCCGGTCCCTACTCTCCGCACAATTACGACGAGAAATTTGAAGGCATCATTACTCTGCGGCGCGCGCTGGCCCAGTCCCGCAACATCCCTGCGCTGAAACTGGCCAACAAAGTGGGCATCAAAAGCGTCATCGACTACGCCGGACGCTTTGGCATCACGGCCAAGCTCCCACCTTACTTGCCGGTGGCGCTGGGTTCGGCGGAAATTGCGCTGATCGAGCAGACGTCCGCCTACAGCGTCTTTCCGAATGATGGCGTGCGTGTCATTCCGCGCTACATCACGCGGGTCACCGACTATGAAGGCCGCGTGCTGGAGGAAGACTTTCCGGAAGTAAAAGATGTAATCAGCGAGCGTACCGCCCGCATCATGACATCGATGCTGCGCGAGGTGGTCCTGCACGGCACCGGGATCGCCGCCGCCAAGCTGCCTTTCCCAGTCGCCGGCAAGACCGGCACGACCAACGATTTTACCGACGCCTGGTTCGTAGGATTCTCTCCCACCATAACCTGCGGAGTCTGGGTCGGCTACGACGAAAAAAAATCGCTCGGCGCGAGAGAAACTGGCGCCCACGCCGCCTTGCCCATCTGGATGAGTTTCATGACCGTAGCCATGGCGGGAAAAGATCCCGGAGACTTTCAGGCCCCCCCGCAGTCTCGTACCGCCGTTCAGAAACTAGATACGCCCGACACCGCCCCGGAGACGGAAGAGGCACGCTGATGACTGTCCGGAGACCGTTTCTCTAGCACGAGATCATGACCATAGCCCGCACCAAGGCGGGCGATTTGTCTGGGAGGGACGACGGACTACTTCCCGTTGATCAAGCATTACAATTTGTTGCACCGCCGGTTCAGGACGCGATCGACAAGATTAAGAGATTTGGTATTCCTTTTTTGAAGGATTTGCCAAACCGACGCCAGCCGGGGATTTAAGAAGCATGGTGAGGAACAAATGAATCATACCGCCCATGTCGGTTTGCTAACTCTCGTGGGGTTGGTCGCGACCTGCGTCATGACGCAGCCATCGCAGCAGAACACGCCCCCTGAAGACAGCAAGAACGCTATCGAGCACGTCCTTCGCACGCAGCAGGACGCCTGGAACCATCACGACCTCGACGCCTTCATGGCCGGATATTGGAACTCTCCCGACCTGACTTTCTTTTCCGGCGCCAAGCAAACTGCTGGATGGCAAGCCACGCTCGATCGCTATCGCGCAACCTATGCCAGTCCGGGGCATGAAATGGGAACGCTCGACTTCTCAGCCTTGCGCATCGAGATGTTGGGGCCAGACGCCGCCTTCGTTCGGGGTGCATGGCACCTCACCCTGCCCGACGGCAAAACTCCGCACGGCCTGTTCACCTTGACATTCCGAAAATTCCCCAACGGCTGGAAAATTATCCACGACCACACCTCAGCCGCCGAGTAGCCCGAGCCCTTTCGCACTCACCGTTGTGATTATCATCCCGAGCTAAGCGAAGGACCTCTGTAATTCCAACTCGAAGCAAGGCTCGTTGACTTCACGCTCGCCAGCAGGACAAAGTAGCGCCCCAGTCCCGGCGGCTGTCCGGCGGGGGGCCCCGCCCGCCGCGTCGTGGAAGAGCGACCCCTTTAGGTTTAGGGTCTTTAATCTTTAGCTTTAGCTTTAGCTTTCAAAACATCAATCGTGCCTCAGTTCCCGGCCACTCAGATTCCCTTAGCGATCTGCGCGGAATTTCTTGGCGCCCGCTACGGTAAACGCTCTCGGCTGTTCCGACACCATCGCGCCCCCGATGCCCTATTTCTTGACCCGCACCTGCACCCGGGTCCCCTCCGGCAAACTCCCGTGCGACAGCTCCACGGCCCCTCCTCGCACGACACCTTCGAATTCCTGAGGTTGCGCCGCAGGCGCAGCCAAACGCGCCACGCTTCGCCCCATGCCTTTGTCCATCGCCTCGTTCGCCAGACGATCCGCCTCCTGATTCTGCTCCCGCAGCGCGTGCCCGATCGAGAACCAGTCGAGTTGTGCAATCAATTCCTTGGCGCGGCCGTGCAGATCCTGCAGCACCGCATTCTTAACTTTGTAAATGCCTTTGATCTGCCGCACCAGCAACTCCGAATCGCTGATCAGCTTGAGTGCCTTGGGACCATGCTGGAGCGCGTATTCAAGTGCCGCGATCAATCCTTGATACTCCGCGAAATTATTGGTCTGGTGCCCGAGATACTCGCTGAGAGCCGCCACTTTGTGTCCAGACTCATCCTGAATGACCACTCCATAACCGGCTGGCCCAGGATTGCCACGCGCACCGCCATCGCTGTGCGCAATCAAATAGTGCTCGGGAGGATTCTCACGGGCTTCAAACAGGTGCTTGGTGCCCGCGCTGCGGGTTGAAGAAGATGAAGAAAAAGAAGGCATGACCGAGTCTACAACGGGCCTGCGCTGCGAAATTCACAAGGACCATGTGACATCTGACCTTGCGCCACCAAACAAGTGAGCAAATCATGGTCAAGCCGGAGGGCGTACACCCAACGCCTGAAGATTCCCGCAAGTTATTTGTTATCAAGGCGTTGACCTCTAACCCCTAGAAGCTCAAGATTTTGCACCGCATTTTTGCAGACCCCGCGGCAGTCAAGCCCTGGGCAAGGGTGCGGGTGGGGATAGCCCAAACCTGGTCTCTCAAAACGGAACGCAGCTTAGATCACCGCAACATGCCGGAGATTTCCACGGCGTGAAAAATAACGCCCCTCATCGCCCAGAGGCGAGACGGGTCGCCAGGCGCGGAGGGAGTTTCGCGGCGAAGATCCGATCCTGCGCATTCTTCAGGTTGTAGGGAGTGCGATGGAAATGAACGATCTGCTCCTCGGTATCAAACAGCGCGAAAGCCGCGCGCCAATCGCCATCGCGTGGCTGGCCGACCGAACCGGGATTGATCATATATCGCGTGTCCTTCTTCAGCTGCAGCGCGACCGATTCCGCTTGGCCCACAGTGCGATACTCCGGACGGAAACCGTCCGCGGTTGTGTCGCTGGCAAAAAACCCACCCTGCAAATGCGTGTGTCCAAAAAAAGTCAGCGGAGTTGTCAGCGTAATCAGCGGCGCGAGCGCATCTCCGAGCGAAACCACGTATTCATCTTCGTCAATCGGAGACCCGTGAACCACCTGCACCTCTGGAAACTCGGGCAGAGCAACGGGTCCATGCGGCAAGGCGCGAAGCCACTCCAGATTTGCCGACGTCAACTCGTTGCGAGTCCAGATGGCTGCCGTCGCGGCCATGGGATTGAAGTCATCGAGATCCAACAGGCCGGTGACGGCCTTGTCGTGATTCCCGCGCACGAATATCTTCCCCAATTCGCGAGAACGTTTCGCCACCTCATTCGGACTCGCGCCGTAGCCCACGATGTCCCCGAGATTCACGACCGTATCAAATGACGGAGCAGCTGCCAGCGTGGCGTCGAGAGCCTCGTGATTGGCGTGGATGTCGCTTACGAGCAGTATGCGCAACGGTTCACCGGACAAACTGCCGATTATAGACCGCACCGGAGAAATACGGAGTCCAGTGTTTCCTCTATTGCCTCGATTCTAAAGACAGGTTCTTACCCGGCCTGAGCATTCACGACCGGACACCGAGCCCAGTGACCCGCCGAGACTTGGACTAGCGGCGGAAAATCGCGAGCGCACTCCGCGATCCGGAATTCGCAACGCGGCTCAAACGCGCACCCCGAAGGCATCGCTTGCAACGCCGGAACCGTGCCTTCAATCGTGTGCAACGGGCGAGCACGGTCAGTCTTAAGATCCGGCACAGCCCGAAGCAAGCCGCGAGTGTAAGGATGCGCTGCCGCTTGGAAGATGTCCCGCTTATCACCGAGCTCGACCAGGCTGCCCGCATACATTACAGCGACACGATCTGCCACACGCGAAACCACGGCGAGATCGTGGGAGATGAAGAGCATGGCAAGGTCGAACTTGGTGCGCAGCTGAGCCAGCAGTTCAAGAATTTGCGCCTGGATCGTGACGTCGAGCGCGGTGGTCGGTTCGTCGGCGATCAATAATTGCGGGCGGTTGACGATCGCCATGGCGATCATGATGCGCTGGCGCATGCCGCCCGAAAGCTGGTGCGGGTAGTCGCGGGCGCGGCGCGCGGCATCTGGAATCGCGACCTCGTTCATGGCGTCGACGGCGCGCCGCCATGCTTCACTTTTCGAAATTGAATTGTGGGCAACCACCGCTTCGGCGATCTGATCCCCCACGCGCATGACGGGATTGAGCGCGGTCATTGGCTCCTGAAAAATCATGGCGATCGAGGAACCGCGCAGCTGGCGCATGGCATCGTCGTCCAAGGCCGACAAGTTTCGCGGAGCGGGATTCCCGGCGAAGAGGATTTCGCCGCAGACACGTGCCTGCGGCGGCAAAAGCCGCATGATGGCGAGAGACGTAATCGATTTGCCCGAGCCGGATTCACCGACCAGACCTAGGACCTCGCCAGGTGCGATGGAGAAGCTGAGGTCGCGTACTGCAATCAAGGTTTTTGTGGGGACAGCCGCCCTCGGCTGTCCGCCTTGCACCGGAAACTCAATGCTCAGATGGTTTATGTCCAGCAAATGTGGCACGGTTTTATGGTAGCAGTGCGGGCAAAAACCGTCGCCCTTCGGGCTACGACAGCCGAGGTGGCGGTCGTCCCACACGGTCTTATTTGTGATCAGCTACTGCCCCAAGATCAGTGGCAAGCCGTTCTTGTTATTACCGATCACAACCACCTTGGAGTTGGGACTCTTCGCCAAGTTCTCTGTGGCCTCGATTCCCTTCCATTCGAGCAGCGACGGTGTAATGCCTTGGGCAACGATCTGCTGGAAGTCCCGCACGCCAGCGGCTTCAATGCGCTTACGTTGCGCTTCCTGTGTTTCTTTCTGAAGGCGGAAGTTCATCGCGAGCGATTCCTGTTCCGCCTGCTGTTTGGCTTCGATGGCGGCCTTCAGCGTGCTTGGCAACTGAATGTCTCGCAGCAGAACATTCTCCACGATCAGGCCGCGCTGGTTGAGCTGCGTGCTCACTTGGTCGTAGATTTGCTTGGCCACCATCTCGCGTTCGCCGGTGTAGAGTGCGTTCGCCGTATGCGAGGCGGTGGCTTCGCGGATGGCGGACCGCAGCGTTGGCTCAACCACGACATTTTCGTAGTCGGCGCCGATCTTCTGGAAGACCTCCGCGGCTCGGTCGGGATTCAGATGATAGATGAGCGAAGTGTCCAAGCTCATCATGAGGCCTTCGCTCGACGGCACGCTGGCCGATTCTTTCAGCGTCTGCGTCTGAATGGAGAGCTCGTTGTTCGTCTTCATCGGGTTAATGAGATGAATGCCTTCACCCAATGTTTCGCCAGACACTTTTCCGAACAGCGTGAGAACGCCCACGTGGCCAGTGCCCACTCTCGTGACTGCGCTGAAAAACAGGATTACGAGTATGAATACGGCAATTCCCAAGCCGATGAGTCGAAGCAGGCTACCGCCATGGCCACCTCCGCCGTCTATAACTCTGCCGCGAGCCGGATCGAAAATCGTCATCGTAGTTTCTCCCGGAGAGATTCTATGGTGGACAATTCGTGTGGATAAGTGGCTTCTGGGGCTCAGGTCTTTGGTGAACAGGATTAGGGATCAGAGGTTAGCCAACTGGGGCACGATCGTTTCGCGAGCCGACCAACTCACGCCCAGGCGCCAAAGGGCCGCCTTCTGAATCTTGCCGTTGGGTTGCCGCATCTCTTACAGTAAGTCTATGAGCAAGATTCACATTCCCACTCCTTTACGACAATACGTTGGCAAGCAGTCTTCGGTCGAGGTTCAGGCCGGAACCGTCGGCGAAGCGATGAGCGCGCTGGTCGCGCAGCATCCCGATCTGCGAAAGCATCTTTACACCGAAGAGGGCAAACTCCGCGCCTTCGTTAACCTGTACGTAAACGACGAAGACATTCGCTACCTGCACAAAGAAGCGACTGAGCTCAAGGAAGGTGATAACATTTCAATCGTCCCTTCTATCGCCGGAGGCGCGATCTGAGCGGGGATTTACGACGCTTCGCCTGGGAATTCTGGAATTGAAACTCGCCGCCAAAGCACGCCGTTGTAGGTGTTGTCCTTCCTGTTGTTAGTGTCTGGAAGATCGATTCGCAGTGCATCAATTCCAAACCCAGCAGAGTCAAAATTTAAACCGAGGACTTTATGGCCACCACCACTGAAATTGCAGTCACGCTCAGCAAAGACGAGATCCTGCGCTACTCGCGACATCTGATCATGCCCGAGGTAGGCATGGAGGGCCAACAGAAGCTGAAGGCGGCGCGCGTGCTGTGCATCGGCGCGGGCGGGCTGGGATCGCCGCTGGCCCTGTATCTGGCAGCCGCCGGCGTCGGGACTTTGGGTTTGGTCGACTTTGATGTGGTGGACTATACGAACCTGCAGCGACAGATTATTCATTCCACGGCCGACGTGGGGCGAAAAAAACTCGATTCTGCGGCGGACAAACTGAAGGGGATCAATCCTTTCCTCAACCTGCGTACCTTCGACACAAAGTTGAGCAGCGCCAACGCGATGGAACTGTTTCGTGACTTCGACATCGTCGCCGATGGCACCGACAACTTTCCCACCCGCTATCTGGTGAACGACGCCTGCGTGCTCTCGGGCAAGCCGAATGTTTACGGATCGATCTTTCGTTTTGAAGGGCAGGCGAGTGTGTTTGCCACGGAAGATGGGCCCTGCTATCGCTGCCTGTATCCGGAACCGCCACCGCCGGGACTGGTTCCGTCATGCGCGGAGGGCGGCGTGCTCGGCATTCTTCCCGGCCTTGTGGGCGTGATGCAGGCGACCGAAGTCATCAAACTCATTCTGGGCATCGGCGACCCGCTGATCGGCCGCTTGCTGCTGATTGACGCGCTGGGCATGAAGTTCCGCGAACTCAAGCTGCGCAAGAATCCGGACTGCCCGGTGTGCGGGACGCATCCCACGGTCACCAAGCTGATAGACTACAACGAGTTTTGCGGAATTCGCGGGGAGGAAAAACCAGTGGCAAGTGGCGTTCCGGAGATTCAGGTGGAAGACTTGAAACGGCGTTTGGATGCGAAAGACGATCTGTTTGTGCTCGACGTGCGTGAGCCCCACGAATATCAGATCTGCAACATCGGCGGATATCTGATTCCACTGAATGATCTGCCGAAGCGGGTGAATGAACTCGATTCCAGCCGTGAAATCGTAGTGCATTGCAAAATGGGTGGACGCAGCGCGAAGGCCGTGGCATTTTTGCAGCAGGCGGGATTCACGAAAGTACACAATCTTGCGGGAGGGATTACGGCCTGGTCGGAACGGGTGGATCCGAGAGTGCCGAAGTACTGAAGGCGTCTCGAGTTTCGGGGTTCAAGAAAGGGAGCGCAAAGGGCGCTTCCTTTTTTGTGATTCAAATCGTTGCGGTCCGATCCTTTCCGGCGCCGACATTGAGCTCGACGGGCGCTTTGCCGGAGACACTCCGTCCGACTTGCAGCTGGCCGAGGGCGAGCACACGATCCCTGTCTAGCTGCTAGGAGGCGACTATTGGAGCGAAACCCACAGGGCTTCCGGGCCATCGATGCCGGGTCGCTCACCATGGGACACCGCACCAGCAACTCTCGCACCGGATTCGACACGACAGGGCGCCTGATCTATCCCCAGGGGGCCTACATCCTGCATATGATTCGCATGATGACGCACGACAACCGCAGCGGCGTCCAGCGGTTCAAGGAGACGATGCAGGACTTCGTCAAGATTTACGCCGGGAAAGCCGCCACGACGGAAGACTTCAAAGCTGCGGTGGAGAAACCCATGACTGTGGAAATGGATCTGAGGGAAACCACCGAATGAACTGGTTCTTTAACGACTATGTGTACGGAACTCAATTACCGTCATACAAGATGGACTCATCGTTCGACATTGGAGCGGACGGCGATGCAGTGATGAACAGCAAAATGACACAGTCGAACGTGACCGACAGCTTCCGGATGCTGGTTCCAATCTACCTGGAACTGCCCAGCGGCATGTTCTTCCTGGGAAGGGCCCGACTTATAGGAAACAATTCTTTCGATGAGAAGATTCCGTTGAAAGGCTTGAAGGAAAAGCCCAAGCGGGCGGTTATGAGCTACTACGATGATGTGCTGGCGTCGACAAACTAGACTTAGTGGCTACGAAAATGTAGAGGGGAGCGCGAAATGCGCTCCCCTCTTTTTGGCACTGAGTGCTACTTGCTCGAACCGGCCTGCATGCCGTCGCCGGAATCACCAAGCTCCAGCGCGAACTTCTTGCCGGCGAACCGCGCACCCGAGAGAGTGCTGGTTCCATCGTTGTTCTTGATCACGACCGCTGCGTTATTCGCAGATGGCGAGTTCAGGTCCACGACCTTCGCCTGTACTTTGGCAAGTACGTTCCTGCCTTGCATGATGCTGACTTCCACGTTGGGACCGCTGCCATCCCACTCTAATTTGTAGTCCCCAGCTTTGAGCTTGGTGCCGCTGATTGTCGTTGGGCTTTGCAAATTTAAGCTGGCTTTCGTGACTGCGAACGCGCTGGAGGCCAACAGTAAAGCCAACCCCATAACCACACTCTTGGAAATTGTCGAGAACGTCATAGCTGCTCCTTTTTTCTTTCCCGAGTACACGTCGGGAAGCGGTTAGGGCGGCCCGGTTCACGACCAGCGAGAAAACACTTGTGTTTCCGCACAAATCGCATCACAATGCTGCCGCCGGGGTTGTGCAGACGAGTCACAAGCTTGCTCTGCCGCGATGGGGGTTTTCTCACCTGGGCCGCCAAACCGAGTGTGAGAGAATCCCCAAACCCCGCAATAAATGTTGGAATCAATTCTGCCCGGCGTCACCCCTGCGCACGGCATTCACCCCACTTTGAGAGACTACGTATTCGATCGTCTCGAAGTTCACTTAAATGGTGAACCCACCATACTTTCTTGGACGGTAGCCACAGTCTTCCGGTAGCAAGAAACCTCCGCTAATTCATTCGCGGGAAGGAACATCCGGCGTGTGTTTTGTGAAGTTGGGTTTAGTTCTGGCGCGATGCGAGAGCACACACGTTCGAAGAGTCTGTAGAGACGTAGCTGGCTACGTCTTCGGAGGCGAGGCGACAGGCTTCAGTCTGCGTCGCCATGCTGGCGCGCGACGGACCAAATGTTTGCTTGATCCTTCTCGAACGGATATAGGTGCACCATCCAGTTGAAGATCACGGGATGAAATGTTCCGCCAGCCGCATCGCAGGCTTCCTGCGTAGTGATAGATCCCCGCAAGCCATATTCCGGATGGGGCGCGAGCATCTCCTTCCTGCGGTCAGCCGGAGGGGCACAGAAATTCACGTGCTCGTGCCACTGCGCCACGCTGAGCGGAATGCGCTCGTCGAGTTGATCTTCGGTAAAACGCTTGGGCGCCGTGTACATCACGCCGACCAGCTTGTAGTCGTCGCCGTGTTTTTCGTAGAGCAAGGACGTGGGATGCTCTGGATTGAATCGGAAAGCTGCTTCGATGGCGTACCCGTAGTTCGTGAAGTGATACATCTTCTGCGGAACTTCGGGATGGAAAATCTTGAATCCGTCGGCCAGAGCGGCGTGGTAATCCGAATACTTTTCTGAAGCCTTTCGCCCTTCTTCTGCGACCTGGTGGGCGCGTGCAGTATCACCGGGCTTGGGCTGGCGCAGCGCTGTCATCTTCATGTGCGAACCCATGTCCATGTGACCTTCCATGGAATGCATGGCGTGAGCGCTGGCGTCGGAATCCTTATCGCCACCCATTGGCATATCTTTCATGTTCGACATGTCGTGACCCGACATGCCCGGCGCCTCGATCCTAGGCGTGCTTTGTTGATTCGTGCCCGAATTGGAAGCTGGGGTGGAACTGCTCGCCTGTCCCCAGGCAACGCTGCAGAGCAAGAACACAGAAACGAAAACGACGATATGGTCACGCATCCGAATGTCCCCCCACAATCAGTAAATATTAACCCTGAAGCAGGAGAGATGTTTCTTCAAAAGAGGCGATTTACTGCTATTCCAGAAGTAATCACGGCGGACGGGCGACTCACTGTTTGCGTTTGTAGTGGATGGGCCACCGCCCTGCCAGTTCTTACCGCCATCCTGTGAGGACTCCCCACTCCAATCGAACTCGGAAACGGCAATATTTTTCCCAACCATACGCTGCAGGGATTTCTTTACCATCTTTACCAATGGCTTCGCGTTCGAGGATCATCTGGCCCTGTTTGAACTCTCCCACAAAGTCGAGATAAGCCCCTTCGTTGTCCCCCCAAGTCGGTTTCCACTTGCCCGCATTGCTGTCGAAAATGCAGACACTGGTTGCGCGCCACGGGATCGGGGCCTGACTGGAAAAGTTTTCCTGCACGACGCAACCGTCCAAAATGCGCTTAATGTTGTTCGTACTGTGTCCGACTTCACCAGCTTTTTGTCCGGGCCAAGTTCTCCCCTTCGCCAACCCAGAAGTCCAGCTGCTTCTGCTGTGCTCGAGCGCTAGGATTCGGCGGAGCCTCGGTTGTCGACGGCTGTGAGACGAGCCAGGGAACCGCGAGCAGTGACTGAAAGAAGACATGGAGGATTCTTGTCATGTGGTTAGCTCACCCCTTCAGACATCGCCGGAGGCAAAAGGTCACGTCGATTGGCGACGTGGCGAGGTTTCTGATACACCTAACTTCTTGACGCTCGAATCCGCTATCTTTCTTTTTTTCGCCGGAGTTCTCGGAGGAGCCCTGAATGCCGTCGCAGGGGGCGGCAGCTTTATCGCGTTTCCGGCGCTGCTGTTCACGGGCGTGCCGCCTATTCCTGCCAATGCCACAAACACGATTGCACTGTGGACTGCTGCCGCGGCCAGTGGAGGCGCTTACCGAAAGCAGCTGGATGTTCCGCGGCGCGTGATGATCCCGCTTATGGCCGCGAGCCTGGTGGGCGGCTTGGCCGGCGCGTTTCTGCTTTTGAAGACGCCTGCGCACACGTTCATGCGAGTGTTGCCGTGGCTGACGCTGGGAGCGACTTTGCTTTTTGCCTTCGGCAGGAAGCTCGCGGGCGGGCGCAAGTCGGTGATTGAGCACGAGGCTTCGACGGCAGCGCTCGCGGGGACAACATTGTTCCAATTCGCCGTGGCCGTCTACGGAGGCTACTTCGGCGGTGGAATGGGCATTGTGATGCTCGCCATGCTGGCCGCGCTGGGCATGACTGACATTCACGCCATGAATGCGCTCAAAAGCGTGCTGGGGTTTCTCATTAACGGCGTCGCGGTGGTCACGTTCATTGTGGCCGGCGCGGTCTACTGGAAGCACGGCATCGCGATGATGGCTGGCGGAATTGTCGGAGGGTACCTGGGCGCGCATTATGCGCTGAAGATGCCGCAGGCGTGGATCCGGACGTTCGTGGTGCTGGTGGGAGTGGGAATGACGGTGTATTTCTTTTGGAAGTCCTACTGAAACCTGAAAATGGGCCACGGATCTGCGCAGATCTCCACGGATAAAGCCAAGGATTCTTTATTGATCCGTGAAAATCCCTGCGGATCCGTGGCCCGATCGTCTCGGCTTATTTTCCTACGGGAGTGGCGCCGAGACGTGCTCATGCACGATCAGCCATTTTCCATCTTCGTTTTCCCAGATGACGGTCCAGCGGAAATTTCCCATTTCCACTTTTCCGTTCCTGGCAGTCATCTCTTCTTTGATGGTGGCCGTGGCCCAGACGAGATCCCCGTGTGGGTGCACGTCAGCATCATCATTGACCGTAAACTTCGCGGACTTGTAACCGGCGAGAACAGTTTTTGAGGTCTTCTCGTATTCCTCCCAACTTCCATACTTCAGGGGAGCAATATCGAAAAAAGTGTGCGGACCTTTAGCGTAATACTTCTCAACATTGGCTGGATCGAGCGTGGACCAGCCGTCCCAGATTTTTTGCATGAGGGCTTTGTCGGGAGCGGGTCCGGCAGGCGACTTCTTCATCGCCGGTTTCTTGGTCTGAGCAAGACCGTACACAGTCAGGGCGAGCAGGCACAGCGAAACGGCGAGAAAGCGTCTTAACATTGATATCTCCTCTGAGGGAATTCGGCGGAATTTTCGCACAAGCGGGTGTAAACCTCCAAGAGGAAGCAGGTGAGCTATCGGATTCAGTTTGACCGATTTCCACAGCGCACGCTAAAATGGTTGAGTTTGCCTGTACTCGCCGACCCGTTCTGGGGACGCCCGCCTTGGCTGCCGAAGCGCCGGGGCGGAAAACACAGCAAGCACAGGAAAATCAGCAGGCTCCTTGGTAGCGCCCGTGTGCGCCCTGGGTCCGTTTTACGAATTCCGTTTACGGGCTGAATTTCAACGACATTCGACGGAGGCAGACGTATGTACGCGGTTATCCGCGCCGGTGGAAAGCAGTACCGGGTGGCGCCCGGGGATGTAATTCGAGTGGAGAAAGTGGGCACTGGTGCCGACGGGTTGGTGGAGTTCCCTGTGCTGGCAGTTTCCGGCGAAGAGGGCAAAGTAGGCCAACAATCGGATGCGCGGGTAGTCGGCGAGATTGTGCAAGAAGGCCGCGGCGCGAAGATCCTGGTTTTTCATTACAAGCGCAAGAAGCAGTACAAGAAACTTCGCGGGCACCGGCAAGCCTATACGGCAGTGCGCATCTCTGAGATCGCTTTTGACGGGCAGAGCTTTAAGGCTCCGGAATTGCCCAAGAAGGAAGCGAAGCCGAAAAAGCTGAAAGCGCCCGAGGCAGAGGAGCACGAACCGGGAGAGGCGGCTGGCCACGCAAACGCCAAGAAGCATTCGGCAAAGAAGAAATCAGCGCCGAAAAAAGCTGCCAAGAAGGCTGCGCGGAAGAAATAATTTCTAACGACAGCCGGCGAGGTCGCCGGCGCTACTTAGGGGCTACGAGCTGAGGACATTTTTATGGCACACAAAAAAGGGCAAGGCACTTCACGAAATGGCCGCGATTCGAACGCGCAGCGGCTTGGTTTTAAGGCATTCGGCGGACAGGTAGTTCCCGGCGGAACCATCATTGTGCGGCAACGTGGCACGCGGGTGAAGCCAGGGCTCAACGTTGGCCGCGGCAAAGACGACACTCTGTTCGCCAAGATCTCGGGTCGCATCAAGTTCCTGAACAAGGGCCAGATGGGCAAGTTCGTAATGGTCGAACCCATGGAGATCGAGTAGCGTCTGCGCTGTCGGTAGAGCTCGCGGGGCGGAACGCCCTCGTCACACAGCCTCGCCTTCGGGACGAGGCTTTTTGTTTTGGCCGATCGCGATTGCGTTGGCGTTGAGGACATTGTCTTCCTATGTTTATTGATGAGGCGAAAATTCGAATCAAGGCCGGAGACGGCGGCAATGGCTGCATGGCTTTCCGGCGCGAGAAGTTCGTTCCCCGCGGCGGGCCATCCGGAGGCGACGGCGGCAAGGGCGGCGACATAGTCATGGAATCCAGCGAGCGCCACAACACGCTCGTGCACTTCCGTTTCAATCCCGAGCACACCGCGCAGCGCGGACGCCACGGCGAAGGGTCCAACAAGACGGGACGCGACGGCGGGGATGTGGTTCTGAAAGTTCCGGTCGGGACGATTGTCTACGACGACGAAACGGGAGAGAAAGTTTTCGAATTTACGCAGCCCGACCAGAGCTTTGTGATAGCTCGCGGTGGACGTGGAGGGCGCGGAAATGCGCGCTTCGCCACGTCCGTACACCAGGCCCCGCGTGAGCATGAGGCGGGACGGCCGGGCGAGGAACATACCTACCGGCTAGAACTGAAGCTGCTTGCGGACGTGGGGCTGGTGGGATATCCGAACGTGGGCAAATCCACGCTGATTTCCCGCATTTCCTCGGCGCGACCAAAGATTGCGGACTATCCGTTCACGACTCTGGAGCCCAACCTCGGAGTGGTTGCCGTGGGCGATGCGAAAAGCGAAGTGAGTTTTGTCGTCGCAGATATTCCGGGGTTGATCGAGGGCGCGCATTTGGGGGCGGGACTGGGTACGCAGTTTTTGCGTCACATCGAACGCACTCGTCTGCTCGTACACTTGGTCGATGTTTCCGATGCCAGCGGCCGCCCGGATGTAACAAAAGATGTCGAAGTGATTTTGGGGGAGCTCAGCAGCTTTGGCGCGCATCTCGACGAGAAGCCGATGATCATGGCGGCGTCGAAGATCGATGCGGTCAACAAGGACAAGCTGGCGGACCTGAAACGTTATTGCAAGAAACACAAGTTAAAGCTGTATGAAATCTCCGCGGTTACGGGTAAGGGAATCGAGGAATTGAAATACGCGATGGCCGCTGCAGTGGAAGAACTACGCGAGAAGGATCTTCAGCAAGCCGCCCAGAAGAAGGCTTAACCGCAAAGAGCGTGGAGGCTCGCGAAGTGCGCTAAGGAGACAGGAAGGCGGCCCTTGCGGGCCGGCCTTTTTTGTTCAAACCGACTGCGATCCTATGCTCGTGGCAGCGGACCATGCTGGAAGTGATACTGCAGAATCCGCGCAGCCAGTGCTGGGTGCATGGGGTCTCCTTTGTGCTCAACGGTTCGTACAACTTCCCCTCGGCAAACTACTTCAGTGGCCGAGAGTCCGGCGATCTCCGCCGGAAGCACGAGGTTGATTTCCAGTTGTGCACTGGGTTGCAGTATCTCGTCCGCTTGAAACAGCATGCCGGACCGGCTGATGTTCTCGGTTTCGCCCACATGCCATTCCTTCTCGCCGAGTCGACGATAACGAAGAGGCAACTGAATGTGGAATCGTGGTGCGCGCGTGGGCGGGATTTCCCGGGCTCGCGCGGCGTGGAGTGGTTCAGCGGATTGCGTAGACATAACAGCCTCCGGGGGAGTTGGAGTTGCATCGAGCACTTCGCGCACTTTGCTTTTCAGGTCGCGAAGGGTAAAGGGTTTCTGGAGCAGACGTACGCCGTCGTCCAGCATGCCATTGTGTCCGATCACGTTTTCGGTATAACCGGACATATAGAGCACTTTCACGTTGGGACGAATTTCAGAAATGCGCTGGGCCAGCTCCCGGCCGTTCATGCCAGGCATGATGACGTCAGTGAGCAGCAAGTGGATTATTTTTTCGTGAGCCACCGCAATTTGCATGGCGACGGCCCCGTCCGCTGCCTCGATCACGTGATATCCCTGTTTTTCTAGGTACTGTCGGGCGAGATAGCGCAGGTTGGCCTCATCTTCGACCAGCAGGATGGTCTCCGTTCCGGGCTCGACCTTGCGGTTCTCGACGAGAAGGGCGACCTGGGTGGCGGCTTCACCGGTTGAGGCGACACGCGGCAGGTAAATCTTGAATGTCGTTCCTTTACGCAACTCACTGTGGACCCAGATATAGCCTCCGCTTTGCTTGACGATGCCGTACACCGTCGAGAGGCCGAGTCCGGTTCCTTTCGTTCCCTTAGTGGTGAAGAAAGGCTCGAAGATGCGCGATTGAGTTTCGTTATCCATGCCGTTGCCGGTGTCGCTGATCGCGACCATGACGTAGTCGCCGGGTGGCAACGGTGCGTGCAGGCGCGCGTAATCTTCATCGAGGGAAACGTTGGAAGTCTCAATCGTGAGTCTTCCCCCTGACGGCATGGCGTCGCGGGCGTTGACGGCCAGGTTCATGATGACCTGCTCGATCTGTCCGGGGTCGGCGCGTACCATCCAGGGATTCGGGCTCGGGACCAGGACCAGGTCGATGTCTTCGCCGATCATGCGGGTCAGCATCTTGAGGTTTTCGGTCGCAACGTCGTTCAGATTGACAATCCTCGGTGCCAGCATCTGCTTCCGGCTGAAAGCCAGAAGCTGGCGAGTCAACGAGGAGGCGCGTTCGGCAGCGCTTGCGATTTCCTGGGCCGGACCGCGCAGGTGAGGTTCGGCTCCGAGACGCTCGAGCAGGAATTCCGAATAACCCGAGATCACCATCAACAGGTTGTTGAAATCATGCGCAATGCCACCCGCGAGGCGACCAACGGCTTCCATCTTCTGAGACTGGCGCAATTGATCCTCAAGGGCACGGTGTTCGGTGACGTCTTCAGCAAACAACTCGAACACCACGCCGCCCCCGCCGCCGTTTGCAACCGAGCGACCGGAAACGCGAACCAAGGTGGTAGCGCCATTCTTGCGTTTCCATTCCGCTGTCAGCCCCTTGAATGGTTCGGCGGAACGAAGAAAGTCGGCCAGAGTAAACCACTGATCGTGATCGGGGTAGAGGCTAAAAATATGCTGCCCAAGCAGTGCGGCGGCGGAAGTGTATCCCAGCAACGCAGCGAAGGCGGGATTCGCGTCGAGAATCAGCCCCGCGGAATCACACCGGCAGATGCCATATGGTGCGTTCGTCACCAGTGACCGGAGATTCAGCTCAGAGCGACGCAGGTTTTCTTGCGCCGCCCGCAACGCGGCGTTGAGCCAGCAGATCAGCATGGCCACGAAAAAGAACACCGAGAGCCGGAGGATGGCCGTACGCAACTCCGCAGGGGTGTGAGGCCCGGTGAGCGAGTAGTAGGCACTCACGGTAACGGCGAACGAGGTAGCGACCAAACCGGGCTTCCAGCCCCCATACCAGGCGCTCACCATCACCGCCACGCCGAACAACGCGAGGCGGCTTTCGGACACATCGGCCAGCATTACCGTGGGAATCAGCGCCAAGGCGGTACTCAGCACGGCAACCCCGTACCGAAGTATGGGTGCGCGCGCAGGAGCAATGCGGAGTAGAGGGAGAGTTACTCGCATAGGAAACACATGGTAGTTCGGAAAGTAGGAAACAGGATAGTAACAGGAGTTCATCCC
>Ga0209006_10001304_pt1 | contig 22651 bp, 18 predicted proteins | sample JacPin_JW_Ref_O2_FD_188567 | JGI IMG/M metagenome (GOLD analysis project Ga0209006, IMG submission 188567) | Forest soil microbial communities from Algoma, Ontario, Canada - Jack Pine, Ontario site 1_JW_Ref_O2 (SPAdes) (version 2) | ecosystem: Environmental > Terrestrial > Soil > Boreal... | reverse complement strand
ACGCCCTCGTCGTCAAAGGCGAGAATGCGGTTGAGTCGACGGCAGTCAATGAGCTGGCGGCCATCATTGAGACACGAGTCGCCATAGCTGCGACCGAGGCCGTGCGGCAGCAAAGAGCCGGGTGCCGCAGCTCTAAGAATTTCTTGTACTTGGTCGTTCCACGCCGGCTTGTGGACATGATGGTGCGCGATCTTTGGATAGCGACCCCACGAGAGAATTTGCGTGGTGGGTACGGTGGCGGTTTGCTTACGCGAAATTGCGGCGGATTGACCTGACATTATTTATTCCGAAACGAGTAGCCCGAAAATCAATTACCAATTGACGTGGATCATGCTGGCGGCGATGACGACCCCGGAGACCGCTGCGACTCCGTAACTGACTGGATCTCGGATTGCGAGTGTCACCGGATCCTCTTTTAGCTCTCCGCGATGCGCCAGTAGCCAGTTCCGGCTAAGCCAATAGAGCACAATGGGGCAAAGGAGAAACAGGAACTCGGGTGAAGAGTACAGAAGCAAAACATCCTGGCTATGGACGTAAAGACTGAAGATGACAACCGAGGCAAAGCTGCTGCCGACGCCGAGCGAGAGCAGGAGTTCGCGATCGCCGGTGCGATACCCGCGTCCGGAATTTCCCGCATGAATCAAATCGCCGGCATGGAGTAACTCAGAATACCGCTTGGCCATCGCCAGACTGAGAAAGAAGAACATGGAAAACGCCAGGAACCATTGCGAAAGTGGCGTACCGGAAATCAACGCCCCCGCAAGAATGCGAAAACTGTAGAAGCTGGAAAGAACGAAGACGTCGAGCAGGGCGATGCGCTTTAGGTAGAGCGAGTACACCATGGTGAGCGCGGCATAGCCGAGCAGCACCGCTCCGAATTGCACGTCAAGCAGAAAGGCCAGCCCCAGCGCTGAAGACAACAAGATGAGAGAAGCAAGCAGACCCTCGGGTATGGTGATGTCGCCGGCGGCGAATGGGCGTTCCTTTTTCCACGGATGTTCGCGATCGGAATGGAGATCTAACAGGTCGTTGAGAATGTACAAACCCGAGGCGCAAACGCCGTAAAGGGCGAAACCGATAAGTGTTCGGAACACCGGTGCAACCGCGAGGTTGTGTGACAGGGCAAGAGGCAAAAAGAGCAGAAGATTTTTTGCCCAGTGGTGGCCACGGAGAGCGCTGATCCATGTCTGAAACGTAGCCCGTAGCGATACGCTCGGCTCCAATATCGTGCCTTTGAGCGTGGTGACGGCAGCTGCCTGGTCGGCGCGAGCTTGGGTGCCAACTACATATGCGGCCCGAGCATGGCGCCAGACTTCCAGGTCGGCGGCAGAATCGCCCATGTATTCGAAGCCGGTTTGCTCAAAGCGTTCCGCCAGGAATGCGGCTTTGTTCGCTCCCTTGAGATTCAGTTTGCCATCACTGGCGTGGACTTCGTCGAAGAGCCCGAGATAAGTCGAGATTCCCTCGGCGATGCGGCGGTCGGCAGCCGTGGACAGGGCTAGGCGACGGCCAGCAGCTTTTTCCTGCTGCAAAAAATCCAACACTGGTTGTCGATAGGGAAGGCGGGCCGGGTCAAGATCAATACGGGAAGCGAGTTGGCGCTTCAGCGCCGCGCGACCAGAAGCCAGCCAAAAAGGAATCAACAGTATCGCCAAGGGGTGGGTTTTGAGGAGAACAAGAACGCATTCCCAAAGCACGTTGCCGCGGATCAAAGTGCCGTCGAGGTCGACGCACAATACCGGCGACGCCACCTTGGCGGTCTTGGCTCCCGTTACAAACCCCATGCAATGATCGTCGCATGAAGCATAGGTTGCCACGCCGGGCTAATTGGCACACCTAGGTAACCTGGGTAACATGCGTCGGTTAATACTCACGGTTACTATGAGTTCAATCAGGGTGCGGTCACCGGCTCTGATGCCAACCGCATGCCTATCGAAGAAACAACCGCGATTTCGGAACCCGGTGCATTGGAATTGCTGGCCAAATATCTGCAACGGCCCAGCATTCTGCTGCCCTTGCTTGGATTGGTCACGTTTGTTCTGTATAGCGGGTCTTTGTCTTTCGAATTTGTCTGGGACGACTGGCCACAGATCGTGAATAGTCCGATCATTCGTTCCTGGAGCAATCTGTCACGGGCCTTCACTAGCGACCTGTGGTATCACGTGGCGCGGCATCAGGTTTATTACCGTCCGTTGTTCGTGGCCTGGTCGATGCTGAATTTCTCGTTGTTCGCCTTGAGGCCTTGGGGATGGCACCTGGGGGCGGTCCTGCTGCATGTGAGCGCGGTGTTGTCCGTCTTCTGGCTGTCACGGAAGCTGGGATTGGAATACTGGACGGCTGCTCTCGCGGCATTGATTTTTGCGCTGCATCCCGTTCACATCGAACCCGTCGCGTGGATTTCGGCTGCTTCCGACACCATGGTTGCCATGTTCTCCGCGCTCGCGTTTGTTGCCTTTCTGTACGCGCGGGAGCCGGCAGCTAAAAAGAGGGTGGCTTGGTGGATTGCATCATGGGCGCTTCTGATGTGCGCGCTCCTGACCAAGGAGATGGCCGTTGCATTTACCGCGCTGGTGGGGATCTATGCGTGGCTCAACCCGGCGGAGGAAAATGCTCCTTCGCGCCAGAGATTGCGGGGAGCGATCATTGAGGCCATTCCCTATGCCGCGGTCACGATGGCTTATGTGCTGCTTCGGAAAAATGCACTGCTGCACTCGACGGGACAGTTCGATACCAGCCACCGCTTGATCGACGTGATTCGCACTCTGCCGATGGTGCTTGCCTTTTACCTGGGAAAGCTGGTTGTGCCGGTTGGTTTGACCGGGCTTTATTACACGCCGTATGTCACCACGGCGGTCTTAAAAGAGGTGCTTCTTCCGGTTGGTCTTCTTGGGGTTGTGGCAGGCGGGTTGTGGTACTGGAACCGGCACGGTAAAGATTCGACGGTGGCGTTTGCCTCGCTCTGGCTGCTGGTGGGATTGGCGCCGGCGCTCTATCTGCAGAACTTCGGCAATGGAGATTTTATTCGTGACCGGTACATTTACCTGCCTTCGATCGGATTCGCAATCTTGCTGGCTAAGGCATTGCGAAGTCTGCCCGCGATGAAAGGATGGAGTGCGAAGAACCTGCAAGTCAGCGCAGCTGTGGCTCTATGCACTTTCTATGTGATGGCTTCCGTCGCTCAACAAGTCTATTGGGGCAGCGGATTTTTAGTATTGCTTCGAGGGCAGCAGTTGTATCCGAGCAGTCCAGTTGGGATCGTGGGACTTGCGGCTGAGTACAGCGAGCGTGGCGCACATGAGAAGGCGATCGAGCTGGCTGAGCGGGGCGTTCGCGAGCATCCGGAATATGTTTACACCCTTCTCTCTTTAGCCGAGACGAATATCCGGGCCGGGCACTTCGACGAGGGGCGGTTGTGGTTGGGTCGCTTTCTGACCGTGAATCCCGATTTTGTGAAATCCGAAACTGGAATGGCCTCAGTGGCTGGCCTCTATGGGCGGATGGGAGATTACGACCCGGCCTTCAAATTGTGCGACGAAATTCTCGCCAAGGAACCGAATTTGTACACCGCCCTTTACAACTGCGGAAACATTCATTTGATGGCCGGGAAATATGCCGATGCCCAGGAACTTCTTTTGCGGGCGGTGCAACTGGTGCCGGAAGAGGCTGCCCCGAAACATTATCTCGGACGAGCTTATTTCCAGGATGGACGGAACCAGGATGCGCTCCCTTACTTAAGGGCGGCGATCGCGATCGATCCCAAAGTGTGGGACTACCACTACTGGTTGGCGGAGTCCCTGGAACAGGACGGCAACTTAACTGCGGCCCGGGTCGAGTATCAAAGGGCACTGGAATTGAATCAGGGAAGCACCGACGCGCGGTTGCGACTGACGGCTCTGGAGGGCAAGTGAAGAGTAAGACGGAGAGCAGCCGACAGTCGGGGTTGAGCGTCGAGATGCAAATCCGAGAACTGCCCGGTGACGAAGCGATCGTCGATCCAGCCGTAACTCCGGACAAGAGATCACCGGCGGCGATGGCTGAAAGCCGCACCGTACGCACGGCTGTGCTGGTCATGGTTTTAGCGATGGCCGGCACGTATACCTGGATGCATATCGGTTGGGGTTGGGTTCCAGCAGACGATGGGACGTTGAGCCAAAGTGCTTTGCGTGTGCTGCAAGGGCAACTTCCGCATCGCGACTTTGGGGAGATCTATACCGGAGCCCTGAGTTTTATTCACGCCACCGCTTTTCGAATATTCGGCGTCAATCTGATGTCGCTGCGTATTTGTGTATTTCTATTCTTCTTGGCGTGGGTTCCCGCTGTTTACTGGATTGCACTTCGTTTTACGAAATCCCTCGCCGCGGGCGCAATTACGCTGTTGGCGGTGGCCTGGAGTTATCCCAACTATCCGGCCGCGATGCCTTCTTGGTACAACCTGTTTTTCGCCACGTTTGGCGCGGCCGCGCTGCTGAGGCATTTGGAAACCAAAACACGGCGCTGGCTAATCATCGCCGGTATTTGCGGGGGCGTGTCAATCCTGATCAAAGTCATTGGGGCGTATTACGTTGCGGGAGCGCTCCTTTTTCTTGCCTTCGTCGAGCAAAGCGAAAGCTCAACTGGCAATGCAAAGGCAAGTTCTTCGGCGCAGCGACCAGAGGACATTTCAAAAAACAGCTGGTTCTATCGCATATTCAGCATAAGTGCATTGCTGCTTTTCCTCGCGACGTTAGTCCACGTGCTGGGCGCCCGCTTGGGATCTTCTGAGTTGTACGAGTTCGTGTTGCCGTCGACAGCGATGGTCGGGTTGATTCTGGTCGGGGAAACGGGCGTATCGGCGGGGAGCCGTCAGCGATTCGTCGCGATTTTCCGCATGCTGGTGCCGTTTGGCGTCGGTGTCGCGACCCCAATGGCGGTATTTTTCTGGCCTTATGCCCGGTCGGGAACGCTTTGGACATTCCTCGCTGGAGTTTCGTCGAGCGCGGCGTCGAGGGCGGCATCTCTCGGAGTGATCCGGCCGGTAGGGACTGAAAAGCTTGTCTTTGTGCTGCCACTGTTGGCTGTAATCGCGGCTGGCATGTATTGGGATAAGTTCCAGGGCAAAGCGGTGGGATCGGCGCTCGGATTGGGTGCCCTTGCGCTCACGGTGCGAGCAACCCAGTCGTTCGACATTGTGACCGGGATCTGGTCCTCGGTGGCCGCGCTAACGCCGATGGTGGTGTTATTGGGCGCGGTCGTCCTCTGGGCGCAAAAGCGTCGGTCCCTCTGCACGAAACTGCAGCGTCAGCAAACGGTACTGCTCATTTCGCTGGCGGCGACCTGCAGCCTGGTGCAGTTTCCGTTCGCCGCCCCCATCTACTTGAGCTATGCCATTCCGCTGACCCTGTTGGCCATCGTGGCTATTGTTTCCACCGGAAAGACGCTACCCGGCACCTATGCCCACGCGTCGGTGGTGGCCCTTTATCTCGCGTTTGCGGTAGTCACGCTGGTTCCGAGCTACATCTATGAAATCACCTACAAAATCGGCCATATGGATACGATGCAAACCCCTCGGGCGGGCGGCCTGAAGATTGAAGGCGCCGCGTTCATGGATGAGTTGGCGCACTTCTTGCGCGACCACAGTCCGAATGGATTAATGTTCGCGGGGAACGATTGCCCGGAACTGTATTTTCTCTCGGGGCTCAAGAACGTAACTTTTGATGATTCCGGCGCACAACCGGCGGAGATCATGAAGGCGGTACAGTCTGAAAAGTTGCACCTCGTGGTCATTAACGACTCTCCATACTTTCCATCGTCAGTCATGAGCGCAGAGGTGCGGGCTGAGGTGATGAAAAGATTTCCAAACAGTACCCGCTTCGGAATCTTTCTGGTCTATTGGAGGCAGTAATCAGGCAAGCGGTTACATGGGTAACATTCCTCGTCGTTTCAATGCGGTGCAGGACCGGGCCGCTGACTTATCCTGCAGGAGTACCTTACATGTCCAGTCCTCAACTGAGCAGGCGGCTGAAATGTTCCCAGGCTTCTGCCTTGGTCCCATGGATTTCGGCCAAAGTCCTGGCCAGTATTTCGGTTAAACAACTCCTGCTTCAAGATGAGGCTTATCTGTCATCCGTGGCGCAAGCCGGACTGATTATGGCCGGATCACTGAGTCAAGGTGGCAGAATCTTCTTCTGCGGTAACGGTGGCAGTGCCGCGGACGCGCAACATTTAGCCGCTGAATTGACCGGCCGATTCCTGAAGGAACGCCCTAGCCTGGCTGGAATCGCGCTGACCACAAATACTTCGACCCTGACCGCCATCGCTAACGATTATTCTTACGAAGAAGTTTTTTCCCGGCAGATCGAAGGCCTGGCTCGCGCCGGAGATGTGCTGGTCGGTATCAGTACCAGCGGCAATTCCGAAAACGTACTTCGGGGCATGGCAGTCGCGCGGCGCATGCTGGTTTCTACGGTCGCGCTCACCGGTAAGAGTGGAGGCAAACTCGCCGCTGCCGCCGAACACTGCATCCGGATCCCCTCCGACGAAACCCCGCGAGTCCAGGAATCTCACATACTTACCGGGCACATTCTGGCCGAAATCGTCGAGGCCGAACTCTTCGGAGACTAGAAGGTGTCTGAAAGCGTTCAGCGTGGCCCACTCATCAAACGACTTACTGAGCACATACCTAAGGCCCAGTTTAGCCGCTACATTCTGGTTGGCATTTGGAACACGTTATTCGGTTACGCGGTCTATGCCGGGTTCACCGCCGTTCTGACGCCTCATGTGCCATACGCTTACATTGTTGCAAGCCTGCTCGCCAGCATGCTGAACATCACGGTCGCCTTTCTCGGATATAAATGGTTCATTTTCAAAACGACAGGCAACTACCTGCGGGAGTGGTTTCGCTGTGTGCTGGTTTACAGTGGCGGAATTACTATCGGCATCCTGCTGCTGCCCGGCGTTGTCTATGCGATACGCCACTCCACGCGCTTTGACGCAAGCGCTCCGTACATCGCTGGAGCGCTTCTTACCGGATTGAATGTCGTTGTGGGATTTCTAGGACACAAGAGATACTCATTTCAAGTGCCAGCCGCCAGCTCATCATAATCGAGAAGGGTTAATTGAGAACGGCCTCGGACTCCCTGCTGAAAGGCGAGTTTGCCATCGGTTTTCCCGGCGGATATTGAAAGTTTAGACGCTCCTGTTCAACCACCAATGGCCGTCGCTGCACCAGGGTATGGATTTGCCCGATGTACTCGCCGATGATTCCAATGAAAACCAGTTGCAGCGATCCCATCATAAACATACCGATCACCAGTGGAGCAATTCCAACCGAGAAGTTATTCCAGAAAAGCAGCTTGTAGAGCAGGTACGAGAGTGCCGCGAAAACCGAGATTGCCGCCCCGACAAAGCCGCTCAGCGTCACCATGCGCAGCGGGACCTTGGAGAGATTAGTGATTCCGAGCATCGCCATGTCATACAGCGCGTAGACATTGTTTTTGGTAATGCCTCGCTTGCGGAGTGGCTGGTGGAACCGAATCTCGGCGTGCGGCAGTCCGATTTCCGCAATGATGCCGCGAAAATAAGGATAAGGATCGTTGAACTCTTTGATCAGGTCGACGACTCTGCGGTCGTATAACCCGAACCCGGTGAAGTTTTCGTAAGTTTCAATTCCTGAGAGACGGTTCACCAGTTTGTAATAACTCTTGCGAATCCAAAACATAAGACCGCTCTCGTCAGCCGATTCTTTGATCGTGATTACGATCGGAAAACCTTCCTCCCAGTGTCGAACCAGGTCGACGATCAGCTCCGGTGGATCTTGCAGGTCGGCGACGATTCCGATGACCGCGTCTCCGCAAGCCTGATAGAGAGCGTGCATCGGCGAGCGCACGGTGCCGAAATTCCGGGCGTTGCGGATGACCTTCACATTGGGATCAAAAGACGCGATGAGCTTGAGAATCGCGAAGGTATTGTCGGTCGATGCATTGTCGATGAAGAGATGTTCGTAGTCGTAGCTTCCGACAGAAGTCATGACGGTGCGGACGCGTTCGTAGACCTCGCGCACGTTTGCTTCTTCGTTGAAACATGGTGTGAGGATGGAGATAGTTTTCTTCATATTGCCTTAATGCAGAAGTCCATCCGCCTGCACGCGCGCGCGGGGAACCGCATAGCACACCAGTTCCCAGCAATCTTCAGCGTAGCGACGAAGAAAGATGTCGTAACCGTCCGAGATTCCACGGATCTGGCTTGGAATCTCCCATAGATGTTGACTGCGGTGATAGACGCAAACTGCCAATACCGGATGGTGGGAGGCCAGCAGTTGACTTGCCCCGGCCAGTGCTTCAGGCTCCGCACCTTCGATGTCCATTTTGATGTAGGTCGGGGTCTTGGGCCACGGAACGTCATCAAGTTTGCGACACTCGACTTCAGCGGAACCGCCAGTAGTCATTTTTGAAGCGGCGGAACTCGTAACATTGAATTGAACCCGCGCGTTCCGATTCCCGACGGCATAGGGAAAAGCCGTGCTCTGCGAACGCTGAGGCTCAGGCAGATTCGCAAGGTAATGCGAGAGCAGTTTATTGCTGTCGGGGTCGGGCTCTATGCCGATTACGTGGTCGAAGTGTCCTCCGCTATGTTCGATGAACGCTCGAATACTGTCCCCGTCCAGAGCCCCGCAGTCTGCGAACACCTCGTCTTTGCGGGAAGGCACTAGAAAATAAGTCTGCTTCGTTAACCTGGCGGAGGGTACTCTCTCCGAGTCAAGCCAGTAACGGAACCTCAACTGCTCCACGAATTCGGTTCGAGAGGCGTCGTCGGCAAAAAGACTGTAGCAGAGGCGGATGCTCTGCTCGTTGTCGCGAATCAGGTGCGGATAGTCGAGTCCACTCTCGGGAACGAAGATCTCCCCATATTTCCAGCACAGCGGAATGAACGATGCGACGGCCTGACACCCCATGCCGCGCAGTTGCTGTCGCGCATGGGAGCCGTGATAGATAGTGACGACGAAGCTTGAGTTAGAGCCGTACTGTTGAACAGCGTCTTCAGGTTTCAAGACTGGAAGGCCGTTAACTTCTGTTCTCCACAGCTTAGGATTGTTATCCGCGAATGCGCGTATCCGCACGCCTGCCTGCGCCAGTCCCTTGGAGACGTATTTTCCCAGATGCCCGGCCCCGAAAAGAACGATCGAATCGCTGAAAGGAGAGGTCAGGCGATCGAACGTGTTCCGTTCCCGGGCAAGCAATTGCTCGCGGCTCTCCGCATGGACACCGGCGAAAAATTCATCTAGCTGCGTTAAAGACGTTGCAAACCCTGTAGCGCTCAATGGGACTCTCCTGATTGTGGCCGTCGTAATCCAATAGCGATGGATCGATGGCATTCTTGTTTTCTTGATACCACTGGTAAAGCTCTTCGATTCCGCGCTGCATCGGCGTGAATCGAATTTCGGGGATTTCGTTTAGCAAGCGGGAGTTATCGGCAGTGTATTCCGCTCCCATACCCGAACTCATTAACAGCAGTTCCGGGTTCCGACCGGAGACTGTCGCGACGATTTCGGCAAGTTCGCGCAATTCCCAACTGCGGCCCGTGCATACGTTGTAGCTTGTGTGCCGGGATGTGTTTTCGATGTACCATTCGACAATCTTCGCCAAATCACTCACGTAGAGATAGTCGAATACGACATTTTGCCGGATCACGATGGGCAGGCCGCAAACTACGCGCGCGCACGCGTTGGAGATGAAGCGCACATCCCAGGCTTCGTATTTTCCGAATACGCCAAAGAGGCGGAGATTCACGATCTTTGAGTTTCGTTCGGCATATTTCGTGCAGATATATTTTGAAAATCCGTAAGCGTCTTTGGGCACGCAGGCGTCGAAATAGTCTTCTGAAACGCGAGGCGGCTGCGCATGCCGGCTGAATTCGGCGCCCGAACCGAAGTAGATCAACTTGTCGAATAAATGTTCATTCCTGGCGAGATTGAAAAACATTCGGCAATTGCGATCGAGCAGGTCCAGGGGCGCCGCCAAACGGCGATTGGAACGGGCCGTGGCCGCGTGGACGATCACGTCAAAGTTGCCGGTTTCGAGGTAACGCCGCACCCCATGTTCCTCCATGAGGTCCAGTTCCGTGGAGGAAGGTGCATGAATTTCGTATCGGCCTGAGAAAGCTTCCAGCAGGTTCTTGCCGATGAACCCTGAGCTTCCGGTAATTAGAATTCGAGTCACCGACTTTGCTCCGTAATGGCGCAGCGTTCCTGGGGAATCGCGTATAGAACCAATTGCCAGCCATCAACATCGTGCGGACGCAGAAACAGCCGGTAATCGGGCGCCAGTTTGTGAATCAAGGCGGGGATGGACCACACATGATCCTGGGCGTGATAGACGCAGATTGATAAGACGGGACGGTGTTTGCTAAGGGTGTTCTCCGCCCCCATGAGAGCGTCTGGCTCCGCACCTTCAATGTCCATCTTTATATAGGTTGGGCTGGAGTCGGCAAGCAGGTCATCCAAGCGAACGCAGTCAACCACGATATCTCCATCTCCGCGGATGCTCGAACCTTCACCTCCATCGGCAGCAAATCGTACCTGCCCGCGCGTCGAACCAACCGCAACTTTATTGAGCTGGATTCGATTGCCTATGTCTGGATTCAATCCGTCTATCCAGTCTCGCAAAGCCGAGAAATTCTTTGGATCGGGTTCGACAGCGACAGCGCCGGCAAATTCGTTCGCGGTCCTCTGCAGGAATTGCTGCAATGTGTCACCCGTATAGCTGCCACAGTCAACAAAAAACTCGCCTTGGCTGAGTTCGAAAATACTGGATGGAAAGTAGGATTCTTCCAGGTCGGGTTTGCTCAGCACGCCATAGTCGCCGGATGCGCGCCATTCAACCTGTCTGAGATATTCTTCCCGCGATTTGTCATCCCCCCACAACGATGCCGTCTTGAGGACGCTCTCGGAATTCTGGAACATCTTGTGCGGAAGATCCTGACAGAAGTAGGGCATCAGGATGTCGGCAAACTTCCAGCGCAGGCTTGACGCCGGCGTAACTCTCCTGCAGCCGAGTTTGCGGAGGGTCTCTTTGGTTTCAGCATAACGATGACCCAAAGACCAGATAGTCACGATGAACAAGGCTGATTTGCCGAATTGTGCGGACGCACCTTGCGGAGATAGCGCTGGGACACCCTGCACCATTCCATTCCATCGGTCTGGATTGTTATCGCAAAACGCCAGGGGCTCGATCCCGATGCTCCGTAGACATTTGAGAGCAGTCTTTCCCAGACTTCCCGCACCAAACAACACCACCTGCCCGGAACATTCGGCGAGCTGCCGATCGAATGCATGGGCCTCCCGTTCTTTCACCGAAGCGACGGGTTCGCTGAGAATCGTTTCCAGCTTCGACAAATAATGGGTGGTTGTCATTTAAGTCGTCTACCTGTTTCTCACGTCAGTTATCTTCCAGCATCGGTACCATCATGTTTGACTGGAATTCATCGCGGTCCAGGAACGGCCACAGGTCTTCCAGCGGTTTCGAGACGAATGACCCGTCGGGGCGCTGCACCGAGGTGACGCGCGGACAACGGGCTTCGTCGGGAATGACTTTCAGATCGCACAAGACCGGCCCCGGAGTCTCCAGTACTTTGCGAATCTGTGCCGCTAAATCGTCTTGCCGTGAAATTTCCGCGCAGGCAATGCCGAATCCATGGGCGAGCTTGCTTAACACGGGCAGCTGCACGCCGGTGCTATTACTGCATCCGATATTTGGGTTGCCGAAGAAGTTGGCTTGTGAAGCCCGGATAGAAGCGTAGCCGTCGTTATTCAGCACAAAGAATTTTATGGGGAGCCGGTGATGAGCAACAGTGGACAGCTCCTGAATGTTGAATTGAAATCCGCCATCGCCGTCGACGCAAATGGTTCGTTGCTTGCCTGAGGCAAAACAAACGCCGATGCTCGCGGGAATACCGAAGCCCATTGACCCCAGGCCGGCAGTATGAAACACGCGCTGCCCTTTGCGGGCCGGGTAGGAAAATATGAAAGTTTCGATTCCTGATCCGGAGCTACCGGAGACGATCTTGTCGTCGTCGTCAACCACGCCGGCCAGCACTTCGGCGAAGTGAAAGATACTGACCGCTCCGGGCCTCCGATGCTCCGATTGAATCACGGGATAGCGCGTCTTCCACGCCTGGCAACGCTTGATCCAACACTGCCGGCTCTTAGTCTGCGTCTGCGAAGCTTCGGCCGAACTCTGTCGCAGGAGTTCGCCGAGGAAAGCGCCCGCGTCGGCGTGGATGGCAGTGTCAATCAAAGTGCCCAACTTCCGGATCTCAGACGCATCCACATCAACCATCACTTTGTGCGCGGATCTGGCGAGTTGCGCCGGCTCCCATCCGGTTAAAGGAAGATCCATTCGTGCCCCGACAATCAGGAGCAGATCGCAGTTCTGCAGCGCAAAGTTCGCGCCGCGCGCGGCTAGCGTACCCGGCCGGCCGACGAAAAGAGGATCGTTCTCCGATACGAGGTCGGAACTCACCCAAGTGGTTTCGACGGGGATTCCCAACCGGTTCATGACGGTCTCAAACTCTTTTTGCGCGCGAGCCAGTCGAATGCCATTTCCGGCGAGGATCAAAGGGCGCTCGGCGCGACTTAATTGTTCGACGACCTTTGCGACTTGGGATGGCAATGTCGATTCGTCGAAAACTGGCTCCAGTTCCTCGCTCTGAAATCCTTTTAGTGATGTTTCGTCAATCGGAGTCGCCTGCACGTCGATCGGTATGTCAATCCAAACCGGACCGGGGCGGCCGGAACGCGCCAGGTGAACCGCTTTTTCGAGGTGATATCGAATCGAGGACGGATCGGTCACGGTGACCGCATATTTCGTCAAAGATTTTACGATGGTGACGATATCTATTTCCTGCGGACCACGTTGCCGCACTCCCAGCGGCGTGCCATCGGCCTTGAACATACGATCCGGCCGCTTCACTTGCCCGGAAAGAAACAGGCAGGGAGAAGAGTCCAACCACGCCCCAGCGAGGCCGGTGATTGCATTGGTCCCGCCCGGCCCGGTTGTGACTAGAGCCACACCGAGATGATTCGTTGCCTTGGCATAGTTCTCCGCGGCGACCGCACTGGCTTGCTCATGATGATTGCAGACGAATTCGATTTCGCGACAGCGCCCAAGAGAATCGTTAAGATGCATGGCCCCGCCACCCGAGACGAGAAACACGTGCTTCACTCCCAGGTCAGCGACGAAACGGATGACGTAATCGGATAATTTCATCGCAGTATCATGCGTTCGATGGCGCTGCTGCAGCCGCCTGCTGTTGTCCCGCCAACAAATGGTTTACCAATTCGCGGACCGCGCCATTGCCGCCGGAGGCTTTCGTAATCAATTCACATTTGGCCATCACCGCCGGTTGTGCGTTGGCTGGCGCGGAGGAAAATCCGGCGATTTCGAGGGCCGCAATATCGTTTACGTCGTCTCCCATGAAACAAATTTCTTTAAGAGAGAGATGGTGTCGCTTGGCAAAGTCGGTCAAAGCAGCGGCTTTGTCTTTGCAATTCAGAGTGATGTCGGTGTCTTTGACCTGCACCTTTCTGGCCAGCCGGCTGACCAGGGGACTGTCTTCGCCAGAAATAAAAGCCAGCGTGAAACCGGCTTTGCGGGCGAGCGAAAGCCCCATGATGTCGGCAAAGCAGAATCGCTTCCACTCTTCACCGTTCGGTCCCCACCAAACGCCGCCGTCGGTCAGGACGCCATCCACATCCAGGGCTATGGCCGTTATCCTAGGCATGCGCCGCCATGACCCGACGTAATTTCTTGATGATGGGCTGCTCGCGCTCGAGCACCCGCTTCACGCCATCGCCCATCGACTTCTCAATCAGGCGAATGTCGCGCACCAGCCGCGTGATTCCGTTAGGCTCGAGTGATGCCGCGTGATCTGATCCCCACATCGACCGGTCCAGTGTGATATGCCGCTCAATGATGCAGGCTCCCATAACGTTGGCTGCGACGCTTGATGGCAGACCCGTCTCGTGGCCGGAATAACCAACGGGTATTCCATAGCGCTCGATGAGCGTGTCGATCACGCGCAGATTCAGTTCTTCGTAGTACGCGGGGTAGGTGCTGCATGCCTGCATCAGGACCAAGTCGTTTTTGCCCAGGACTTTGATCGCGTGGTCGATTTCCTCAATCGTGCTCATGCCGGTGGATAACAGTATCGGCTTGCCGATAGCGCGCGTGTGCCGCAGCAAATTGTCATCCGTCAGCGACGCCGAGGCTATCTTGAAACACGGGACATCGAACTGCGCGATGAAGTCGACCGAAGCCTCATCCCAGCAAGAGGCGAACCAGTCGACCTTGACCTCTTTGCAATAACGATCGATCTCTTTGTACTCTTCGATTTCGAACTCGAGTCCGCGCTTCAGGTCGCCATTGGTCGGCCCGAAGGGATTCTCGCGTGCTTTCGCCAATTCTTCGGCGGTGTACACAACATCAATCGTGCGCTTCTGAAATTTGACCGCGCTGCAACCCGCGCCCACGGCAACGTTGATCAACTGTTTAGCAAGATCGATATCGCCGTTGTGGTTGATGCCGATTTCAGCGATGACATAGCAGGGCTGCGACATTCCGATCAATTTTGAGCCGAGCTGGACTTGCGCTTGTTTGGCTGCGGACCTGTTGCTACCTTCTTGTGACATCGCCGAATGCTCCTTTCGAACTTGACTTACTCTTGCTTGCCTCACTCATGCTTGCCTCACTCATGATTTTGTTGGTCATGCGCCTTGACCCGCCGCCGCCGCTCTTGGAATCTGATGGAAACTCTCCGTCATGTAATCGATCATCGGCTGCGTGATGCCGGGGTAGAGGCCAATCCAGAAAACGTTGTTCATTACGAAGTCGGTGTTGGCGAGATTGCCCACCACGCGTCGCTTAATGTCGCGATAGGCTGGTTGGCGCAGTAGATTGCCTCCAAACAGCAGGCGGGTGGCGATGTTGCGCGATTCCAGGAATTGCACGACCTGGCTGCGCGTAGTGGGCGCACCCTGGCGGACGGCGAGGGGAAATCCGAACCAGCTGGGCTCAGAGTTCTCGGTCGCCTCAGGCAGGATGAAAATATCTTGGAGATCGCTTAACCCTGCGTAAAGCCTGGCAAAGTTTTCCCGCCGCGCGGCAATGAAACCAGGAAGCTTCTGGAGTTGTGCCACTCCAACCGCAGCCTGCATGTCAGTTGCCTTAAGGTTGTAGCCGATATGGCTGTAAATGTACTTGTGATCGTATCTGGCAGGCAGATCGCCGAGTTTCCACTCAAAGCGGCAGCCGCATGTGTTGGATTTGCCAGGATCGCACCAGCAGTCGCGTCCCCAGTCGCGAAAAGATTCAGCGAGCTTCTTAAGAGCTGGGGACTGAGTCAGAACGCATCCTCCCTCGCCCATGGTGATGTGGTGCGCCGGATAAAAACTTGTGGTGGCAACATGGCCGAATGTACCCACGGACCGGCCTTTGTACTGGCTGCCGACCGCGTCGCAGCAATCCTCAATCACCCATAGATTGTGTTTGGTGGCGACCGCCATGACGGCATCGAGGTCGAACGGATTGCCCAGCGTGTGCGCCAGCATGATGGCTTTGGTCCGGCTCGAAATGGCTTGCTCAAGCTGAGTCGCATCGATGTTGTAGGTTGGTATCTGGACGTCGACAAAGACCGGAACCAGTCCGTTCTGAATGATCGGATTGACGGTCGTGGGGAATCCCGCCGCCACGGTGATGACTTCGTCTCCGGCCGATAGCTTGCGAGAACCTAGCGACGGAGATGTAAGGCACGATAGCGCAGCGAGATTAGCCGACGAGCCCGAATTGACCAGAGAAGCGGAGCGCACGCCCATGAAGGCGGCAAACTCGCGCTCGAATTGCGCGGCAAAGCGGCCCGTGGTCAACCAGCCGTCCAATGAAGCATCGACCAGATGTTCCAGTTCCGAGCTGTCAACAACTTTGCCCGATACCGGCACACTGTTTTTGCCCGGCACAAATGCGGAGGGCGCCAACGCTACGTCGCAGTACTGCTTCACGAGCGCATGAATCTGTTGGCGAAGCTCAGTAGCGGTTGGGCGCACCGGCGTTGAATTTGCGGAGATCATAGCCGTGTCATCTCCTGTTCGCGTGCGCCATCGCGGCCGGCGCTTCAAGAAATTCGCGATACCACCCTAGCGTTCGATCAAGGCCGGATTCCAGCGTGAAGTTCGGCTTCCAATTGAGCATGGTGCGGGCTCGCTCCGCGCTCAGGTACTGATGCCGAATTTCGTTGCTCGCCTGATTGAGAACTTCGGGCGTCAGGGAAGACTTCATCTTCCGCAGAATCAAGTCGACCAGTTGCAGTACGTTAACCTGGTTCTCATTCGAAAAATTGAATGCTAGCCCGCGTAAGCCGGCATCGGAGGCAAGGCGCTCGGCGAGCAGCATGTAAGCGGCCGCGCCATCTTCGATATAGAAATAGTCACGGACGAAATTGCCGTCGGAGCGTACCACCGGCCGCTCTCCACGAATGATGGAGCGGATCGTGCCCGGAACCACCCGGTTCCAGTTCAAGTCGCCGCCCCCGTAGAAATTTCCACAGCGCGTAATGGCCACCGGCAAGTTGTAGGTGACGGCGTATGTTTGTGCGATCAGATCGGCACAAGATTTACTAACATCGTAAGGATGTCGGCCCTGCACCGGCATGCTTTCGTTGTATGGGAGATGTTCCTGGTCGCCATAAGCTTTATCGGAAGATGCCACCACAATGGAGGCAACCTTGGGCGAGCGGCGGCAAGCTTCCAGCAGATTCCAAGTCCCTTCAATGTTGGTGGAGAAGGTTGAAATCGGATTACGATTGGCAATCCCGACGATGGCCTGGGCGGCTACATGAAATACAACTTCCACTTCGTATTCGCCAATGGTGCGCTCCAGCAGGTCGCGATCCGTGATGTCGCCACGCACCGTCTTAACCTGCTCTATGCGACGGCTGCGAACGAGTTCGCTTTGCGGAACCCAATCCCGTACCAGGCAGACAACACTCGCACCAGCTTCGAGAAGGCTTTTCACCAGCCATGAACCGAGCAAACCCGTGCCGCCAGTCACGAAGACGGAGCGATCCTGCCAAAATGAGTTCATTGTGCCCACACCTTCCAGGGCGTGTGGTCGCTTGCCCATAGTTCGTTCAGGTGTTGATACTCTCGGTAGGTGTCCATGGCGAAGAAAAATCCATCATGCCGGTAAGCCATGAGCTGGCCCTCGCGTGACAATCTCTCCAGTGGTTCGCGCTCCAGAATGCATTCTGGGCCGTCCAGATAATCGAAGATGCGGCGGTTGAATACGAAGAAGCCGGCGCTGATTAATCCATTGGCTTTCGGCTTTTCCGTAAAACGTTGCACTTGTCCTTTGGCGTCGGCTTCAAGCACTCCGAAACGAGAAATGGGTGGAACCGATGTCACGGTTGCGATTCGCCCGTGCTTATGATGAAAGTCGAGCAGGCAATTGATGTTGACGTCGCTCAGGCCGTCACCGTACGTACACAGGAAGGTGTCGTCATCCTGCAGATAGCGGGACACACGCTGCAAACGGCCGCCCGTCATGGTTTCCAGACCAGTATCGGCAAGCGTGACGGAGAAATCCTGTTCGTGATGCGCGCCCATGAATTGGACATGCGATTTGCGTCCTAGGCAAATCTTGAAATCGCTATTCATGGCTTCGTAGTTCAGGAAATAGTCCTTGATCATGTTGCCGCGATATCCCAGGCAGACAATGAATTCGCGCATGCCATAGTGCGCATACATCTTCATGATGTGCCACAGAATCGGACGGCCACCGATTTCAACCATTGGTTTGGGGCGGAATTCCGTCTCTTCCCGAAGACGGGTACCTAATCCACCACACAGAACAACGACCTTCATAGACTGGGTCCTGGCAGCGCAACAAATAGGGATTGCCGCGCCTCAAATCTTGGAATCTCTAATCTGCGGCCGCACAAGCCCGCAAGTCAGTTATCCCACACGCGCGAGAGGAAGGCAGGTTACGTAAGTCACTCCGGTGCTTTCGTTTGTTGCGATTGGCCGTAGTTGGCGCGCGCGGACAGCGTCCAGAAGATGGGGGGCGCGAAGAAATATCGTCGGCAAGTTAACTCGATGGCATTGGCTCTCAGTTGGTTACTATCGTTACCACTCAAACCTGAGCCGGAGCCGCGGCTCGCTTGGGGAAGATATTGCCGACGCGCCGGATTTCGGCTCCCACGCCTTTTAGTTTTTCCTCGATGTTCTCGTAGCCGCGGTCGAGATGGTAGACGCGGTCGATGATGGTCTCGCCATCCGCCACCAGAGCAGCGAGCACAAGCGAGGCCGAGGCCCGCAGGTCAGAGGCCAGGACGGCAGCGGCGCTGAGCGGCGTTCCTCCACGGACGATCGCACGACGGCCTTCGATCTTGATATTTGCGCCCATCCGCAGCAATTCCTGCGCGTGCATAAAGCGGTTCTCGAAAATATTTTCGGTAATGATCGACGTGCCGGCAGCCTGCGTCGCCAGCGTCATGTATTGCGCCTGCATGTCGGTCGGAAATCCCGGATATTCCTCGGTGTTCATATCGCTTGCGGATAAAGGCTGGTCCCCCATCACGCGAACGGAATCGGCCTTTACCACAGTCTTGACGCCGGTTTCCGCCAGTTTCCCCAGAATCGCCGCGAGATGCGCGGGATCGCATCCCGACACGTTGAGATCTCCGCCGGTGAGGGCCGCGGCGATGATGAAGGTTCCGGCTTCAATGCGATCGGGAATGATGCGGTGTCTTGCGCCGTGCAACTTGTCGACCCCTTTTATGCGAATCGTCGACGTACCAGCTCCCTGAATCTTGGCGCCCATGGCGTTGAGCAGGGCGGCGAGGTCGGCAACCTCCGGTTCGCGGGCACAATTCAACATGACGGTCTCGCCCTCGGCAAGCGTGGCTGCCATCAACAAGTCTTCGGTGCCAGTAACAGTAATTTTATCGAATACGATTTCAGCCCCTACCAGGCGATTTCCTTTGAGCGGATCGCTAGCAGCTTCGACATAGCCATGCTGTTGCGTGATCTTCGCTCCCAGACGCTCCAGCCCTTTAATGTGCAGGTCGATGGGGCGGGCGCCGATAGCGCATCCACCCGGCAGCGAAACACGGGCGCGGCCGCAGCGAGCGACCAGCGGCCCCAACACCAGGGTTGAGGCACGCATCGTCTTCACCAGTTCGTAGGATGCTTCGGGAGCCGTTAAATTGCGTGCGCAAATCGTGGTCCGGTGTTGAGCGCGTCCGTAGCCGAGCTCCACCTCGGCTCCCATGGCGGCCAGAAGCCTGCGCGTGGTCTCGATATCGCGTACCTGCGGAATGTTTTCGAGAATTACCGGTTCGTCGGTCAGTAGCGCCGCCGCCATGCAAGGCAAGGCTGCGTTTTTCGCGCCGCTGATACGGACCGTCCCCAGAAGAGGATTGCCCCCACGGATTACGAGTTTATCCATACTCTTATCTGTACCCTTGCCAATAGATATTCTAGCGGGGAAATCGTGGGCTGGGGATAAGTTGCAGCCGGGGGGAGTTCCGTTTGTAACTTTGTTTTTGCAGTTCTGTTTCGAACCTTGAGCGAAGATTCGTTCTAGCGGCTGCCTTTTGCAATTGCGACAGCCTGGCGCAATCGGCCCTGCACTTCACCCAGGGCGGCGGCGGCTTGCGCCGCAGTGACTCCAGCTTTAGCCATCACAAGAGCTATGGGAACCTGCCCCCCAGCGATCCTTAAGTACTTGCGCGCAGTGCGGCGATCTATTTCGGCGGCCTCTTCCAGAATGCCGACTCCGCGCTCGAGCAGTTTGGAATTCTTGATGTGCAGATTCACCATCAGATTGCCGTACACATAGCCCAGGCGAGTCATGGCTCCGGTAGAAAGCATATTCAGAATCATTTTCTGCGCCGTGCCAGCCTTCATTCGGGTAGAACCAGAGACTACCTCCGGACCCACGTCCGCGACAATTGCGATATGCGTGGCCTTGGCTAGCGGCGAGTTCGAATTGCAAACCACGGCAACCGTTTTGGCGCCGCGCGCGCGAGCATATTTGACGGCGGCGATTGTAAACGGAGTGCGGCCGCTGGCAGCGATTCCAACCACCACATCGTCTTTTGTCGGCCTTTTGTTCGCGATCGCTCTCCGTCCCAGTTCGCGGGAGTCTTCATCGGCCTCCACCGCCGACGCCAGCGCTTTAGCGCCTCCGGCCATGATGAACTGAACCCTGCCCGGACTAACGTCAAAGGTCGGAGGAATCTCGGCGGCATCGAGCGCGGCAATGCGGCCACTGGTGCCGGTCCCGACGTAAATGAGTCTTCCTCCGCGTCCGATAGCACCGGCAATCAGGTCAATCGCCTGCGCTATTTGAAGGAGACTTCTTTTGACGGCACCTGCGACCTTGGCATCTTCTCGGTTGATGATTCGAACAATTTCGAGCGCGGATTTCCGATCGAGATCGCGAGAAGCCGCGTTGGATTGTTCGGTAACCAGATGGCCAAGGTCGGTGATGGCGTTTTTCCCGGTCGGCTTTTTGCGATCAGAAGGTTTGTGACTCAATCGTTCTTCCCCAGCGCCTGAACCACCGCATCGTGAAATGCCGGGCGGACCTGTTTGATGGTCTGATTTTGGCAATCCGGCCAAGTGCGGTTAGTTAGCAAGGTAATCGAAAGCTGGCGCTCGGCGTCGATCCAAAGGGATGTGCCCGTGTAACCTAGGTGTCCGAAGGAATGCGCCGAAAAATACTTGCCTGACTGCGAAGGGGAAGACGGCGTGTCCCAACCGAGGGCGCGGGAAGTACCTGCGGGCGTTTCTTCACGACGCGAAAACACTTCGATCGTCGGCGCGCGGAGAATGGAGTGTCCTCCGCTGAGCATGGCGTGTGCGAAGAGGGCCAGATCGCCGGCGGTCGAGAACAAACCGGCGTGTCCGGCAACGCCACCCAGCACGCTCGCATTCTCATCCTGCACCTCGCCCTGGATAATGCGATGCCGAAAGGTGCGATCGTCGGCAGTCGGCGGGATCGAATTCTTCAAGCTGAGCGCCGGATTAAACGTGGTTTGCCCCATACCCAGAGGGCCGAAGATTTCACGCCGACAGAAAGCGTCGAGAGATTCATCGGTCAGCCGTTCGAGCGCTACCCCGAGAATGATGAATCCGATGTCGCTATATTCCGCGCGCGTGCCCGGCACAGTCATCAGTTCAGCGCTGAAGGCGGCCTGAAGCAGTTCTCCCGCGCTCTTCACGCGCTGAAATAGCTTTTCATAGGCAGGCAGGCCCGAGCTGTGGGCCAGCAGCATCCGTAAAGTAATCTCCCGTCGCTGGATATCGTTGTGAGCAAACTCAGGAACGATGGCGGTTACAGGCGTCTCCAGATCAAGTAGCCCGCGCTCGTAGAGGATCATCGCCATGGAGGTCGTAGCCACAACTTTGGTGAGAGACGCAAGATCAAACATTGTGGCTGCGTTAACGTTGACGTTTGGCGAAGTCTCGTACGTGAATCGACCGAGAGCTTTCTGCGCGACCAGTTCTCCGCGTAAGGTAATCGCCAGTGTGCACGCCGGAAAGGTCTTGGCGGCAATGGCGTTTTCAAGAATGCCGAAAGGGTCGCGAAAGCGATCTTCCTGCGCCGCGAGGTTGCGCGCGAGTGTGGAAAAACCGCCGGGTTTATCTTCCCCGTTCGTGGAAGTCTCGTTCGTCAAAATGTCGTTACATCGTTCAAAGGCCTGCTGGCTTTATAGCAAAGCTGCGGCTGCTCGCAAAGTAGCTGAAGATGGTCGGTGACGGAAGTTACCATGGGGGCTCGCGACAAATCGAAACGGTTGAGGCCCGTCTTGGCGGTCGTGTAGAGTCACAGCAAGCGTGAAAATCGCATCGATAATTCTGGCGTTTGCTCTCTTGTCTTGCGCGATGGCCTTCGGACAGGCTGAGCTTGGTGTCCGGCTTACCGCTCTCGATCCCATCATCGGTGACGCGATCGCTCAGCAGCAGATTCCGGGCGCGGTCCTCATCGTTGGGCACGACGGCAAGGTTGTACATCGCGAGGCGTACGGCAGTCGTGCGCTCGAACCGCGTACAGAGGCGATGACCCTGGACACGATCTTCGACTGCGCGTCTCTTACCAAAGTTCTGGTCACGACCACGGCGATCATGCAGCTCTGGGAACAGGGAAAAATTAGGATGAGCGATCCGGTGGCGAAGTATTTACCCGAGTTCGCGCAGAACGGCAAGCAGGATATTACCGTCCGCCAGCTACTGGTGCACTATTCCGGACTTGCTGCGGATCTGGATCTAACCAAGCCATGGGAAGGTAAAGAAACCGCGTATCGCATGGCCTTGGAAGCGGCTCCCGAGCGGCCTCCAGGATCGGCTTTTGTCTATAGCGATATCAATTTTGTGGTGCTTGGAGCGCTCGTGGAACGGCTTTCAGGCGAGTCGCTGGACGCCTATGCGGCCAAACATATTTTCAGTCCGTTGGGAATGAAAGAAACTCGCTTCCTTCCACCATCCTCGTGGGAGCCCCGCATCGCGCCAACTGAAGAAGATGAAAATCATCGCCTGTTGCGCGGCGTTGTACATGATCCGACGGCGCGTCGCATGGGCGGAGTGGCGGGAGATGCCGGAGTTTTTTCTACCGCCGACGAC
>Ga0209006_10001303_pt1 | contig 22657 bp, 26 predicted proteins | sample JacPin_JW_Ref_O2_FD_188567 | JGI IMG/M metagenome (GOLD analysis project Ga0209006, IMG submission 188567) | Forest soil microbial communities from Algoma, Ontario, Canada - Jack Pine, Ontario site 1_JW_Ref_O2 (SPAdes) (version 2) | ecosystem: Environmental > Terrestrial > Soil > Boreal... | reverse complement strand
TTCCCGCTTTTTCACGTGAAATCTCGGCGATGGTGTTGCCCAGATAGTTCTGGTGATCGAGCGAGACGTCGGCGATGATGCTGAGCCTAGGCTCAACCACGTTGGTGGCATCGAGACGTCCGCCCATTCCTACTTCCAGCACCACCATATCCGGACGTTTGCGGGCGAAAAACTCGAATGCCATGGCGGTGAACATTTCAAAAAAACTAGGATGCCATGGCAGATCGCCTTCTGAAACCAGCCGCTCTACCGTGCGGTCAACCACATCGTGTACCGTTGCGAAATCGTCGTCGCTTATCATCTCGCCGTTGAAGCGAATGCGTTCATTGATACGAACCAGGTGAGGCGATGTGTAGAGGCCTGTTTTCAATCCTGAAGCTTGCAGAATGGATGCAAGCGCTGCCGCCGTCGAACCCTTGCCGTTGGTGCCTGCGATAAGGACGGATGGGAATCGATTTTCCGGGTGACCCAGCGCGTCGAGAAGTACGCGCATGTAAGCCAGGTCGAACTTGTGCGAAGGCGTTTGTGCCAACTCGTGACCCAACGCGTACATCTGCGCAACTGCAGTTTCGTATGACAAAAAGGAGCTTTCGGCGACCAGCGCAGCCGTCAGTTTACAGTTTCAGGCTTTGTATCAAACGCAATCCAGAAAACCACACTCAGATGCGAAACGGCGCACCGAGCAGGGAATAGCGAAACCCAATATGTTTTGATGGTTGCGCGGGTTCTTAGTCCAACACGCGCCACAACCGACAGGCGCTTGCCAAAAGCCGCCCTAAGCAGCCTGCACCATAAAATCCATTGCCCGCGCGATATATGGCTTCAAGTCCTTACGCGGAACGACGGCATCGAGCATTCCGTGTTCCAGCAAGAATTCAGAACGCTGAAAGCCTGGCGGTAGTTTCTGGCGAATCGTCTGCTCAATCACTCGCGGACCGGCAAAGCCAATCAGCGCACCGGGTTCGGCGATATTCAAATCGCCCAACATGGCGAAAGAGGCGGTGACGCCTCCGGTTGTGGGATCGGTCAAAACCGAAATATAAGGAACCCGCACCGCATCCAGACGCGCCAGGGCTGCGGAGACCTTGGCGAGTTGCATGAGGCTGATCACGCCTTCCATCATCCGCGCACCACCTGACGCAGAAATGATAATGATAGGGGTACGTGTTTCGGTGGCCTTTTCGATCGCTCGGGTTATTGCCTCGCCGACTGCGGCACCCATGCTGCCGCCGATGAACGAATATTCCATGGCGCTCACAATTACCGATCGGCCGTTCAACTTGCCGTAGGCATTGACGATGGCGTCTTTCAATCCGGTATCGGCTTTCGCACGTTTCAGGCGCGAAGAATAGGCTTTTAAATCGACAAACTTCAGGGGATCGGTTGAAGCGAGGTCGCTGTCGAAAATTTCATATTTACCATCATCGAGCAGCTGGGACAAACGAGTGCGCGCATCAATGCGGAAATGCTTATCGCATTTCGGGCAGACGTTGAGGTTGTCCTCGAGGTCCTTTTTCCAGATAATTTGCCGGCATCCGTCGCACTTGACCCATAATCCCTCGGTGCGGACTTTCTTTTCGCCCGACGCTTCGATTTCACCGGATTGTCGCTTGAACCAAGTCATAGAAAGGGCCCTCAGCCGTCAGCTCAAAGCCATCAGTAAAAATATCTAGGATCTCTTGCTGAGGGCTGACGGGCGATAGCCGACGGCTAGTATTCGATTCCTCTCTGCGCCATCACGCCCTTTTCGTAAGCGTGTTTTACCTGGCGCATTTCAGTCACAGTGTCTGCAATTTCGACAATGGTCTGGTGTGCATTCCGACCGGTCAAGATGACATGTACCATCTCCGGCTTTTGCTTCAGCGAGTCGGCTACCTTCGCCGCGTCGAGCATACCGTAGCTGATGGCGTAATTAATTTCATCGAGCACCACCAGATCCCATTCGCCGGACTGAATCGCTTTCTCGGCCTCAGCCCAGGCCTCTTCCACCATACGCACATCTTCAGGATCAGGTTTCTCGGTCCCTACCTTCACAAAACCGCGTCCCATCTGCTTCATGACGAACTTATCGCCGAAAGCCTTCACTGCATCGAGCTCGCCGTAATGCCACGAACCCTTAAGAAACTGGAGCATTAGGACTTTCATGCCCTGCCCGACGGCGCGGAGCGCTGTCCCCATGGCAGCCGTTGTCTTCCCTTTGCCTGGACCTGTATTCACGATGATGAGGCCACGGCGAAGGTCCGACATAAGGTCGAATCTTTGATTGTACGCAAACCGGAAAGACCATGCCAGATGCCTGCGGCATTGAAGAATCGGGCTCGGTTGAAGGGAGGGCGCGAGTGAGTTGGTCTAGTAGATTGACCTAGTCTAGTAGATCGCACTCATCCAGATTGCAGCGTGTCTCGATATGGACAAGCCGACAAAACGAAAAGGCGGACGGTTTTGGGTTCCGTCCGCCTCCCAGTCAACGGGATGGAAAAGTTTCATTAAGGCATTTCGACGACTCGTGACAGTTTCGGCTGATTTTCGCCGCTTGCTGCTCCCGAGTCTTCGGCGCCTATCAGTCGGGCCGCAATCCGCAGAGCGTCTACTTCCTTGCGGACCCGCAACAGTTCCTGTTCTTTCGCTCGTATTACGTCGTACGGGTTTTTCATTGGGGGAGGGCCTCGCTTACTCATTACAGACTGGTTTCGCCTGTTAAGAAATACAGTAAGCTAATTTTGCGAACCCGCAAAGCTGCCAGAGGTTCATTGCGGCGAGGAACCGAGTCCCGCCAGAAATGGTCTGACCAGCCGCTGCCCGTTACCATTAAGTTAATGACCTAAATGATAGGGATGATTCTTGAGGATGGTGAAAGCGCGATAAATCTGTTCCACCAAAATCACTCGCGCTAATTCGTGAGGCAGCGTCATCTTTCCTAACGACAGAATAAAACTTGCCTGCTTGCGTGCTTCCTCGCTAAATCCATCACTTGCGCCGATGGCAAATAGCAGAGGTATTGCAGCCAACTGCTCGCGCTCCAGAAAAGCGGAGAATTCTTCGGACGAAAATTGTTTTCCCCGCGCGTCCAGCAGGATCAGCTTATGCCGTTCTTTCTGCCGGTCTTTCTGCCGGTCTCTCTGCCGTTCAGCGCTCGCCAGGGACAAAACCGCGGCCTCGTCCTTTACCGCCAAACTAGATACCTCGGCGAAGCGCGAAATTCGTTTGAAGTATTCGTCGGTCAGCGCCTGGATAGCTGGTTCTTTCGTCTTTCCGATCCAAGCAACTTTGATCTTCATCGGGAATGATTATTCTACTTACGACGAAGGAAGTCTTGCTCGGAGAACCTCCGGCTGCACTCACGCTGTAAAATTTAGCGAATTTGGGCCGGGTTCTGCGGAAATCTTCGATCGAAAAAGCGGTCGAAAAGAATCAGCGTTTCGTTGAAGGTCCATTTGGTTTTTGGTGACCCTCCCCCCTATTTTTTCGTGTCAATAAGATCATTAGGATCAGAGGTTTAGCGGAGGCCATTTCTTGATGCCTCATTCTAACGGGCTTATATCTAAATGCCTCATTGGTAATGACTTCACCGCTAGAAGTTGTCCAAGAACGCTGAAAAACGGGTTTGGGATAGCTGTAAGAGGGCCCCGCTTGTTGGAAGCGCTTCGTCTGTACGCTGCACCATTTCAGAGACACATTGTTTCTTGGGATCGGAGGGCTGTCTGTGACGAGTGGTACGTAGAGTTGGTGATGAACAATTGCGCGCGCCGGTGCTCTTGTCTTGGTTCAGCCTGAAATGGAGAAGCGACGTTCTCCGTTAGTGTAGATTCCGCCCCTGCGGGGCGGGGATTTTCAAGGCATGAGGGTCTATCGTCCGATGACTTCTTTTTCTTTATCGTGCAGCGCGAGAGAACGAGAGAACGCCTCCCGCGCTGCTAGACATCGGCTCGATGAGCCCTCCGGGTTATCCCTCAGCGTGGTTGCGTCCCCGCAGTGCCCGCTTCCGTTTCGCCCGACAAGGCCATTGTAGCTCCGCAAACGATCTGCCGTTTCTCAACATCCGGTTCGCCCGTCAATTTCTGAGAACAGGGCAATTACACTCACGATTCGGGGTTTAAGGCGGAATCACTCGCAGACGTTTCCGGCGGAGCATAAAACAGCTAATACCCCAAGCTAGGATGCCCGTTCCAAGAACAACTGGAGCAAAGACTGCGTCAAAAGGGCCTATCCACATCCATGTTGCGACGGCACCAACGACGAACGCAAAGGTGGGGGTTTTCCACGAGGCTCGTCCATGTAAGTGCATCAGAAGCGTTAGGGCAAAAATGAAGAACGGGAGAATAATGTTCGGTATGGCAGTGATAACGAGAACGCCTGCGCCGGGCCCTGATTGACCGAGGTGGTCGAGAACTTTCGAAATTGCGAATACGCCTGCAACCGCGATAGCCACCGCAGCGATAGCAGCCACCAGTGTCGCGAGAACGAACGCTGGAAGTGCTGGAATCCTGCGATAAAAGGCGAGGATTGCGGCCATTGATCCAGACTACTGTACCGCATCATCTAGTTACAGATAACGCTAGGCCACGGGCTCGCGGGTGGCTGGCCGCTTCGCCCTTCACGCGGCTTGCTTGCGGTGACTCTGGCGTTGCTGTCTGGCGGCTTCCAACTTGCGGTCCCGTTCCGCGTGGATCTTCTGCTGACGCCCCGCCAGCACGTCCTTCGGCGTGATGTAGCCGGTGGCGCTGTTCAGGCGGACGTTGTTGTAACGCTCCACATAGCCCTCGACCAGATGCCGCGCATCTTCCAGTGACAGCGGTGTTCCCGGACGAATGCACTCGCTCTTCAGCGACTTGTGCCAGCGCTCGATCTTGCCGTTCGACTGTGGATAGTAAGGGGAGGTTCGGACGTGCGTCATGCCCGAGATGCGAATGAACTCCTTGAAGTCGCGAGCAATGAACTGCGGGCCATTGTCGGAGATGATTCGCGGCTTCGCTTCCGGGTACTTCTCCTTGGCTCGCTGCAGGATCACTTCGACATCAGCTTCTCGCATGGACTCACGCAGATCCCAATGCACGAGGAAACGACTGAACCCATCCAGAATGCTGCACAAGTAATAGAACGTGCCGCACAGGTTGATGTAGGAAACGTCGATATGCCAGTGCTGATGCGGCTGTAGCGGCTGCTCGAAACCTGTTCCCTTGCGCGATGGCTTGCTCTTCCATCGGGATAACAGTCCAGCTTGCTTCAGGACTCTCCAAACACTCGCCGGACTAACCGCCACAACGTCAGCATCGAGCATCATGAACGTCAGCCGCCGATAGCCCTCCAGCGGGTTCTTCAAATGGAACCCGATGATTGCTTCCTTCTCCCACGGCTCCAGCCAGAAATCACGGGGAACCCAACCGTTGTGCTCGTTGACACACCCGTACCGCTGCCGCCAGTCATAGAACTTGCTGGCGGCCACGCCCAGCCACGGGATGAACCGTCCGACGCCGATCTCGGCCTTCTCCGACCAGCGCCGGACGAAATCCACGACTAGATCCCGCACATCATGCGGCACCCAGATACCGGTTAGAGTTCCCCAAGACTTTTTTTTAGCGCGATGTGCTCAGCCATCAGCTCAGCCAGGACCTCGTCCTTGGTCTGCACCTTCTTCTCCAAGAACTCGATCCGTTTCTGCTTCTCCTCCACTTGGCGGTGGGGACGCTCTTGAGACTGAAAGGCGGCGGCTCCGTTCTCGAACAGTTCCTTCTGCCAGCGGTAAAACACCGTTGGCCGCAGGCTCAGTTCCTCACACAGTTCCGAGACTGGCACTTTGTCCACAAGATGCCGCCTCAGGATGGCTACTTTTTCTTCCGGGGTGAAATGCTTCCGTTCCTTCCTCATACGTTCGCTCCGCTATCCTAACGGACGAACGCTCGCTCCATTTCCAACTGAGGCGGGACACTCTGAATAGTCAGCTGGTAATCAAGGTTAGCTGGTAATCAAGGAGTGATTCGGATAAGCGGTTTTGTGCGCGGCAATACTTGACCGATTTCGACGCCCGGAACCTCCGCGTTGCGAAGTGCCTGAGCCAGGGAATCGAAATCGGCGTTAGCAACTGAAATGAGTAATCCACCGGCCGTCTGCGGATCGAAGAGAAGCGTTTTCGCTTCGGCGGAAATGCCGTCAAATTCGACCTGGCATTCGGCAAACTCACGATTGGCATTGAGGCCTCCTGGAATATAGCCTGCGCGAATGCACTCGAATGCGCCCTCTATTACAGGAATGCGGGATGATTGAAAAACGAGACTCACGTCCGAGGCCAATGCGATCTCGCGAGCGTGGCCTATCAAACCGAAACCGGTAATGTCGGTGAGCGCATGCACGGACCAACCTTTTCCAATGCCATCCGCGATGACCTCGGCGGCCGACTTATTCAGCGTAGTCATCGATTTGACGGCCGCATCGATCCAATCTTGTTTCGCCACACCCTTCTTGATGGCAGTCGAAATTACTCCCGTGCCCAAGGCCTTGGTGAACAATAATCGATCGCCCGGTTGTGCGCCTTGATTCGCCAGCACGCGTTTGGGATGAATCACTCCGGTGACGGAATATCCAAATTTAGTTTCGTCATCGCGAATGCTATGGCCGCCGATTATGGTGCAGTTGGCCTCGATCATCTTCGATAACCCACCCGCGAGAATCCGCCCCAGAATTTCCAAATCGCCCTTTTCGGGGAAACACACAAGTGCCAACGAAGTAAGCGGTTTTCCGCCCATGGCGTAAACATCGCTAAGCGCGTTGGTGGCGGCGATCTGGCCGAAGGTGTAAGGATCGTCCACGATAGGCGTGAAAAAGTCGACCGTCTGGACGAGCGCCATCTCAGGCGTGAGCAGATACACTCCCGCGTCGTCGGCATGATCGAAGCCGACGAGTACGTTTGGATCCTGTTGCCGGGCTAATTTCCCAAGCACTGTGTCCAGCGCCGCCGGACTCAGCTTGGACGCTCAACCCGCGGCTTTAACAGACTCCGTAAGACGGAATGGTTTTACATCGGGCACGAGGAGATTGTAACGCCCGATGGACACGGCTGCTGGCAGATCGCTAGAGTGGACGATGTGGATCGCAGAGAGTTTATAAAGTCCGCAACCGTGTTGGCGTCGCTTGCGGCAGCGCCCGCGCTCGGGGCTCAGCCTACGCAACCGGAAATCGCTTTCACGTTCGACGATCCCAGAACCGATGCCGGCGCTGGCTTGTCATGGCAGCAGATCAACGAACGCATTTTGGATGTGCTGGCAAAGCGAGGGATCAAGGGTGTGCTTTTTGTCTGCGGCAAACGTGTCGATAGTGACGCGGGAAAAAGCCTGATAGCGGCGTGGGATCGGGCTGGACATGACATTGGCAATCATTCCTATTCGCACCTCAACTTAAATACCAGCAGCGATGTCAGTTCGGGCGGTGGCGCGGTTACCCTGGCCGAATTTGAAGCCGATGCACTCAAGAACGAGCCCTTACTTCGGCCTTACTCGCACTTGGTTCGCCTGTTTCGTTACCCGTACTTTAAAGAAGGCGACACAATGGAGAAGCGCGACGGCATGCGTTCTTTCTTGCGGCAACATGGTTATCGAGCCGGTCGAGCGACGATCGATGCGTCGGACTGGGCCATCAGCGGCAGGCTCGAGAAACGGAAGAAGGAAAATCCCCAGGCGGACCTCACTGCTTACCGCGACTTTTTCCTTCAGCACATCTGGGAACGCGCTCAGTTTTATGACTCGCTGGCGAGGCGCGTTCTGAATCATCCGGTTCGGCATACCGTTTTGTTGCATCACAATGCGCTCAATGCGTTGTTCCTCGATTCATTGGTCGCCATGTTTATCTCAAATGGATGGAAGCCGGTCGACGCTCAACGGGCTTACGCGGATCCGGTCTATGACGTGCAGCCGAACATCTTGCCCGCCGGAGAGAGTCTGGTGTGGGCATTGGCGAAGCAGACGGGGAAATTTGAGCAGGAGCTGCGATATCCGGGGGAAGACGACGTCTACGAAAATCCTAAAATGGATGCGCTCAAGCTCTAGCGGATATTTACTTAACGCTAACCTGCGTGATCACCAACTCCGGGTAGGTATGGTTCCACTGCGCCGAGATATTCTCGAAGGTCAGCCGAAACGGCTTACTCTCGCCGGGCATGAGCGGAGACAGGTTGAGGTCGACCGCCTCGTCATAGGGGCCGCCAGGGCGCAGGACACGGATCGGCAACTCATCGCGCTGAGCTGTCTGTCCCATATCATCCTTGAACGTGACCTGGACTACCGCGTGGATTACATTTTTATCGCCTGCGTTGGTAACGACTCCGTCGATATAGCTCACCGTGGCCCCGACAAAATTCTGTGCGGCACTCGTCTTCATATCCGAAAATTTCAGACTTGCAGCATAGGCTGGTGGTGGCGTCGACTTCTTCTGTTCCGAGCGAAAAACCAAAGCAAGCACGCCAACCACGAAGCCGACGATCACAATCCCGATAAGAATCGGACGCAGACCGGACGATTGCTCGGAAGTAGGATTCAGATTGGGTTGAAGCAGGCCATCCATGGCGGGATTGTACTATCCGGCGCGATTAACCCAGGGTAATTAGTGGGCGCCAGTCGCCACGGATGATGGCTTCGCTGTGTTGTCCGAAATCAGTGACCCGACGACGCGGTAATTGTCGTACTCGATTGTGAGTGTAGCCCGACCGCCAAGCCGGATGTAGCTGACAGACTCGTTGCGCCGGGGAAGCCAGAAATCCTGCACCTTCATGTACTCGTGATGGACCTCGTTTTTCTTAGTCCAGAAGGATGGATTTTGAGCGGGTTCGGCGTCAATCCGCGTCACCGCGAAATCGGTTCCGTCGACCCACACTCTTCCGCGATAGACATATTTGCTGTTTGTTTTCGGATCGACCTCGAGCACATATTCGCCGCCCTTATTTGACGAATTAGAGCCAGGAGACTCATAGCCGACCAGCGCGAAGTCGTAGTTTTCGCGATTCAGCAGAGTGTGAGCGTGCATTTCAGTCTCAGAGGCATCTTTTTCAGCGTCCAGCAATCGTTTGAAGGCGTGGTCGATCATCGCCGGAGATCCACTTTGGGAAATCACTCGAAAGGTTTTGGTAGAAGGACTATCGAAGGTGGCGTCAACCGTCATTTGAGCATCGCGATCGCCGAGAAATCCCCGATAAGAAAGATGATAGACGCGCGTAGATTCGTAATGGCGCAGTGCCTTGGCCCGCTCTTGATCTTTGCGAATGAGGTTATTTACGACTTGGTCGACAGACAGCGGTGCGGTCGTGATCGAAGGGGGCAGCGGGTTAGAATCGGCGGCAGACGCTGATGCAAGTAATGAGGTCAGCAACAGAATGGATGAGGTGGTCGCGCGCCCTGCCAACCTCCCGAAGGACCGTGGCACCGAAGTGCGGTCCGTACTAGTAAGGTGCGTACTACGAAAGACTGCGCGCATGACATCGTCCACAAGTGGGCGTCGATGAGTCTAGATTATCACTATCCCTCGACATCCCTGATTAACGATGACGGAGAGGCGCAACCGCCCGAGCGTCGGCGCTGATAATCAATATTTCGGCACCGTAGTTTGGCGAATTCCGAACAATTCTCGGGCGTATGTCGATTCGACACCTTTTAGCTGAGCGGATGCCATCGCGATGGGTATGTTTTCAATTACTTGCAAGAATGCGCAAACGGAATGATAATTGCACGCTTAACACAACGTTAAACCGAATAGCTAATTTTTGAGGAGTCCTCCCCCATGTGGATCCGTGAAAGTGATAGCTGTGTACAGTGGAATTGGGTTGCGATTTTCTCTTACACGGCTTCGATTGCCGTAAGCCTTGCGATTTGGAAGGGTTTGTTTCGAGCGGTACAGTACCTGGTCAAATAATAAGGGCCGGTGCTGAGGCACTGTCGAGCGTCACTGATCGAAAGTCGGTGATCGAGCAGCGTCAGTGATCATAGTGAAGCAGAGAGAACACGTCGTAATTGGTCAGCTTCTCCCGGCCTTTTAGGAAGTCAAGTTCGACCACGAATGCGAGACCGGCAATCTGTCCGCCGAGTCCGGTCGCGAGTTCTGCAGTTGCCGCGGCGGTTCCGCCCGTCGCCAGCAAATCATCCACGATAAGAACGCGTTGCCCTTGGCTAATGGCATCCTTGTGGATCTCCAGCGAGTTGCTGCCATACTCCAGGTCATAGCTGACTTTCGCTGTTTCAGCCGGCAGCTTTCCCGGCTTGCGGACGGGAACGAATCCGGCATTCAACCGGTAGGCGAGTGCCGGTCCAAAGATAAATCCCCGAGCTTCCATGCCCAGCACCAGGTCAATCTCTTTGCCGATGTAGTTCTCGGAGAGCGCATCAATCAGGCGGGCAAAGCCGAGTTTGTCTTTGAGCAGTGTCGTGATGTCGTAAAACAGGATGCCCTTTTTGGGGAAGTCGGGCACTTCTCGGATCAGCTTCTTCAGCCCGTCGCAATCGACTGATTGGGTTGGCATCTTGTGGGTGGGTAGAGTCATGCTGATGTTTAAGCTCCTCGAACTTGAAATGATTTGAGGTCGTCGACGGGCTCCGCCTCAGATTCATCGACGGCATCCACGCGCGCCGCTCGCGGACCTTCTTGCAGACGCGATCGCAACGCAGTCAATTGCTGAGGCGTCCCGATGGCCAGGACTTCGACCGTCCCATCAGGGTTGTTGCGGACCCATCCTGCCACTTTTAGGATGTGCGCCTCGCGCTCCACAAACCAGCGAAAGCCAACACCTTGTACACGCCCGCGAACGAGAAAATGTCGAGCTTGGACGGAAGCGGGATCGGCAGACTGACTATGCATGGAAATCATGGGCCGGTTAAATCCTGGGTCGATTAAATCATGGGTCGATTTAAGAGTCAGAGATCAGATTGCAGAGGTAAAAAGAGGCCCTGGGGTTTTCACCTCTGCAATCCGACCTCTCACCCCTAACCTTTAACCTCTCACCTTACCCTAGGCTCGCGACAAGTAAGTTCCTTCGGCCGTATCGACCTTGATCTTCTCTCCCTCGTTGATAAACGGTGGCACTTGCACGATAAGACCGGTTTCAGTTTTTGCCGGCTTGGTCACGCTCGATGCGGTTGCGCTCTTCAGCCCCGGCTCCACTTCCGTTACGGTAAGCACGACCGTCTGCGGTAGCTCGATTCCCACTGCTTTGCCGTCAAAGAACTCTACTTTGATCTGCAGGTTGGGCGTCAGGTATTCCACCGCATCGCCGAGAGTGTCGCGGGTCAAATGCGTCTGCTCGTAGTTCTCGGTGTTCATGAAGTAGTAGTCGTCGCCGTCGCTGTAGAGGAACTCCATATTTTCCTCATCCACATTGACCTTTTCGATGGGGTCGGGAGAGCGGAAACGGTGCTCGAACATGGCGCCGGTGCGAAGGTTGCGCAGCTTGGCTTGAATGAAGGCGCGCAAATTGCCGGGAGTCCGATGCTCGACGCTGAACACGGAATGAAGGTCATTATTGTGCTTGATAATCATGCCGGGACGGAGTTGGGTCGCTGGAATCGACATTTGCTGTTTACATCTCCTTAACGCTCTGCTTGGAATTCTGGGCAGCGGGGCAGGTCGCCTGGGCTTCCGCCGCACTTCGGATTAACAGTTCATTTTACACAGGCACGGAGGATTGTGGGAAACAGAGGGCGCGGCCAACAAGCAATGGCCGGTCAACGGCCCGGTCACGGTGACCGCGATGGTCTAAAATAGAACGTGATCCTGGAGGTTCTTCATGCGAGAAGGAAAATATGAGAGTTCTGATAGTTCAACCGGCACTGCAGTCACTTTTCTATTGATTGGGGTTGGGGTTGGCGCTGCCCTCGGTTTATTGCTCGCTCCAAAGACGGGGCGACAGCTCCGCAAAGACCTGCGACGCTCTTATGATGACGCTCTTGAGACCGCTTCGGACTGGGCGGATGAAGCCAAGGACCGCATTGACGATGTAGTCGAAAAAGGTTCAGATTTCGCCGATGGCGTTCGCACCAAGGCTAAGCCGCTTAGCGATTTGCTGCGCCGTTCGTAGTTTTATCGTTTTATCGATCCGCGTCGCCGCCGGGTGCCGCTGCGCATCGGTCTGGCTGACCGTAGCAGTGAATGTTGCGCGCCGCTGACCGGACACCCGAGCCGCCGGGAAGCGTGCGCCGCTTGAGAACTCTCGGCGCCTGCGGCTCGGCGTTTACGGTTCGACGTCGGTTTCGTCTTCGAGCCGGCGTCTCTTTTTGTGGACGTTGCGGATCACCAATCCCACCGAGAACCGGAAGTTGTCCTGCTTCTGCTTAAAAGCGCCGGTTTGCAGATAATCGGCCTTCAATCGCAAGGCGAAACGGGGATTGATTTTGTAATCGAGTCCGCCTCCAGCTACCAGCGCCCGGCCAGCACTGACTTCGGTGTCCGGAGGGCCAATGGGAAAGTTCTCTACGCCGCGAGTGCCCTGATGTCCATACATGAGTTCGGCAATCGGCGTCCAGCGTTCGTACTTCCGGCGGGCAAACTGCAAGCCGAACAGAATGTTGTACTCCCGGGTATCCACATTGAACGTTGGACCGGTGCAGCTCGGCTGGCACGGATTGGTCTTAAAAGGGGCGGGCGTTGCGACTGGAATCTTTGATGTCCCAAAATATTGCCCACCGTCCACAACAATCCCCAGCCAGCTGACGGCATTGATGCCGAAAGACGCGTCCCAACCCGGCAACCCGGCCCAGTGTCCGGCATTGAACAGTCCAGCCTCGGCGTAGGTTCCACCGGCGAAAAATTCGAATCGCGGAAATGGAGTGGGAGGTGGCGCCGGCGGCGTAGGTGGGGTTGGAATCGGAGCTGGCTCGGCAGCGGGAACCTGGCTTGGAGCATCGGGCGGCGTTTGCGCAGGGGTCTGAGTTGCTGGCGGAGCTTGCGCTGGAGCCGGCGTCTGCGCCCACGACATAACCGATAGCGCAGCTGCTCCGACCACCAAGCTCAGGTATTTCCTCACGATTCCCCCTTAAATGTATTTGCTGGCGCCTGCTGTAACTCAAGCGAGCTTCTAGCGACAAGCGAACCAACAGGCTTCAGCATTGCCTTATTGCGGGCGAGCCACTGGTTTTCCGAAAGCCGTCGTGTAGTGCAGACGGATGTCACCGCACGTTCCGTGCTCGGGCGAATAAACCACGCAGCTGTCAAATGGACGCGAATAAACGTGGAGCGTCACCGCGCGCTGGTTCGCGTCCCGCGGATTGATCACCCTGTGCACCGGCTCTCGCGGATCGACAGCGCACGGATTAGCCGCCGTCAACTCCACCGTGTTAGATGCTTCCAAGTGGCACTTTCCTGCCTTGGAGTCTTCAAATCCCACGTGAAAATTCTCGACCAGCAACTTTCCCACCGGAGCTGCCATCCAGCAATTCTGGTCGCGATGGTTGTGCACGGAACTGCCCTGCCCGACGTCCCAACAGATGGCAATCAATTCGTAGAGGACGGTTTTGTCGATCAGATTGCGCGTGTAATGCTGCTGGTCCCAGGTTAAATAGGAAGCGAGACTGGCCTCATCGACGGGTGTATTTGCCAGCAAAGACCGCACTGTTTCCGTCTCGTCGAACGCGGAGGCGGGCAGCGCACGCAGTTTGTTAACCAACTCGTCAATGTGGACGCGCGAGGTCTTGGTTAATGTAGTCATAAGCAGGTTCGACAAACTATTGAGTATACAAGACAGGATATTGAAAACAGGGAAGTTGCTGATTTTATTGCTGGTGTTTGTTGCGGCAGTTGCACCCATCTCGGATTGCCAGCACAAAGTAGCACCGCAATTCTCTCGGCCTGTCCCATCAAAACTTAGCTTGATGCAAAACTTAGCCTCATGATTAATGATTAGAGCAACCTCCGCACTGTAGCCACTGACGACCGACAAGGGGTAGATTTACTGCGAACCTGCCATGAAGAAAAATGTCTGGAGAGCGGTGATCGAGGTGGCATTTATCATCTTCCTGTTTTACGCCAATCTGCTTATGGGAGAATTCGAGCGCTCGGGAATTGGCCGAAAGAAAGGTTTCGTTTGGGCAATCGAAGACGTTTTCACCGTTGCCAATTTCGGAATCGCTATGATGGCCGCTCTCATCGGCTATATTCTTTTTGAATTTCTCCGAAAAAAATTCTAGGCTAGATTTTTTCCGATGAACGGGCAGCAGCGCATGCGTTACCACGATTCGTGGCGATGTATACAATGGCCGGAAACAAAGGCACCGCAATCCATGGAACTTAACCTGACCGAAATTGAAGTCCGGGTGCTGGGATCGCTGATCGAAAAGGACATTACAACGCCGGAATATTACCCACTCTCGCTGAATGCATTGATGAATGCCTGCAATCAGAAGTCGAATCGCGATCCCGTCATGCAGTTGGACGAAGAAGCGGTGCGCGACGCATTGGAGGGCTTGCAACAGCACCGCATGGCGGGCCCCGCTCGTGGAGCCGACAGCCGGGTCACCAAGTTCGAGCAGCGGCTACAAGAGGTCTTCAACTTCACGCGCGCGGAGACCGCGGTGCTGTGTGTGTTGCTGCTGCGCGGTCCGCAGACGCCGGGAGAATTGCGCGGGCGCTCCGAACGCCTGCACCGCTTCGAAGCATTGGACGAAGTGCAGTCGGCGCTGCAGAAGTTGATGCAGCGCGACCCACCGCTGGCCAAGGTATTGCCTCGGCAGCCGGGAACGAAAGAATCAAGATATGCGCATCTGCTCGCTGGGGATGTATCGGAAGCGCAAACGCCAGCACAGACAAGTCCGTCGTCTGCGCTGACTACAGCCGTCAACACATCCAACGACGATCGTATCGAGAGGCTGGAAGAGGAAGTCGCCGAACTTCGACGCGAAGTCGGAGACGTAAGAGATCAAATGGAACGATTTCGAAAACAGTTTGAGTGATGATCAAACTCCAGATACCGAAACGGCCGCGCGGCCATCGACAACTATAGAACCCTCTCTTGCGCATATCCTGCCGCACCGAGCGCCGAAATAATCTCCGCGATGTGGTCGGGCCCGCGGGTCTCCATCGTGATTTCGATGGCGGTCTCGCCCAGGCCCACCCCGTGGTAAGCACGGTCGTAGTCGGTCTCAACAATGTTGGCGCGATGTTCCGCCAGAATCGAAGTCAAGCGGTGCAAGGCTCCGGGATAGTCAGGCAAGTGAACACGCAGTCGAACCAGCCGTCCATCTTTGACCAGGCCGCGTTCGATGATGCGGGAAAGGAGGGTCACATCGATATTTCCACCGCATACCAGCACGGCCACTTTCTTGCCGACCAGATGCAGTTTCCGATTCACCAGTGCGGCCAATGCCGCAGCCCCGGCCCCCTCGGCGAGAGTTTTCTCGCGCTCCAGCAAAAGAAGAATCGCGTTTGCGATTTCTTCTTCCTCCACGGTTACTATGTCATCGACATACTTTTGCACTAGCGGCAAAGTACGGTCCCCAGCGCGACGGACGGCAATGCCATCGGCAATCGTCGACGCAGCCTTGAGCGTTACAGGCTTGCCCTCCGCGACAGCGACTTTCATCGAGGGAAGCCGCGATGGCTGAACTCCAAAAACTTGTATTTTCGAGTTGGACTCTTTCAAGGCGCAAGCGATCCCGCCAATCAACCCACCTCCGCCAATGGGGACAACCACAGCCTCCAGATCGGGATGTTGCTCCAGCAACTCGAGGCCAATCGTGCCCTGCCCAGCGATGACCGCATCATCATCAAAAGCATGCACCAGGGTGAGGTGCTCCGCGCGACTGCGCCGAAGCGACTCCTCGAACGCTTCGTCATAATTCGCGCCGTGCAAAACCACCTCGGCGCCATACCCGCGAGTGGCTGAGACTTTGATCAGAGGCGTGGTCAGCGGCATACAGATCTGAGCCCGGATCCCAAGTTTGCCAGCGTGATAGGCCACGCCCTGCGCATGGTTTCCGGCGGAGGCGGCGATCACGCCCTGGGCGCGCTCTTGTGCATTCAATGAGAGCAACTTGTTCAGCGCACCGCGTTCCTTGAAAGCCCCGGTTCGCTGCAGGTTGTCGAGTTTCAAATAAACCTGATTGGCGGTGGATTCCGAAAACGTTTCGGAGCGCGCGCAAGGGGAAAGGTAGATGGAGCCACGAATGCGGCCCAACGCCGACTGAATGTCACGGAGCGCGATCATTTTTACGTTTGCGAGTATCCCGTAAGAGTTGCCATATCTTACCTGAACCGAATTCAGGAAAAGGGGCTGGTCGGCGATATCGCATGCTTAATGCGAGGCATTGAAGGAGGAGATGCGCAAGACCCGTCTCCTCAAAATTGAAACCAAGGGAGTAGACAGAATGTGTCAAAGTACACCCTTCCGTAATGGCCCATTTGCACGCGGACAAGACCTTTCGAAACCTAGGCAGCCGCCAAATGCCCTGCCAGAATGGGGTTTTAGAGGAGTTCATCCCCTGGGACTCATGCCTACAGCGACCGGTACCACTCTCGCACCTATCCCCGTTCACCGAAAATCCGCCGCGCGCGTCGCGCTTTTCGACCTGCCTGACACGTCGGCTCAACTCATGACCGATTGTTTCCGCCAGTCGGGTATCGAAACCGTTTGCATTCCGCGGGCGCAGGCCGACCGTCTGCAACGCGAAAAGTTTGAAGCCTGTGTTCTGGCTTTGGAAGAAACGGCCGGCAGCATCATCGAACTGGCCCGAGGTTCGGCCTCCAACAATCGAATCATCATCTACGGTCTGGGCGGTAGCGCGCAGGACTCCATGCGCTACTCAAAGCTGTGCCTGAACGCGGTGTTTCACGAACCGTTGGAGCGCTCCGCCGCCATAAAACTGGTGCGCTCGACTCGTATGCTGGTGCTGCACGAATTCCGTCGCTATGTGCGTGTCCCAGTCATGACAGAAGTGGGAATCGTGCTGGCCGACGGCGGCCGCATGACGGCCACCAGCCAGGAGATTAGCTCGGGAGGGATGTCTCTCAAGGCCAACCAGTCTCCTGAACTCGACAGCCTGATTGAAGTTTCCTTCTCTTTACTGACTTTGCCGCGGGTCTGGGTGCGCGGCCATGTCACTTGGAGAAAGCCGAACAAGACTTTCGGTGTCCGCTTCGACCCCGCCGACGAACGCCGCCGACGCCTGAAAGAATGGATTGTCGGTTACCTCGAAGGATAGCTTTTGAACGATAGCTCTCGAATCAGGTTCTCGAAGGATAATTAAGGTAGGGATCGAACTCAGGCAAAGCGTTACCTGCCCGCCTTCTCCGCCCGGCTACAATATCGGCGTGAGTTCTTCCTCCACCGCGAGCGACCCGGATCAGCCTTCCGTCATTGCAGTTCGGCAGTTCTCACTGCGGCAGAGATTTCTCTTGTGGCTCATCAGCTGGATTGGTTATCTTGCCATCGCGTTGATCGGCCCAACCCTCCGGTATTCCATTTCCTGGGAACAGCCTCCCGCTTCACCCGGCGCAACCTTTGAGAAGCCAGTCATCTATTCTTTCTGGCATCGGGCAGTCTTCGCAGGCGCGTGGCTTTGGAGAAAAGCCGGCGCGGCAGTGATGGTCAGCCGCAGCTTCGACGGAGAATACATCGCCCGCACCATCGAAAAACTCGGCTTTACGGCTGTGCGAGGATCCAGCAGCCGGGGCGGCGCGAAAGCTTTGTTAGGCCTGAAAAGCCAATTGGAGCAAGGTATTCCGGTGGTATTCACCATCGACGGTCCACGTGGACCTAAATATGTCGCTAAGCCCGGCCCGGTGTTGCTCTCCCGCGCCAGCGCCGTGCCCATGGCAGCGTTCTATGTGGCCGTGAGCGAGGCGTGGGTGCTCAACACCTGGGATGCCCTGGTGATCCCCAAACCATTTTCAAAAGCCCTGGTGCGTTTCAGTGCCAAGATGCGAGTGCCGGGCGAAGCCGACGATGAAAAGATGGCCGAGTTTCATCGCCAACTGCAAACGGCCTTAGAACGAGTGACCCTTTTCGCGGAAGAACACGTCGACCAAGTCGGCTCGGAAGACTTTCCCATCCTGAAGAAATAGCAGTGTAGAGAACGGGCGCGAGCTGGCGGCCGCGCCCATACAACCACAGAAGACGGATGAGAAGTCTGTCGCCTGGGTTTGACTTTGCGCCGAAGTGCCGCGTAGATTTACGAAGTTGTTGTTTTGCTCTTTCTCAAAATTAGGTTCGCGCATAAATCATGGTCTGGCAAATGCCAGTGCCATGGGAAGCGGGTGGAAATCCCGCGCTGCCGCGCAACTGTAAGCGAGGAAATCGCAATCGGTCACTGGGACACCTGAAAAGGTCGCCTGGGAAGGCCGCTTGTAGTAACCGGATGCTAAAGCCGGGCTCATCATCTCATCTTAGCGAGACTCTAGAGCCACACTTTACATTCTGACTCGCATAGCCAGGAGACCGGCGTGAACCGTCCACACTAACCCCTTTCGCGTGAAAAAGGAGACGTGCATGCGGTTTTCTCGTACATTCCCCGGCCTAGGTTTACTCGCCATTACTCTGGTTTTCGTCCTGACGTTCGTTCTGACGTCGGTCGCTGCCGCCGAAATCAAAATCAAAGTTGTCGATCCTCAGGATGCCGCCGTGGCGGGTGCGCAAGTTCAGTTGCTCAATGCAGATAAGCTGGCCAGTGTTCAGAACACCTCGGCGGAAGGGCTAGTCGTTTTTCGAGAAACTCCGTCGAAGTCCTACCGCGTTCAAGTTTTGGCTCCAGGGTTCGCCGCTGATAGATCCGACCTTTCTTCCTCTGGCGAGATCACCACGGTCAAGCTCCACTTGGCGGCAGTCGCGGAAACAGTGGTCGTAACCGCGACTCGCAGTCCAGTTCCCAGCGAGGCTGCTGGAGCCGACGTGGCCACGCTGAGCAGCGGGCAATTGGAAACGATGAATCCGGTCGCTGCCAATGATGCCATGCGCTTCCTGCCGGGCGCGGTTGTAAACACCGCTGGCGCGCGCGGCGGACTGGCAAGCCTCTTTGTGCGCGGCGGCGATTCCACGTACAACAAAGTGATTGTCGATGGCGTGACGGTCAACGAGCCAGGCGGAACCTTTGACTTCGGAACCCTGCCCATGACGCAAATGGATCGTGTGGAATTTGTGCGGGGCGCCCAAAGCACGCTGTATGGCACCGACGCGATGACCAGCGTAGTGCAGACGTGGACGCGCACCGGAAGCACCCCGGTTCCCGAATTTCGCTTCGGCGCCGATGGGGGGAACTTCGGAACCGCCAACGGCTATGCATCTCTTGCCGGTGCCAACGGGCGGTTCGACTATAACGTCTTCGGCAGCCAGTACAACACCAACGGCCAGGGCATCAACAATTTCTATTCCGACTCATTGCAGGGAGCGAACGTCGGCGTGGCGCTCAACGATGAGGTGGCATTGCGAATTAGGGTTCGCCACTCCAACAGCCATAGCGGACTACCTGGAGAATGGGATTTCAATGGCGATCCTCTTCAGCCGCCCGACCCGAGCGAATGGTCGCAGTACAACAATTTACTGGGGAGCGTGGAACTTGCCGTGGCTGAGCCGAGTGGGTGGCAACATCATTTCACCGCTTTCGACTATCTCTATCGCTATAACGAACTGAATGTGAATGGCGACCCGGATCGTATCGACGATTTTCCATCCCATGAAGTTGATCGTATTAACCGCGTCGGGTTTGAGTATCAAGGAGATTATTCCGAGCGTACCTGGGCGCACACGACCTTTGGGTATCGAGTCGAAAACGAAAACGGATTTGTCGGCGATGTGAATTTCGGCCAGACCCACGGGCAGCGTTTGAACAATGACTTTTACGGGCAGCAACAGCTAACGATCGGCCGGCTCACGGCTATCGTCGGCGGAAGGTTCAATCACAACAGCGCCTACGGAAACACCGGCGTGCCACGCGTAGCTTTGACCCTTCTGGCCCTGAAGGGCGGCGAAGTTTTCTCCGGCACCCGGCTGCGATTTTCGTACTCGACGGGTTTCAAAGAGCCGCGACTGGAAGAAACCTACGCTGGACCGCCATATTCGTTTCCTAATACCGCTCTAAAACCCGAGCGCGTTCGCGCTTTCGAGGCGGGAGTACGACAGGATTTCTACCAGGGTCGTTATAGCTTGAACGCCACCTATTTTAATAATCTCTTTCGCGATCAGATTAACTACGAAGAAATCGATCCGATTAATTTCATCGGGGAATATCTCAACGTAAATAAAGCATTCGCGCAAGGCGCCGAGATCGAACTTCAAGCCAAATTGCGCAGCAGATTGCTCCTCAGTGGCGCCTATACCTACACTTCCACCGAGATTCTTGAGAATCCCGCCCCAATCGATAACCAGTACCTGCCAGGAATGCCTCTGCTCCGCCGTCCGAAACACTCAGGAAATATTTTGCTTTCGTATCTCGGGACCCGCTGGGGCGCTAATTTAGGCGGGAGCTTCATTGGTCGCCGCCCGGATGACGATTTCCTTGGCCTCAATATCTACCACGCCGCCGGTTACGCACGGGTCGACATGGGCGGATGGTATGCGATCAACTCGCGCGTCACGGCCTATGTGAATGTCGAGAACGCTCTCAACGCTCACTACAACGAAGTTGTGGGATATCCCGCGCTGACAGCAAACTTTCGAGCAGGATTCAGATTCCGGATCGGAGGGGAGTGAGACTAGCGCCGGCTTGCGGCGGTCTCTCTTGGTTCGTCGTCAGATTGAAGATTATTCGCTCCCAGGTCAGCCGCAACCGGTCTGCGGGGTGGAACGAATCCCGCGCCGCCGTTGTACCGGTGACGCACTTCTTGCAGCTTCTGCACTTCCTTTTCGCCGAGGGGCTGCTCATTGCCGAGCAGGTGCGTGACCAGCGCGATCTTCGCGAAGTGCTCTACCGTCTCCATTTTCATGTAAGCGCTTTCAACGGAAGATCCACACGTCACGACACCGTGATTCGCCATCAGAATGGCGTCGTGGTGCGGGATCAAGGGTGCCAGCGCGTCCGTCAGTTCCGGCGTTCCCGGCGTTCCGTAGCGAGCCAGCGGGATCGACCCCAGGCCGACGACAACCTCACATACCAGAGGACGATTCAGATCGTATCCGGAAGCAGCAAACCCGGTGGCTGTGGGCGGATGGGCATGAACGATACCCTGAACGTCCGGCCGGAGCCGGTAGATCAGCAGGTGCATTCCGATCTCACTCGAAACCCTGCGCTTTCCAGCCAGGCGCCGTCCATCCATATCGACGATGACCATGTCGGAGGCACGCATGCGTCCCTTGCTGATGCAGGTCGGGGTGACCAACAGGCGTTCATCGTCCAGACGGACCGAGAGATTGCCGTCCGTTGCCGCCACGAGACCATTTTCGTGCAGCATGCGGCCGAACTCCACAATCGCCAGCCGATGATGTCGGTCGCTACCCATAGAGACCTTTGGGAACCCAAGCAATACTCTGCGCCGCCATGTTACAGCACGCCTCCGAAACCTTACAACCATTTAGAGAGTCAATATTTGTAAATAAATGGCGGCGAATCCCTGACAAAACAACGCGCTGCCCGACATCGCCACGCGTCAAACCCTATAATCGGCCAGTGTTTGTCTCTGAATTCGATTACGATCTGCCGCCGGAAAGCATTGCACAGCAGCCGTTGCCCGATCGCAGCGCGTCGCGCTTGTTGCACTTGACTCGCTCGGATCAGCGCTGGCAAGACCGCAAATTCCGCGAATTCCCGGACCTGTTGCGCCCCGACGACCTGCTGGTCCTAAACAATACGCGTGTGTTCCCGGCTCGACTCCACGGCCGCCGCGCCGGAAAACGTGCCCAGCTGCCAAGTTCGCAAAATCCCGCAACCCAGGATTTTCTCCGTGGACAGGTCGAAGTCCTGCTGACCCGCCAGCTAGCCAGTGATCAGAACGAATGGGAATGTCTGGTACGGCCCGGCCGCAAGATCGGAATCGGAGAGAAACTCTACTTCGGCGATTCCCTGAGTCGCCCCCTTCGAGAAGAAACGGTAGAGCAACCGGGAGAACAAACGCCCGAACTAGTGGGCGAGATCATTGAACGCGGTGGTTTTGGGGAGCGGCGCATCCGGTTCGACCCGGTTCCTGATTTCTTTGGCCTAATCGAGCGCATTGGGCATGTCCCGCTACCACCTTATATTCATCGGGATCACGCTCCCAATCGCGATAGCAAAGACAGCGCCGCCGATCGGGAGCGTTACCAGACCATCTACGCGCGGCAGCTCGGGTTCATCCGCCGGGCAACCGAGCGCTACGCGCGCGCGCACATCCGGCGGCAGGTGCGAGACCCCGCGCTCCAGCGCGCCTTGACCCCCACGTACGGATTCGGCTGCAAGAGGCCCGTCATCTCGAACGACTACCTGGCGACCTTCAACCGCTCCAATGTCTCCCTGGTGTGCGACACGATCGAGAGGATCACGCCGGAGGGGATCCGTACGGCCGACGGGAAGCTGCACGAGGTCGACGTCATCGTCCTCGCGACGGGCTTCAAGGTCTTCGAGCTCGGCAATGCGCCACCCTATCCCGTTCACGGTGTCGGAGGCGTCGAGCTTGGTCGCTTCTGGCAGGAGGAGCGCTACCAGGCGTACGAGGCCTGCACGCTGCCGCAGTGGCCGAATTCGTTCCTGCTGACCGCTCCCTACGGCCTCGGCGGATACTCGTACCTGGAGATGAT
>Ga0209006_10001302_pt1 | contig 22657 bp, 15 predicted proteins | sample JacPin_JW_Ref_O2_FD_188567 | JGI IMG/M metagenome (GOLD analysis project Ga0209006, IMG submission 188567) | Forest soil microbial communities from Algoma, Ontario, Canada - Jack Pine, Ontario site 1_JW_Ref_O2 (SPAdes) (version 2) | ecosystem: Environmental > Terrestrial > Soil > Boreal... | reverse complement strand
TGGCATCGGTGCCCGTGGTAACTGGGCCCGTCACTTCGCCTACCATGGTGGTGCCACCCAAGGTCATGAGGACGAGATCGCCGGTGGTGAGTCCGAGAGCCGCATCGTTTACGGCTTGCGGTGTGGTGACAGTATTGGGAAGGCAACCCTCGCTGGCCCAGGTAGCGGGCGGGATGGGTTGCGAGAAAGTGACCACACTCTTAGCAGTGACGGTCGCGGTGTAACAATTGAGATAAAAACCGGAGTCGGTATAAACCACGGTAGTTACGTCGGTGGTTCCGGCGGCCAGTACGGGCCCTTTGTTGTATCCCGGAATCAAGCCATAAAGGTAGGGCGTACCGCTTTGCAGCGGGTAGGTTCCGGCAATGCTGTTGAGGTAGCAGTGCGAGGTTTGATCGCAGCCGTAGAGGGGCGTGGAAGCGGAAGGCAATGCGATCGCCGCACCAGGGCTTAATCCTGCTCCGGCGAGGCTGAGATCTTTGGTCATGATGTCGGAGGCGGCTCGAAAATCCTGCTGCAGTTCGGCGCGCTGCGTTACCGTCCAGGTAGCGGCGACACCCTGGCTGTAAATCTGGACCGCAGCCCCCAGAACAATCGTACCGAGTGACATGGCGATTACCATTTCCAGCAGACTGAAGCCACTCTGGCGCTTTATGGAGCGATCGCTCATAGCCCCTCTCTCATTTCTGACATTTCTCATTTTTCTCACTGGAACTCTGAAATGTACGAATTCAGAATGTACGATTTCTGTAGTTTCGACTGCGACGTGGAGTACTGCATGGTGATGGTCACGCTGCGCAGTGTGGATATGGTGTTGCCTCCGGAGTCGAGCAGTGGGGTGATCAGAATGGTGCGCTGATAGCCCGTCAGCGGGATGTGAAGATCGTCCGCGTTCCCATAGATTCCGTCGGGGCCGGGATCCTGCAGAGTTTCCTCGCCGGCCGCGGCGTCGTCGGCGGTACCAAAGATTCCGTCGACTCCCGAGTTGTAGATGGGGTTCGCGCTGTTCAGAAAAATGCCGCAACTGGAGGCTCCGGTGACCGGACAATTCACGGAAGCGGTGTTTTGAATGTCATCCCAGGTGAGCTGAGAGGTGTTGCGGGCGGTCACAATACTTTCATAGGACTCGTTCGCCAGTTGCTTGGCGATCATGTCTTCCTGGGAAGTGAGCGTCGACGCCATGGCCAGGCCGAATACACCGAGCAGACTGACCATGCCCACGGTGAGAATTGCCATGGAGATGACGACTTCCAGAAGTGAAAAGCCACGTTGCGCCGGTTTGCGCGTTTGAAAACCGTTTCGTCGGATCATTGTCGCACCCATTGATAACCTGAAGCCGCGGGATAGAGCCGCCATCCCCGCATACGGCCCGTCGTGCCCCACAAACTGATGGCGCGCGAGCTTAGAAGATCGTTACTGCGGGAGATATAGATCACGCCTCCGTCGGCACTGCCGGCGCAATTTCCGGCACCGTTTTCCGCATCCTGCGCGGAACCATCGGGGCAGAAATAGACGGTTGCCGCTCCACCGGTGCCCACTCCGTTTGCGGTATAGCCAAAATCGATTGCGTTCGCGCCCGTGCCATAACCATCCGGTGGCGGCGTCGATGCGATTGCCGATGCCGCATAAAACGAGACGTCGGTGGGCAACTGGTAGACGCTCGTATTCTGCGCGCCCTGGAAGCTGGCAAGCGTGGGCGTGACCGTAATTGTGTTGGGCGTAGCCCCGTTCGAAAAAGTGACCGAGTACGATGTGCGCTGGGCTACTGCGTTATCGCGCGCCAGGCGCATGGCAGCTAGGGTCGTGTTATAGGCATTGCCGAGTCGATATTGCGCCATGATGGGTACGAGACTGACAATCGAGACCACCGAAAGGACGATGGATATTGCCAGCACCGTGATCACTTCAAGTAAGCTGAAGCCGGCTTCGCGTTGGCTGCGCCGCTCCCCGTTGTGTCTGAGGCTTTTCCTCTTCATAACCATTTGCCGCACCTGCGGCGACTCGCCACGTGAAACAAAGCCTTGTAAAAGTAAGTTCGTATAACTGGAATCGGTCAGCCTGGTATCTGCAAACGACCTTCGCGGATCGCTGGATTGACACCTGTCTGACTGACTCGATGTTAGGAACAGACGTTGGGTACGTCAAAGTACCGGGGTACACCGGCCTTTCGTACACTGTCTTTTCGTAAGGTAATTCGAAGAGGTTACGAAGTTGCCAGTGAGTGTGAGGGAGGCTCTCGATTGGTGTACCAGCGTATCCCTCGAAAGTAAGCAGGGGAAGATGACTAAAGGAGCAGGCATCGATCGGTCATAAGAAAGTAAGAAATAAGAAATAGAAATCTCCAGAGAGATACGGCCGAGAAATACGGCAGAGAGATACGGCAGAGAGATACGGCGCGGATTTCCAATGGGCCGAGCTTTCCATGGGATTGTTATCGTGACAGCGGTAACTTGTGGTTAGAGTGTGCCTCTCATACCATGGCGTCACTATGGATCTACGCGCGCTCGTGGTGTGCCCCGATCAGGAATCCGCCAACCTGCTGACGCTCATCTTGTCGGAGATGGGGATGGCGGCCGAGCAGACGAACTCAATGTCCAGAGGACTGGAACTGCTCGATAGCGAACGCTTTGACGCCGTCATTCTGGATTATCGAGCCGATCAGAGTTCAGAGGAATTCCTGTCGCGCTTGCGCCAGTCGGCAAAAAATCGCACCAGTACGCTGATTGCGGTGGTTGACAGCGAGTTTAACGCTCGTCCTGTGTTTGGCCTGGGCGCCAACTTCGTTCTTTATCGCCCGCTCTCTTCAGAGCGAACTCGCATCAGCTTACGCGCGGCACGGGGACTGATGCGCCGTGAGCGCCGCCGCGCTCCCCGCACTCCGATCAGTTCAACCGCGAACGTGGCCTATCCGGGAGCTCCCGAACTGAGTGCTGTTTTGGCCGATCTCAGCGACGGTGGCACTTCGATCCAGACGGAAAACCGGCTACCGCAAGCGTGCAAGGTTTATTTTGAATTTGCGCTGCCGGGGCAGCAACAGTTAGTCCGCTTATCGGGTGAAGTAGCCTGGCAGGATGCGAGCGGCCGAACCGGCATCCGGTTTCTCGACGTGCCGCAAGCTTCGCGCCGCCTGATGCAGACCTGGTTGCAGAATAATCAGCCGGCCTCGGGCGCGCCGCCGCTGGTTCCGGCCAACAAATCGGCAGCCAACCACTCTCCCGCGAACGGTACTCTCTCCGCGCGCCCGCGGGCTTCGCGAGAAGGGAACAGTGAAGTACAAGAATCGAGCCTGGTGTCTAACGCCGGCAATCGCCGCGGTGAACTTCGCCTGGCGTGCAAGCTGGGAGCGGAAGTCTATCGGGTTGGTACCAGCGTTCCCAATCGCTGCACTCTTTCTGACATCAGCGAAGGCGGATGCTATGTGGAAATGCCGTCTCCGCTCTCGGGTCAAGCGGGAGTGGAGATTCTGGTGCGCACGGCGGATACCAAATTAAGAATCAGGGGTCAGGTGTTGGCCACCCACCCTGGCTTTGGTATGGGCGTGCGTTTTGTATTCCGGGATTCCGGCGAGCGCGAAGAAATTCTGCGCCTACTCGCGGTGCTGGCGACCGGGCCGTCACTCGACGAACAACTCCGCTAAGCGGAACGCATCTTTTCCGCGACTGCGCCTCGAAAATATTCCAGCGAGAGTTTAAGTCCAGTCTCCAAGTTAATTTTCGGTTCCCATCCGAGCAATCCTTTCGCCTTCGAAATGTCGGGACGCCGTTGTTTAGGGTCATCCTGCGGCAAAGGTTCGAATTTGATCTGGCTTGAAGATCCGGTTGTGGCAATCACTTTTTGCGCGCATTCCAGAATAGTGAATTCGGTAGGATTCCCGATATTGACCGGTTCGTGCTCGGTGGACCTGGAGAGGCGCAAAATGCCGTCAACCTCATCGCTCACATAGCAAAAGCTGCGAGTCTGGCTGCCATCGCCGTAGACGGTGAGACTTTCTCCACGCAAAGCCTGCCACATGAAGTTCGGGATCACGCGACCGTCGCGGATCTGCATTCGCGGACCGTAGGTGTTGAAGATGCGCAGAATGCGGGTATCGACTTGGTGATAGCGGTGATAAGCCATGGTGACGGCTTCCGAAAAGCGCTTGGCTTCGTCATAGACGGATCGCGGGCCGATGGGATTGACGTTGCCCCAATAGGTTTCGGTTTGCGGGTGCACCAGCGGATCGCCGTAGCACTCCGAGGTTGACGCCATCATAAATTTTGCGCCGCTGCGGTGTGCCGCTTCGAGCGCTTCGAAGGTGCCATAGGAGCCCACGCGCAAAGTTTCGATTCCGTGTTCGGCGTAGTCGACGGGGCTGGCCGGACTGGCGAAGTGGAACACGTAATCTAGAGCGCCCCACTCGGCGGCATCGCAAACGTCTTTCTCGACAAACTCAAATCGTGAATCGTTGCGCAGGTGTTCGATGTTAGTGACGCGTCCGGTCAGCAGATTGTCGGCCGCGACGACCGTATAACCGTCGCCGAGCAATCCGTCGCACAAATGCGATCCCAAAAAGCCAGCTCCGCCGGTGACCAGGGCACGTTTCGTACTCATTGTTTCAGGCGCTCTCCTTTTTCTGCACGAATTTTTCTACGAGGAGGCGTGCCTGCGACTCTTCCACGAGCGCCTCGGGACGGCCCACGCTGTAATAGGAAAACCCATGTTCCACCATGACTGGGGGATCATACAGGTTCCGTCCATCGAGCACGATGGGATACTTTACGAGCCTCCGCAAACGGTCTAAATCGAGGGCGGCGAATTCTTCCCACTCGGTCAGAATCAGGAGCGCGTCTGCGCCTTTCGCCGCCTGATAGGGATCTGAAACGAAATCAACTCTCGCCTTGAGTACTTCTTTTGCCCGATCCATGGCTGCCGGATCGTAAGCGGAAATATGACAGCCTTCGCGCAGTAGTTCCTGTACCAGCAGCAAGGCCGGAGATTCGCGAATGTCGTCGGTGCCGCCCTTGAAGGCAAGACCTAGAACGCCGAGGCGCTTGCCGCGCAGAGTCCATAGAACTCCTCGCACTTTGCGTAGAAAGCGATGACGCTGATCTTCGTTGATGCGCACCACTTCCTCAAGCAGCCGGAAGTCATATCCACTCTCTTTCGCGACCGCCCGGAAAGCCATGAGATCTTTGGGAAAGCAGGAACCTCCATAGCCGATGCCGGGATGCATGAAACGGGGACCGATGCGCGAGTCGGTTCCAATGCCATCACTCACCTGCTCGACATTGGCACCGACGGATTCGCAGATTGAGGCAACGGCATTGATGAAGGAAATCTTCATGGCCAGAAAAGCGTTGGAAGCGTGCTTGATGAGTTCGGCGCTCTTCGCGCTCGTGATGATCAGTCTGGGGAGCGCTTTGGACGCGGCTTCCTGAGGCCTGGGAATGGCTTCACCTCGCCCGTAATACGAGCCACCGGTCAACGGCGCGTAAAGCTGACGCATGACCTCGGCGGCGCGCTCGTTTTCGACGCCTACGACGATGCGGTCGGGATACAGAAAATCTGTGACCGCAGTGCCTTCACGCAGGAATTCCGGATTCGACGCGACATCAAAGAGGGAGGGATCGGCGCCATTTCTCATAAGGATGGTGCGGATCCACTGGCTGGTGTAAACGGGAACGGTGCTCTTCTCCACCACTACTTTGTAATCGTCGACGCCGCCGGCAATCACTCTGGCCACGGATTCGACGTGCGACAGATCGGCATCTCCACTTTCGGTGGGAGGCGTTCCGACGGCAATGAATACAACTTCGCTTTGGCGCGTGGCGGCTTGCAGGTCGCCGGAAAACTTGATGCGCTGCCCACGATGGCGGGTCAGCAATTCCGGCAGAAATCGTTCATGAATCGGCACTTCTCCGTTCTTGAGGGCCGCAATTTTATTTTCGTCGTTATCGATGAGGACGACTTCATGACCCAGATCCGCAAAACATACTCCCGTTACCAACCCGACGTAGCCGGAACCGACGATGGCGATGCGCATAGCGAGCCTACTCTCCTTAATAATTGGACGGACATTTACGTGCAGCGCCGGCTCGTCGTCACCACACTCTTTTACTTTAGCAGCGATTTGGGCTGCAATCGGGAATCGATCGGAAAGGCTTGGTCGAGGCGTGCCGGGAAGGGAATTCGAATCTCACAAAGTATGTGGGCGGCGAGCGTGCCCTTCCCGTCCTCTTATTGCAGTGAGGGCGGAGCTGGGCTCGGCTGGACAGCCGAGGGCGGCTGTCCCTACGCTTTCAAGGACTACACCCGGGCGCCTTAGGGTAATTGACTTCCCGTGCGTTTCGCGGGAAACTGCCCTATAAGCCTGCATTCTTCAGCCTAAATGCGGGCTGGCGGAACGACAATGTTCCCGCACCTATGTCGAGGTCCGAGTTCCACCCTGACGATTCGCTCATTGACCCGACCCATACTCTTGAGGAGCACTTTCGCGCCGGTTTTCCGCCCGACTTAGCGCTTGACCTGGTTCTCAACGAAATCGTAGTTCGCGCCTCCCAAGCTACTCGTGCCAGCGCCGCCGCTCTGGCGCTGATTCGCGGCGACCAGATGGTCTGCCGCGCCGCGACTGGCGCATTGGCACCGGATCTCGGAGTGCCACTCAATACCCGCGATGGTCTGTCGGGGGCTTGTCTCGAAACGCGGCAGCCTCAACTTTCCGTCGATACCGAGTTTGATCCCAGGGTGGATCCTGCGATATCGAGGCGGCTGGGCATTCGCTCCATTCTTATTGTTCCCGTCCTTGACGGTAGTGGAAAGAATGCGCAATTTGCCGGAGTTTTGGAAGTGTTCTCGACATCTCCGGCGGCATTTTCTCACAACGATCAAAAGGTTTTGGAAGACTTTGCGGAGGAGTGCGCCCGCGTTCGACAAGCTGCGATCGAGATAGGTCGACGTAAGCCTTCGACTGGAATAGGGGCAGTCGAGATGTTGCCTCCGGTGGTTGGTGGGATTCTTACTCCACTGGTCCGGCGTCCGGGTTATGAAAGGTGGACGTTATTTCTGGGAGGCTTAGCGATTCTTACTACGGTGGCCGTCAGCTTCCTGATCGGCTACCGAATCGGGTGGTTGCGGCAATGGTTCACGCCGCCGCAAGTTGCGTCGAACGTGGCTCCCAATGTCGGGCCCGTTTACAGCAGCTCCATTCCGCCCGATCCGACCAGGGCCAATGCGTTGAAGAGCCAGGGAGCGGGATCAGCCTCCGCAACGGCGAAGCAGAACTCTGCTCCTGCCGCAGACGAACTGGTGGTGTACGAAAAAGGCAAAGTGATCTTTCGGATGAAGCCAGCCACCGGGCGGGACGCTCCGAGTCACGCGCCGCCCATGTCAAAGACAAATCAACCAGACAGCAATCCGATCGTGGAAGCTTCCGCAACCACGAAGATCAGTCCGAAGGTCGACGCCGTAAAGACCGCGCTGCAAAGCGTGTGGCTATCGCCCGTTCAGGCCGAGAGCCGCATTCTCAGCCGTACCGAGCCCCACTATCCTTCGGCGGCTTTGGCCGCTCACCGTGCTGGAAATGTAGTGCTCGAAGTGCAGATCGCGGAAGATGGTTCGGTTTCAAAAATCCGCACATTAAGCGGCGATCCGCTGCTGGCAACTGCCGCCACCGAAGCAGTGCGGAACTGGCGCTACAAGCCGTACTACGAACACAACCGTGCCACCAGGTTTCAGACGGATGTCACGCTCAGTTTCTCTCTTCCTAATTAATACAGCTGAATTCATATAGCCGATTGATGAGAGCGAGTCGACGCCAAAGCCTGTCGGGAGTCGGGAAAAATCAGGTCCGGTCGGAGCGCAGCGATAGCGGTTTATCAGTATTAAAGTAATTTTTGTAGGCGGCAATCCAGTCGGTGGCAATGTCTCGCTGTGCAGTGGACAGGTTCAAGGACTTTATCGAGTCCGATGGTGGCGGAAAAATCCGGGAAAAGGCTGGACAGATTGACAGGGCGGGAATATCCAAGTGAATGTCTATAAAAGTGAATGTCTATAAAGATGTATGCGGCGCTCGCCGGGGCAACCAGCGGAGCAAAATGTCCGAGATTTTACGCCGTCACGGTCGTTACACTGTAAGGGCCCAAACTTAATGACCAGATTTCTAGTGATGATTCTTGTTGTTGCGACGCTCACGGCGGGGTTGCTGTGCCAGAGCAATAGCGGAGAATTACAACTCAAGGTCATTGATCCTGCCGGTCTGCCTGCGAAAACTGCGGTTCAGATCATCAGTGAGGCCAACCATTACAAAAATACGCTGGCAACCAACGACCACGGACGATTGGATGTCCAGCGCCTACCCTACGGTGTCTACCGGCTCGAAATCAGACAACCCGGCTTTGCGGAAGTATCTCAATCGATCGATATTCACTCGTCAATTCCGACCGAACTCATTGTTCAATTCGCGCTGACTACCGTGAAGCAGTCGGTAAGCGTGAGTGCGGAGAATACTTTGCTTGATCCCGATCAAGCAGGGTCCGTTAACAGAATTGGTACTGACGTCATCCAGACGCGGCTGGGTTCCATTCCCGGGCGGTCGTTGCAGGACTTGGTGAATTCGCAACCTGGGTGGCTGTATGAAGGGAACGCGGTTCTGCATCCGCGCGGTTCGGAATATCAAACGCAATTTGTGGTTGATGGAATTCCGCTGACCGACAATCGTTCGCCGAGTTTTGGGCCGGCGATCGATGCCGACGATATCCAGTCTATGAGTATTTACACGGCCGGCATTCCAGCGGAGTACGGGCGAAAGATGGGCGGCGTGGTCGAAGTCAACACGCTGCAGGATCCGCAGCCCGGATTTCATGGCCAACTGGTGCTTTCCGGTGGCAGCTTTAATACTGCCGGCGCTTCGGCACAAGGGCAGTATGGATGGGGCAAGAATACACTCGGCGCAAGCGCCAGCGGCAGTACGACCGACCATTACCTGAACCCGGTGGTGCCGCAGAACTATACCAATTCGGGGACGCTGGGTGATTTTTCCGTCAACTATGAACGGGATCTGACTCCGAAGGATCGGCTGCGCTTGATTGTTCGTCATGAATTTTCGCGTTATGAACTGCCGAATGAACAATTGCAAGAGGCTGCCGGTCAAATGCAGGCAGCGGACAACATTGAGACCATGGGAACGGCGTCGTATCAGCACACGTTTTCGTCGAACGCGTTGACTGATTTCCGGACGATGGTCCGGGATAATGAGATTGGATTTAACTCCAACGAGCAATCGACCCCCATTGAAGTGTTCCAGCAAAACTTCTTTCGCGAAGCTTATTTCAGGGGCACCACGACGATTACCAGCGGGCGGAACGAATGGAAATTTGGTTTCGAGTCGGACAACACTTTTCTGAACGAAAACTTCCGTTACCACATTACGGATCCGACGCAATTTGACGATGGTACTCCGCTGGACTTCCACTTTGTTGCGAATCGTCACGATCTCGAACAATCGGTGTTTGTGCAAGATCAGATTCGGCTGAAAAACTGGACCGTCAATGTCGGGCTCCGCTGGGATCACTATCAATTGTTCCTGAACCGCCATGCTGTGGATCCGCGCTTTTCGATCTCGCGGTATTTTCCCTCGGCGGATCTTCTGGTGCATTTTTCCTATGATCGGGTTTTTCAAACTCCGTCGTTCGAAAATATCCTGCTTTCGAGCTCCCCCGAGGCTGCGCAGATCAACCCGAGCAATCTTCTGCGGCTGGTGGAACCTTCGGAAGGTAACTATTACGAAGCGGGTCTGACTAAGGCGGTTTACGGCAAGGTGAAAGTGGATGCCAACTATTTCCGGCGCCTGGTTGCGAACTACGCCGACGACGATCAAATCCAGAACACCACCATCAGCTTTCCGGTTTCATTCGAAAAGTCGGTTATTTACGGCGCGGAAGCCAAAATCGAGGTTACCGATTGGCGGCATTTCTCGGGATTTTTGAGTTATTCCTATGAAGTCGGCAATGCATGGTGGCCGGTGACGGGTGGATTGTTTTTGGGAGACGACGCGTCTGGTTTGCTGACCAGCGGCCACTTTCCGGATTCGCAGGACCAGCGCAATACGGTTCGAGGACGCGTGCGTTATCAAGTCACTCCGCGTTTCTGGGTTGCGGGTGGAATTCAGTACGATACGGGTCTGCCGTTCGAGTTCCAATGCGACCCGACGGTCCCGCTCAAACAATGTATTTATGGACCCGGTGGACCGGCTCAGACTTACGGGCAGGCGGTGGTCAATCGCATTAACTTTGCTCGCGGGCGCATCTTTCCTGCATTTCAGGTGAATGCCTCGGCCGGGGCGAATGTGTATAAGTCGGACCGCATGAACATGCAATTTCAAATCGATGGACAGAACCTGAACAACGTTCTCAATGTCATTGACTTCGGAGGACTATTCTCCGGCAACGCGATCGGTCCATCGCGAAGCGTTGCCCTGCGACTTACGACCAACTTCTAGCAGACGAGTCCTGATGCGTATCGTTTGATTCAGGAATACGTTTAGAATCTGGATGTACGCAAAACGCGGAAGGACGTGTCATGTTTGCTAGAAGAGTCTTGACGTGGGTCATCATCGTAGTGGCTCTGGGGGCAGCGGTATTTCTTGAGGCTCGGAACCTGGCTGGTCCGCGGAGCGTTGCTTATGTGAGCGAAGAAGAGGGCGGCGTCAGCGTCATCGATTTGGATACGCTGAAAGTAGTTCGCAAAGTCCACCCGGAGAATATCGCGCCGAGAGGAATTGCCGTGACCTTCGACGGAAAGTACGTAATCACGTCGAACAAGAATACCAGCGACATCGCGATATTCAGCACGCCTGACCTGAGTTTGGTCCAGCGAATCAGAGTGGGGGACAGCCCGGAGTTCTTGAAAATCAATCCGTCGGGGGAACGGCTTTTTGCCACTTTCGAACCCGGTTCCGAAGGCGGCCCTCCCGGGAGTGCCAAGCCTGAAACTGGGAATGATAACGATGAGCCACCCGCGCAGATCGCTTCGTTTCACATTGGAGATTGGGTTGCCGGTCCCGTTTCTACGGCGGGGCAGGAGACCGAAGGCATCGAATTCTCGCGCGACGGAAAGCTCATGCTGGTGGCGAACGAATCGCAAGACACTATCGGCGTCTTCGATGCCACAACCGGCGAGCATGTGCGGGATGTAGATATTAAGTCTTACGGAATCCGTCCGCGCGGGGTGAAGGTTTCTCCGCAGGGAACAGGCTACGCGGTGACCATGGAAGGGTCGGGCACACTGCTGGCGATGGATGCAAATCTTAACGTTCTGAAATCTGTGCCCACGGCCGCAAAGCCCTACGGACTTGCCTTCGATCGAGCGGGGAAACGCATTTTTGTTTCGGCGGCGATGGCGCACCGGTTACAGGTATTTTCGGCAGATACGCTGGCGCTGCTCGCAGATATACCCACGGGGCAAAGGTGTTGGCACTTCACTTTTACGCCGGACGATTCCAAAGTTCTTTTGGCCTGCGGGCGATCAGGCAATATCGTGGTGATAGACGCGAATTCCTACCAGCCGCTTGGCACTATTGAAGGATTCAACTTGCCATGGGGTATCGTGACCTACCCGAGATCGTATGGAAGTTTGGGACTGCCGTGATTTTGAGCTCGGCCTGCGCCGCTAGGAAAATGCCAGCTCTTTAGCTCGCTGCACGGCCTTTACTACCGCCTTGATCAAAGTGACGCGGAGCTTGCCTTCTTCGAGTTCCATAATACCGTCGATGGTGCAGCCGGCAGGGGTTGTCACGGCGTCTTTCAATAGCGCTGGATGATCTCCGGTTTCGAGCACAACGCGCGCTGCGCCCATGGTGGTCTGGGCGGCGAGCAGAGTGGCGATGTCGCGGGGAAGTCCAACCTTGACGCCGGCTTCGGCGAGCGATTCCAGGATGATGTAGATGTAAGCCGGACCGCTGGCGGATAATCCGGTGACCGCGTCCATATGTTTTTCGTCGACTGCCACGGTTCGACCCACTGCATCAAAAAACCTGGTTGCCGTATCGAGATTTTGTTTGGTGGCGAATTTTCCTTTGCAGAGCGCGGTCATGCCCGCGCCGAGTACGCAGGGAGTGTTTGGCATGGCTCGCACGACGGGCACTTCTTTCTCCAAGGCGCGCTCGATCATGTCCGTGGGTACAGAGGCTGCGACCGAAATAATCAACTGCCTGGTGTGAACGTGTGCTCGAATCTCACGCATCACGTCCGCTACAACTTGCGGTTTCACGCATACGAAAATAATATTGGCGTCTTTTACCGCCTCGGCGTTGTCGAGGCCCGCGTGGACTTTCAGTTTATCTTTGAGCAGACGAGCGCGTTCGGGATGCGCGACTGTGGCCCAGGTCTGCGCGGGCGTGAGCAATCCGTCGCGCAGGAAGGATTGCAGCAGGATCGCTCCCATCTTTCCCGCTCCTAGAACGGCAACTTTCGTTTTCGCGGCATCACTTTTTCGGGCAATACTTTTTCCGGCAATATGTGCCATCAGGATTCTCCTGAAACGGTTTCGTCAAAAGTCCAAGTGAGAAGTCCTTAGAGTACACGAGTGTGCGGGCTGATATTCAGCCGGTGATGGTTGCCGGCACCATCTTCAGGATTTCCCGCCCGATGGGCAACGAAGCCGTGGCGGCGGGCGAGGGGACATTTAACACGTGCAAGAAGCGCTCGCGGGCGACAAGCCGAAAATCGTCGACCAGAGCTCCGTCGGGACCAACCGCTTGGGCGCGAACGCCGGCTCCGCCGCGAGTCATGTCTTCCATTTGTACGGCGGGTAATAATCGCTGGCATGATTTCACGAACTCGCGCTTGCGCAAGGAGCGGCGAAATTCGACGAGCGCATTTTTCCACTCGCGCCGAGCCATCTTCCGAAATCCAACATTGCCCGCGACTTCCATGGTCTCGCCAAAATCGAAATCGGCGAAGCGGTAGCCTTCGCGACGAAACGCGAGCACGGCATTCGGACCCGCATCGACTGTGCCATGAATTCGCCGGGTGAAGTGAACGCCTAAGAATGGATAGCGAGGATCGGGTACGGGATAGATCAGTCCACGAACCAGACTTTGCCGGGCGGGTATCAGATCGTAGTACTCGCCGCGAAAGGGAACAATGATCATACCGGGGTCGTCTCCGGCCATGCGGGCTATGCGATCGCTGTAGAGTCCGGCGCAATTTACGACGTACCGTGCAGAAAAATCTCCCGCTCGTGTCTGCACAACGATTTCGTCCGCGGAATGTTTGAATCCAAACACGGCAGCGTTGGTTTTAACATCGGCGCCGTGCCGGGCGGCGATCTCGGCGTATTTGGTTGCGACCATGGCGTAATCGGTGATTCCAGTCGAAGGGACATGAAGGGCGCGCAGGCCGCCGACGTTGGGCTCAACTTGCCGCATGGCGTCACGCTCGAGCAACTGCAAACCTTCGAGACCGTTTGCGATGCCTCGGGCGAGTAGTCCATCCAGTCGCTCGGCTTCGCCGGGAGTCGTGGCCACGATGAGCTTTCCGCACACTTCGTATGGAATAGCGTGGCGCGAGCAGAAATCGACCATCTCTCGGGCTCCGGCGACGCACATCTTCGCTTTCAACGATCCTTCTTTGTAATAAACACCGCTATGGATGACTCCGCTGTTGTGGCCGGTTTGATGGCGGGCCAAGCCCGCTTCTTTTTCGAGGACTATGATGCGCAGCCTGGGGAATCTCTGGCTGGCTTGCATGGCGAATGAGAGGCCAACAATTCCGCCGCCGATTACGGCAAGGTCATAGGTCAGGTCAGAGGTCATAGGTAGGTCAGAAGTCAAGGGTATTGATATGACGGCGTTTTTGCATTGAATAATCGTACCGTACGGCTAAAGCTCAGGAGCGCAAGGCGAGGAAATCTACTGGACGGTTAAGGTGACCTTGGCGGTCTGGGTGGCGGCGCCAGTTTGTAAGGCCGTGACTGTGATCTGGAAGTTGCCCAGTGCTGTGGGAGTTGCCACGGTGACAAAGGTCGATCCCGGAGCCGCGGCTGCGGTCGAAGCGGCGGTTAGGGTTACTGTGGCCGGGTTCGGCGGTGTTGCGGGCGACGTATACAACCCGTTACCGTCGACGGTGCCATTCACACTTCCACCTACGGCCGACCAGGCAACGCTTTGGCTGGTCGTACCATTAACCGTTGCCGTGAACTGCTGCTGTGTAGCGGCGACCGGCCATATGTTACCGGCTTCGTCTGCAAATAAAGTAGCTAACCCGGGATTCACGGTGACGCTGATGGGTGGTGGAGTGGTACTGCCACTTCCTGCGACAGCGCCGCAGGAAATCTCAGCTAGTAATCCGAATGCTAGGAAAATCCACGCGAGTGCGTGAAGAGTCGAGTTTTTGCGGTACTGCGAATTAAGACTATTAAGACTAACGATGGCTATCAGTGAGATCCAGGAGAAGGCCAACAGTCGGCCAAGATAACCTGATCCGAAAACGGAGGGTGTGGCGTGGTGGATGGTTGACTGGTCGAGCAAACCCTGGTGGCGCACCGTCCGTTGCCGGCGGCTCGACTCCGTTCCAAAGTTCGGGCCGGTGGTGGAGATCGTCAGCGTTATCTGTGTCGTTCCAGCTCCCGCAACGATCGATGACGGGGTGAACCCGCAGCTGGTTAGTGCTGGCAGTCCCGTGCATCCTAAGGTCACTGCGGTGCTGAATGTCCCCCCGGCGGGAACCGCTGAAAATGTATAGCTGGCGCTTTGCCCAGCCAAAACGGAGACGGCGGAATTGCCGGTATCGGTCCAGGTGAATCCGGTCGCTGTTGTAGTCACCGTCAAATTGAATGTTTGGGTTTTGGCCGAAGGCGCTCCAGCGGTGGTTGCCGCCAGGGTGACCGATACGGGGCCGCCGACAGGGGTTCCGGCCGCAGCGGTGAGCGTTAGAGTGACGGTAACGGGCGTCGAAGAAGTAGGATTCACCGAACTCGCCGGAGAGAACAGGCAGCTTGCTCCGGTCGGCATTCCCGCGAAGCAACTAAGCGCAACCGCTCCCGCGAACGAGCCCGAGGCGGTGACCTGGAACGAGCTCGTGCCTGATGTTCCTCCCTGTGACACGGTCAAAGAATTTGGCGATGGCGTCGTTAGGTTGAAATCAACTATATGGAGTGTCACCGATGCGTCGTGTGTGGTCTGGTAAGCATCTGTTCCGACTGCGTGCGCATTGAAAGAGAAATCACCCGCAGTGCCACTTGCCGTCAGGGAATAGTTTGCCGTTGGCGTGACTTGCGCTGGCTGGCTGGTGCAGGTCGAGGGAGCGGCCCCGGTGCAGGTTAGATTTACCAAACTCGTGTATCCATCCTGCTCGGTCAGCATGCCGTCAAAGTTCGCCGTCTGTCCGACAAAAACGGTGAGCGGCGAATTTGAGATTGTGTTTGTGAAGCCCGGAGAAACTACGAGCGCGTAGTCCCAAATTCCCCGGCCATAGGTGGATGCCACCAGTGTTTTGGTGCCTGCATTGGGATGGAACATCTGTAGCGCGGTTACGGGGGCATCCGGCAAAAATCCCGGTACACTCGGGCCCGGCGTTGGACCGACTTCTTCCCAGCTTGGGTTGGCTGTCGAACTCACAAATACACCGACATCGGTTCCAGCATAGATCAGGCCTGCTTGGGTATCGACTAACAAGGCATTGACGGGATTATCTGGCAGCGCATCGATCCCAGATCCGCTCCAATCCGTCCAAGTGGTGCCTGCGTTCGATGTTTGCCATACGTGTGATGTAGGAAACGCCGGAGTGCTGAATCCCATGATCCCCACGTACGCCGTATTTCCAGTGGCATCGGAAGAATCCATGGTGACGGTCGAGATTGCGTATCCATTCGGATTCACGCTCTGCGTAACATTGGTCATTAAACTCACGCCGGCGTTGGTCGTGACCCAAACCTCACCTCCGGGTGAGCCGCTCTGGGGGCCGTATCCGTTGGTTACGGCATACACGACGAGCGAATTGCCGTTGCTGTCCTGCGGACCACCCGCCGCCAGTGCATTTACTAAATTGATTTCATCGCCGGTACACAGGCCCTCACCCAGGGTGTCGAAGTCATTGCTCAGTTGCAGCGGGGAAGACCCGCTGGAAGTGATGCGCCACACGCGGCACGTCCCGACCAGCATTTCGCCGCTATTTTGCGGGTCGAGAATATAGGGAGTGAAAAAAGCGCCGTTATCTCCGCCGAGATTCGCAGAGGTGACGACTTCGGAAAATCCGCCGTCATTGCAAGCTGTTCCGGACTCGCACTTCAAGATAGTGAGGTTAGGATTTTCAGCAAACCATTCATTCGGATTGCCGGGATTAATTGCGGTGAACCCGCCGGTGCCGCCGAGCGCGTTCTCGAACGTGCTGCTGCCGGTCGCCGTGCTGGTTTTTGGGGAGCCGTTATTCTGCGCTCCTCCCAAGAGAACGTCGGAGTTTGTTGGATGCAAAGACAACGACACAAATTCGGTCATCGATCCGAGAGTCTGGCTCAAGCTGTCAAACTGATTCGTTCCCGAGCAACTGCCGGTCTCGAGTCCCGAATAGCCGTCGAGGGTTCGGCTGATGCCGCCATCATGAGCGAAATAACCGGGGGATGCATTATTCGCAACCGTGAATGCAGCTGCGTGCTGATCGGGATGGACGTGTGCTGGCGCTCCCAGAGGGCCGGGATTACAACCGTAAACGTGAGTCAGGTTGATCCAGTCCCCTTGCGCACAAGTCGTGCCCGATGCAAGGGTGCATTTATAAATGTTGACGGCGCCTGCATAGATGTCGGTTGCGGACGAATTAGGAATCGCGGCTAGCTCGAGGTTGTACCAGCCTTGTTCCACGCCGCAGCCACTGTTGTTGGGACCGAATGCGTCGTCGCCGCAGTTGGTGATTCCATTGTCGGGAATTTGGGTCCAGGTTGCTCCGCCAGAAGTCGATCGCCAGATGCCTTCGTCGACTGCCTGCGGATTTCCATATTCGTCCGGCTGCACATCGACTACCCATACATACAGCTCGTTGCGTCCGGGCACTACGGCAAACTCGCCGCGGTAGATGAGGCAAGCTGAAGAGTTCGAAATGGGCGGACAATTCGCCGATGCCAGTCCCGCGCTCGGTTGGGTGGTTAATCGGGTGAAATGCTGGCCATCGGTGGAGGAGTAGAGACCATGCCGCCTGATGACGGCGTAGAAGGTTCCGACGGGCGCGCCTTGGTTGGCGTCATAGATCACCGCCGTTGCCGAGGACGGTACGGCACCGTCTGAAAGGATCACGCGATTCCACGTGATGCCGGCGTCTTGAGAAAAATAGATGCCGCGCGCCGTGGAATTCGCATCTTCTTCGAGGCCGAGATATAAACCGTTGTCTCCGGATGTAGATGCGACTACGAGATTCGGATTTGACGTGCTGAAGGCGATCTTGCTGAAGCCGATTCCCTGAAAGGATTGTCCGGTGCCAGCGCTTGAAATTGGAACTGCCCAGGTGGTGCCGCCATTGGTTGAGCGCAGAATTCCGAGGCCGTAATAGGAGTCGCCTGAACTGTTCGTCTCGCCTGTACCAACCAGGATCACGCTGCTGTTGCCCGGCTGTAAGGCGATGGCACCGACGGCCAGCGTAGGCTGATCGTCCATCAACGGGCGCCAGAGCACCGAAGCCGGACTGGGGCTTTGGCTGCCGGCGTTCGTCGATCTCCAGAGGCCGCCGTAGGCTCCGCCGAGCAGAACCGTGTTTCCGGTGCCGTCGGCCGGGTCAATTAAAACTGACGTAGCGCGACCGGAGACCCAGTTGTAGTCCTGCATGCCCTCGCCGGTTGCATCGGAAGCTAGTGGAGCGGGTCCGACTGGGGTCCAGATGGTGGAGGCGCCGCCGGGAAACTTAACGGTGGCTGCATGCTGAGACCGCATCGCCAGTTTTTGGGCATGAGCCCGAAGCCGTAGTTCCGCAGAGTTTTCTCCGGGAACAATGCGGCCACGCAGCATCCAGTCTCCGTTGTTGGGCGACTGCTCCGGTGAGTAACGATGATATCGATCGTGCTCTCCAACCGAGGTCGAGTTGTCAATTGGCTGCCGAGGAGGCGTCTGGCCGTAGGTCTGCCCCAGGAATTCACTGCCGGGAATAAGACAGAGGAGAAGGACATATGCTGGCAACCCATCCAGGAAAATGTGACGGGCGCAGCACCTCCACCGGCAGACCATAAATCGCAACATCCACGGCACGCCGGCGTAACGCAGCGCACGATAGGAGTTTCGCCCATTGGAGGAAGAATTCCATGTCCTCGAAAGACTGCTCGTCTTTAGTGGGTACATGGCAGTGGATACATGGCAGACAAGGGAGCCATCAAAACGCATGGCGCGGAGGATAGGTGCGATGTGAGATGCTGAGGCGAAGGGATGCCATCTCGAGCCAAAGCTGCGGCCGCCAGGGAACGTCTCCGGGGAAAGTATCGCCCGATTAAGGTGCGGATGCTATTTGTGGGGGAATCGCCGCCGGCTTCGGGGCGATTCTTCTATCAGGCGGATTCCGGACTCTACCGTGCTGTGCGGAGCGCATTTATTACTGCGCTGCCCGCCCTCGGCGACGCCGACTTTCTTAAATCATTTCGCACCTTGGGCTGTTATCTGGTCGACCTCTGCGGGCAACCTGTCGACCGTCTCGAAGCGAAAAAGCGCAGGCATGCTTGCGCCGAGGGGGAGGCACGTCTCAGTTGGATCATTAAGCGGTTGGAACCCGAGATGATCGTCACCGTTGTCCGTTCTATCGTGGCCAATGTCGAACGCGCGCAGCGTCGTGCAGATTGGAGTGGCGTGCATCTCGTACTTCCTTATCCCGGACGGTGGCAGCATCATAGAGTTGCGTTCGAGAAAGAACTCGTGCCGGTGCTGCGACGGGAATTGCGGTCGAGACTTAATGCCGAACCAGGTCCGAATTCGCGAAAAGCGCTTCGTCCCTGAAACATCCGCTATACTATTGCGTTATGTCCGTGATCAAGAATATCGGAGCCATTGCTCAGGGGATGAGCATCACCCTGAGGGAGATGTTTCAGCCGACGATCGTTGAGAATTATCCTGACGGTCCTGGGCCGACGAAGGGCGCGATGTTTCAGGAGCGCTTTCGCGGTATGCACGTGCTGCAGCGCGATGAAAATGGATTGGAAAAGTGCGTCGCGTGTTTTCTTTGCGCGGCCGCGTGCCCGGCCAACTGCATTTATATCGAAGCCGCTGAGAACACGGAGCAAAAACGCGTATCGGGCGCTGAACGCTACGCGCAGGTTTACAACATCGATTACAACCGGTGCATATTTTGCGGATATTGTGTCGAGGCTTGTCCGACGGACGCGATTACTCATGGCCACGGATTTGAGTTGGCCAGCTTTAACGCCAGCAATCTGATCTACCGGAAGGAACAGATGTTGGCTCCGGCTCCAGCTCATATGGGAGCGAATCAGGTGTTTGCGCAGTCGGAAACGGACGCGGGGGTTAAGGGTTAAGACGATTCTGGATTTAGTTCCGGACGCCGACCTCTCAAGGGTCGGCGTTTTTGCGTGGGAAACGGAACTGCGCGCTACTTACTCTGCCGCTCGAAGAAGTGAACTTTATCTACTCCAACGGGGACGGCCACGTCGAAGAATCCAACCATCATTTCGTTGTAGGTTTGGTCGCCCCAGGTGACTGGACTGTCGGGATCGGGATTGTGAGCGTTGTTCCGAGAGTTGTCGTACCAGGCAACCGCCTGCAATTCGGTTCCGGCTTTTAGGGCGCGCGGTTGTGCGAGACGATAACTTAGCTGCCAATAAAAATCATAATTGACGCGCAAGAGGGTTTCTAGGGTCTTATCCCCGTGAACGATGTTGTACTCAATCCGTTTTCCGCGAAGATGCATGTGTGGGAAAAAGCTGAGCAGCGTGCAGTCGTTCGGCAAAATTCCGTGAACTTCTACGCGATAGTTATCGGCTAAGGGAGGGATGGGAATTGGGTCGTGATCGTTAGCAAGTTGCAAGGTCAACACGCGCTGCGACGGCGGGTGTTTGGCAAACACCATCCCAACGCTGGATTGATCGGAGCTCGCTTTGCCGTTCGTTGTGTAGTGCATTTGAAACACAAGATCGGAGTGGGCCGGAACGAATTTTGCCATGCCGTCAGGCCACTGATCGGGCGAACTGCCGGGCGCGTAGACCAGTAGCATGTCGCTTTGCGTTTCATGAGCCTGATGCCGAAGGTGGTCATCTCCCAGGGTTGAGGCTGTAAAGGGCGCTCCAACTGGCGCTCCTCGCAGCCAGGATGAATCCGGCGGACGAATGTAAACCACGGCGTGATGTACGTGATCGCGACTCGACGGGCGTACCTCCGACATTTGTATCCATTGATCGTGAACAAAATTGGTGGGCACGATTTCGTAGGTGTAGTCGATATCTCCGCTTGCGGGGATCGCTACAGCCATGGGCATGCTTAAAACCATGTCGGGTTCAGGAATGCTCCACTGCTCCGCCCAAGTCGGTGATGGGGGAGCGGTTTTCGGATCGCCAGCGGGAGTCCCTCCGTCGGCCCAACGGTTCAGTGCATCGATTTCATCTGGAGTGAGTGAAGGATCGTTGGAAAAATGTCCACAACAGAGTCCGCAGCAAGGATCGGCGAACCACGGGGGCATCTTTTTTGCGCGAACTGCGCTGCTTATGGACTTAGCCCATGGCCGCGTTTCCACATAGGTCGTGAACGGCATGGGAGCGATCTGGCCGGGGCGATGACAACTCTGACAATGTCGTTGCAAGATGGGTAAGACATCGCGATAGAAGACGGGCGGGGATTGATTGGAAGCTCGATTCGCGCCCACTAGGATGGCAACAAAAACGGCGAGTAGACCCAGGCTCGCGAATCTGCTGGAGGGAAACACTACTTCAGATTCTACAATGCAGATTTTTGCGAGGTTGATTTTTGTGAGCGAGAAGCGCGCGGCGTCAGCTACCCGAAGCGCGCAGGCTGAGTCGAGATTGTAATTGCTTGCGGTAACGGCGGCTTAACGGCAGCCTGGTTCCATCCATTAGCATCACCTCGTATTCACCGGCCGCGCTAAGCTTCAGGCCCTGGACGCGGTCAAGACTCACGATCGTCGATCGGTGAATACGGCAAAAGGAAGGCGCAGGCAATTCACGCTCAAGTTCCGACATGCTACGACGCAACAGGTGGGTTTTTGGTCCCACGTGTAGGCAAGCGTAATAGTCCGCGGCTTCGATCCAGTCAATCTCTGGGACATTGACAAACGAAATGCTGCCCGCGTTCTTGATCGCCCATCGCTGCATTGCGCGCGGCGATGTCTGAGATTGACCCGTGTTACGCGTAATGTGCCTTTTGGCGCGTTCCAGCGCGCGGGTTAATCTAGTGTCGTCGAACGGCTTCAGCAGGTAGTCGAGCGCGCCTGCGTCAAAAGCGCGGAGAGCGTATTGGTCGTAAGCCGTAACGAAAACAATGGCGGGCGGCAGATCGGCGCCCAGTTTTTCGAGGACGTCAAAGCCGTCGCATTCGGGCATTTGAACGTCGAGGAAGATCAAGTCCGGCTTCGAGGTGCGGATTTGCGCAAGGGCTTCGGCTCCCGAACAACATTCGCCGAGAATTTCAATCTCAGGATCGAGACGCAACAACACGGCGAGGCTGCTGCGAGCGAGGGGTTCGTCGTCCACGATGAGCGTACGAATTCTTGCCGGGCTCTGTTTCTCTTTCTCGCTCATGCATTCTCGCTCATGCATTCTCGCTGACAAAGTTCAACTTTCGCATGGCGGCACAGGAGTGGGCGGCGCGGGAACGAACGGTACTGAGAAAGATGCTTCCACACCGCCGGAGTCCTGATTCTTCAAGGTAAATTGGAATGCGTTTCCATAGAGGCCCTGAAGGCGGCTACGTACGTTCGAGATCCCGATACCGGATGCAGTCGTCTCCCAGCCTAAAGGCAGGCTCGGACCGTCGTTGTAAACGCTCAGCTTGAGCGTCCCGTTGGAACGAGAAGCAGCGATCCGGATCTCTCCTCCTTGAACTCTTTTCGCGATGCCGTGCTTGACGGCATTTTCAACCATGGGCTGCAGGATCAGGCTGGGAACCTGCGCCGGAAAGAGTTCCGCGGGTACGTCCACACGCAGGCGAAGGCGTTCGGCGAATCGCATTTTCTGAATCTCCAAATACTTCCGGGTAAATTCCAACTCCTCGCCAAGGGGCACCTGTTGCCGATTCGAATCCTCCACCACGCGACGCAAAAAGTCGCTCAATCCGACGATCATGTTTACAGCCGCATCGTTTCGTTCTTCGCGCACCAGTCCGGCGATCGCGTTCAGCGTGTTGAACAAGAAATGGGGTTCGATCTGGCGCCGTACGGCGTCCAGTTGCGCTCTGGAAAGTTGCTCGTTCAAGCGAGCGGTTTCGGTTTGTTGATGGGCTAACCGCTGCTTGGATTCGAGCATATAAATGATAGCCAGGGTCGACGCGTACAACACTACGTATTGCACCACGTTGTTGTAGAAACGGTAGCGCCAGGCGAGAAGAAACGGGTCGGGAGCGTTAGGGTTCGCCCACGGATTCAATCGTATTTCGAGCCAACTGGTCCAGGCTGCTGAAGCCATTCCTATCGCCAGACAGGCGGCGAGATGTCTCATCCAGTTGGAGATCGGCCGCAACCGGATGGGAGGATATTTG
>Ga0209006_10001301_pt1 | contig 22666 bp, 16 predicted proteins | sample JacPin_JW_Ref_O2_FD_188567 | JGI IMG/M metagenome (GOLD analysis project Ga0209006, IMG submission 188567) | Forest soil microbial communities from Algoma, Ontario, Canada - Jack Pine, Ontario site 1_JW_Ref_O2 (SPAdes) (version 2) | ecosystem: Environmental > Terrestrial > Soil > Boreal... | reverse complement strand
TGCTGGTGCGGAAGGGGGAGTTGAACCACCGACCTTTGGGTTAAGCGCTTGAGTGTCTCTGGTCTCTTCAGACAAGCCGCCGATGATCGCCTATTACTTCCGTAGCAGCAAATCCCCCGCGACACACACAAAGAACAGCACGGATATGACGCCATTCATGGTGAAGAACGCAGCATTGAGTTTCGACAAGTCATTCGGCCGGACTAACGAATGTTCGTAGAGCAGCAGCAAGACGACCGCGAGCACACCCAGTTCAGCCAGTTTTCCCAATCCGAACACAATGAGCAAGGCGACGAGCAGAGCCACCATCACGACATGAAACGCGCGCGCGATCCAGAGAGCCGCAGCAATGCCGGTGTATCGCGGAATGGAATGGAGCCCGCTCTGGCGGTCGAAATCGAAGTCCTGGCAAGCGTAGAGAACGTCGAAGCCTCCCACCCAGAAGGTCACAGCCGCGGTGAGCAGAAGGATTCGGGGGTCTAGCGAACCGCGCACCGCGATCCAGGCCGCCGAAGGCGCCATGCCCAGCGCGAATCCGAGCACCAGATGCGACCAACGAGTGACCCGTTTCGTGTAGGAGTAAAGCAGAAGCACAGCCAGAGCCACCGGGGATAGCCAAAGCGTCAGGCGATTCAGTTCGCTGGCGGCAAGAATAAAAATGGCGCTCGAAACCATCACAAACGCAATCACGAAACCGGGCGTGAGATGACCGGCAGGCAGGGCGCGGACGCTGGTGCGTGGATTGGCCGCATCGATGGCAGCATCTGCCCAGCGATTGAACGCCATGGCAGCGGACCGCGCCGCGACCATGGCAACCATGATCCACACAAGTTGATGGATCGAAGGAAATCCCCCAGCCGCGAGCATGGCTCCGCAGAGCGCAAACGGCAGCGCGAAGATGGAGTGCTCCCACTTGATCATCTCCAAGGTCACGCGCAGATTGTGCAGAACCGCCACGGCTAGATTGTAATGCAGGGTCTTCGGCGTTGGGCATCAGCGGTCGGGACTACTAGCACTTTCCAACTGCGTCTAGGTTCCGGCGTCCGAGACCAACGGTACAAAGCGGCACAGTTCTCGCAAACTGAGGCGCGGCTCGCCGTTTTCCAGACGGATCAACTGCAGTTGCTGAGAGTCACACCCACCGACGGGAATAATCATTCTTCCGCCTTCAGCCAGCTGTTCGAGCAGCGGGCGCGGCACTTCGGGACCAGCCGCGGAAACGATGATGGCATCGTAAGGCGTCTCTTCCCCAAAGCCCTGACTGCCATCGCCCACAACCACGCGTACGTTGTTGTAGCCCATCGATGAGATCAATTCCCGGGCCGAATCCGCGAGCGCGGGATGGCGCTCCACGGAAATGACCCGGGTCACGAGTTCGGCGAGCAATGCAGTCAGGTAGCCCGATCCGGTGCCAACCTCAAGCACTCGGTCGGAGGGCAAAAGGGCCAAAGCTTCCAACATACGCGCAACGATGTAAGGCTGAGAGATGGTCTGCCCTTGGCCAATGGGAAGAGGATGATCGTCATAGGCTTGATCGCGGCAGCTTTCGGGCGCGAATTTGTGACGCGGCACTCGCGACATCGCATCGAGCACGCGTCGATCGGCAACGCCGCGCGCCCGCAACTGGGAATTGACCATGCTCAGCCGGAGACTCGAGAATACGGCGGTTTCGCCAGAATCATTCATGCGCAGTTGGAAGGATGTCCCGCAAGACCTATTCTATTTCTTGCGCCGCCGAACGCGGACATCGAAGCTGACCACGCCGTTTTGATCGCGGGTACCGACAATGGAGATATTGCGATTGACGTAGTACTCGCCCTGAATGATCTGTTGTGAGCTCTGCGAAACGTTGGTGCTGTAAGTGAGAGATATGTTGTTGGCGAATTGCTGCTCGATGGTCACCTGCGGTCCACGCGCGGTGGGGTTGGTTTCTGTGGTTAGGCCCTGGGGATCAATTTTGATGCGGCTGACGCCGAAGAGCTTTTGCATGCGGCTGCTTACGGTCGAGTTGATGGCCTGGCTGACGATCAGGTTGGTGGCTTCGTCGGTAAATATTCCCTGCCCCGACTGTTGTTGCAATTGCTCTGACTCTTCGCTGGTACGACCGAGAGCGAGCAGGGCGATGATGTCTGACTTCGGCAACGGCGGTTCGGAACGATAATTAACCGACAGGCGATCCGGCGTGCCGGTCACCGTGATGTCCAGATCGTAGTTGCGCACGTGAGTCGTGGCCTGCAAGTTGACTTGAGGTTCAATCGCCACCGGATTCGCGAACGTGATATCTCCACGCTCCAGCCGGAACTTGATGCCGTTGAAAGTTGCGTCCCCTTCCAGGATATCCGCTCTGCCAAGCACGCTCGGACGCGCCACCGAACCCCGAAGGCGCAAATCCGCGTCACCGGACAACCTGGCTACCGCCGTCTTCATCTGCAGTTCGGGCGCGGTATGCACAGCGACATCCAGCTTCACGTTGTAGAGCGGCGAATTTGCGGGCGTGATCGCCGCCGATTGCCGGCTGCGTTCCAGGTACGAGCCAAAATCAAAGCCGGGCGTTACCGCCAACTTTGTGACCATGACATCACCGGAAATCGTTGAAACGGAGCGGCTTCCCACCCAGCGCAACTGGGCGGTCGCGGTCGAGCTGACTCCAGGCGGATATCGCAGACGGACGTCTTTCCCGATTGCGGTGAGGTCGAAAGAGAGTTGCTGATTGTAGTTAGTGACGTCGCCTTTCATGTCCAGCGTGCCGCCGCCGGTTCGAGCCGTGAGCTGGTCAATATGGATACGGTCTCGCGTGAACGAGAGGGTTCCGTTCATCTCGCTTAAGCCGCTCGGCAAGCCGGCATAGTTCGCTGATCCGTTCTTGACCTCGATCGTGCCCTGTGGAAGCAGTTGGGTTAGCGAGCCCCCCAAGGTCATGTGGATCGTTGTGAGACCGGAACTGGTCACATCCGGAACTAGGCTGCCGAGCAGTCCAAGGTCAACCTGCCCGTCAGCTGACAAATCAAGCTCCTGCGCACCCACGAAGTGAATTGAACCATGTCCCACAACGTCGGTCCCCTCTCCGACCATGTGCCCGGGGAGAATGTGAATTGTCTGGTCGGCATAGGTAAATGACAGCGGACCCTGATTGTGCAGCTTCGCGTATTCCACGTCGATCGTGACCGCGGTGGAGCTTCCTGAAAGCGTCCACCTCCTCGGATAACGTAAGGGCCCCTGCATGGTCACTGCGCCGCCAAAGGAGGAATGTCCGGTCAGCTGCCGGCCCAAGTAAGCGCGCCAAAGAGGGTCGAGATCGACATGATCCAGTTGCGCAGAAATGTTCGCCGGATAATCCCCGTGCATGCCCACGGTGCCGGCAACCGATAGCGTGCCCTGTGGAAAATCGGAGTGCCCATTCACCAGCAGTTCGCCGTTCTTGGTGGTGGCTTCGAACTCCAATGCGCCGGTAAATTCGCGATCGAGAAAGAGCTGGTTGATGTGCACAGAAGCGTTGATCACCGGCGCACGGAGCGTCCCGCTGCCCTGCAAGGTAAAGTCAGCCCGACCTTCCATCGGCAAAGGGTCCAGATGAATCTGGCGAATCCGCGATACGTCGAAGTTTTTCCCGATCAAGTCGAGCTTGAAGCCGCCCGTCGACGGTGTGTAGGACGCACTGCCGGAAACATCGGCATCCTGATGGGTGAGGTGGATATGGTTGAGAGCCGTCTCGCTGCCAGCGATGTGCAGATCTGCGTCGAATTTCTCGATCACTTCCTCATACGCCGAGGCATTCGCCGCGTGAATGTGCCCCTCCGCCCGGGGATGCTCACGCGTACCTGCAACCTGCACGGATACGTCTGCCGTTCCGGAAACGGGATAGTTGAATCCGGCAAGAGTTGCCGTCGACCGAACATCCACGTTGTGAAGGTTCACGCGTGCCGTGTAGGGGCTGGTTTCGGTGAATTGCCCTTCTTCGAGCGCCGCGCTGAACTCGAAATCGGCACTGGTGTCGCCTCGCCGCAGCGTGCCTCCGTGAAGCGCAAGTTCATGCGAAGAAAACTGAATGCTGACCGCGAGGGAATCCCAATGAACCTGCTGTTCCGCCGTGAGCGAGGTCGCTGGCACCGTGAACCGGAAATCGCCCGCAACCAGCGTCCCCGCCACCGTTGGTGCTGAAAACGTGCCTGCGGCTACGCCGTTGAAGGTCGCATTGCCGTCGATTTGAACCGGCAGGTGGATGGGGCCGCCAAGCGCGGTCACCAGTGGCCGCCATTCTTCAAGGTTAGAAGTCGATACGGAAATGTGCAGCGTCGAGGTAGCGGCCAAAACACCTGAGGCCTGAATCCGCGATGCCGGCGTAGACAGGTTGAACTGCCCGAGTTCCAGAGAATCGGTCGCAGCGTGATACTTTCCCTGGGTGTGGGCCGTCACCGGTAATTCGCCTGCAGTGGGACGTGACGGCGGAGCCATGTCGGCCGCAAATCCGACCTCGGCGTCCCGGGGGGATCCTTTCCAGAATGCGTCCATGGTGCCAGTGGCCAGTCCCGAAGGACGAAACCGGTGAAGTCGATGCGCCGGCATATCCAAGGCGATCGCCAACTCTCCGGCGGAAACATCTCGCAACCGAAAATGCACGGCACCGCTCTCGACTCCGGGGACCTTCACTCTGTCAGCCTTCTTAGCTGGAGGCCGGGCAGCGCTCATAACCGCAAGATCCTCACCCTTCTTGGCTTTGCCCGGCGACGGAGGCACGCTGTGCAGCCAGTTGTCGACCTGAGCGTCGCCGGTAAAGCTTCCTCCGAACAACTTGCCCTGCAGCTTCCACACCTTGATCTGCTCGTCGGTCACCGAGTAATCCGCCGTTGCACTCGTTCTCTTGATCGCAATCTGATCGTTCTGCCAGCCCACATCGCGCAGCGCCACAGCACCCGAACTGGCAAAGTCATTCAGCGACCAGTGGCCGTTGCCCCTGAACTCGGCGACACCGGCGCGCAGGTCGCGCCGGCGGGTAATCGCGGCGACGTCTGCGAGATCGATATGAGCTTCGTAGTTACCATCGAGGCGCGGATTGCGAACGTCGCTGATACGTCCGTTCGCTTCAAGAGACGACCGGCCAGACTGCCATCGCAGAGATTTGATTTCGACGAAGTTGGTCGCCAGGCTGAAATCGACAGTGGTCATCCAGGCAAACGGACGGAAATCCTCGACCGCACTATCCACTTTGCCAACGATGAGGTGGCTATCATAACGGCGGTGCAGAAACGAATAGTCCATCTGCAGGCCGGTGTCACGAACGTCGAAATTCAGGGGAATTTTCTGGTCCGCCCACCGCATTTCGCCATTCCTCACCGACAGATGATCAATGGACAGGGCAAACAACTGCTCGATCGAGGTGCTCTCAAATGGTTTACCGGGCACTCGCGGAGCCGGGAGGTTCGTGGTTCCGTCCGGACCAATGACGATATGAACAACCGGATGTTCGAGAGTCATCGAGTAAAAGCCGAACTCGGTGCGCAGAAACGAAATGACCTTTAAGTGTGCCAGCAGGCTGTCGGCATGAAACAGTGGAACATCGGTCGGAGATTCCTTGCCCCGCACCGTTATATTGCGCACTTCGACTTGCAGGTGGAAAGGGACAACGTGGAAGCTGCCAATTTCGGCGCGACCGCCGGTAATTCTCTCCACCTCGGCGATCATGCGCCGCCGCACGTAAGCTTGAAAGGAATTGGTGGTGGAGTACCAGAGGCCTGCCAGCAGGGTGGTCACGCCAACTGCAACAGTAATGAGGAGATATTTCCACCAGCGTGGCGGCCGCGCACGCTTAGTCACCGGGTTTGTACCCCGTCCCCGGCACCGCCCAGGCCGGGAACGCTAACTTTGCTTTCCGAGCGCAAAGACTGCAGCCAGGAAACCATCAGCTCGTTCACCTTCTGTTGGGTCAACAACTCGCGTATTTTGGCGGCGACATCGGTCGATGGAACGGCCTCCACGATCGATTGTTTCAACTGGGGAACGAATTTCTCCCTGTAGTAGGCTTCGACGGTTTTGGAATCGATCTGCACCGCAGGTCGAAGGTGTGCATCCACCAGTCGCATGAGATCGATCTGCTGCTCCACATGCGCTATCAGATCTTTTTCCGACAGCCCAAACCTGGCCAGGACTCGACCCCAGCCATCGTCGGTGGCAGCTTCTGGGTACTGCTTTCGAGCTTCTTCCACCCGGTCGGATACCTCGGACTCCGAGGCGTGCTGGAACGAAGCAGACTTCATCTGCTCCCCGAGCAGTTCTTGATCAATCAGCCGGTCGAGGACACCCCGGCGATCCTCATCGGTGAATTGGCCGACGTCGCGGTGGTCGAGCAGGGCCTCGTAGCTGAGCGCTTCGTCCCAGTCACTCTGCAGAATAATGTGCCCGTTCACCACCGCGACGATGCGGTCGATGACGTCACCGGCCCAGGCCGCGGGCAGGATAAAAGCGCCTATCAATACGATCAGTGCCAGGACGACCGCGTTCTTGGTGCGAATTCTGTTCATTAGAATGGCTGGCCTATGCTGAAAAAAACATTGAAATGCCGCAGGCGCTGCGACTCGACGGTGGTTACGGTAATCGGGTCCGTAGTAGTGAACGCCTGGAAGTAGCGGGTCGGATTCAGATTGTATCCAAAGTCAAAACGTAGCGGCCCGATCGGCGTCTTGTATCGTAAACCCAAGCCGACCGCATGCGAAGTGTAATCATATCCGATGTTATCGAACTGGGTAATGCACTGGGTGTTCGTTGTACTAGTGGGCAGGCATAGTCCGGGATTTGGCTGGTGCCAGCGCATCAATCCCTTCAACATATCGTGCTGGGTTGTAAATACGTTACCCATATCGTGAAAAATCGCAAAGCCAAAACCTTCTCCCAAATAGGGCAACGAAGTTTGGGGAAAACGCAGTTCCAGGTTGTTCATAAACAACGCCGTGCCGCCGACTGGGAAACCGGAAGACGGATCGCGAGGGCCTGCTTGATTCAACCCAAATCCGCGGTGAGAGTTGCCCCCACCCGCAAAAAACTGTTCCGGCAATGGGATGGTGGTAATGCCCACGCAGGTTTGTTCCCCCGCTTCGCTGGTTGGGCAAGATCCAGGAGGGAGAATCTTGGTCCCTCCGAAGGGCTGTTCGAGGCCAACGCTGGTCGAACGCGCAAACACAAACTGATGCCCGGGCTTTCCCTTGCCAAGAACGTAATAGCTGGAATACTGGCCGAGAGCGCGTCCGAAATCGGCTTCCGAGCCAAAATAAGTGGCAGCGGCGAAGCCATCGAGCGTGAAGTAGTCTCCCTTTGTGCTCTCGAGGGGATTGTCCCGCTTGTCGTGAATAAAGGTGAAACCCGGGCCACCGACCCGGGCGGGAAGCGACAAAATCGCAATCTGATCGGTAGAGAACCCCTGGGCGAAGTGGCTGGCCTTCACCCGACGAAAATCCCAGCGATAGGTAAGCGAATTCGGCCCCGGGCGAGTCCCAGGCTCGACACCGGAGTTTGCGAACTGTTGCCGCAGGTCGATCTTGCCTTCGAGCCGCTGTGAGGTAAACGTTGCCACGTCCAGGCTGTTGTCGTAGAAAATCGTGTAAATCAGTTTGAATTTGTCGTTGTCGAATAGCTTCGGAACGGCGTAACTAATCAGTCCACGCTGTTGCAGGCTTCCCACATGGGACTGAAAGGTCAGGGTTTGATTGCGCCCTTCAACATTCAACCGAGTCACGTCAAATTCCACTCTTGGACTTACCCCTGTTTTCCCCTGGGGTGCGTTCGTTCCCGCGGGCTGACCTGTCTCGAACTCGATTCCAACACCGTAGGTGAAGGTATACCGCTTGGCTTCCTGCACTTGCACCAGGACATTTTTCTGCGGATCAGTTCCGTCAGGATTCTGCACCGCCGTGTCCACCTGAGCGAAGATGCCCAGATCATAAAGCCTGGTCTGTGTATTCAGCAGATCCAGCTGACTCAGCGCTTCTCCTTCGTGAACCTGCAATTCTCGGTTCACAACATAATCGCGCGTGTGTTCCGTTCCGGCCACCATCACCCGATTCACCGTAAAGCGCTCTCCTTCCTGAATGGAGAAGGTTACATCTTCGCGATTGGGTTGATGCTCGGAAGGTTTGGTGTTGATCTCGAGAGCGGCATTCGGAAATCCGTGATCAAAGTAAAAATTGAGGATCCTCTCGCGATCGTTCGCCAGATCCTGTTCGGAGTAAGGCTGGCCCGGTTGCGAACTCAGCTCCGGCAGTTCCCGGGCCGCGACTTTCTGGGTACCCAGCACGTGCAACTCGCCGATGCGCGTGCGCACTCCTTCTTCGATGTGGAGGTGAACCGCTAATTTATTTTGCGTCCCGTGGTAGTTATCGTCCACGTTGGTTTGAATTTGGACCTGGCGGAATCCGCTGGCGCGGTACAGCCTTTCCAGCGTCGCGACATCGTTTTTGAGAAGGGCCTCGCTATAGCGTCCGTGGCTTAGGAAGCGGCTTGCCGGCTGAATCTGCAGATACGATCGCAACTTCGACGTGTCCAGAAAATCCTTGTTACCCGTGATCTCCACCAGGGCCAGCTTATGCAGGGCCCCCGGATCGATCTGGTAGATCACTCTCAGGGTCTTCGAATCGGTTTCTTTCCGTATCTCCAGCTTGGCGTCGAAGTGGCCGCGCGTTTGCAAATAGTCGAGCAAGTTGCGCTTCCCTTCATTCAGCAAATCATCATCGACTGCGTTCTCTTCGTAAACTGGAATTTGCTTCCTTAGCGTGCCGCGGCTGATGTGATAGCCGCGGGCGTAAATGACGACCACCGGGCCCGGATCGAGTTGAAACGTAAAGTCAACCCGGTTGGTCTCCGGATGGTAGAGTTGCTCGGCAATTGAAACTTGGGCCAGCGCCCGATTCTGCTTCTGAAATTTCTTGCGCAGCCGTTGCAGCGAACCTCGAACGCGCGCCGACGTGACCCGTTCACCACGATCCAGATGTGCAATATCCTGCACCTCTAAAGAAGACATGCCGGATGTGCCAGCGACCTTTACCTCACCGACTCTGGCCTGCTCGCCCCGACTGACGTGGAAGAGAAGGTCCGCCTGTTGGGCTGAGGCGTTCGACACCCGCTCGGCTGAGACTCGAGCCCGGTAATATCCGTCCTCCTGCATCAATTGGCGAATGTTTTCGAGGGCGCGCTCCAATTTCTCCTGGGTAAAGAGTTCTCCCAATTGCAGCTTGGACGCGTTGATAATTTGATTTGAAGTGGGACGGGTGGGAGCGCCCTCCACGTCAACCGCGCCCACAAAAAAGTTGGGCGAGGTGGTAAAGGTAAGCGAAACACCGTCCCCGGACGGACTAATCTCCGCCTGAATGTCGGCAAAACGGCCGGTGGCGTACAGTGCGCGAATGCTGTCGCGAACCTTCCCGCGATCTAGCGGTTCCCCCGCTTTTTGGAGGAGCAATTGCATCACGTGCTCACGCTCACCTTCTCCGACGCCGGAGATCTGGATGGATCGCACGAGCCTTCCTTCATAGCCGGAAATACCAGACTTGGAAGACGGTTGCGCGTCTTGCCGGGCTGGCTCAGATTTCGCCGGGACTGGAATCAGTTGCGTCGGACCCGAATGATCCGAGCTCGATTGCGACGGATTTTCTCGAGACGGGTTCGATGGAAGCGTGGAAGATCCGCCTGCCTGTGCAGACGCCAACACCGCCGACCATAGAAAGATCATCGCAGTCAGAGGTGTCGCGTACCGTTTCAGCAAACAGTATCCTTGGGCCCGGGCGCTATTTGATTTCGATGGAATGCGCCCGGCTGTCGTTGTACCAACTCGTGAGGCCTCGGGCGTTAAGATGAGCTCGGGATTGGCATCATCCACCGCAAGGCCAGACTTATAATAAAGGTTTTACACCCTGACACTGGTGACCTCTTTGGCACAGGAAACCCAACCCGGCGATCAAGCTGGAATTGCGCCGCAGAAATCTGCCTGGAACGAACGTTACTCCCGGCAGATCCTGTTCCGCGGTATCGCCGCCGAAGGCCAACGAAAGCTGGCCAGCGCCCGTGTGGCGATTATTGGATGCGGCGCCACCGGCTCGGCCCTGGCGGGACTGCTGGCGCGCGCCGGCGTGGGCACGATTCGCATCGTTGACCGCGACTATGTCGAAGCCAGCAACTTGCAGCGCCAATCGCTGTTCGACGAGAACGATGCAGCGGAGTCTCTGCCCAAAGCCATCGCCGCTGCCCGCAAGATCGCTGCCTTCAACTCGCAAATCTCGATTGAACCAAAGGTTGAAGATCTGGTCCCGGGGAACATTGAAGTCTTACTTGAGGGAATGTCGCTGATTGTAGATGGAACTGACAATTTCGAAACCCGCTATCTGATCAATGATTACGCCGTGGAAGGCTCCCTTCCCTGGGTTTATTCCGCTGCGGTGGGAAGCTACGCCGTCACCTTGAACATCCTGCCAGGTGATACCGCCTGTCTGGCGTGCATTTTCCCGGACTCCCCCCGCGGCATGGTTGAAACCTGCGAGACCTCCGGTATCCTCAATTCGGCGGTGAATCTGGTAGCGTCCTTCGCCGCGACCGAGGCGCTCAAGATTTTGCTCGGAGCCAGCGCCGCCTCACAACTGCGGCGCACCTTGCTTTCCTTCGATGTCTGGACCAACGAGCACGCTGAAATTTCTGCCTCGAAGCCCCGTGCCGGTTGCCGAGCCTGCGGCAGGCGGGACTTCATCCACTTGGCGGGTGAGGGTCGTCCGCACATCACCCTTTGCGGCAGGAATTCCGTGCAAATCCATGAGCGACAACGGCCCATCGACTTCGCTGAGATGCATCGCCGCCTCCAATCCCAGGGTGTCGTCCGCTACAACGATTTCGTCCTGAAGTTCTGGCACGACCCCTACGAGATGACGCTATTTCCCGACGGCCGCGCCATTATCAAGGGCACCACCGACACGGCAGTGGCGCGTAGTATGTATGCCCGCTACGTGGGAAGTTAACGAAAACAACGGCCTCAGTTTAGAGCTTTCTTGACGAGTGCGACTACGCTGGTCCACGCTACTGGTCCGTGGTGCATCGCAAACACCGTGCTCACCTCTAGCCCCTCTCGCTCGACTGCCTCGACGACTTCGCGCATGAGTTCGGGATCATACAAAGTGCCATCGTCATTTATGGCCAAGGTATCGCTCGCATAAAGCAAGTGATGTTGTGGAAAATAGACCAGGTACTGTCGCTCGGTCGAGGCGCCGCGCAGGGGATACAGTTCCATTCTGTTTTCTCCGCTTCCGAAGCTTGTCTTCTGCGAGACAATTCTCCAGACCGGCCCTCGCGGTGTTTCGGCCAGCAGATCAGGATGCAGTTCATGTTTTGCCGCTATCAATCGATCGAGAAGGGGCTTGTTCAAGTCCAGAATGTAGACCGGAAGGTTGAGAGCAACGGCTTGGCGGACGCCGCCGACGTGCGGCCAGGAATCGGAGGTGGACATCACGGCCGTGAGTGGAAGGTTCGGATATTGCTTCTTGGCTTCCGCCATCACGCCAGCGACATAAGTTCCCGAAACCGGAGCTTCAAGGACGGCGACCCCATCCTCCTGCTTCACCAGAGTCGCGTTCCAGGCACCGGGAAACAAAGTTATTCCCGGCGCAAGCTGGGTGGCCGTCTTCGCCTCAAACGATCGTTCCCAACCTTTGGATTGTGCGCCCAACCTGGCAGTCTTCGCGTCCATGTTGAACAGAGCCGCATCCCTTGGAACTTCGAACTTGAGGTCGAGAAACTGAGTCGATTTCCATAAGACTCCGTTCCGTTCCTCAACCTGGTTGGTCGGATAGCGAATGCCGCGAACGGTCTGCCAGTTGTCAAAATAGATCCGCTGCCGCACGTCACCCCACGGATACCAATGGTCGTGGAACTGAGCCACTTTTTCCACCGCGTCCGGCAGATGGTTAAACGGATTGAGCATGATCCGCACTGGCATCCCTTGCCAGCTGAACGCCAAGACCGTGTGCGACGTTGAACGAACCGTTTCATCGGAACTAAAGTGCAGGTCGAGTGCGCCAAGTGCGGTCCTCAACAGCCGGAGAGGTCCAAGGGCGAGTGCGTCGCGCTCCCAGTCGATGTCCGCGAGCGAGCACGGGCTGTCCGAAGCGGGCTTGCCCGAAGCATCCCGGGCCTTGCGCACGCAGCCCTCCGGACCAGCTACCATCGTCGAATCCGATTCGGCCTGCCCGGGATCAGACTCCGGCCAGATCTCGTGAGTTTCGACCCGGAGCCGATTGCCGGCGAAGTCCACTCTCGCCGACATCCGCTCGTAGGAGGTAATAAAGGGATCCTGGCGATACGATTGCTCGACCAGGAGAGTATGGCCGACAGCCTCGAAGCTCATGTTCTTGATGCCTTCAAGCCGCGCCGACCCTCCCATCGCCTCAAGGGCGAGTTCCAGGCAACCTTTCGGTCCTGCGCTTGGGCAGGCATTGTCCGCCTTCGACTTTGCTTCGGTCCCGCCGCCCTCAACGTTGGACGACGACGCACACGACGCTCGAGCATCAGGCGAGCTGAGACCAAGCGCCAGCGCGAGTCCCAAGCCAGCGATCAAGGCAAGCAAGTGTGGGGGCTTCGCTGATAAATTCTGGGATCGAGTTCTAGGAATCATCAGTTGAACTCCTGAGTTGAGACTCCGGGCTACCAGGAAGGACCTTAGACGGGATAACCTTCAATTGGAAAGCAGTCAGTCGGCCCTCGGTTCCGGATCATGGAGCCCAGTCGAGGAACTCACAAATGCGTGCCCATACCCGCGAGTGCCATACCGATCGCAATCTGCTACCCTTCTCTGCTCGCAATTTCTCTGCGTCCAATCTGTCCAGGAAAGAGCGTTGATGCCGGAAAACCCCCGTCCTGAGCCCAGCCGCTTGTACCGCTGGCTAGTCCTGATTTTTGTCAGCCTGGCGATGTTTGGGAGCTACTACGCCTATGACGCTCTCAGCCCTATCGCCGATGTCCTGAAACAACAGCTCGGGTTTTCTGATTTGGACATTGGCTTTCTTCAAGCGATCTACAGCTTCCCTAATATCTTCACCGTGCTCATCGGCGGCTTCATCATTGATCGCATCGGATTGCGGAAAGCGCTGATGATCTTCGCCGTGCTTTGTTTTATCGGTCCGGCGATCACCGCCGCGTCCGGACGCCTACCCGTCATGGCCACTGGGCGCCTGATTTTCGGGATGGGCGCGGAATCGCTCAACGTCGCCGTCACTACCGCGTTGGCCCGTTGGTTTCGAGGCAAAGAGTTGAGCTTTGCCTTTGGATTGAACTTGACCGCGTCGCGCCTGGGTACCTTTGCTGCACTGAACTCTCCCACCTGGGCTCGATGGGCGTATGCCAATTGGCGCCCAGCATTCCTGATCTCGTTGGCTTTTTCGACCTTGTGCTTGGTCGGAGCCGCCGTTTACTGGGTCATGGAAGTATGGGCAGAGAAAAACTATCGACTGGGAGATGTTTCCACCGACAAAGTGGTTTTCGCCGATCTCTGGAAGTTCGGCGTAAGCTACTGGCTGATCGTCGCTCTGTGCATTGTGTTTTACTCGGCCATCTTCCCCTTCCAGACCTTTGCAGTGAAGTTCTTCATGGAGGCGCACGGCACTTCGCGCGAATTTGGCGGGTTCTTATCGAGCATGTTGACGCTGTTTGCCATGATCGCAACTCCCCTGTTTGGCTTGTGGGTCGACCGCGTAGGCCAGCGCGCTTTATTGATGATGCTCGGATCGATGCTCCTGATCCCGGTCTACCTGATGATGGCTTACACTCACGTGAACCTGTATGTGCCGATGGCCATGATGGGGGTGGCATTCTCCTTGATTCCGGCGGTGATGTGGCCGTCGGTCGCCTATATCGTCGAGCAGTCGAAACTGGGAACGGCGTATGGACTGATGACTATGATCCAGAACATCGGCTTGTTCGGACTGAACATATTGATCGGATGGGCCAACAACTATGCTCATGCCGATGCCGCAAATCCCGCAGGCTACAATCTTGGCATGTGGATGTTCTCGGTCCTCGGATTGCTGGGGGTCTTGTTCGCCTTCCTGCTCCGGCAACGGGAATTGGGCCCCCGCGGACACGGGTTGGAGACGATCACCACCGGCAAGAAGTGACTTTCGAGCGCCGAAAGATTTACCAATTTCCGAAGATCGCGACTCTAAATATGGGATCGTGTTTATACCTGCCATAGCTATCTCCGTCAACCCTGAGGAAGCAAAGGATTTCCGGAGGCGCAGAATCAGGCCACAGAATCCCAAGATCGGTAGAATGGCTCTGATATTCTGAATACAGGTATTACCTTAGGTCAACTGCAAACGGCCTGCAAGCCATACAACGGAAAGATAGTTAGCCGCATCTCAGGAGGTGCGGCCGGAAAAGGTGACTTGACCGACCCAGTACAGCGACAAGGCAACGACTCAAACGAAGCCGACCTTATCGAGAAAGCTAAGCACGGGGACGCTCAGGCGTTCCAAGCTCTCTACGATAAGCATAAGCGGCGGGTGTATTCGCTCTGCCTTCGCATGACGGCGAACACGGCTGAAGCCGAAGATCTGACGCAGGAAGCGTTTCTGCAGCTCTACCGCAAGATTGGAACGTTTCGCGGCGAGTCGGCATTTTCGACCTGGCTGCATCGGCTATCTGTGAACGTAGTGTTGATGCACCTGCGAAAGAAAAGCCTTCCGGTGGTTTCGCTCGAAGAAACTACGCAAGGCGGCGAAGACGATACGCCGAAGAAAGATTTCGGGGCAGAAGATTTGGCGTTGGCCGGATCGATCGACCGGCTGCAGTTGCAGAAAGCGGTCGATGACCTCCCTCCGGGCTACCGCACGATTTTTGTCCTGCACGATGTCGAAGGTTACGAACATAATGAGATTGCAACCATCGTCGGTTGCTCCATTGGCAACAGCAAGTCGCAGTTGCACAAGGCACGCATGAAACTGCGCGATCTGCTCAAGATCAAACGCGCCGAAAAGGCCGAAAAATCTTGAGGAACGAGAGTCATAAGGCGTAAGCTTTGGACGATTTACGTGAGCCGGCGAAGACTGGACACGACCGTATTTTTGGCTTAGGCACAACCCTAAGCTTTTTGAGCAGTAGCGCATTGATTCGACAGAGGCTTGGGGAGAGCAGCATGAATTGCCTTGAGTTACAACAGAGCCTGGTGGAGATCGAAGACGCTCGAAACTCAGCACAACGAGATCATCTGAAAAGTTGTCCCGAGTGCTCAGCTCTGGTCTCTGAATTGATCCTGATCGCCTCAACCGCGGTCGAACTTCGCGGGGTCGATGAACCCAGTCCTCAGGTTTGGAATTCCATTGAGAGCGCGTTGCGGGCGGAGGGCGTCATTCGCCCCCAGCGCGGCCGCTCGCTTCTGCCTTCGCTCAGCAGCCGCTGGGCCTGGGCGCGATGGCTGGTCCCCGCAGCGGCTGCTTTGCTGATTACGGTGGGCTTATATGTTCGCCAGCATTCGCTGTCGCACCAGCTGGCCCGCGACACCGCGGAGCACATGGTTGTCCCAGATCCATCGATTGCGGGCCTGAACGACGACGACCTGTTGCTCGAACTGGCCCAGCAATCGCCCGCCGTGAAGGCCCAATACACAGACAATCTTCGGCGCGTCAACGAGTACATTCTGGACGCGAAAAGCGTGGTCGCCGCCAATCCGGACGACGAGGAAGCTCACCGCTCGCTGATGGAAGCCTATCAGCAAAAAGCCATGCTTTTCGAGCTCGCGATGGATCGTTCTTTGCCATAATGCAGGCAATTCTCGACCGCCAGCTTGCGCTGCGCGGCTGATCGGGTATTCGGGGGAGTCTTAATGAGCGGGCGCACAATCCAACTTGTCGTGATCGGCGCAATGCTTGCCGGGACGATGGTAGGCGAAAGCCACAAGGAATACCGGTTTAACGTCGCATCCAAGGCCGGAGTTTCCGTCAACAATCCTTACGGCTCAATCTCCGTCAAACCCTCCAGTGGCAACGTCGTCGTCATCAACGCCTTGCTGTATTCCGACAAAGTCGAAGTCGATAATCGGCTGGTTGGCAATCGGGTTGAGATTCAGTCTCACCTGATGCCCGGCGCCGATGCACAATCCGGACGCGTGGATTACGAAATCCTTGTGCCTACCGACGCCAGCATTACACTGCATTCCAGCACCGGCCCTCTGCGCGCCGAAAGGCTTCATGGGGATGTAACCCTGGAAGGCGCCGCTGCCACCGTCGAGATCCGCGATATTACCGGCGCCCACGTTCACATAAAAACCCTGAACGGTCCTGTCACCCTCACCAACGTGCAGGATGGCCATGTGGAAGTGGACTCCCTGAGCGGCGAGGTTACGCTCAACGGCGTCACCGGGCCCCTCGTCCAGGTGATTTCCACCAGTGGCGGCATCAACTACATTGGTGACTTCGGCGACCGCGGCGAGTACCGCCTTACGAGCCATAGTGGCAATATCGAGGCTATGGTGCCGGAGTCGACTTCTGCCGATGTCAGTGCCCGCTCCGTGCGCGGTGAAGTTCACGACGATATTCCCCTCCAACCGAAGACTCACACCTGGTTCGTGGTCAAAGAAGGAAGTGCCTTCTGGGGTACCATGGGTCGAGCGGCAGTCTCATCGACCGTGGTACTGCGCAGCTTCAGTGGTAAAATCCATCTCAGCAAACGCACCGCCAAATAGCAGCGAAAATCCGGACCCGTTTGACGAAGGCCTCTGGAAAACCGGTGAAGACGACGGCAGGCCCTCGCGTACTGCCTAAACCGGCCACCGTGGCGCGCGGCCTTTCAGAACATGCTGTGTTTCTGGTCGGCTTTATGGGCGCTGGGAAAAGCAGCGTGGGCCGCGTCCTCGGCCAGCTCCTGAATTGGGTCTTTGAAGATCTCGACGACCGCATAGAGGCGCGTGAAGGTCGCTCGGTGGCGCAGATTTTCCGCGATTCCGGCGAATCCGAATTTCGGCGGGCGGAACACGCTGCCCTCGCACAAGTGCTCGAAGAGTTGCGCGGCGGAAGCGCCAGAATCGTGGCTTTGGGCGGTGGCGCTTTTGTACAGAAACAAAACGCAGCCGTGCTCGAGGCGTCGAGCTTTCCGACAGTCTTTCTGGACGCCCCTGTCGACGATTTGTGGCAGCGCTGCTCGACCGAGGCAAGGGAAGCCGGGACCGAACGTCCATTGCTCCGCAGCATGGATGAGTTTCGCAAGTTGTATGAGGTTCGGCGCCACGGCTACTCGAAGGCGTCTTTGCAGATTCAAACTGGCGACCGCCGAGTGGAAACGATCGCGGACGAGATTGCCGAAAAGCTGGACTTGAAAAAAATCGCGGTGCGCACGGAACAAGGAGAAGTCGAGTGAAGTTTACAATACAAAATCACGGCGCCGCGGTTCTGATCCTATTCACTGCCCTTTTCCCCTGCTCCGTTTCCCAGGCCGCCGACAAAAAAGACAAAGACAAAGCGAACACCCCGCCACCGCAAACTGTGGACTCCGGTGCATTCGGAATCTTCGTCAAGGGCCAGCGAGTTGCCACTGAGACCTTCAGGATCGATCAGCAAAACGGCACCAGCATCATCAAGTCGCAACTGAAGGAAACCGTCGCGCCCAATTCCGCCGTTCAAAAATCGGAACTGGAAATGACTTCCAATGGCGAACTGCTACGCTACGAATGGAGCCAAGCCTCCGGCGGTTCCCTGAGCGTAGCTCCGAGCAACGATTTCCTGATGGAGCGAATGACCGCGAGCGGCACCGGCAAGCCCGCCGAACAGCCCTTCCTCATGCCCAGCACAACCGCGATTCTCGATAACAATTTTTTCGTGCACCGCGAAGTGCTCGCCTGGCGCTACCTGGCCGCCGACTGCAAGCGTGAGGGTGGAGCTTTGAAATGCCAGCAGGGACCGGCGCAGTTCGGCGCGCTCGTGCCCCAGGACCATAATTCGATCAGCGTTCGACTGGAACTTCTGGGGAAAGAAAAAATCAAGGTCCGCGGTGCCGAGCGCGAGCTGCTGCGTCTCAACCTGGCCGGGGAAAGTTTTGAGTGGGCCCTTTGGGTGGACGATCAAGACCAGTTCAAGCTCATACGGGTGGCGATTCCTGCCGATGATACAGAAGTGGTCCGGGACTAAAGCTGTGCCTGCCTGGCGGCAGAATACCGATCGCACTGGAAAACTTATTGCTGCTCGCTGACGCACGCACGGCGCGGGTTCTGGTCACGGTGCTCCTGTTTGCGCTCGCGCTGGGTTTTCTCTACGTGGCTCGCGCCACTCTGATTGCGTTTCTATTCGCCATCTTCTTTGCCTACCTGATGAGCCCGCTGGTGAATCGCCTCGAAAAACTGTTGCACGGGCGCGTCCTAGCCATCGCCGTCATCTACAGTCTGCTGCTTGTCCTGGTCGTGGTCTTCTTTGTCGTGGTCGGACCTAAGGTCACCCGAGAAGGCGCCCGGCTGGGACAGTCCCTGCCCGACCTTCTCACTCGACTCAGGTCCGGCGACCTCACAGAGAAACTCGGCAAAGAGCACGGCTGGAGCAGCGCCACGTCGGTTTTTGTGCAGTCGTTCCTCAACAATCACGGCGACGACATCACCCAACTGGCGCAGCGAGTTGGATTGCGTGTGGCCGATGTCGCCAAGCAAGCCTGGCTGTTCTTCGTGGTGCCCCTGCTGTCCATTTTCTTCCTGAAAGATGGTCGCGCTTTCAGCGATTTCCTGCTAGCAGCCATCCAGTCACGTCCCCAGCGGGAGTTTCTGGAGAACGTACTCAATGATCTCAACCAGATGCTCGCCCATTTCATCCGCGCCCAACTGACATTGGCGGCGTTGACTTTGGTCATGTATTCCGTTTTTCTCGCCATCATGCGCGTTCCCTACGCGCTGGTGTTGGGAACGCTCGGCGGAGTCCTGGAATTCATCCCCGTGGTCGGTCCTCTCGCCGCCGCCCTGGTGATTGTCAGCGTGGCGTTGCTGCTGAGTTACAAACACTGGCTGATCCTGGTCGTTTTTCTCGGCAGCTGGCGATTGATTCAGGATTATGTTTCTTCGCCGCGCATCATGGGTGAGAGCATGGAACTTCATCCTTTGGCCGCAATCTTCGGTGTGATGGCCGGCGGCGAAGTCGCCGGTATCTTGGGCATTTACCTTTCCATTCCCGTCATGGCAAGTCTGCGCATCGTTTTGCGCCGCTGGCGCCTCTATGCCGAAAAGAAGAAATTCGGCCCACTCTCAGAATATCCATTCAGACAGCAAGAGACGCATCGCCCTTAAAAGGCGCCCGAACTCCGAAGACCTCGTCCGAGCGCCCCGGCAGCCGTTCCGATTGCCGCATGGACGGCGGACGCGGGTCGTCCGCCCTTCGATACTTGCGAATATCCGAGGCTGAACAGAAGCTTTGAGGGCGCATCCCAAGCGACCGCCAGCGACGGAGAAGTCGGTTTCTCCTCGACTGTTATAGAATTCCAGGTATTCTATGAACCGAAGAATTCCTATCGGCATTCTCGGCGCCACCGGTGTCGTCGGTCAACGATTTATTCAAATGCTGGAGCACCACCCGTGGTTCGACGTGGCATGGCTGGCCGCTTCCGACCGTTCCGAGGGCAAGGCCTACGCCGAAGCCGCGCGCTGGCGCCTCAAAACGCCAATTCCGTCCGCGGTCGCCGCCATGACCGTCTCGCCGGCCACTCCGGAAGGCGCGCCCAAAATAATTTTCGCCGCTCTTGACTCTGCCATCGCTGCAGAACTCGAACCCCGCTTCGCCGACGCGGGCTGCGCCGTGGTCTCAAACTCGAGCGCGCTCCGCATGCAGGAGGACGTGCCGCTGGTGATTCCGGAAGTAAACGGCGGACATATCAAACTGATCGACGTGCAATCCTGGCGCAAGAAATCCGGCGGCTTCGTGGTCACGAATCCCAATTGTTCAGCGATTGGTCTCGTGTTGGCGCTGGCGCCTCTTGACCAGAAGTTTGGCTTGGAAACTGTGATGGCTGTCACTATGCAAGCGGTCAGCGGCGCAGGATATCCCGGCGTGCCCTCGCTCGACATCCTCGGCAATGTGATTCCCTTCATCCGCAACGAAGAAGAAAAAATGGAGGAGGAGACGCGCAAACTGCTGGGACAGCTTAAAGGCTCCAAGGTCATTCCGGGCGCATTCGCCATGAGCGCTCAATGCAATCGCGTAGCCGTCGAAGACGGTCATACCGAATCGGTTTCCATCCGCCTGAAGACCAAAGCCAAGCCTGAGGAAATCATCGCCGCGTGGAACGACTACCGCAGCGAGCCGCAGCAGTTAAAACTACCCAGCGCTCCCGAACGCCCGGTCGTCTATCTGGAAGCCGTCGATCGTCCCCAGCCCCGCTTCGACGTCGACTTGGGCGCCGGCATGACGACCGCAGTCGGACGTCTTCGTCCATGCGGCGTGCTCGACTGGAAATTCACCGTGCTTTCGCACAACACGATTCGCGGAGCCGCCGGCGCCGCAGTCCTCAATGCCGAATTGCTCAAAGCCAAGGGCTACCTGGGATGAACTCGAGTGGCGCCTTGCATGTAGCGCCGCCGTCCGGGCGGCTGTCGTGCGCGCGTCCCACCACCCACGCCCGGCTATGCTCTGATCCCGCTCGGCCTCCTCGAACCAGTTTCCGCAGGAAGTCTCGCCCATGATCGTGATGAAATTCGGCGGCACTTCCGTCGAAGACGCGAAAGCCATCGACCGGGTCGCTTCCATCGTTGAGGGGCGCCTGCCGCAGACACCCGTCGTTGTGGTCAGTGCCATGGCCAAAGTCACCGATACCCTCCTGACGATGGCAAAGGCCGCGGGCGCCGGCGAGCGCAAGGCCGCCCTCAAACTCTGTCGGTCGCTTCAGGAACGTCATTACAACACTGCCAGTGAGTTGCTGGGAACCGCGCGGTTCACCGAGTTCCACTCCGAACTAGGCACGGACTTCGAGTCGCTCGACGAACTCCTCCGCGGCATTTCCGCCGTCGGCGAAATTACCCCGCGCACCACCGACCACGTTGCCGCCTTTGGCGAAATGCTTTCCAGCAAGATCGTCGCCGCCGCGCTTGCCGCACGCGGCCTCAACGGAGTCCACGTCGACTCCCGGGACGTTCTGGTCACCGACAACACCTACATGCAGGCGGTTCCGCAGTACGACGAGACCAACACCAAACTCCAGCAAAAAGTTGCGCCTTTATTGCGAGCCGGCCAGGTGCCGGTCATGGGAGGATTCATCGCGGCGAATCACGCCGGCATCACAACCACCATCGGCCGGGGAGGCTCAGATTTTTCCGCCGCAATCTTCGGCGCCGGATTAGGCGCCGACCGCATCGAGATCTGGACCGACGTCGACGGCATTCTCACCACCGATCCCAGAATTTGTCCCCAAGCACGGCGGATCAAAGTCATCAGCTTCGACGAAGCTGCCGAACTAGCGTATTTCGGCGCGAAGGTCCTGCATCCCGCAACCGTGCTCCCGGCCATCCAGAAGAATATCCCGGTGTACGTTCTGAACTCGCGCAATCCTTCCTGTGAAGGGACGCGCATCACCACGCGCGCGCCGCACGGCAAGAACATTTTCAAAGCCATCGCCGCCAAGAAGCGGATCACCATCGTCGACGTGGCAGCTCCGCGCATGCTTCTGGCCCACGGATTTCTACGTTCGATCTTCGAGGCCTTCGACCGCCACAAGGTCTCTATCGATGTCGTCTCGACTTCTGAAGTCAGCGTATCCCTTACCGTCGACTCGAATCAGGCCATCCCCGCTCTGGCCGCCGATCTCGCCAAGCTGGCCGACGTAAAATACGAAGGGCGCAAAGCCATCGTGTGCCTGGTAGGCGAGAACTTGCGGGAGACTCCCGGCATCGCAGCTCTGGTATTTCGCGAACTCGCCGACAAAAAAATTCGCATGATTTCGCAAGGCGCTTCCGAAATCAACCTGACGTTCGTGATTGAAGAAGACGAAGTCCCGGACGTAATCCAGCGCCTGCACAAAACGTTCTTCTCCGAACTGGACCCGGAAGTCTTCGCCTAGCCAGAACCAGCCAGAACCCTGCCAAGAGACGTTAACCCCACAACAACGCTAATATAGGGCGAGCGACACAAAGAACGACCTTTGCTTAGCACACTTAGCGGTCTTTCTTTGCGATCCTCGCCGGTGGAGGGCTATGAACCTGCTAATCCTGGGCCGGGGCAAAACCGGATCGCTCGTTGCAGAAGTCGCCGCCAAACGCAGGCACCATGTCCGCATTGCCGGCGCCAAAGAAAACGCCGCCTGTGCTGCTCTCGCGGCCGACAGGCTCGACGATATCGACGCTGTCATCGATTTCACCGCCCCGCACGGCGTCATCGCGAACATAGAAGCCTGCGTAACAGCGGGCAAGAACATGGTCGTGGGTACAACGGGTTGGTACGAAGACCTGGATCGCATCCGCGACCTGGTCAACCGTCGCGGAACAGGTTTCATCTACGGCGCCAATTTCTCGGTTGGCGTGAATCTTTTTTTTGACGTCGCCCGCACTGCGGCTGCGGCGCTGCGCCACGATTACTCCGGCCAGATTTTTGAGCGCCACCACGTGCACAAAACCGACGCCCCGTCGGGTACGGCGATCGCGCTCCGGCGGGTCATGCGAGAAGCCAGCGGCAAGAAAGAAGACCTGGAGATCACATCG
>Ga0209006_10001300_pt1 | contig 22668 bp, 39 predicted proteins | sample JacPin_JW_Ref_O2_FD_188567 | JGI IMG/M metagenome (GOLD analysis project Ga0209006, IMG submission 188567) | Forest soil microbial communities from Algoma, Ontario, Canada - Jack Pine, Ontario site 1_JW_Ref_O2 (SPAdes) (version 2) | ecosystem: Environmental > Terrestrial > Soil > Boreal... | reverse complement strand
GTATGCGCGGGGAGGACACCCAGAAGCTCCGAGTTTCGAGCCCAAATCGGCAAAATAAAAGCCGAATTGACCCAGCTTAACGGGCCAATTCGACTTTCTGTTCTAACTAACGTTGTGTAATTCCGTTTGATTACTCCGCGTCAACCTCAGCTTGAATCCGGCGCAATTCCGCCAATTGCGCCTCTAGATTTGCCGTGTATTCCGGATCGTATTCCCGGTCTTTCTTTGGCGGAATTTCTTTCTTCTTATTGCCCCTTTGAAACAGGCCGTATTCCTTTTTATGCGGCCCGCAAATCCAGTAATATTCGTCTACGACTTGCTCGTCTTGATAGACCGGCCCCGGCGCATATCCGCGTAGTTTTGTCTGTATATGCTGCCGCATAATCTTCTCGGCCTCTGGGTCTTTAGTGCTAAAGGCGTGACCATTTTCCCATCCGTCGGCCTCACACCATTCGACTGAATTATCCGACATTTGTCGTCTCCTTTTGGGTTTATCCTGGCGGGCTTTGTCACGTTCTATTTGCGCGGCACGGTGCGCATAATCGGTAGTAAGAAAGGGTTTAGGCGGGGGCCGATATATGTACCCCCGCCACCCTCTTTGCCAGTCTGGCATTGGTCACCCCGTGGGGTTAATACCATCCGTAATGGTCTTAATGGGGTCGTCCTCTGTAGGGAATATCCCCATTAGCCGGATGCCGATTCCGCCGGATACGAGGCTGTCTGTCATGGTTGCCAGAGCCCCTAGCAGTGATTTGGACATTTCCAAATCCTCTGTTAGTTCGTCGGGGGTTACCGCCGTGGGCGGGATTTTAGATGCCTCTGTGAGGAATCCCCAGAATGATTCTGGGTTTTCGATGGCGAATTGGATAGCCCATTGTGCTAGGACGTATCCAGAGGTTGGGGAGTCAGTTAGAATGCTAGGCATTGGGGCGTCCTTTCCCGTATTGAGAGTTTATAGTGAGTTTATTGGGCTTGATTACTCGTACGTATTCCTCCCCATCTATAACGACGGTTGGCGCGATTTCGGCCACGGGTTGGGAATTGATAACGTAATTGGGTCGATAGGTGGGGGTGGGTACGCGATATTGTGCGTATATTTGGCGTCGTTTCCTGGCAGCACGTATTCCGAATATGCCCCCGATTATCCCTAGGACTACGGCGGTTCCTAGGGTGATGGCGACGATTTTAACTAGGGTGGCTATGTCGCTTCCTACGGTCTTATGGTGCGTGGCCACTAGAATTAGGATGGCTACCGCCGCGATACCGCCTAGGCTGATACGGACACGGGTACGGGTAATTACGACTTTCTCATACTCAAACATGGACGTTCTCCTTACTTCCGATTGCCGGCGGACGGTATGACTCGATAAAGCGGCGTGTGTGCCCGTAATAGTCTGGGCTTTCCTTATAGCCCAACGGATCGTATAGGGATTGAATCCATGTTTCGTCGTCGCCATTGGTTAGGATTATGCGGCCTTTACCGGGCTGGGCTTTTGGTGCTGGCATTGTGCCTACCATTGCTTTCCAGCCGTTAGGCCGATAGCCGGATAGGCCGATTAGCCCGAACGACGTACGTAGCGACATATTCCCAAAGAACTTTTCCATAAAGTTCTGGAATACGCCAACCATATGGACGTTGACGCTACGGCCCTGCCAGAGGATAGGGGCAATTGTCGTTCGCCAGAACGGGCAGGTATTGGGGTCACCCTTGCCTTTAACCCCTAGCCACCAACCCATTAGTTGCATAGCGAAGTCATTTCCTTCTTCCAATACCAGTAGTTCCATAGGCCATGATCCCCTAAGACTGGGGTCTTCGGTCTGGGCCTTTAGCCGGTATTTCATGATAGCGAATACGCGTTCCGCACCCTTTACCATGTCTTCTATGTGCTCTGGATCGGCATGGATTGTTACGCCCGGTATGCCGGCGAAATGGATTAGGGATTCCATTTTCGTGTCGATAATGGTTGCCCTGTTCCCTGGGTTTTGCATCAGGATTTGAATAAGCATCATGGTTAGATACATGGATTTACCCCGCCCCGTGTTGAAACTAAAGGCGTGGTGTACCTCGTCACCGTCGAATGATTCACGGTGAATTTTATATCCGGCCTCGATTCCGGCTATGTACTGACCGGGTTTATTCTTTTTAAACTCCTCGATATAGTCTCGGAAATCGACTTTCCTGGGGAGGGGTTCGACGGCGTTAAAGGTGACATAGCCACCTTTCCCGGCCGCTGTTTCCCATATAAATTCTAGGTCATTTTTGATTTTCGCGCTAATTACCTGTTCGACCTGTGCCCGTTCCCCAGGTGTGCCGCCGAAATGGCCCGGTAGAACTAGCTTCCCTATCTTGCCTTTTTTGATCGTATGATAGTCCTTTGGCAGGAATAGGTACTTTTCCATTTCCTGGGCGGCAACGTCTAGACGTAGCCCCAAAGCTTGAGATAGCGGGGTCACAGTGCGGACGTTTCGCCAGTAGCGACGGGCACGCTTGATACCGACTAGGGAGACTATCGTCAGAACGCCCGCTAGGACGGCCCCAGATAGCCCTACGGTTAGCCAGAGATTCAGGGCCAGACCTACGGCGGTTCCGAGCACGTAGACCGTTAGAGCCCAGCGTACGGCAGCCCGTACCAGACGGGGTAGGTAGTGCCATGAGTAGACGCGGCCTAGCTTGTGATACGCCCGTTTTCCTCGCGTGAACCATCCCGCGTCTGTCCGGTATAGGCCGTCCATAGCGGCACCCGTGAACCATCGCCAGAACGTCTCTGGGGCTATCATGATATGCGTCCTAGAGTTTTGGGTTTGCCGCACTTTTGACACTTGACTTTGACGTTGCGCCGGCGTCGATTGTCCGGGGCACTGTAGCGGTGGCTACAGAATAGGCGTGCTAGGAAACCACGCTTTCCGGTAGTGCGCAGTAGACCGCACCGACTACATTTCTCTTGGTTTCGGCCCGCTTTAGACCACTTTTTGTGCGGGCATTTCTTCTGATTACGTTTGACGAGTGGCATGATTTAGTTCGCTTCCTCTGTTCCCTCTATTTCCGAATAGTAGAGCCGTTCTAGATCAGCGGGTATCGGCCCACGTGAGTTTATGTGGTGACCCCGTGTCTTTGCCCATTGGCGTATCTGTTCTGGGGAAACTCCCGATTCTATAGCGTAGAGTTTGGTGGAACTGTCTACCTGTTCCGAATTGACGGGCTGGGTTTCCTGTTGAGTTTGCCCAGACCGTGATATGCCCCCCGGAATATTGCGGGCTGTAATAGCCTCACTACGGTAGTCGATTACCGCGCTAATTCTCTTGAGAGTTTTGAACGGATATCGAACCCAGGTCCATACGCCGTACGTCGGTAGAGGGGCGGCAACCCTGCCAGCCCTAGCTAGGGCATTACGCCGTTCCCAACGCACGTGAAACTCGTAAACGAGTATCGCACCGACACTAGGAACACCCCAGAGTAGTTCTACGAATTGGGGTTGGTGGTCGATTACGGCGTGCCGCGAGTTTATGTAGGCCGACATGGCGGCGAACAGATAGACCGTGATTCGGGGGCCGATTCCTGACAGGCCCAGGCGGGCGTACCGTAGGGCATAATCGGCGGATAGCAGAGCCACCCCGTCAAAAGCTGTAGAGACGATACCAGCGATTGCGGGGGGTGCCCCCTCATGGCGGGCCACGAAATACAGTGACCACCATGAGATAGACAGAGTACCGGCCAGGATGATTAGCCACCCAAAGCGGGTAAGGAATTTTTGCACATTCACGGCGTGGCGTCCGTTCTTTTGCGTGTCGGGTCTGGATACGCCGCTAGCCCGCCCCTACGGGGGCGGGCTAGCGGGCTGGATAATTCCCGTGGGAATTACTTGGTAGAGGGGCGTCCGGGGCGGGGGGCGTTCGGGTCAAACAGCTTGGCAGACAGGCGAACGCGGGTAGCGGGCTGGCCGTCCAGCTTGGCACCGACGCGGCGTAGCTCGAATTGCGGGGTGTGACGCTGGCCCCAGACACGGGCGTACTGGGCGGCCTTTTCGGCCTCGTCTTTGGTGTCCGCGTCGAACACCAATTCCTTGGTTTCCTTGCGGAGATTTTCGGCGTTGCCTGCGGTCTTCGGGTCTTCCTCAAGCTTCGGGTTGACGTAGATGCACGCCGGAATGTGAGTCTCGTAAAGCTTGATCAATTCGGGGTCGATATCGGTGAGGGAGATACCGGCGACTGGCTTGTCTACGACCGTAACCTTAAGAGCCATGAGAGTGGACCTTCCTAAATCCTGGGGGCCGATCCGTTCGGCCTCACACTTCAAACAGTACCAGACCCCCGGCCAGAGTCAACGGGTTTCTACAGAGTTTCGGTGTGACCTACGTCACACCCCCGGCCAGACCTACCGGCGTTCTGGCCTCTTAATCGGGACCAAAGGTGTATCAATCCAAGAGATATATACGGCCCTAGTCCTAGCGTGTTTGATTAGAAATTCGTGATTGTCTGGGTCCATTTGGTCGAAAACTTGCTTCCAATCCTGCTTACGTCCGTACAATTGGGCGAACCGTTCTTTGTCGTCGTCGTCCTTTGGGACAAACGCAACTGTCCAGTAAGTTTCGCTGTGCATAACTCGCGTAGAACCCTGGGGGCGTTGCTTAATCATCACACATGTAATCCCGCTTGAACGCCCTTCTCTTAGATACATTTCGGTCGTAGACCGTAGGTCGGGGCTTAGCTCTTGCGTGTATCCGAAATCATCGAATACTACGATGATATTAGAGTTAGCATGCCAGAGGTAATCTAGTAGGTTCTGTATCTTGCCGCGCTGATATTCCTTACGGGCCATCCCTGTTTTGTTGGTACGAGGCCAGTAAATGCACCACCGTTCGCGGCGTACTCTACGGGGGTCGTCAACAATAGGCCAGCCCAGGCGTAGGATGGTTTTGTCGTCAGGTTTGGTCTGGATAAAGACACATGGTGTCTCACGTACGATCATGCGTTCTTGGACGGCCTTACAAACGAATAGCGTCTTACCGCTACCGTTCATACCCAATACTTCCATAGATTCGGGCTGGGGGTCGCTAGGGTCTGCCCGCCCCCATATCTGGGCAAACTCTGGGGCTAGGACAGACCACGGCAGTTTTTCAATCGTAATCGTGTCGTCGGGGGCGGCGTCCTGGCCGGGCTCTGCCGGCAATTGCTCTGTCTGTTCCGTGGCAGTCTCTGACACTTATGCCGCCGAATACTGGTAGTCGTCTCTCATGGGCGGGGTAGTGGCGTCTGGTATTGGCCGGGTATCCCTGCCAACAGTACGGCCTAGGTGGTGAGCGTAAATCGCTTGGATTACGGGCCACGTCGCTTGCAATGCCCTAACCCAGTCGAGCCAGCCCCCGCTAGTTGACTGGAAAAACTTAACCGCCCCAGGGCTACGGCAGATGATAGGGAGGTAAGCATTAATCATGTTGTCTACGTTTTTGGCAAAGATCGGCCCGCAATATGGATCTATTGTCTCTAGGGGCATGCCGATTATTGCGGCGAACAACCCTAGTTTCCCGGCAATGTCATTTCGTATGCCGGGAGTAATCACGAAATCGGGTATGTAATCCCGGTCGTTTGGGGATTCGCCGGGCTCTGGGTCGGGGGTAACGCGGGCGTTGGCGAGGTATTCGGGGGAGTCATATAGAGGTATATCGGCCTGGGGAAAGTCCTGGGTTTGATCCCCCGTTGTACTGGGGGTTATCACTGATACCTTAATACCGGGGGCTTTAGGCGTCGTTCGGGCGTTAATTGGCCTCGTACGGGTGCGGGCACCAGCCCGCAAATCCCGTAGGTCTTTCTGGTAGATATTCGACGCTTCCCGGCAGGTAATACCGTGTTCGTTTGGCTGGCACATTTCATCTTTGGTACAGCCTCTTTTATACCCGGAACGCGTGCCGTGCTTAATTGGTGCGGCCATGAATTAAAGTCCTTTTCCTACGCGTATAGGTTTAGTATCATTGTACTATGCCAGAGGCCGAAATTGCAGCGCGTGGGGGTGCGGTTAAATACCGCACTATCAAAACGAAAACTGGATACATACGCATCGCAATTGTCCGCCGTAAAGGTAAGCGTGGCGGTAAAACTGTTGCTGGCCCTGTCCACAAGACTAAGGAAACTGATGGCAAGTAAGCAGGAAATTCTAGATCAGATTGCGGCATTGCAAGCTGAGGCCGACGACATGGGGGAGGAAGACGAATTTGAGGTCGAAATCTGGAATGAAAAAGGGGAAGGGGCACGTCTCCCTCACGGCCAGACGACACGTTGGCTCAAATCGAAATTTCCAGACCTATTCGACCCAGAACCGGACCCCGACGCTGATAACCCTGGCGAGGCCGATAAAGGCAAGGGAACTACTGGCGGGCCACGGCGTAGGTCTGGGGCGGGGTCCACTACCGCAACTGCCGGCACACGTACTGGTACAGCTTCTAAATACTTCGGAAAACGCCCGGCCGGTAAGTGAGTCTACCGGACGTACCGGCTGATATAGCCAAGTATATTCAGCAAGCGGCCCAGGGTACTAAGCTTCCTGAATCGGTAGTTGCTGCCCAGAATTACACCGAATCGGGCTATGGTACGAACCTAGGGCCGTCGTCTGCTGGTGCGGAGGGGCCGTGGCAATTCATACCGTCTACATATACCGGGCTGGGTTTTAGTGCCGGTACGATCAATGACTGGTCTGATAGCACGTCGGCCTACATCAAATACATGAATCAATTGTTGGCAGAGGAAGGGGGTAATGTACGCGATGCACTCGCGGCGTATAACGCTGGCCCTGCCAACCTTTCTGCTGGTTATGGCTATGCCGATTCTATCCTTTCACTAGCGGGCCAGTCGTCCACAATAACGGTAGCCCCGGCGGATACGTCCACGTCGTCAAGTCTAAACCCGTTGTCTGGCATATCCGGTTTGGTGTCCTCAGTTACGGAAATAGCGGGCGTATTCAAAGACCTAGACACCATAATTCTAGACGTGCTAAATCCGTCATTCTGGCTAAGAATAGGGGCGTTTCTCGCCGGCACCTTGTTTCTAATGGCGGGCATATACTGTCTAGTCCACGCATCAGACAACAGCCCACTAGTCCCCCAATCCCTGCCAATGGTGGTGCCGGTATGACAGTCAACGGCAGCAGCATCGCGGCAGAGGTAAACAAATTCCTAGGCGATAGCTACGTATACGGGGGCGATACCCCGTCGGGTTTCGACTGTAGCGGCCTCGTCCTCTACGTACTTACAACCCTAGGGGTTAAAGGCGTGCCGCGAACGTCAGAGGAACAATACGCGTGGTCTACCCGCATTAACGCGAGTGACCTTGCACCAGGGGATTTGGTTTTCGCCCAGTTTCCTGGTGACAATGCCAGCCCCGGCCACGTCGGTATTTACGTAGGAAACGGCAACGTAATTAGTGCCGAAGATCCGGCAAGTGGCGTAGGGGTATCGTCGCTATCTTCCTGGGGCTCTGCAATTGTCGGATACGGACGCGTGCCTAACGCTACCGCCGGCACCCAGACAGCAAGTCTCGATAGTTCCGTTACCTCTGATCTAAACCCGTTGTCTGGATTGACAGCCCCTTTCACAGAAATAGCGGGCGTATTCAAAGACCTAGACACGGTAATAATGGACGTACTTAATCCGTCGTTCTGGCTTAGAATTGGGGCTTTCCTGGCCGGAACATTCTTTCTCATGGCGGGTATATGGTGCCTGATACACGCGTCGGATAACAGCCCGCTAGTCCCTCAAAACCTGCCAATGGTGGTGCCGGTATGAAAGTCATTATCTACAACATTGACGGTTCCGAACTAGCCATGTGGTATGCCGATTTGATCTATACACCTAGCTTTCAAAAGCTGCCAAATCATGATGCTAGGTGCCCCTACGGTATCAGTTTGGATGGCCAGCCCCGCCAGGAATTGACTACGGGTATACCTCTTAACCATGCGATACGCCAATACATTAAGGCGAACGCATGAATGGTGCCGCTAAATTCGCGTTCGGAATCGTCCTCCTATGGCTGGCCGGGCTCTGCTATTTTCTGGCGTTTCACCCTAACGGGGTGGTCTTGAACGGACAGAAAGTTAGCAACCCGGTAGACGTACTTAAATGGCTGATATCTGAGTTTGGCACGGCCACGGGTACGGGTAGTTCTGACAGTACGCCACTCACTGATAGCGCTGGAAATTCGGCACCTAACAACGCGGGGGCGGCCCCGACAGTGACAGGGGCATGATGGCATCTACAGACATAGCCCGTAGGCAATCCCGACAGACCGTGAGAGGCCAGAGGACGGCCTACGCTACTTATACGGTGACAGACGCCCAGACGCCCGCCAGACCCCAGGCACGTACGAGGCCAGTAAGGCAACAGTATTCGGCACCCCCGCCGGCGTCGAAACCTAGCGGCGGTAGCAACAGTATCAGCGTCCTAGAGGCCGAATACCTCGCCAGTATGTTCCTGATATTCCTCACAGTATTTACTGATCAATCGTCAACGTACGGTTCAAAGATGCTGGCCGTTCTTAAGCGTATGACGTTCGCATCTATCCTGTTTTTCATCCTGGGGCTCATGTCCACGGGGGGCGAAAACATCGCCAAATTCAGTAAGGCTGTTGGGGCTCTGGTACTGGCCGGAATATTTCTAGGGACGGCGGGGCAGGGAACTATTAGCGCTTTGGATAGTTTCTTTAAAGCCGATTGGACTACGGGGGATACAACCCAGGGTGATTCTAGTTCTAATGCCCCGGCGGGCCAGCAACAGGGTACGGGTGCAACGTCGAAATTGCAGCAAGCGGAACAGGCCGCTATGAACGCTATTAACCGCGTCGGTAACGGAGTGACAGGCACGGCCTCCAATAATCCTGCTATTAAAGCCCTAGAACAGTTGCTAGGTGCGATATGAACGTACGCGATTCGGTTTGGTATATCGTGATTGCCGCCATCTATCTAGCGATACTAATGCTCTTGGTTCGGCCCAATTCTAAGGGGCCTCAGATCGTAGGGCAACTGTTGGACGCACTAGGCGATTTGCTTAAAGGCACTACAGGATTTGGAACCCAAACATCATGACAGCACAGAGATTGCACCCGTCGCTAGCCGCTATTGACGTGCTCACCAAAGGTGAGCTAACCGATTCTTTGCATAGCCAGACAGACCGTATATTGCGTGACCAGTACCGGACTATGAAACTAATGAGGATACCGGCTATCAGGGCTACGGCCTCTGGTACGACGCTAATCCTCGCCCAGGCACCAGACGGCGGGGCACCCCCAGGCCCAGAACAGGGGTTCATATGGCGTCTAGGACGCGTCACGATTGCCTCTAACGGGGCCGACGCTGGGGCTGTAACTCTGTATGTCGGTTCCGACCCTACGGCCCTAGACCCCTCCCATCAGATCGATAATACGTTGGTGGTCGGGAAAGCTTACTATCCGGGAACTAGGGGTGTTTACCTGTTGCCGGGGGAATTTCTGTATGCCTCTGTCGTAAGCGTGGCGGCAAATCAGTACGCCATGACTGGCCAGGCGGTAGAGGTTGCCGCCGAAATGATAGGAAAAATCCTATGACAGAACCCGACATTATCGTAGATCTAACCCCACGGGTATTGCATAAAGGCGTCTACACTCTGTACGAAAAGCCAGACGGCACGCTACGGATTCAGTACCGGAGAACAGACCGAGAGGAAGACGATTTTATGGAAATTCCCGGCGCGATTCTCCGGCTGGCTAAGGCAGCTAGTGAGGGGAAACTTAACCCCCTAGAGGCCGTGAAAATGCTACGTAATCACCAGGCAACTAGTGGCTAGTAGTTACAAATACCTGGGGCCACGTGGCCCTATTACTGGGGTAGCGGATACGACGGGCAATAATACTGGCAACTGGACAGTGACATTTAACCCGGTAACCCTGGCCTTTACCGTGCCAGAGGTATTCGTATATAAGATGCAAGTAACGGGGGCCGTAGGGTCTAGCTTTGACATATTCGTCGAAAATAAACAGTGGGACTCTAACATATTCGGCAACCAAAATTCATGGGACGACGACGGCGGCGATACCCTGAAAATAGCGGTAGGCGAAACCCTGTATTACTATTACTCAGACTTTACTAGCGATGGTACGCCACCGATCATAACCGTATTCCTACGGTATGACCTGAATAAATGGGGGGCGAGTTACAGCTAATGGGCGGTTGGACTAACCCGAACATACAGCAAATCGTGACGCTGATTTCGCTAGGTTCGATAGGCGGTTCGCCGGCGGGCACTATCACCCCCGGTAGCGGCATAGTCGTAATGAACCTAGTAAACGTGTCTCAATTCGCATCGTACGACATGAATGCTTACATGTTTGCCCTGTCTCCCGGTACGGCGGGGGCCGTAATCAGCGGGCAGATACAGCTACAATGGTTCGATTCCCCCAGCAGTGCTATCCCGATATTCGAGGAAGATTGGTATATCTGGGCTGGGCGTGCCGCCCCCGTAGCGGGGTCTAATACTCTGTCGGCCTCTGGCCCTATGCACGGGACTTTCATGTCCGTTACCGTGTTTATCCCGCCAACTGCCGCCGCGAACGCGACACTACAGTACATCAATATCTATGGGTCTGGCCGGGTAGTCCCCTATTCCGACTGGCGTCAAAACGGTGAGGCCGTAGACCCCCAGATACAAAACCTAGTGATTCAGCCGGGGGGCGGCCTCTCATTTGAGAACATTCTGGCCTCTGTATCCAACGCCACTCTCACAGCAAACACTGTTGGGTTTGTACCTCTGGGGTTGTATGCCGGCCCCGTCTGGCTACGATATGCCGTGTCTGCCGCCCCACCTAACGATCCCGTATTGGCGTGTGCTGCGGGCGTAGTCGGTGGTCAATTCACTGCTGGGGCGGTAAACCCTGGCATTTTGGTGAACGTACCTACGGCAACTACAGAACTAGAGGAAGAACTAATCTTGCCCCGTGGTCCGTGTCTATTCATTATTAAAGCGCCGACGGCCGCCGTAACGTGGTCACTATTTGTGTCGGCCCAACAGGCGGCGTAGCCATGAGCCAGAACCCGCAAATAGGCGAATTGCAGCTTTTGGCATGGCAGATAGCTGCCTACGATTGGTCGCTTTACATCGATCAAGAGGGGCACGCGCGGTGCGGTATGTGCGACGTATCTGTCTGGCGGATACGGGACGATAATGGTTCCTCGTATGTGTATTCACAGGCCGAGATTTTGGCGCTAAAAGTGGCACATATTCGGCAGTGTCACAGTGATCTAGAGGCTACCATCTACCAGGAAGCGGGTATTAGCTTATGGATATGTCCAAGAAACAAGCGGAGTTTTTCGCCACTCTTATTCTGATTTGCACGATTACCGCCGTCCTAGTCCTGGCCATCGATTATCAGATTAAGGGTGCGATACTCGAACAGTCTAATAGCCTACGACGGGATATGGAACGGTTCCTAAATGGACAAAGCCCAGCGGCAACAGGTAGTCACCGATCTAGTAATCACTCTGCTAACGACGTTTCTTATCCTAGTGATTTGGTGGATAGCGGAAATGCCAGAGTGGAAACGGCAGGCCATAACGAGGCATCTAATGGCACGGGTGACCCCACGAAAATACGAACCGCTAAACCCAGAGGAACTACTAGACGTAGCCCAATTTCGGACGAGGATTAGTGAGTGGGATCATGCCCGTAAGAGGGACAACTAGGTGGCAGCACGCCCGCGTAGAAAAGCGTGTAATTAACCGTGACGAAGGTGGGGACGGTAGCGTTACTAGCTCCGGCACTCACTACGTTATGTGCGCCTTTAATCAGTGCGATAACGACGGCCTAGAACTGTACAAAATTAGGGAAAATACCGCTGCCCGTGGTTACACACCTATCTACCTTAACTATGTTTTCTGTTCTGAGAAATGCAAAAACGCATGGTTGGACGAGTGGCGGCGTACCCGCCGGTAATGCGAATAACTTGCCCGTTAATTCCATATCGGGTATCCTTTACCTAGTGACGAGTGGCGTCCTAGCGGCCCCGGCCTCTATCCACATTAATTGTGGGTATTGGTTCGGGGCCGTTGCCATTTAAGGGAAAGGTTGGAAGTGGAATACCTCAGACTGGGTGTCCATATCTGGGTATCCGTATTGCTGATGGGTACGCTTTGGCGACTCGTCCAATACCATTTGATTGCCAGCGAAAATTCATCCTGGCAGCACGTAGGCCGCGCTATGGCGCTGCAATATTAGGAGGGTTTGAATGGCGGCAGGTGCGGCAGGGGCAGGCCCAGGGCCGACGGGTGCGGCAAGTAATGCCGGGGCCGGGGCCGGGGGTATGAACCCTTTTCAAATTGCAACTAACCTCTACGCGGAAAAGAACCTACAGGGGCTTTTGACAGGCGTTGCCGCTACAGCGGCGGCCCAGCAATTCGGTGGCTCTATTAACGCGGGCCAGTATTTGCGGGGCGTTCGCCTGATGGTTCGTAACGCAAACACGCCGGCAACGCTTACGACAGTTGGTAGCCCTGCCGTGGCAATTGCCAACGCGGACGGTTCATTTGCGGTTCTACAGAACGCGGATATCACCAACGTTGACGGTTCGGAAATCCTGTATAACATGTCAGGATTCGCCCACTACCTGATGCAAAAGAACGCCAAACCGTGGCTCAAAGACCGCGCATTGGCCTACGATTACCAGCCTCTGGCCGCTGGTAACGGTGGCTCTTTTACCCTATTCATGCAACCGGAGATCAGATTTACAGCCGGTGTTTTGGCCAATACTGACACGCGTTCACAGTACCGTCTGGATTACACGTTGTCCGCAATTGCGGCAGGTACGGAACCGACCTACAACATTACCCCGTATATGGATGCATGGGCCCAGCCTGATGCAAACGACCTACAGGGAACGCCAAACCAGCCCGTTCCGCCGGGAGTCAACCTACAGGTTAAGCGTAGGCACCAGATATTTACCCTTAACTCTGGTGCGGATAACACGTTGCTTTCCACTCTGACAGGCAACGCTATTCGGTGCGCAATCCTCATTACCCGGAACGCATCCAACATTAGGGTTGACGGATTTTCAGACCCCATCTACTGGTATCTGGACAACCGATCTCTTGGACGCCTTAACCCGGATATTGTCCGGCAATGGGCCGAAGACCAGTACGCCCCGTACAACCTTTACGGCGGAGCTAGTCAGGCTGGTAGTGCATTCTTTGTCACCGCTAACAACGCGACAGACGGCCTCGCCGCGAACACGGGTAACTACGCAAACGCCGGATCAATGGATACGGGCGTTTACACGTTCCCCCGGTTTATGGAACCCGGCGAATTGTACGGCCAGGGTTGGCTTTATACCGCTAACTCTACCAAACTTGCGTGGGAATCGGTGGCTCAAAACTCCGCCGTTACTGCTGAATTGGTAGTGGACGAGGTTTACCCTGTTGGCAACGTTGACCCGACGCTAGTTGACATTTAGGCGGGAGAAATGCCGAAATGGCAGATCAATTCTCTTACCCTACGTCGTCATTCGGATACTACAGGGGCACACCTTATTATCAGGGTGAGGGTGCCGGACAGGGAGGAATAGTGGCAGGGCAAGGTGTTTTCTCTGCCGGCCAGGGTAACGCATCAGCTACGGGGTGGTCGCCAACCATCCTATATCTGTTCGTTCTTTTGCTCGCAGAAATCGTCATATTCGGAATCATTGCGAGGCACGTGTGAGTCTTTCACTTAGAGAAATTCTTACCGAATTGGCGCACACTGTAGGGCGTGCCCATCTGGTAGAACACATTGAAGCCCTGCCATTGGCTGGGGCCGACGACGCCGGAGAAACAGAGGCCGAAAAGCTAGCCAAGCGTAACCCGCTATCGGCAGACGAGGCCGCGCTATATGCCAAGCTACAGGCGAGGCAACAGGCGAACGACGACGCCGCAAAGGAAGACGCGGCGGCAAAGGAAACCCCCGAACCCGACGCGGCAGAGGCACCAAAGGAGGACGCTAGCTGATGGGAATGCTCAAAGATAAAAGGTTCTGGGCCGGCGTTGCTGTTGGCATCATTGTCCTCTACCTTTACCAGACGAAATTCAAGGGTATGGGCAAGGGTGGTGGCTCATAAATGCAAGGTGCATTCGGCCAATTTTTGGTCGGTATCATCTTCCTTGCTGTCATCTTTGTACTAGTCCGGCCAAATTCGCAAGGTCCAACGCTCGTAACTAACGTGGCAGACGGCCTCTCGAATCTGGTCAATTCTGGTACAGGTGGCGGGGGTTGGTCCGGTACAGCAAAGGGGTAGAAATTGCCAGGATTCAGAGGCCACGGTTACGCGGGCGTAGCTGGTGCCGATCTAGAAAACGCCCCGTCTGGCACGGTTCCGTTTACGTCACCTATCGGCCTGCCCGTAACTCGAATGGTGACGTGGCATGCGGGAGGAACCCAGCCCGGTACAGACGACGGCGTACCGGGTAAACCCGTAGCCCGTGCCTCTGGTAATCCTGCCGTGTCTACGGTCTGGAAATATGGCCCTGAAAAGCAACCCTACGGCGGTTCTACAGGCCCCGGTATTCCCCAATTCGGTAACCCCAGGCCGCTGCAACAGGGCCAGGAAACGGACGTAAGAGCCCCAGGAAATGCCCCCGTAGGCTTTAGCAATGACAAGCTAATTGCTTACGACCGACACGGCATATTCAAGGTAGGTTATGAAAACTCTGGCCGTGCATCAGGGGAGACAGACCCCCCGATGGACGGCCCCGCTAGGCCGTCCCTATGGATGGTACAGCGGACAATAAACTACCAACAGGGCACCGACGCTACGGCGGCAGAGGACGACCTAAGCCGCGATTATACGCGGGCAACCGTAGGTAGTCCCGTGCCAGCCCCCGCGTTTTTCAGGGCCGTACCCGGCAAGAACCTAGCGGTTCTATCCGGGGGTGAGGAAGGGGCGTATTACATAGCGGAACAGGGTACGGGCTGGGCACCCGTGTACGGCGGCGTACCGGGTTTGTATCAGCCCTACGGTTCATATGCGGGCGTAACTGCCGGGCCGGTACAGGGCATACAGAGCCCCGTACCGGAGGGTGCAACAGGTGACGGCCCCCGCCGTGTCTGGTCTGGCCCGCCCCACGGTTTGCATAGCCCCTCTTTGCCTGCCTACTCGAACACTATCGGCCGGTATCTGTCCGTACCCCAGCAAGCTTTGCCCCGTATTGACAGGCCGTCTAACTCCCCAATCGCGGGCCAGTCGTACAGTCAGACAGTACAACCCCAGGGCCAGAGTGGAACTGCCGCGCAAACGGCCTCTATCAATTCGGGCGTAAACTTTAACCAGCGTATGCGCGGAAATGGTTGGCGGGGCCGTGGATAGTAACCGTATTGCACTGCTGGGTATCGGCGTCGTCGGGGTTGGTATCCTCCTGTATATCGCCCAGGAAGCATCTGGCTCTGGCCTTAGAGACGTGCCGAAATTCGAGACAGAGGCACAGTTTGATGGTATCTCTGCCGACGCTGGGGGGCGTATCAATGCGGGTACACCCCTCGATTTGTCTACGGGTATTCATTTCTTTGTGCCTGGGTATTGCTGCCCCGACCAGGATTTGGTTAAGACACGGCACCGATACCCGGTAGTTTCCGGGGGCAATATGACTGCCGTAATGAATCACGGTATGTCTAGGCTCTGTGAGGGGTCACCAGATAATGACTGGCGAGTACAGCCACCGTCTGAGGTAACAATATGAGTGAATCCATGCCAGAACGTACCGGCGGGGGCGGTAGTTTCCTTACCCGTAAAGTAGGTCCACTCCCTATGTGGGGGTGGGGGGCTATTGTCCTACTGCTAGCCGTGTTTTACGCCATGTATTCCAAGAAAAAGGCGGCGGCGTCGTCCGCGTCTACTAGCAATAGTTCGACAGTAGACAGCCCTGGGGGCGTAGATTCCTCCCTAGTTCCTCAGTTTGTAAATCAGGTTTATACCCAGGACACCCCGCCGGCGGCCCCGAACGTAACTGTGAATAATACCGTTCCGCCACCGACTAGCCCTGGTGCCCCCTCTACGCCCCCAACTGCCACCCAAAAGGTTAATCAGTACCCAGCCCCCGGCGGTTTGTCCACTAGTAAAGTGTCGTCTACGTCGCTTAAAGCTAGCTGGAATAACGTCACTAGTCCCATGCCCGCCCCGACTAGTTATACCGTGGCCGTCTACCAGAACGGTAAAACGATCGAACAACAGACGGTTAACGCCCCCGATACTGTCGGCGGCAAGTCCACGGTAACTCTCACGGGGCTACCCGCAAACGCTACAGGTCTACAGGTCCACGTATGGCCAAACGGTGGGGCATTGGCTCCGCAACATGCCTCTAGTACGGTGAATCTTTGATGGCTGAATCACGTTCGCATATGCAAGTAGCTTTGACTGTATTGGTCGTCGCTGAAATCCCGAATTTCTGGTCTGGTTTCCTACCCAGTTTGTTCACTATTGCAACCTTTTCGGGGGGTGACGAGGCAAAGGTACAGCACACAAAACGTTGGATTCGACGCGGCGAAATACAAGCGGCCGGGCTTTCTATTGCGTTGGGGGTAGCTGCCGCACTACTAGCAGAGGAAGCGTGGCCGTTTATAGGTGTGCTATTTATGATCCTATATCTAGCCTACCAGTATGAGAATGCTCTTAAGCTGGGCACGACAGACGGGGGTCTTAACTACGACATGGATAGCCAGGGTGTAGAACTAAACGCGGCAGGTGCCCCAGCATGACAGCCCAATTTGAACCGATGTATGACGCCGTTACCGTGTCAAACCTGCCGCCGGGAGGGGTTAAATACGCGGGCTATGTCAACGGGAAATACGCCAATCATGCCGCAATTGTGGCGAGGTTTCCGAAGGCACGGGTATTCGGAATTGATGTACTAGGTACGGAGTGGCAAGATGCGAGTATCTTTGATTGGGAGAATTTCGATATCCAATCGGCAGCGGTATTGCGCACTGCTGTCTCTAACCGGAACGCTTTTCGACCGCATACGGCGTGCGTATATTGCGACCGTGATAACCTTGACGAGGTAGAGGAAATACTAGGCGGCCTCTGGCATGTCAACTGGATATCGACCCTAGACGGTACTGATCTGACAGGCCAGACCACCCATAGCGGGAGTCTGATAGTCGCCACCCAGATAAAGGGTGGGGTTCACGCCGCCTTTGACACGTCTAATACTCTCGTATCGTGGTCGTAATTCCACTGTTTCGCTTAGAGCGAACAAGTCGAAAAGTGCAAACAATTCGATAGCATGTATAGTTGGGATTAGGCACCCATACCGGGTGCCCGCCACCGTCACAGAAAGGCATTCAAATGCCGCCTAGGGCCACCGTCGAAAAGAGCACCCCCGAACCCGTTACCGGCACTGCCGCGTTCGTGGACAACCCGGCCACCGAATGGGAAATTGTCCGGGAGGAAAGCCCCGACAAAATCGTCTTTGACGAGGTCGGTGACCAGCTAATCGGCCGATTTGTTGGCCGGGAAATCATCGAACCAACAGAGGAAAACGGCCTCGATAAGCCGTTCACTGTCCTGACGTGGCGTGACTGTCTCGTCAACGGTGACAAGCTGGATTACGTCTCTACCAACGCCGGCTATGCGCTGGAATCCGCGTTCGCCAACGTCCAGTTTGGCAGTCTTACCCGCGTCACTCTGATCAAAAAGACCGACGTGGGACAGGCGTCCAAGATGAACGACTTTCGCGTAGAGGTCGCAAAGAACAGTGCGAATCACACGCGCTAATACCCCCCCGGCACCCCGCCCCCGCCCCTCTTATAGGGGCGGGGGCGGGCGTGTTGAACGGGCAAAAGAGGCCGCAATAGAACGCCGTATGTGCATGGCTTTTCTGTTGGATTGTGGTCACTTTACCTACATCGAAACTCAGCTAGGGTATGACGTTTGGCGGCCCAAAAGCAACCGTAAAGGTCGCTTCTATTACTGTGAGAATTGCAGCGATTGGCGGCACGCCAAACCGAAACCCCCGCCCCCAGCCTACCCAGAGGAACCGTTGTTTTAGAGGGGTAACTATGCGCGTATTGGTCGCGTGCGAATGGTCCGGCAGAGTAAGGGACGCATTCCGTACGCGTGGCCATGATGCGTATTCGTGCGATATGGACGCCACCGACTACACGTCGCTATATCCCGAATACCACATTAAAGGTGATGTACTCGACTACCTAGATAAGGATTGGGACGTGATAATTGCGTTCCCTCCCTGTACTTATCTCACCAATGCCGCGAACGGCTGGCTAGATACCAACTGGCGAATAGAGGCCAGGGCCGAAGCATTGGAGTTTGTTAAAACGATCTGGGGTGCCCCGTGCCCCCGCATTGCCATCGAAAACCCGGTAGGGAAACTCTCTACTATGTGGCAAAAGCCAACCCAGATCGTACAGCCTTTCTGGTTTGGTGACCCCTTTACCAAGAAAACGTGTCTCTGGCTTAGAGGTCTGCCGCCGCTAGTACGTGACCCAGAACACTACTGGCACGGCCCCATATCAGCCTGGGTATCAAGCGGAACCAATCCAGCAAAGGGAGGGACCAACACGGCCAAACTCAGAGGACGTACGTTCGAGGGGCTAGCCCGATCGATGGCGGTTCAATGGGGCTCTGATGGCAACTGACGCCCAAAGAGCTAGACGACGTGCCCAACGCGAAACAGCCAAGAGGGTACGCCGTAAAGAGACAACCCTACCCCCGTCTATCACCCTGCCGACCAAACGGGCACGCGAAAATTACATCGATTATCTACGGGCACACCCAGAGGCTATTACCCCAGATGATCACAAAGAACTAGCCCGCCGGGCGTCGTATGCGTTGTGGGAACAGAAACACCCTGGCATGCACCCCAAAGCAAATCCGGCAGACCTAGCAGAATGGGCACAGTTCTTTTACCACAAAGATCGGTAACTATTATGAAAATACAGGCCGCCACTCGGCCTAATCGTCGGGAGTATAAGAATGAATGGCAGCGTAAAAACAGGCCGTCTCGCCGCGTCGGCGTGCCGCAATTCATCGGGGTTGACAGTGAGGGTATCACTGATGCCCTGGGCCATCGCGCGGTATTGCTCGGAATCGGAAGTGATCAATTCACGAACCCTAGAGGTCTGTATTGGGAACAGGTCTTTTCATGGTTCTATAGCCACTTCCAAGCTAACCCAAAAGCAGCGTACGTTGGTTTTTACCTGGGCTACGACTTCAATCAATGGCTTAGATCACTTCCTCAAGAGGCCGCCGTATCCCTCCTTACCGACGACGGTAAAGAGGCCAGGAAACCAAAGTACCTAGGCAACACAAAGACCATACCCGTACGATGTGCGGGGTGGGAATTTGACATGATGGGCTTTAAACGCCTGTCTATACGGCCTGGGGTATGTGACTGTCGCAACGTCGATACGATCGTTAAATGCCCCCACGAACAAAAGCCGTGGGCTAACCTCTGTGACGCTGGGGCGTTCTTTCAAATGTCCTTTATGAGCGTACTAGACCCCGCCAACTGGACACACAACGGCCAGTTGAACGACTGGCCCTGTACCGAACCGATAGAGGGATACGCCGGCGACACACTGTATCAGCTAGTTCTAGACGGTAAAGAGCGTAGGTCAACAGCCGTACTAGACGAGGAAATGAAACTCTATAACCGAATAGAGAACGTGCTATTGTCGCGTGTCATGCGGTCGATAGCCACGGGCTTTGAGGGAATAGGCATCAGCCTAAACAAAGATCAATGGTACGGCCCTGGCGCGGCGGCCGCCAACTGGCTAGGTCAAAAGAAAGCCCCGAAACGTAGCACCCTCACCAAAATCGTGGACGAATGGTTCCTCGATTTGTGCAAGGGGAGCTATTACGGTGGTTGGTTCGAGATATTTTCCAGCGGTCTAATTCCGGGGGTATCGTACAACTACGACATTAATAACGCGTACCCTTACGCTATCAAAAACCTGCCATGCATGGCCCATGAGGGAAAGGCAGGCCACCAAAAGAACGGCCACATAAGGAAGCGTAAAGGCCGTTATATCCTCGTCTACGCCCGCGTAGACGGTGCGTCCGATCGTATCGGCCCCTTGCCGTTCCGTAAGAAAAACGGGAACATACTACGGCCTCGCGTTGTACAGGGCTGGTACTGGCTAGACGAATTGGAAGCGTCGATAAACGCTGGTCTGGTAGAATCGTATCAGGTCAAAGAATGGGCATGGTTCGAGCCCTGCCAATGCACCAAACCGTTCGCCGAAATTCAAGACCTATACGATTTGCGTCTACGCCTGGGCAAGAACACTAGTCAAGGTAAGGCAATCAAGCTAACCAACAATTCAGGGTACGGGAAATTCGCCCAAAACGTGGGGAGTGCGCCATATGGTAATTGGTTCTACGCTAGTCGGATCACTGCTAGCTGCCGCATACAAATCTTGGATGCTATTGCTAGTTCTGATCATGGGGCTAGTAGCGTCCTCATGGTTGCCACTGATGGTATTTGCTTTGATGAACCTCATACCAGGCTTCCCATTTCCAAGAAACTAGGCGAATGGGACGAGTCAGAATACACCGATCTAACCCTGTTTAAGCCAGGGGTCTACTGGCATAAAGAGGGTAGAGAGGCCGTTCTAAAGGCAAAGACACGGGGCGTACCTAAAGGCCGTAAGGCAGAGCCAGAGAAAGGAATAGAGGCCACGGGGCTAATCGGATCGATAGATAAGGCCGACGCGGCATTCGCCCTATGGCACAAACAAGCCATCTATTCACCAGACCTAGTAACCATCGAAATTGCTAAAGGTGGTTTCCCCCGTCTGGAAATACCCATACCTTTCCGTATGACTAGCTGCAAACAGGCCATCCAATTCGGACGGTGGAAAGACGCCGGCGTCATAGATACCCAAATCACCAGCAAACAAGACAGCAACCCCCACGAAAAGAGGTACGGATACGAATGGAACACGGCTAAGTCTCGGCTCGATACGTTCGTTATCCCCATGACGGCCAACATACAAACCGTTCCCTACGGTGAGCATGAATGGCCGGCAGAGCCAGACATGGGTTACGATTTCGACGGTGACATATCCGGTACAGTATCCGACACAATCAATGCTCTTAAAGAGCCAGACGTAACCGAATGGGTGACGGTATGGGATTCTATGGCTCAAAGCTACTAGTTCCCGGCATGCGTCCGTGGTCGTTTCTAGAGATATCCGACCACCCCGAATGCTGGCAATGCACGTGGACTTATTCCCCCAGGATAGGCACCAGGGATAAGCCATTCACACTCAAATTCATTAATCGATTCTGCCCCCAACACGGGCGTAGACTACCGGAGGGATACATCTAATGCGAACCGCCGAAATCGAAATACGCGACATGAATGGGGCACGCGTATTGCAAGGCTGGCAGATAGACCACGGCCCCGAATGGCACATATCAGGTGTGAGCTACAATGGCATAATGCTAGCCACAAATCAGGGTGACCTAGCCAAGCTAATTAGCCGGGAAATCTTCCATCGGGACATGTGGTCACTACACACTCACTGGACTATTGAGGGTGAACGTCACTCCCGCTACGCCGCCTATGACTGCTACCCCGATGAAATGGGGGGCGTCGTAATCGACGGCGAATACCTAGGGTATGCGGAGTGGCTACGGCGAGTAATCCCGAAAACTGTGCTCAAAACAGTAGACGAAACTCTGTAGGTCTGGTAGACTCAAACCATCAGCCAAACCGGAAGGACGCCACAATGGACGCCGCCACTCACATCGGACTATCCCTAATTAACGCCTTCCTCGCCATCATGTTTGACGAGGAAAGCCAAGATCAAGGTATGAGCCTAGAGGCCGTCGAATTTATGGTAACCGCCGTACGCGAGTCAGAGGAATTTGACCTTAACTACGTCGTCGGTCACTACTGCACTTTCCTAGACGGCCCAGACGATACAGAGGAAGTTATCTCCAAAATTCGCCAGTACGCCCAGAGTTACCCCCGCCCATAACCAACCACAAACCCGGCCAGCCCCTACGGGGGCTGGCCATACGTCACTAGAAAGGACGCCACAAATGCCTAAGCCAATCGACTGGCAAATCGTACGGCAGGCCGACATATGGCTAGACGACGCCGTATCAGCGGACTACATTAACCAGCCTCTAGCCCAGGATTGGGCCAGAGTAGCCAAAATGTCAGAGGAAATCGGCGAGGCAATCGCCGAACTAATCAGCATGACAGGCCAGAACCCCAGGAAGCCAAGAGACTCACAAGCGTACGTGAAATTCCTTAAGGAAATGGGCGACGCGGTTATCACGGGCATACTCGGAATCCAGCATTTCACAAAGGATACAGAACTAACCCAGGAGGTTATAAATGGCAGTATCGCCAAACTCGCCGGCCGAATCCCCGAACGATATTGGGAAGGATAAAGACGAGGAAACACTCAAAATACAGATGCCAGACGTCATATATGTCGGACAGGGTATTCACAGACCGTGGGATATGGGAGGGTGGTAATAATGGCCGGGAAACACGCTATTAGGCGGGTGCATCAGACGGTAAAGGCCGTCCAATGTATTCGGTGCCCAGACGTGTATCTAATGGTCGGAAATGTGCCTATATCGCTGGCTAAGCCCGTGCCAATTACCATTCATGAGGGACGGCCTACAATCGGTATATGCCCCAGACACCCCAGAAAG
>Ga0209006_10001299_pt1 | contig 22668 bp, 11 predicted proteins | sample JacPin_JW_Ref_O2_FD_188567 | JGI IMG/M metagenome (GOLD analysis project Ga0209006, IMG submission 188567) | Forest soil microbial communities from Algoma, Ontario, Canada - Jack Pine, Ontario site 1_JW_Ref_O2 (SPAdes) (version 2) | ecosystem: Environmental > Terrestrial > Soil > Boreal... | reverse complement strand
GTCGCGCACGGAAAAAATCCATTCATTGCCACCGTTTTTCGAGGCGGAGATGTGCACTTGGGGGCTTTCGGCTCTCCGGTACTTGATTGCGTTCCCCACAAGGTTCTGAAATATCTGGGTCAACTGTGTTTCATCAGTTTTGATCACGGGCAGGGAATCGTGTGTTACAACCGCACCGCTTTGCTCCACCGCGGCTCGCAAGTTTGTGAGTGCCGCTTGCAATGCGTCTTCACCGGAAATCTCGCGCAGCGCTTTTCCATTACTCCCCGCCCGGGAATACGCCAGCAGGTCCTGGATCAGCCCCTGCATACGGTTGCACCCATCTACTGCAAAAGCGATGAACTCATCAGCATCGGAGTCGAGGCGTCCTTTGTAGCGCACGGCCAGAAGTTGCGTATAGCTGGACACCATACGCAACGGCTCCTGAAGATCGTGGGAAGACACGTAGGCGAATTGCTGGAGTTCGTCGTTCGAACGCTTCAACTCTTTCACCGTCTTCACCAGATGCTCATCGGAGTTCTTGCGCAAGCTGATGTCCCGGATAGCTGCGGTCACCAGGACGCCCTCGGTGCTTTCCAGCGGGCTCAGCATGATTTCGATGGGGAACTCGCTGCTGTCTTTGCGCCGGCCGATGAGTTCAATCCCCGTGCCGATCTGCTGCGCCAGTGCCTCAGCCGCGCTGCGCGTCCCGTCGGCGATGATCCGTTCGGCGAAGCCTTCGGGAATGATGTTCTTCACCTTCTGCCCGAGAAGTTCATCGCGACTGTAGCCAAATTCCTTCTCCGCTCGAACATTGAGCAGAACGATTTCTCCTGCCACGTTCACCACCACCATGGCGTCGGGAGCCGCTTCCAGCAATCCCCGGTACCGGCCCTCCATCTGGGCCAGATGCGTCTCCGCCGCCTTGCGCACACTGATGTCACGGATGGCCGCCGTCACCAGGACGTCCTCCGCGCTTTCGAGGGGGCTCAGCATGATTTCGATTGGGAACTTGCTGCCGTCTTTGCGCCGCCCGGTGAGTTCAATCCCAGTTCCGATTTGCTGGGCCAGAGCCTCAGCCGCGCTGCGCGTGCCATCCGCGATGATCCGTTCCGCGAAGCCTTCGGGAATGATGTTTTTCACTTTCTGTCCGAGAAGTTCATCGCGGCGGTAGCCAAATTCTTTTTCCGCCCGGACGTTCAACAGGACGATCTCGCCCGCCACGTTCACCACCACCATGGCGTCCGGAGCCGCTTCCAGCAGTCCTCGATACCGGGCCTCTGATTCTTTGCGCTCGGTGAGATCGTGGCTGAACTCAGAAAACCCCCGCAGATTTCCGGTCGGGTCGCGCAATGCCGTGAACACAACACTCGCCAGGAATTGCGATCCGTCTTTCCGCACGCGCAGGCCTTGCTCTTCGTGCCGGCCGCTGGCGGCGGTCAGTCGGAGTATTTCCTCCGGCCTGCCCCGCTCGATCTCTTCCGGAGGAAAGAAACAAGAAAAATTGCGGCCGACAATCTCATCGGTCTTGTAACCCTTGATTCGTTCGGCGCCGGCATTCCAACTGAGAATCTGGCCCCGGGGATCCATCATGAAGATGGCATAGTTCTGGATTCCATCAAGCAGCAGCTGATATTTCTCTTCGCTTTCCCGGAGTGCCTGAGCGAGTTCCATTCCGGAGTCCTCGCTCTGGAAAATCCTACTTGCGGCAGCGGCGATGAGTAAGCCCAGGAGGGTTCCGAAAACCAGAACTGTTCCGTCTTGCACCAAGCACTGCTTCGCTTCCGCGCGGTGTAGCGCAGAAACGACCATGCTGTGATAAGAAACTGCTCCCCCGACGACTAAAATCACAATCGCCGACCCAACCGCGAGTTGTATTTTCCGATTCACCACGGTTTCTCTGCTTGATTATTCAGTGGGCCGATCCTTCCGCCCTGGTGTACTTCCGTTTCGGCCGGTTCGCTGCTAATGCTCAATTGAGCGGCCCAGTCATGTGGAGTCTGATCGGCGACAGGGGCTTGGTTGACGACCAGCCAGTACAAGCCCAGAGTCTTTACGGTCGAGCGGAACTGGTCGAAGTCCACTGGCTTCTGGATATAGCTGTTAACTCCTAAGTTGTAGCCCTCAACCAGATCTCGCTCTTCGCTGGAGGAAGTCATGATGACAACCGGAATCGTCTTGGTCCGGGGATCGCTCTTCAATTGCTTAAGCACTTGCAGACCGTCAACCTTGGGTAATTTCAAATCCAGTAGAACCAGCTTTGGGGGATGTTTGAAGCTCCTTTCCGCAAAAGCGCCGCGGCAGAAGAGGAAGTCCAGAGCTTCTTTGCCGTCGCGGACAACAGATATGCTGTTAGCCAATCCCTCCTCTCGCAACGCATAAAGGGCAAGATCAATGTCATTCTGGCTGTCTTCGACTAGCAGTATGTCTTGGATTATGTTCATCGTGCCCCTCCGGCAGCTACAGCGGTTCTTTCGGGAACAGAGTGTTCCCGGCAACCGAGCGTGAAATAAAAAGTGGCGCCGCGATCCAACTCGGCTTCAACCCAGACGCGACCTCCGTGTTTCTTGATGATGCGCTCCACCGTTGCCAAACCGATACCGTTGCCTTCAAACTCTTCGGTCACATGCAGGCGTTGGAATACTCCGAACAACTTTTCCGAATATTCCATGTCGAAGCCCACTCCGTTGTCCTTTACAAAGATCACTTTTTCGCCTTCTTTTTCCGTCTGCCCGATCTCGATCACGGCGGGAGACCGAGGCCGGGAATACTTCAAGGCGTTGCTAATCAGGTTTTGAAAAACCTGCGGCATTAAGACGGGATCGCATTCTACAAACGGCAACTGCCCGATCTTCCATTCCACTTGGCGGCCTTCGGCTTCCGGCGCTAGCAGGGTTATGACGTCCGCCACCAACGAACTCAATCCCGTGACCTTAATCGTTAGCCCCTGCCTACCTAGGCGTGCCAGTTTCAACATTTCGTCCACCATTTGGCCCATTCTGTGGGCCGCCTGCACGATGTGTTGCAGGTGCTCATGCCCTTCGGCGGGCAGAGACGAGCGAAATTTCTCTCCGAGTATCTTGGCGAACCCGCTTATGTGACGTATTGGCGCTCGCAAATCGTGCGACACGGAATAGGTAAAAGCTTCCAGTTCCTTGTTGGCGGCTTTCATTTCGGCGGTGCGCTCGATCACGCGGGCCTCCAGGGTCTGATTAAGAGCTTGGACTTCCCGTTCCGCGGTCTTGCGTTCGGTGATGTCGCGAAGCACGGCAACGCCGCCCCGCAGGTGCCCTGATTGTCCTTCAATGGCCGCGCCGTAACTTCGAGACAGACCCTGTTGGCACGATCAGGGTGCTCAACCATCAATTCCACTTGCACCGATTCCCCGTGTAAGGCTCGTACTAATGGAAGACGATCCGGCGGATAAGGTGTGATCTCATCGGGCAGGAAGACTTGGTAATGAGGAGTCCACTGTTCGGTCGGTAAATTGGAAGCCTTACGACCCATCAGCTTGTTCGCGGATTCGTTCCAGATAAGAAACTTACCTTCCCGGTCGGCTGCGATCAATCCCTCGCCCATGCTGTCGAGCACGGACTGCAGCATGAGCGTTTGCGTTTCCAGTGCTATCCGGGAGCTGGCAAGCTCCTGAGCCCGGCGAATGAGTTCCTGAGCCTGCCCTGCCAGTTGCACCTCAGCTAGTTTACGTTCGCTAATATCTGTGTTGGTACCAAACCAGCGCAATACGTGCCCGTTCGCGTCTTTCAGTGGCAAAACGCGGGTGAGGAACGTGCGAAAACTCCCGTCACCCGCACGCAGGGGGAACTCCATCTCGAAGGGAGTTCCCTCGGCGATTGCAAGCTTCCAGCGATCGAGCACTTTGGGCAGAATTTCGGGATCGTGGACGTTCTGCCAATCCCATCCCTTCGTCTGCTCGGGTGTGGTTCCGGTGTAGTCGTACCAGCGCTGATTGAACCAGAAAATGTATCCGTCAGGTTCAGCTGTCCAGGCAAGCTGCGGAATACCGTTGAGCATCGCATGGAACCGCTCTTCGCTCTCGCGCAACACTTTCTCGGCCTGTTTGTGGGCGGTTATGTCGCGCGCAATTTTTGACGCGCCCACAATCGCCCCCGTGGCGTCGCTGATCGGCGAAATGGTCACGGAAACGTCGATCTTCTTGCCGTCCTTCCGCACGCGGACGGTTTCGAAATGGTGAATGCTTTCACCGCATCTGATTCGCGCCAAAATGCCGGACTCCTCCTCGGCACGATCCGGCGGTAAAAGCAGGGCCAGCGGATTGCCCACGGCCTCCGCCGACGAATAGCCGAACACCTTCTCGGCGCCCCGATTCCAGGCCGTGATGGTTCCGTCCAGGGTCTTGCTGATAATGGCGTCGTCGGATGACTCAACTACCGCCGCCAAATGCTCCGCTATCTCCTGCGCGCGGCGACGCTCGGCAATCTCCGATTGCAGAGCCGCCGTGCGCTCTTTCACTCGCTGTTCCAATTCGGCGTTCAGGGTGTTGAGTTGTGACTGTGCACGAGCACTGATGCTAATCTCGCGGATGATGACGAGAAAGGCTAGTATCCACGACCCTACCTTGAGAAATGCACCCACAATGGCAATGATCCTCGCCAGTCGTTGTTCCGCCGCCGTTCTTTGGGTGCGCTGGCTCAATAATCGTGTCTCCTCGGCATGCATGTCTCCGGTCGTTGCGTGCACCGCATCGATGAGCCCCTCGATTTCTAGAGCGTCACTGCCGCCCACATAGGCTCCCAGCTTGCGGCGTTTGGCGATGATGCTCTCAGCGAATTCGAGCGCCGTGCGTACTTGCGGCTCAAGCACATCCAATCGTTGCTGCTGACTCAGATTGTCGGCGGTCAAATGGCGCAACGCATTCTCGTCTACGAAAACGGTGTCGCGGGCAGTCCGATAGTGCACCAGCAACAGCTCCTGCCCGCTCAAGGCAAATGCGCGCGCGCTGGTTTCCGTTTCGAGCACATCTCGGGACACGCCCTGGATCGTCGCTATCACCTCGTGGGTGTGGGATACCCAGTAGGCATCCTGTTCCGCACGCCGGGCGCTGCGCCATGACACACAACTTAAGAAAGTCGTTAGAAGCACAGCCGCGATAAAGCCGCCGGTCACCCTGCGCCGGAGTAGACCCTCGATCGGTCCATCGAACCGCTTGCGCTCTGCCATTTACTTATTCACGCTCCGCCGAAAAAAAGAGGCTTCGCTCGCCCATGCTGTCCAGTACTGGCTGTAGCATGAGTGTGTGTCTGCGTTTCTAGGGCTCGCGACGAGTTGGCCGCTCTTCAGCCCAGCGAATCCGCTAGATGACTGCCATAAACTCAGTTACTCAGGTCTTACTTCTGACTATCCGGAAGATCATCTTCCGCTGCGCAGGCACAGGTCCGGGGGAGGGCCGACATAGACTTAGCATTTGACGCTCCAATCGGTTCCCCCTGGAATGCCTGAATTGTTCAATGTTCGTGCTTTAAAGGGATGCGCTCCGAGGACGAGTTGTACATAAATCTGAATACTGCCTGCCATCTGAACAATTGGTACAAATCGCGCCTTGCCAGCTTCACTGAAAATTCATGAGGTGCCGACGTGTCGTCGTGGAGGCTTAAGTGACAGACCCTAATCAACTCTGATACGCTCAGGAACGAGACAGAACGATATTGATCGAGTCAGGGTTACGTATATGCCCGACCACCCGATTCCCAAACTCCTAGCGATTGACGACGAGGCCCAGAGCCTAGAGTTAATCAAAGACGCCCTGTCGAATGCTGGAGTGGAAATTCTTACCGCATGCGATCCTAAGATAGGCCTGGAGATGTTTAAACGGGTCCGTCCCCAAATTGTTCTGCTTGATCTGATGATGCCGGGAATTCGCGGATTGGAATTACTGGAGTGGATTTTGGCCGCAGACCCAGGGGCTGAAGTCATACTCATGACGGGACAATATTCCACAGAATCAGCGGTTGAGGCCATACAGAAGGGGGCGTGCGACTATCTCGATAAGCCCCTCAATATGGAAAAACTCCGACGCCGGATCTCAGAGTTGCTATCCGAGGCTAAGGTCCGCAATAGAACCCAGGAGCTTGAGCATGAGCTACTGGATGCTTGTCAATTTGCCGGAATCGTCGGGCGCAGTCCGCTCATGCTGGACGTTTTTGCGAAACTTCGGAGGGTCGGACCACACTTCCGAACTGTGCTTGTAACCGGGCCTACGGGGACCGGGAAAGAACTGGTCGCTCGTGCCTTGCATCGTCTCAGTCCGGGCGGTTCAGGTCCGTTCGCGGTTTGCAATTGTTCAGCAATTGTCGAAACGTTAGTGGAAAGTGAGTTGTTCGGACACGTGCGGGGCGCCTTCACCGGTGCCACACAGGACAAGATTGGCGTGTTCGAGTACGGGAATCGCGGAACCGTCTTTTTGGATGAGATTGGCGAGTTGTCGCTAACAGCGCAGAGTAAATTGCTACGTGTTTTGCAAAGTCAGGAAATACAGCGGATCGGTTCTCCCATTCCGCGGGCGATTGACATTCGGGTCATTGCCGCCACCAACCGCAACCTCCGAGACATGGTAAGAGAGGGGAAATTTCGTGAAGACCTATATTACCGGCTAGCGATGGTAGAGATTCCCCTGCCTCGTTTGACGGACAGACGAGAGGACCTGCCCCTCTTGGAACGGCATTTCTTGGAAAGATTTGCGGCTGAATACAAGAAGCCGGTGGCGGGCATAACGCGTCGAGCGCAAACAAGGATGGCGATCTACTCATGGCCCGGCAACATCCGCGAGCTTGAGAATACCATTGGCAATGCGTGCATGATGGTGGACGGAAAAGTGATTGACATCCAAGATCTGCCGGAGCCGGTACGGGGGCAGTCAGGGGATGTGGCTGGACAGGATGAAATTATGATGCCCCTGCAAGAATTGCAAAAACGCCATGTGATGCGTGTTTTGGAACATGTTGGCGGGAACAAATCTCAGGCTGCCGAAGTGTTAGGGATATCGCGCGCCACAATTTACCAGTTGTTGGCGGACGCGAAGGCCGAAACGGAAATTGCAGCCCTGGGGAGAAATGCAAGGTGAGCGAACCTCATCCCCTCTCCTGATTAGCCGAAAGATGAAGGAGATCTTCTCCACTCAAGAGCGTTCGACTCCAGTTACCGGTGTCCGCAATTGAAGAACTGTTCCCGCTTGGAAGAGCACGGTGTTTTTAACAGCGCCTGTGAAGAAGCCGATGACAGCACTGTCGAACCCCCAGCACCAACCAGTGTTCAAATGTACATGCTTTAATTTTTCAAGAAGAGAACCATTACTCATGCAAAACGATGTCCGCCTGAATGCTTCTGCTTGTGCAATCTTAAACAGCAGTGGTCTAAAAATCCATCCAGAATATCTTTTCCGCATTGGAGCGGCTTTGACTGTTAGGGAGTAAATTGGGACGAACCCTGAGGACGAGGAAATTGAGGTTCGCAACGATCTGTGTGAGCATGGCGCGGCAGAAGGCCGAGTTCGCAGTCAATCGGGCCCTCTCAGCGCTTAAACAGTGATCGCAAGGAATCGTCATCAATATGGCTATCAGGCGCTACCCAATGAATAAAATCTCTGGCGCTAATGTGCGTCGGCTTTTGGATTTCCTTTTTTTCAAGACCAGATTCAAGGTCTGCTTGTTTGCCCGTGTTGGTGATTACTGTCCATGTCTTCGTCTTCATTGTCTTTGCCTCGCTTAATCGCGCCTCAGCGCGACATTCAGGACTTAACGGTCGAAATTGGCGGAGCCTTATACTACACATTATCGTGGAAGAAAAGTCGAACCGATGGGTCAACAGATTTATCCCTGAGATACATGCTTTCCTCCATCTACCAACGCAAATCCGGTGAGTCGAGCAACCACCGATTATCTCGCCTCTGCCGAGGCGGCGATAGTGACTGAAGTTCACTTGTGGTGACTCCATGTCCGTTGTAATTGTGAGAGCGGGTATGATCCACGCAATCAGTCAGGAAACCCTGGTGGAAAAGGTGGGCACAACCCGCTCGCGCTTCAACGCTTTCGTGAACGGGCTCCGCAAGTTTGGCTTCGTTGGCTACAACGGTAAGCTTGAGGTGCACAGTTCACTTCTCAACGTTATGCTCCATACCAGAAATAAACCGCGCTAATTAGACTCCCTCGCAGACTTGGCTATTCCGGGCCTTGCGGATTCCTTGATGACTTCAGCGCGTGTCGCTTTAGCTGACTGCTTTTTGTTTTCTTTTTCTCATAAAACCCCGTCATCTCAGGAAGTTCGAGCGATGAAAGTCAACTTAGCGCACTTCTAACCTGCTACAATCTAACTTAGAGCGGTTATCTATTTCTGCTCTTTCAGGTCTTCTGACCTAAGCCAGTCCATCTGAAGCTCTCCTACCCTTAGGCTTTTCAGCGAGTGAGCGCCTGCTCGTGTTCCTTTGATTCGGATCGGGGCGGTCGCTTGTGAATGCGAATGAACTTTCCTTCGGCTGTCACGATTCAATCCTCGCGCTTGGAGCGTGGGCGGGGCCTGCGGTTCAGAACGGTAAGGTGAGCTGTTGGTAGACAAAGAGCTCTTGCGTTTGCTTGGTCATTTCTCGCAAAGGAATTAGGAGTAGGCACATATGAGCGTCACCAAGTTTGTTGTGAAGGTAAGCCGAGGCGGTACTCGGGCGGCCGAATACGTACGACGAGCTGATTCGACTCCCATGCTAATGACAACCAGCCGTAAGCTGGCATTGCTCATGGGCAGATTCACCGCCGAGGACGCTGTCAAATCCCTCCAAAACTCCCGGTGCAGCCCGGAGTTGGAGTCCGTGCTGGTGAGTGCGTAGGCTGCGGACTGGAGTCACCGATAGCGAGCCATTTCACGGAGTGGTCTATCGCGAGATCACGGCATGTGCGACAAAGGGGATCGCGCCGCCCAATTAGTTTAGGTATCGCTGCCTGCCTTTGTTTGATCGACGAATGGCCGTAGACAATCTGGCGGCCACTGGAACGTAGCTTTCGGCTTGGTGACGAGAAGCTTGGGCAGCTTGGGTCCTTCAGCCTGTGTTCCTGGATCGGGTGATGGATCGCTAAAAGAAATTTTGTTAGTCATTTCGAGCACCTCAACAAAACAGTGGCGTAGCGGTTGTCTTGGCTACGCCACAAGGAGGAGAGGACGGGCGATGGGGGGGAGGGCCGCGCCTCAGTTCTTCCGCCTCTCCTGCAGTTCGTAACAAGATACATTCGCTGCTAAGGGATGTCTGTTCAGAATTGCACAGTCTCGAATAAATCATCAAAGTACCGTTAAGCGCATCTTGACTCTGCTTGCACGATAAATACAACAGGTAGCTTCCGGAACAGTAACTCGAACACTGGCTCCCGACAGCATCTGCGGTCTGCTTCCAGCCCGGTCCTGCCGGTTGTAAGACTCGACAATCCGGTTGCGCATGTTCCGTAGAAGGGCACTGCCTGCTTTTCTATTAAACGAGTCTGCCGCCTTAACCCATGCCTTAATCGTGAAGCACCACATTTAGCAGTGAACTGTGGACTTCAAGCTCACCGTTATAGCGAACGAAGCCCAACTTGCGGAACTTGTTCATGAACAAATTGATTCGTGAACGAGTTGTGCCCACCATCTCTGCCAGAGTTTCCTGACTGATCTTTGGAATCGCAACTTCGGGCTTTCCGTCCTTGCCGAACTGAGCAAGCAAGAGTAGAACGCGAGCCAGTCGTTTCTCACTGGAATTGAATAACTGGTCAACCAAGTCCTCTTCGTAACGAATGTTTCGTGTCAACAAATAAGCCACAAACATATCGGAGAACGCATGTTCCCGGTGAATCACAGCCATCATCGACTTCTTATCGATGCGCATCACCACGCAATCGGCCATTGCGGTTGCCGTGCACATCCGAAGTGGCTGTCCGGCGAGGCACCCCTCCCCGAAGAAGTCACCCTCGTTCAGAACCCCTATGGTTGCTTCCTTCCCGCTCTTCGACACAACACTGAGTCTTACCTTTCCCTCCTGGATATAAAAGACGGCATCGGAAGAGTCTCCCTGAACGAAGACCCTTTTTTTCTTGGTGAAAGTTGTGATTGTTCGACCGCCGTCGATGGTCGAGAGGAAGGTCGCGGGATTGAAGTTGCGCTGCTTCTTAACCGTTGCCACGGGTGTCATGGTTGTCTTCCTTTCCAATGCTTTTAAGGACGCCCAAGAACCCCAGTGTTCGGAGAAGCAATTATGCTATCTGAAGTTTGGTAGGTCAATGAGAAGTGCGGGGGGCAGGCACAATGACAAGAGACCGCGAGGCTACCGCCTTCGGAGTGTCCAGTGGAGGCGTGGCGGGACACCGGATAAACCTGCTAGGGCAGCAGTACCGAGGACTGCTTCGAAACCTCCAAGCACATGAATTTGGCCCGATCCAGAGCTTCGGCCACACTGCCACAAATATTCTCCGATCCGAGATCGCCAGGACGGAACATCCCAAAACTGCAAGACGGCTACAACCGCAAAGGCCTGATTGCGGAAGATGACAAGAAGAAGCCGGCCTTCGTATTGTTCCAAAAGGCTTACAGCCAGCATTGGCTAACGTGGACCGCAGACGATTCCGGCAAAAAGTCAAGCCGGTTTCGCCACATCACCGGTTTGTGATCGCATTGCATTCGCCTTGCGGAGTTGTTGAAACCCGACTGCGCACCTGCCTCCCAGGAACAGAATTAGGTTTGATTCAAGAATTGCCAGAGCGTTCTTATCCACGCCAATATTGGCCGGCCCTACGAGCTGTTGTTGTTCCCTGCAAATTGTAAATAGGTTGCTACCCAAGAACCTACGCCGCAGATCGCTAAGTGCTTGAATTCATGTTGGTATCAAGAGCGCGGTTTCATCGTACGGAAACAGGTGTTTTTTGTGCGGATACGAATTCCGACTGACCGCCGATCAGTCGTCTCTCCTTTTGATTAACCGATGAATCCCCAATCTAGCCTCAAGGCTGCCCATTCAAAGAATTCAGGAAGGACAACAGATCGCGCCGTTCCTGACCGGTCAGAAAGTCTAAAGGGTGGATTTCCTTATCTAGATTTGAGTGGGAATTCCCGGCTCCGATGTAGAAATCCAATACCTGTTTCAGATCCTTGAGGCTTCCATCGTGCATGTACGGAGCCGTCAAGCTTACGTTGCGCAGGGATGGCGTCTTGAACTTGCCGCGATCGGATTCGTCGCCGGTGACGCCGAAGCGTCCCGGATCCGCGAACCGGTTGGAATCGACACCGACGCCGATATCGTGAAATTTGTTGTCGGTAAACAAGGCGTAATGGTCGCCAACTGTGTGGCAGACCGCGCAGTTCGCCTTCTTAGGAGAGATGAAAATCGCGAAGCCGCGCTTGACGGAGTCGCTCACCGCGTTTTCATCGTGACCGTATTTCCAGCGATCAAACGAAGAGTTGCCGCTGAGGAGAGTACGCTCGTAGGCAGCGATGCTTGTTTCCACCATTTCAAAAGTAATCGGACCGGCTCCCCAGATTCCGGTAAATTCTTGCCGGTAGGTTGGGTCTGCATTGAGATTTCGTACAACCGCTTCGGGTACGCTTGCCATTTCTTCAGGACTCTCAATTGGTTCTTTGACCTGCTGTTCCAGAGTGGAGATGCGGCCGTCCCAAAACAGAGAGGCAAAATAAGCAGCGTTAACGATAGCCGGAACGTTGCGATGGGAGGTCTTCCCCGTGGCGCCCGGCGATACGGGCTTATCGTCGGCGAATCCGAACTGCGGCTTGTGACAAGTAGCACAGGAAAACTTGCCGTTGCCGGACAGAATTGGATCAAAGAACAATTGCTGGCCAAGAACGATGGTTTCCTGCGTGGCAGGATTATCGCCGGGAATGGGGACAGGCGGCAGGCCTAATATTTGTTTAGCAGGAACAGTATGGCCAGTGCTGACTAGGGACGCTGATTGTTGTCCGAAAACGCGGGGGATGCCAAGCGCGACTAATAAAAGGAAGGCAAGCAGCCTATTTCTAGTGAAAAACTTTCCAGGCGCCCCGGCTTCCATTCGAAGGCATCTGCAATAGGAAGTCGTCACGGGTCGACAGTGATCCGAGCCTGATGGCTGCAATACGGCCATACCAACTCGCATGGTGAATGGAATCAATTCAATGATTTAAGGATGCCTCGTCGCGATTGAGGTGCTTCGTTCCTGGCAGGAATATAAGTAACAGGATTGCAAAGGCAAAAAGCGCCAATCCGATTTCGACTCCATAAGGGAGGGCATCAGTAATTCCCAGATAAAATATAGCGCCTGCGGCAGCGCAAACCACGGTCCCAGCGCGATCGCGCGCCGTCCGCTTTCTCTTAATAACAACAATCACAGTGCCCAAAAGAGCGATCCAGAGAAGGAGCTTTGCGGAGTTTGCATCAAATCGAAGCTCTGTGAAAACAACCAGCAGAAAACTAGCAACCAGTGAGCGGATACCGGCAGACATTAGAAGCTTTCGCGTAAGAAACTGGCGAATGACCAACCGGGAGTCAGACCGTGCAATTTCAACCGCTGCAAGGCTGACACACATGGCAAAGGTCGTAACGCTAACCACCGCCAATCCCGGCAAAAGTGGCAGCGATTCCATGGCGTACATGAATGACAGCCACCAGGCTCCGATCAGTACAATGCTCACCGCGATGAGCAACAAGTTTTTATAAACACGGCGCTGCATACTCAGCCTCAGTGGCAATTCGGGTGATCCGCGCTGTTCTTAGCCTGGCAGGCTGTCCAGACCAGGAAGCAGAGAGGGTTTTCGGTCGCTGCTAAACATGCTAGCAAAGTAGAATCACAGAGGAAATCGCCAGCGTTGTAACCGGCCTGATTCTGGCACTTTGGAGGAGGCGGAGGACACAACTCCTTGGGACACGGCGGCGGCGGTGGCGGTGGTGGCCAATTGCAAATCTGCGGCGGACATGGCGGCGGTGGTGGTGGCGGTGGTGGTGGAGACTTGCGACGGGCTAAGCCGAATGGATCCACATAATTGATCGGGTCCATGCCGGCATATCCGTAAATGTTGTAACCGCCGCCGATTCCGCGCGGGTCCTCACTCACGAACCGCTGTAACCCCGGTGCATAGTAGCGGGCGCGATAGTAGTACAATCCATCTCCATCATTTTCCCGCCCGGTGAACTGATACGTATTCGAGCTAACGGCACCGCTTGCCGTGGTATTTCCAAATGGTTCATAGGAATACTGAGTCTGAACCGCGCCATTAACATCAGTTAGGGCAACTGTGCTGCCCAGGCTGTCGGTCAGGAAGTAGCGGGCGCCAGCGGAATCTGTGCGGTTGTAGATTTCATCAGGACTCAGTCCCGTGAGCAGCGTGGCGGTCAGGGTCGAGCCGGAAAACTCGGACGTCACATTCGAACTGTCGTAAAGAAATGACGTCGTCGTCGACCCGATGGTTTTGTTGATGCGGCGGCCGAAAGCGTCGTACTCGAAGCTGCCTGTCGTCGCGCCACTTATGGAACTCAGCTGGTTTCGCTCATCCCACACCAACGTATCGCCGGCACCCGTCTGCAAATTGCCATTTGCGTCGTAGGTATAAGCGTTCGACCCCCAGCTCAGTAGCTGATTGTCGGAGTTGTAGTTCGCCGATGCGACCGTCGCCGGCACGTTGGTGGCGTTCATAGTGCCACCCTTTTGTACGACCCGGCCATCTGCGTCGTAGGTGTAAGTCAAATTCCCAATTCCAATGCCCGCTACTTGATAATTGATGCCTGTCAGGTGAGATGCAACATCATATGAATACTGCGCCGTAACACCGTTCGGCAAAGTTAACGACGTGCGCCGGCCTGCGGCGTCATAGGAAAAACCAATTGTCGAAGAGCCCTGAAGAATCTGCAGCAGCCGATCAGCATTATCGTAAGAGTAATGTACGACTGGCTGCGTATCGACCGTCATCGTCTGTCGGCGACCGACCGAGTCGACCAAATACTGGACCGTATGGTTGGTACCGTTAAGGGGTTCCTGCTCCGACGTGATGTTATCCAGTAAGTCGTACCCACGGGTAATTTTCCCTGCCACGGAGTCAGTTGCGGTGAGCAAACGGTTTCCCGCATCGTAGCCGTACGAAATGTTGCTTTTATAGCTGGTGGCAGTGCAAGTGCTCGCGCCGAAACCGGCCAGGCTGCGACGGTTGATTCCGTCGTACTGGAAAATATCAATGTTGCCGCGGCGGTCCGTGTAACACGTCAGATTATTGTTGCCGTCATAAGAAAAGCTCTCCGCATTACCCAGCGGATCGATTCTCTTCTGCAAGAGGTCCATCGAGTTGTACATGTACTGCGTCGGAGCCGTCGTGTGGAGTGGGTCTGTGAAACTGGTCAAGTTTTGATTGGGGTCATAACCAAACTTAACCGCGTGCCCCAGCGCATCGGTGATGCCGGCCAGATCATCGAGCGGATCGTACGAGAACGCGGTAGTCACACCAGTTGGATCGGTCATCGAAACAGTGCGGCCTGCCCCGTCGTACAGAAACGCAAAAGTGTTGTGCAGGGGGTCACTGGTCGATGCCAGATCAGCCCCGCTATAAGTGAATCCCAATGCGTTATTCAGAGGATCCGTGATCGAGATCGTCTGTCCTGCGGAGTTGAACCCGAACGTAGTCTGATTTCCCAAAGCGTCTGTAATGAGCTCGCTATTGCTGCTGTCATTGTAAGTAAATGACGTCGTCCGGCTGAGTGCGTCGGTCAGCGATGCCAGCCTATTGAACTTCGGTTCGTACGTGAGGAAGGTGATTGCGGCACTGGATGTTCCAGAGAGGCGGGTGAAGTTGATCAGATTGCCCAGGGAATCATAGTTAAAATTGGTCACGCGGTTCAGTGGATCGGTCAGGTTCAGGAGGAATCCGCCCGGATTATTCGCCGGAGTGCCCCGATCATAGGTAAAAGTCTGCTGTTCTGGCTTTCCCTGCGCAAACACTTCCGACATCTCACCGCCGCCGGTTTGAAAGCCAGATTGAAATACCTCCGGTGTTCCATAGTTGATAACGTTCACATACCCATTTGGATCGGTGATCGTGGTCTGCGTGATATTGCTAAAAGCGTCTGTGGCGTAGGTGAACTTGAAGGTTCCGCTGTTGGCGAGCGTTTGCAGGTAGACGCGCCCACTCGAGTCGTACTGATTCGTTAGGTACTTGATAAGCCGGGCATCGACGATGCTCGTCATCTCGTCCGTCGTCGCGCCGTTTTCCCCATAGTTGTAAGTGGCAACCCCCTGATTTGGGTCGGTGAAAGTATGCAGGTGCCCGCTGGTGTTGCAGTTGGAACTGTCGTAGGCATAAATCGTCGATCGGCCTATGTCGTCCGTGAGTTGTTGGATACGGTTGCAGCTGTCGTAGGTAAATTGGAGCCAGCGGCCGTTTGGCGACGTGATCTGGGTAATGTTTGCATTGGTTCCGCGGGCAATATTCAAAACATTTCCCCAGCGGTCCTGAATGTAGAGGATCGCGGCCTGCTGAGGCAGCGAGGCGGAACTCGATTCAGGGAAGGCCCACAGGCTACCGTCCTTGAAATGCAGATCCCATCCTCCGTTCGGCAACCGGCTAGGATTCCAATTTATGGTCGAGCCATAAAATTCCGTCGCAGTTGTCGAATGCTGGTAGACAGCATCGGTCCAGCTTGTCCCGGAAGAAATTCTCGCGTAATGAATGCGGCCGCCATCGGGCAGGATCAAATCCTGATAGGTGTAAGGATTCTTGTCGCCTACCAGATAGACCTCATAGTTGTGGCTGGTTCCCATGCCGAAGTCGCGCGATACCGTGTCTCCCTGACGGTAGACGCGAGTCAGATTGATCGGAATGACATCAGGCAAATACGCATCATTGCTCTGGTAAACAAATAATCCAGTGCTTGGGTCGACCGGGTCGCCCTTGGGCGGGTGATGTCCTGGCGGCGGACCTTTTGGCGGCGGGGGACCAGGGTCGTTGACCATTGCGCCGCTAAACTCATAGATACTGACGCCGGGATTAGGAATAACTTCCATGCGATCTGGCGAAGTTGTCCCAATTCCATAAACGTACCAGCCCTTCTGATCCGCGTCATAATTCCAGAAGGCAAATTGCGTCCCCGGAAGCGTGTTCCCGGAGTTCGGGTAAATGAGCCTCGCACCGCGAGGATACGATGCGCCGCCGACGCGAAGATAAGCTCCACCAGGTTGGATCGTGAAGTACAGCGGCACACGAACACCGTTCGGCAGCGGAAAAGGAGGCTGGCTTACTGGAACGTTGGTGATGTTTATATTGTGGACAACGTGGCCGTAGTAATCGTAAATCACCGTCTGAGGGGGAAGGATAAGTTTGAGTCCGGGAATTTGCGGAGTGGTAATCACGGTGTCGCTGAGCGTTGGCGAAGGGATCGTTATCGTGTGAGCAGTATCGAGCGGGGTCATCCAAATTTTGTATCCGAGGATGTTTGTCTTATGGACCTGCACGTCCGTTCCCGCTTCAAAAAGACCATACGTCGTGTTGCCGATGTTGGCGGTGCGCCCTTCGATCACTAATACCTGGTGGCCGGCGGAGACATTCTGTACGAGAAAGCGGCCCGTGTTGTCGCTAAGAACTTTCTGGCTGCCGACGGTCAGGGTCACGTTTGCGAGAGGCTTGCCATTTAGTTGCAACACCTGTCCAGAGATTGCCGTAACTCCTAGAGGAGCGAGGAGAGGTGGCAGAGCTGCCGGGGGCAACCCCGTATCCAGCGCATTGCCAGAAGTGCCCGACGAACTGGCCGGTCCTCCAGCTATGGTGAAGCTGATGGTCTTCGAAATGAGCGAAAGGCCCTGGCCATCGACGGCGCCCTGCAATGTAAGCAGATATGTGGCGCCGGGCTGCAATGGCGCCGCCGGTGTGACAAAGGCCAGCAAGCCGCGCTCGGCAGGCACGACACTTGCTACCACCGGAGTGTTGTTCGCATTTAATGTCAGGGAACGGATGTTGACACTGCTTACCGATAATGGCTTCGAGAAGCGAACTCCGATGATCACATTCGGCGAAACATCGGTATCGCCATCATTTGGCAGGGAGGTTTCCATCTGCGGAAGGTTGAGATCCGGCGCCGAAGGCATCGTGACCGAAGTGAGAGTGAAGGATTGGCTCCGCGGATCGTATAACTGAGCAATGCTAAGAGAATCTCCGTGGGCGTCACGGCCTCCCCACAGCAAGATGGTCCCGTCGGGCATTGGGCTGACAAAGGGATCACTCGCGCCCGCCATTTGGGTTGGCAGCACGGAAACATTCTGCGAGCGTGAATCCCACAGCTCCACGGTATTCATCAGCGTGCCGGAAGAGCTGACGCCTCCCGCGATCAGCACCCGGCCGTCGATCATCAGTGTCGCCGAGTGATGCGCGCGCTGAAGAAGCCTGGACTGGATGGGGTACGAGATCTTCCGTTGGGGATCGAGGATTTCCGGTTGCGAGGCAAGCTTTCCGTCCGCTCCAATTCCACCAGTGATGAGCACAGTTCCATCGGGCAGCAGGGTTGCTGAATGCCACGCGCGTGCGAGAGTCAATCCGTAGTTGAGGGATGTGACTGCTCCGGAACGCGTGTTCGCAATCGAGGCTCTGGCCACGGCTCCAGTCTTGCCCTTGCCGCCGAGCAGAAGCCAATTTCCATCCGGCAACAGCGTGGCACTTTGGCCGTCGAGCGCGGAGGCGGGCGGCGTAACAGTCGCCACCGGCACCTGTTGCAGAGCCAGAGGCCACGATACCTGAACGTTTATCGCAACCGCGACACAGCAAGCCAGAATCTTGTGCAGAAGTCGGGTTTCCATTCTCGCCTCTCCTGTTTTCCTTTACGGATTCGTCGCCTGCACACTCAAGCTACCGATAACACTGCCTTGAGGATCGATCTTTACCGTGTAAGTTCCCGTGGTTCCCAACGTTTGTTGCGTGAGATTGAAACTGCTCGATCCGGATTGGCTGGAAGTGGCAGTCGTGCCGTCGGGATTAAGCAGTGACACCAGCACTGGATTCATGGTGTTGTTCGTGATGTGGACGGTGAGCAGTTGACCTGCTGTTCCACCAAAAGTCAGATTAGCGTTCTGACCAGGAGTCGAGATTGTGACCGGCTGAGCTGTGCCATTAATTGTCAGAGTTCCGGAAACATCAGCCGGAACGTTGTACAAGGTGAACTGCATGCTGCCGGTGCCGCTACTCTGCGGATCGATGGGAATCGAATAGGTTCCGGAGGCGGGGAGAGTGATCGTATCGATAAAGCCCCCTCCAGTCCCAATGCTCGTCAAGCCCCAGGTTCCGCCGCAATTTTCAGTCGCGCCCTGACTCTGCCAGTCATTGACCATGAACGAGCTATTGATCCAGAGCAGGCTGCCATCGTCGGTGGTCGTACAGAAGGTATAGACCTCGTTGTGTTGAGTCTGTACAGTGCCCAGCCAGCGCGCGCTGAAACATTGTCCAGGAGCCGAGCAACTGCCGGTGATGGAAGGATCCGGCGGGTCGCCATTCCAGTTGAAGTTAACGTCAGGGTCGGTGCGTACGAGAGTGGGGGTTCCGCCCAGAATTTCATTGTTGAAGTAATTGCCCTGCAGTCCGCCCGGATTGCTCGAGCCGGGTGGATAAAGCTGCGCAGTGGGAATTACCTGCTTGACGGTCGAGTTGCTGTAGTACCATAGCTGCGCGGTAGACCCACCCGTTCCCTGGAAGTACTCCATTTCCACCGGAATTTGCTGGCCAACGGCGAACGGAGCGCCGGTGTTGACGACGGAGACCTTGCTCGAGGAAATCGTTCCCGGAGCCATCAGCAGGCTTACGCGTTGTCCCGCAGCGCCGGTAAAAGTGAGTTGGGCATTTTGTCCGGGCGTGGTGGTCTGGACATTTACCGCCGCACCACCGGGCGCGATTGTACTGCCAAAATCCGTCGGGACGTTGTAGAGCGTGAGAGTCATGTTTCCGATGTAGCTGCTTTGGGGATCGATCGAAATCGTGTAGGTTCCTGTGACCGGCACGATAAAGTCATCGATGAAGGCGCCTCCCGTACCGACACCGTTGTATGCCCCGAGAGTACCGCTACAGTACTGAGTGGCGCCCTGGCTTTGCCAGTCGTTCACCACCAGCGAGCTGTTGAGATACAGGCGCGACCCATCGTCGGTAACGGTGCAGAAACTATAATTCTCCGAATACAGAGGCTCTACGCTGCCCAGCCAATTTGCGCTAAAGTTCTGCTGCGTCATGGTCGTATCCGGACCCTGCGAGTTGTAGTTGAAGTTGATTACCGGGTCTACGCGCGTGATCTGGGGCGCGCCCTCGAGCAGAGGATTGGGATAGTAACTGGCGGATAGCCCGCCTGCCGTGTTCGATCCCGAAGGATAGAGCTGGCTTGCGGGAATTGGGTTCTTAACAGTGGAATTGGAGTACCACAGCAGTTCTGCGCTGCCTCCGCCGCCGCCCTGGTAATACTGCATTTGCAGCGGATATTTCTGTCCGGCAGTGAGGGTTGCTGTGTTTTCGACTGCGACGTTGCTGTTCGGAATGGTTACGGCGCTCATCAGAAGACTAAGGCGCTGACCGGCAGTGCCGGAAAAAGTCAAGGAGGCGTTCTGACCCGGCACAGTCGTTGTCACAGTCGCGGGAGTGCCGTTGGGACTGATCGTACTCGTCACGTCGGCTGGCACCTTGTACAAAGTAAAAGTCATCGCTCCGATCCCATTATTCTGAGGAGCGAGGAGAATGTTGTAAGTACCAGTTGCCGGGAGGGTAATAACATCAATGTAGGCGCCGCCTGTGCCAACGCCCACGGACCCGAGGTTGTTGCTACACCATTGAGTCGCACTCTGACCTTGCCACTCATTCACCACGATTTGTCCATTGATGAAGAGTCGCGCACCATCGTCTGTCAGGGTGCAGAAGGTGTAGTTTTCCGAATACTGCGCCAGCACTGAGCCTGTCCAGCGAACTCCGAAGTTGGTTGTCGGAATGGAAGGATCGGGGCTCGTGCTCGTCCAGTTGAAATTGATGCCGGAGTCGTTTCGCCGTACCTGGGGATATCCCTGAAGCAGCGTATCGGTGAAGTAATCGCCTTGCAGTGCGCCCGCGGTACCTCCGGGGGTGGAAAGCTGGCTCGATGGAATGATTTGCATCGGCGTAGAGGGGCTGGAATACCAAAGCTGCGCGAGGGAGGGCCCGTTGTTCTGGAAATAATCCATCTCAATGGTGTATTTCGTTCCTGCTTTCAGAGCAGCTGTGTTCTGAATGTAAACATTGCTGGAAGGAATCGTAACGCTGCTCATTAACAGACTTATACGGTCCCCTTGTTTGCCGCTGAAGCTGAGATTTCCCTGTTGGCCCGGCTGCGCGATCGTGAGGGTGACCGGGCTGCCGCCTTCAGCGATGGTCGACTTGGTTGTTGCAGCGTTGTCGAGAGTGGCCGTGAGACCGCCAATAGTTGCGCCTTGCGGATCAATGACGATTGTGAACGTACCTGACTGCGGCAGGGCGGGAATGTCTACGTAGAGCGTTGTACCGTTGCAATCCGCGCCGGTTGCGAGCGTGGTGTTGTCAGGATTCAAGACTGTGACAAGAAGCGAATTACAGCCGGTATATGTGATAGCACTGAGGTAGAGAGTAGCTTGTTGCGTGACCGTCCCAGGGAACGTCAAGTCGATGTTCTGACCTGGTACGGTGGTCGCGACATTGACCGCAGCCCCGCCAATGCTAATGGTCTTCACGACGTTGGCCGGAATGACGTAGCTGTTGACCAGCACGCTTCCAGTACTGGCGCCCAGCACCATAATCGTGTAAGTGCCCGTGACCGGCAGTTCGCCCGGAATTTCGATATACAAACTGCTGGAGCCGGTATTTGCCGTGGCCAGTTGGCGGCCGCCGGGTGCGATGATGGTGGTTGTGAAGTTGGAGAAGGTCGAGTTGTTCAATAGGAAGCTCGCCGCCTGACCGGCCGTTCCATCGAACAGCATTAAGCCAATGTCGTTCGCCGTGCCGATGGTGACCGTGCCGGTTCCACCAAGCGTCATGCGCCCAGTGAAAGCTACGCTGGCAACCGTATATGGAGCGGGAGGAACGAAAAAGTCGGCTGTGCTGGTGGCTTTGCCGAGTCCGTTTGAAACGGTGATGTGACCGGAAGTGGCGTCAACCGGAACGGTCGTGGAGAGAGTGGTCGACGTTGCAGCAGTGACGGGAGAAGAAGCGCCGTTGAACTGCGCTGCGTCATTCGCTGGCGTTGTGTTGTAGTTGGTTCCGGTCACCGTCACTGGGGTCGCTGGCACACCAATTGTCGGACTGAAACTGGTGACGGTCGGAAGCCCGTTTGTGGTTGTCACTGTGAACGAGGATGTGCTGACGGCGCTGCCGCCCGGACTGGTCACACTGATCGTGCCGGTCGTCGCACCGGTTGGAACCTTGGTGACAATCTGCGTGTTGGTTGAGGAGGTAACGGTCGCGGTGGTGCCGTTGAACTTGACAGTGTTCTGGCTTGCGGTCGTGCTGAATCCGGTGCCATAAATCGTGACTGTAGTGCCAATGGGGCCGTTGTTGGGGATGAAATCGGTGATCGTTACTTTTGTCGCAACATTTTGAGCAATCGAAGAAATGTTGCCGGCCGCATCGTAGTTATAGGCCGCGGTATTTCCGTTTGAGTTAACCACCGCAACAAGGCGTCCGGCCGCGTCATATTGGTAGGTAATTACAGGCTGACTCGGCAGGGTAATGTTTTCAGTCGTGGTATTCCCAGCCGTGACTACAACACCATTCACGTTCTGAGTGTTATAACCGGCTGCCGAGACCGTCACGGTATAAGTCCCCGGGCCCAATCCAGCGATACTGTAAGCGCCGCTTGTGTTCGTAGTAGCGGTGCCTGCCGCATCGTATCCCTGATAGGCGCTGACGGTTGCACCTGATATGCCGGTGGTTCCATTTGATATCGTCCCGGCGATAGTCCCCGGGGCTGGCAGAGCAAGGTTGACGGTGGTCGTGTTATTGGCCGTGACCACATTCCCCTTGCTGATCAAGTCACCAAAGGAGGTTGCGGTCGCTTCTACGTCGTAACTTCCTGGAGCAAGGCCCGTGATGGAGTAGGCCCCGGTAGATGACGAGGTTGCGGAGCCAATCACCACGCCTGCCAACAGCGCTTTAACCGATGCGCCGTTGATTGCCGCGCCGCCTGCGGCCGCGGTCACCGTGCCCGAGATTGTCGCCGTTCCGACCGTGAACGTAACTCCGGCGCTGGAGACACCCCCAACCTTGACGATCACAGAGCCTGTAGTTGCAGTATTGGGAACCGTCGCGACGATGGAGGTATTACTCCAGGTTGTAATTTTGGCGGTAACGCCGTTAAAGGTAACGTTGCTGCCCGTGACTTGCAGCGGTCCAAAGCTTGTTCCAGTGATGGTCACCACGGTTCCGACCGGGCCGGAGGACGGAGAAAGCGTGGTGATTGACGGCGCCCCCATGCTGGCGTTTACTGTCGCTGTTCCGCCGAGCTGAACCGGAATATTGTCGATCGTTTGTGGAGGAAATCCGGTCGCGGAAATGACGGCCGTATAAGTTCCATTGGTGATGTTGGAAATCGTGTAAATACCGGTCGTGCTGGTTGTGGCAGACGAGACTAATGCTCCGCCGGTATAAGCCTTTACAGTAGCGCCACTGATTCCGGTTCCATTCGCCGCGTTGGTGACGGTGCCGGTAATGGTG